>Ga0208767_1000506_pt1 | contig 32262 bp, 34 predicted proteins | sample VirMetDEL_Mar_21_FD_184514 | JGI IMG/M metagenome (GOLD analysis project Ga0208767, IMG submission 184514) | Aqueous microbial communities from the Delaware River and Bay under freshwater to marine salinity gradient to study organic matter... | ecosystem: Environmental > Aquatic > Marine >... | reverse complement strand
GAGAAAGTACCAGAAACTTGGGTGTTATCGAAGATTAGCATATAAGTAAATATGATTTACGCCCAGATTTCTGAGCAGTATAAAAAAACCCCAACTCTCCTCAAAGAATTGGGGTTGTGGTTAAGCAAATAACTTAGGATACGGTTGAATCAATCAGATCCGTCCAACCAGTTGATGCTATGAAAGCAGCGTCAAGAGTTAGAGGTGGGTCCTGTTCTACCCCACGGAATTCGAGGGAGGCCCCATTACGATCTGCGCTTGCGACCCCTGATCCGCCCTCGCCACCATTGATGTCGAGACCGCCGGATTGACCTAGGAGTACATACTCACCTGTTTTCATCTTTGCAACAGCAATAAGATTATTTTCAGAGAGTGATTTGATTACGTATCTTAAAGATGCGTTGTAGTTGGTAAAAACTATAGTCAAAAGAGTTTCGTAGAATAACGAACCGTTTTGCACGTTAGCATTCGGAGTTGCTGTAAAAGAGGATGTCTCTTGTATCTGGCGGAACTCGAAAAATGGGGAAGCAGTTGCTGCCGTGATTGAGTTAACCGCTTCAGTTGCGCCAGAACCAGTAGTTCCAACAGCAGTAATCTGATCGGAATTACATAGGTATACTGTCTCTAGCCCCCCTATAATTTTGCACGCCGCTGCCGCATTTCTACCTGTAGTTAAATTTGAACATGCCATATTGTTGCGTTTTTGTTTTTTTTAATTAGTCCCCCATATTTCAGGGGGACTTACAAGGGTTTTTTAGAAGTTTGTTACGATGTAGTTACCAAACAAGTGGGCTGCCCCGGTCTTGTAGCGGGAAATAAACCTTACCTCATCATTATCGCGAGAGTAGAAAATCTCAAAATTAGAGTAGTCTGATACAAGATCAGTTCCCCAATAAAGGAATCTGCTGTCTCCCAATAGTACGGCATCGTTAGAGTTTACCGCAGATGCGTGAGATGAAGAACCTTGTAGACCGTAAGTTCTTACGATTCTTACGTTGGTTGCTGGGAATACGAATTCACCGTTAACCAAAGTGTCAGGTGCTACGTGGAAGTAATTACCATCGAACAATGCCTCAGTCAAGATCTGGTAGTAAGCAGGAGACATGAACATAACTCTTGAGTCAGAGTCAAGTACGTCAACGTCTTGTGATGCGATCATAGTCTGTACAGACTGGATGATGTTGGAAGAATTCCAAGAAGTACCTGCAGTTGCTGCTACTACACGAGTTGCGTCTGCTGCTACGTCTTTGATAAGACCATCTACCAATGCCAAGTTGCCAGAACCTGAAACTGTATCACCTTGCCAGTATTGCTTAGCGATGATTTTAGAAAGAGCTTTAGATTTTTCTTCACTCAAATATTGTTCGAATGGAACTTCAGTTAGGATTGAACCTGGGTTCAAAGCCAACTGGGTGTATTTAGACTCAAGTGCGTATGAGTCTAAAATCTCATTAACCTTACACTTGTTTACGGAAAGAGTTACTTTTCCAAGTGTGGTAGAACCAGATGCTCCGAAACCAGCAGAGCCAGTTTGTACGTTCATTGCTGATTCGATAGTGTGGATATCCTCGGCAGATTTAACGCCCGGCATAACCTGAACGTAGTTTGCTGTTGGGTCTGCTAAAATTGCACGAGAGATCAAATCCAAAGATTGTTGGTTCGTGTAATCAGCAAGACCTGAAACTACATAATTAAAATCAAATGACTTTTTCATAGTGTTTGTCTTTTTTTGTTGTTGTTTATTTGTTACGAAGTGCTTTAATGCGCTCGATGCGTGCCGCAATCATATCAACTTCTCCTTCAGCAGAGAAAGAGGTTTGTGAAATGGTCTTAGCAGATGGTGCTTTTTTAAACTCGCTGTAATCTTTAGCGAATTCTTCTTGTGAAGATTGGATCTCAGAAAGAATGCTGGACATTTCATCCATTTTCTTTTTCATCTCCATAGTTGCCTCGGCAACTTTATCTTCTACAATGCTCACAATCTCTTCTGCGATTGCTTGAGCATCTTCAGGAGTTACATCTTCAGGAGTTGCCTCGTCAATAGCATCTTTTGCCTCTTCAACGATTTCTTCCCTTACTTCTCCTACTTCTGCTGCTGCCTCTTCCGACATTTCTGCCTCTTCAGCGGTGGGTGCATCGGATTCTTTGACCTCAGTTACTTTACCTTCTTCGTCGACCATGATTGAACGACCATCAGCAAGAACATGCTCGCCTGCCGGCGCTGGCATGTCTCCATCTGGAGTCGAAACAAGTACCATGGATCCAACTTCGAGAGATTCAGTATCTGTCTTGATCATTCCTCCATCACGCAATTCCAAGGACTCAAATGAATAAGACCTTAGTACTTCACGAATTTTTTGTAGAACGTTCATAGTTGTTGTACTAATTATTTTTGTTTGTATGGTTAAGTATATTTTGTGGGTTTTTTTCCCTTTTTAGCGTATCCCCTCTACACGACTCGGACGGATCCAAGTAAGGATTCCTTTATAAATTATACCAAGATTGCCTGCAATACGATCTTCGGTATGGACTTTGTACCAATCTCCCTTAAACATAACTTCCTTGTTGATGTAAGAGGTTTGGGGTTTGCCACAACCACATCCCATAGTTATAAAGGATCTACGTTCTTAAGAAGTGAACCTGCTTTCCTACCGACTACCGTGTCTGTTCTTTTCCATTCTCCTTCAGCATCTTCCTCATAAACGCGGATAAGGTAACCGGGGTTATCTGGAGTCCCGGAGATTTCAAAATCTGCACCAGGAACCGATTTACTTCCTTCACGAACTATATCAATTATTTTACCCCTTGGATTTTGTCCACCTGTGGACCAGGAAACTGAATCCCCGACCTCTAGATCCTCCACTGCTGCAAAATAACGTAGTCCGTACTGTTGTGTGATATCTCTTAAGAAATCTGAAATCACACGCTTTTCAAATACTGAATATGACTTAAACTTTTCTTCAAGTTGTGCACTGCCTTGCCATTCTGTTATGCAAACTGCATATCTTTGTTCTTGGTCTGGAAATTCACCCTGTAGAGATGACATACAACGACCGATATAGTCTTCTTTGCTTTCGCCAGGATTCACTGTTACAAATTTTTCTTGGGAAAGAGGTCTGGATGATAAACCACCGGTTGCTCCTTCGCTAACATAATCTGGTAACCCTGTTACATCCAGACCCCCCATTTCTTCCTCTTTGGATTCCATTTCTTCCATCAGATTTTCGTATTCTTCATGGTCTCCACCAGGCATGTAAACTATAATTTTAAGATCTTCGTCGTAGTGTGAGTGTATAGCACCTTTCAGTCCAAGTTCTTTGGATCTTGCCATTGCACCTTCTGGGGTTTCAAACACATCAAACTGTTCCATTTCCACCAGAAATAGAATTTCATCCAATTGCATTTTTTCGTCGTTGCTTAAACCCTTATACAACTTTTTCCATTTGTTGCGTACGTTCTTATACTTACGTTTGTGCTTAGCAAATGCTTTTTCGTATTTCTCTTGACCAAGTATGAAATCCCCTTGTACTGAAAAGCCTTTGTACTTACCTTCCTTAACCTCTTTCCAGATCTTATCGTCATTAACTCTCATCTTGACCATCCAGGTGCCAACTGGCAGGTTGTCAAAACCATATTTGCGATAAGTCTTATCGTACTCGTCTTCGATGATCCAAGATTCCATTACATAAACATCTTCTGTAAAGTTGTCTTTATGGTCGGTGTTTTGTGCAGATGCTCGGTTGTGCTTTAAGAAAAGTTCTGCTGCTTTGGCAATAGTTTCTTTGGTAAAATATACATAGTAGATTTCACCATTTTCCATTCTTGGAATGCGCATTTCAGGGACCATGGACGGACCTACAATTATTCTTTGGTCCCCCTCTTCTTCAAACACATATGGTTTGGATTCCATTTTAGAAAAGAACATAAAGTCCCTTTCAATTGCTGGTTTGTCTACCAAAGATATGGATTCAAGCATTGCCTCATCCTCTTCGGAGATCATTAGTTCGATAATTTTGTGTACGGATTTAAACATAATTTTAGGTTAATGTTGCTCTTCTTTGTAGGTACTCTTCAGTGTCAAGTCCATCTTGTATTTCAGTTGCCACCACATATGCTTTAGGTGGAGTTGCCAATCTTCGTTCAATTCTTGCCAGAATCTCGGTTAAGTCTGGACCTGAGGTTGCTAAACCACCATTGGCGAAGTTTCTTGGTGTATTATTTATCTGTTCTAACAACGGAAGGAAACGTGCAGTAGATGCTGCGTTGATAACATACTCTCCGTTGGAAAGTCTGGCAGGTATAGAATCTGATGTGCCTGTACCAGGACCAGAAACATAACCACCCTCTGCAAATGTTGTACGAGAATCAATTTGTGCTGAAACTTGTCCTGCTGCTGCTCTTGCCTCTGCAATTGCTTGGTCCCTAGCGGTTTTTGCTGCTGCAATTTCAAACCCAGTAGTAGTACCAATTGCTGCCGCTGCTATAGAACCTCCAATTGGTCCAAGTTCTGCAAATGCCCTGATGATTGCCAGAGATGCATTTGCTACCGATTGACCTACGGTTAGTGCAAAGTTTTGTTTTGCAATCTTGATTCTGAGGTCAGCTTCTTTACGTGCTGCTTGTGCTTGGATACGAGCAAGTTCTGATTCTTTGCGTGCCTCTATTTCAACTGTAGATCTACCTGCTGCCTCTGCTGCCTCTACCTCAGCGTCATATCTTGCTGTTACAGCATCCAGTTCCCTTTGGTTTTGGGATTCAAGTGCACCAAGTTTTGCCTCGTTGAATGCAATTATAGAACCAAATGCATCCAAGTAAAGATCTGCATATTGAGCAATATTCTCAGCAGATTCGAGTAAACCTTGTGCTTGTTCTTCAAACGTTTCAGAAGTACGGTCTATCTCTTCTTGTTTTTTCTTTTCAATTTCTACAGTAAGTTCTGCAACTTCTTGTAATGCCTCTGCTTCTTCCCTACTACCTTCTTTAGCAGCATCTGCTCTTGCCTGTGCATTCTGTTTTTTTAACTCAAGTATATCCTGCTCGAATTTAGCAATATTTGCTAAAGACGATTCTGCAGCACCCTCTTCTGATTGTAGTATTTTTAAATTTTCTTGTGCTATTAGGGTTTTGATAGCAGCAATTTTACCTGCCAGTTCATCCTCAAGAATTCCTGTTAAAGTATCTGAAGTTGTTTGTGCTGCTCCTGTTGCTGCTTCACCGGTTGCTTTAGTTAATTCAGTTGCTGCTTGTGTACCCAACGCCTCAATTTCGGCAAGTGCCTGGGCATAAATTTCTTGACTAACTTTGCCTTCTTCCAACAGTGCTTTCAGTCTTGCTTTTGCCTCGTTGGTAATTCTGGCATTATCCGCTGCTGCCGCTGTTTGGATATCTTGGATTTGCTGTTGAATACGTGCTGCTGCAGCATCATCTCCTACAAGTTCTGCTCTTCGTTGTAGTTCTGCAAGTTGTTCTTCAGTACCTTTTTGCAGTTCTTCAAGTTGTTTTTGCTCGATTTCTTGTACAAGACGTACTCTTTCAGCACCAAACTTCAAATCTGCTGTTGCTGACCTTTCTTGAATTTCCTGTCTGCTTTTTGCAGTTTCTTGAATGGTTCTACGTTCTGCAGTTTCGTTGGCATCTATAACCTTTAGTCTTTCTTCATAATCAAGGTTAAGCACTTCGTTTCTTGTGTTAACCAATCCAAGTTCTGCTGCAAGCAATGCTTTCCTACGTTCTTGGGCACGCTTAATTCGATCCTGTGTTGCCTTATTTTCCTCCTGCTCTACCTTGTTGTTGTAATCAGTATTAAGTTTTAGAAGTTCTACGTATAGATCTTTGTACTCTTGGGATTCTTCTCCATTGGCAAGGCGAGTAAGTTCCAGTTGGTTCTCCAACGCTTTTCTTTTAGCGTCATACTGTTCTTTATAACCAGCACCCTGTGCTGCCAGTACTTTTGCTTGGTAATCAAGTTCACCCTGCAGATTTTCACGTCTTTCAATTTCTGCTTGCTTACGTCTTTCTGCCTCTGCCTCTTTAATACCGTTAACCGCACCTTCTTTAAGAATTGTAGTTGCTTGGTTAACACCTTCTTTTATAGCATCTAGATCAAGTGTGAAAATGCCTTTTAAGATCTTACCTATAGAACCAGCGATCTCCGTAAATTGTGTAAAGAATGCTTTAATGGCACCGGTAACCGCTGGAATAATATTGCGTATAAAGTCGAAGAGTTTTGTTAGACCCTCTGACTTATCTACAAAGTTGGTAACCGCAGAAGTTAGTTTATCCCAGTTGGCGATAAGTAAGCCAACTGCTACTACAATGGCACCAATACCGGTAGAAACCAGTGCTAATCTGAAAAGTTTAAGTGCTCCGGTTGAAGTACCAATAACTGCTGTGTATGCTGCCTGTGCTGCAGATGCCAAATTGGTTGCTACGGTGGTCGCTGCTAAACGAACTTGTGATTCCTTACGGGTTACATTGGCGACTTGTTCTGCGACTGCTGCAAGTCCTATAATGGCGTTTGTCTTTTCAAGTGCTGCTTGCAGTTCTTCGTTGTCTCCACCAAAAGACGAGAATGCAACGCCAACTGCACCAACTGCAGCACCCAATGCTCCTAGTTCCCCTGCAAGTCCTGCTGGGTCAATGGCATTAAATGCAACTTCAGTCTTTTCGACTTCGCCTTTTAATTTGCGAATAGATGCAGAAAGTTTTTCAAACTCTTTCGAATTTCTGGGTACATCCTGAATCTCCTGATTCAGTCTTTCCAGTTCGGAGTTTAACTGACCTAACGATGCATCGTCTATGTTAATCCTAATATTAGCGTCTGCCATACTCTTAAGTATTATTACTTGTTATTTTTCTATGCACCGGTTAAAAGTATCATATCACTTTGCGTTCCTGAATATAGTTGTAGTTCAGACCAAGTTCGTGCACCGGTTGTTTTGTTCAATTGGTATACTCCTCCTGTTGTCCCAGTTAACTGAGACGTGTTTATGTATAGGTAGGATGCACTTGGTATTGCAGCAGGGGTGTAAGCACTTGGTACATTGTAAGCAAATGTAGCGTCTCGTGTTCCGGAAAGATTCGTTTTCCAAACTGTAGAACCTGCAGTGTCTTGTGCACCAGATAACCATACAGTGCTGCCTTCTTCATATACGGATAAAATCTGTTCGCTGCTACCAAATGTTATACCAGGTATGAAAGAGGCATCTACAGTACCATCATATGCAAGTCTTGCAGCGTTTGACGCTCCAGTTACACCACCAGCGTTCTTGAATCTACCAGCAACGTAAATGCCTGTTGCTCCAAAATGAATGTTCCGAATAATAACATCGGATGGATCCGTGAATGTACCGATGGTATCAAATGCACCATCTAACGAACCGTCAGTGTTTAGTCTAAACACATGACCAACTCCAGTGCCATCGTATTGTGTTTCATATGGGGATCCAATATACACTTTAGAGTTTGTACTGTCATAAGCAATTGTCTCCAAGTAATATGGGTTAGATCCAGGTCCAGTTGCAAGTACTTTACCCCAAGTATCAAATGAAGTGTTTACTGTGCCATCTGCATTTAGATGTGCTATAGATTGGATAGCGCCTGTTGAACCACCCTGAATGCGATCAAATCCACCTACAATGTATACCGAACCTGTAGGTCCAGCATCTGAATCTACAATAATCGGAGTGAAAGGAGATGTGTTGTCTATACCAGTTGTCCAGGAGGTATCTAGCGATCCATCTTCAAAGAATCTGAGTAATCCTTGTTGTGATGTACCGTTTACTTCTGTGAAATAACCACCAGCGTAAATGTAATCTGCTGTTCCCCCAACCGCTTGGGTTAAGGTTCTAATCCTTTTGGTACCGCCTGTTATTCCAAAACCTGGGAATGGTTGAATTGCTGTACCTCCCGCGGTAACTGACATAATAGTTTCTTGATTGTCAGGGGGGTATTCAAATGCTGCTGCGATTACTATTCCTATACCTGTTCCTCCCGTAGGTCCTGGTGGAGGTGTAGGTGAAGGTGCAGGTAATTCTGCACCTATATCACCTGGGAATTCACCAACACCTTGATCTGGTGGCAATTTATAATCTGGTGGGTATAGATCATCTATATCTGTTGGATAATCAGGTCCAGGTCCTTCAGGTCCAACTTGAGAATAAGAGAAGTTAAATGTTTCTCTGTTAAATGTTAGTAGTTCTACGGTACTTGGTGCTAAACTTGTTGGGTCGTAGTCGATCTTGTTAACAATAAAGTACTGAGCATCGCCGTTTGGAAATCTAACGAACACGGGGTTTCTAAAACTAAATCTTGCAATGTCAGAGGCATCCAATCTTACCTTTGCTTTTAGTATTTTTTGGTCATTCAGGTTGTTGTAGAATCCTTCGTAGTATCTTTCGTAGTTGGTATCGTAATTACCAAACACTGGTGGGATATTACCACCATCTGACCAGTAACTTAGTTTGGTACCACCGAAGTTAACATCGACTGCATTGGAACCAGTACCACCTACACTGCTTAATGACCAAAGGTGATCTGCAATGTAACCCCCGGTTGCTGAGGTTAAGGTACCAGTCACACCCGTTGCACCAGGTGCATAGAAATGTCCATACAAAGGACTTGCTGTAAGATCCGATGCGTATGGTTTAAAAAATCCTGCTCTGTAAGCAAGGTACATGTCAGATTGTTCTGTGAGTTGCCTTGCACCCACACCTGCAATTTCACCACCCTCTCCAGAACCAGACCAGAGAGATGGGTTTGGTATATTCCAAACATAATCAGTGCCATCTATGTTTTCCCTTGCCTGTACTCTTCGCCTTTGTGAAGAAACAAGTTCAAATGTGCCCATAGCATCTGGTGTTAGCGAACCGAAGTCTGACTGAATGGTTTGGGTGTCATCTTTACCGTTATCCAAGAATGTTTTGTAAGATCCGTACTCCAATTCATCCGAAGTAGTTTCTTGAGATATCTTGTCTTGCCAGTTGTCTGTTTTTTTCATTCTGGCAAAGACCTCTAGTGGTGGGTCTGATCTCTCGATTTCCCTTGCTGAAGAAATATCGAGTTTCAGTGTCCAATCTTGCAGGTATCCGGAGTTGTAGAATGAATCTCTTGGTTCCATACGAATTAACCTCGAGTTCGGGGTAACCTCAGAGTAAAGGTTAAAGTGCTTAATTAGTGCAACCAAGAAATCTTTTTGGGTAATGTCTGGAAGTGTTTGGTTCCAGTTAAAGAAGAAGTTGCTGATGTCTACTGCCAGCATATCTACAGCAACTTGGTATTTGCGTTGATCCACTGGGAATGACGAACATCCTGTTTCTACAGGTGCTGCTTTATATTGTGTAAGGTCTGCTTGAACTCTAAATTTCCAGACATCCCCTGCTTGTGCTTGCACGATGTATTCCAAAGGTACTGTGTAAACATCGTGGGAAGATTCCCATTGGTAGTGTGTACCTGGACCTTTGGTGTAAGTGTTAGGAGTGGCGAGAGAGGTGCTGGTCATAGAGGCACCTGCAATGCTTTTTGTGTAGGTTAATGGTCTGGTTTCACAAACCATTTGCAGCGAAGAGTTTGGACCTAACAGTGGGTAGTTTGCCCAGTCATATACGTTGTTCTGTGGTGTACCACCAGGACATAAGTTACCCTGGAAATTGTAGTACATGTCCCAACCAAAACGGATATCGACTACTGCTTTGACCTGTATTTTGTAAGTTCCAGTTCTGGGGAATATAATTCTTTGTGTACCAACATCGAAAGTGTGGAACGGATCTTTCAAAGATTCATCGGCGTTAAATGGGGATGCCGAGGGTACTTGACCTGTGTCTCCGAAATTTTCTAAATCATTAAATTGGGTATCGGGTTGGAAACCCGAACCGTAGATGATTGCATCTGTATAGTAAGAAGTTGTACTTGGATTCGAACCAAAAATCTTCATACCAGTGTTGGATGGGTATTGGTTGGAATCATAAGCAAGTAGGATCAACCTCTTAAATGCCTCAGAGTTGAAAAAGTCAGAACTATAGTCTATGTCTATACCATCGAAGATCTGATCCAATAAGTACTTGACATAAGCATACTGGGTAAAGTTATACCCAAGTTGTAAACCAATTTCTGATGGGTCTGATGGTGGTGTTGCTGTTTTAGTAAACACCGTGCTGGTTCCAGTGGTTGCATAATAACCTGCTGGGGATGCACTTGCCGCTGCTGTAGCACCCGAGGCAAAACCCCAATCTGGGTAAGCAAGAGTAAATCCTTGTCTTGTATTGCCATCGACTGTAAACGTGTCATCAGAAGATTCTGATCTGAAGATGTTTAGTACATCATTGCCCGTCTTGATAAAGTCCGTAGGCAATGAGAGGTCCCTCATGTTTTTGTTCTCTAACTCGTCAAATATGTTAATCTGTGTAGCAAGGAAATTAACCTCAAAAGAGTTAACCTCGCCCTGTTCTACAATTGCACGAGTTAATTCGAGTTTTCCTGTGAACGCTAGAAGTCCGTCTACTAATATTACTGCCTCTTGCAATGGCAATTGCCATTCGTTGTCATTTACAATCTCACCATTATAAGTACGGAATGCCTTTTCTGAAGTAATCATATAGGCAAAGTCCATAGCGAGTTGATTACGCTTGGTGCCTGGAATTAAGAAGTTCTTGCTAAAAGGTGAACGCTTAACCGTAGGGTCTTTCACATCAGCAATCTCGTAAGTAATTGGAATGGTTTCGTTCTCGTAGAGATCAAGTGTATACCCTTCCTCGTTATCCACGCGGATAAGAGATCCAATAAAACTTTGCCCGGAACTGCTGAGTCCGTAATTGTAAACATTGGTTTTCTTTGAAAGTAGTAATTCAACCATTACAGGATTTGTGATTTTCTGGTGTAACCAAGGGTGTATGTAAATTCAGTTACTTTCAGTTTGTCCTGAGTTACAAACGAACTGAAAGAGTTTGTTTCTATTTGTACTGGGATAACAGAACCATCTGATTGTAGTTCGTAGACGTTTGGTGATAACATTAAAGATTCCAACCAGTCTGTTGCTGCCCTACCGACATATTGGGTCGATACCCTGCGAGACACAGTTGCTGTGTTTGCTGGATTCATTCTTCCTCTTTGCCCTTTCGTGTATCCAATAGGTAGTGTACGTTCTGCCAATTGTCTTGTCGTGTCGAAAGATGCTGCGGTTAAGCAATTAAACTCATATACATCATAACCTCCAGACTGATTTAACCACACCAATTGCTTTTTATCACAGTTGGTACAATTGGTACAATTGTCATCTGAGTAAGTGATAGTTTCTGTTAGTGGATTGCCAGATACGTCTGTTACATAAACTGAATAATCCCCGGTTACACCCACACCTTCTGTACCTACGTTGAGGTAAGCAAATCTGGTTTGAGATGAGAGTGCATTGATTGGATAAGTTGCTGCTGCGGTTGCACCTGCAGGTAGTACGTTCCAATAAGCATTAACCCCGTCTATAGTCCAAACGTTTACTTGGGATATGGTGGGTTGGGATGGCTCGCCTACATTCTTCCAAGCAAATCCAATCCATTCGTAATCATCGGTGGCATAGTATGCTGTGCCTTGGTAACCAATTTCGTAAAAAATGGTATTGGTTGCTGTGTTTTCAAACTCGTCCATCTGGCGGATTGGGATTGCCTCCACATCTCCTGTGCGATATCCTACCAACCACATCTCATTGGTTGTGCTACTACCTGCCCATCCAGTTATAGTTTGCAACTGTATTTCAATCTTATCACCTGTGCTTACAGGTCCGATTTTAGTTGGTGAAGTCGTTACATATTCTGTAAACTCGCCGGTACCTACAGCGGTTTGGTCGGGTTTGATACCACTACCGCCAAGTGTTACCCAAGTAGTTCCCCCTGCAGTATCTTGCCCCGTAATCTGATCCCAATAATTGGTGAAGTTGCTAGGGGTCTGGAAGAATCGTGCTGAACTTGGTGTGATGAGGTCTGAAATGGTTCTGGCAAATCCTGCGGATGCACCAATGACCGTGTATAAGAGATCATAGGGCAATGGACATCTTGCATCCGGTCCGTCAGTTAAGAAATTTGTGCCTGTTATACCAGGTTGTAAAATATAGTCTTGGTAATCGTAGGTTGGGTAGTCCTCGTCCTTTACTACAGCGTCCCAGAAGTAATAAGTGCCTCCAGTTGCTGAGTCCATCCCAGTTAAACCCGTTGAAGTGTCTACATACTCTTGCCCGTAGATCAATCTAAACTTTTTAAGACCCGCAGCGGTTGCACCTTCTGCTACTGGGAAGTTCAGTTCGTAAGGTGTGGTAACATAGTTCTTGGCGATTGCCATTGGTGAGTAGTATCCATCACCTGTAATTGGTCTAGGGGGTACACGGAAGGTACCTACAACGTCGGCACCCGTTGTGCCTGTGGTGAATGTGTCGTCTACCCCAGTAATCTGTAGACGGTAGCGATAAGTAAACGAACTCTCGTTCTTATCGGTTGAATCTGCCCCAAACCAAAAGATATTGTCTGAGGGTAAATACGGATTGCTTGGTTCTGTAATGGTATACGCCATTTTAAAGTTTAAGTTTTATTTCAGACTGTGGTAGGTTCTTTTTAAAGGATTCTACGATTGCCAATGTGCTTTCATCTGCGATCTCCTGTTCAAATGCTATTGCTCCTGCTTGTGCTACTGCATCTGCTGCGTTCTGTACCCAGGGTCTTGGTTTAAGACCGAACTTGTGGATGTTAACCCTTGCTCCATAGGGCAGGTTACCGCCGATCATCTTGAATCTGCCAGAGAATTTGTATTGTATACCCTGTGCTCCTTGACCTGACACACCGCTCAGTGTGCCTTGTACACCCTCGTCTAAAAACAGACCATAGGGTTCGAAACTGATAGTATAAAAAGGTTCATCGGGAGTACCGGATGCTGTCACCTGAACAGAATTCAGTAGTCTGCCCGTTCTTGACTTGATGGGAGATCTACGTAGTTCCTCCTGTGCTACCACAGTTAACAAGGAATTGAATTCTTCTGGTGTTAGTACTACTTTCATTAGTTAAAAGGTAATCCGTCTGTACAGTTTTCTTGGAATGACTGAATGTTGATAGTCATGCTTGCTCCAGCAGAGTAATCTTTAAATCTTTCTTGGAACGGGGTTATACCAGTACCTACTTGGGAAGCCCAAAAACCCGAACCGTTGTCACTGTAGTATAGCAACCTCGAGTAAATGTCGATTAGGATCCCGGTGCAATCCGAGATGATGTCATCGAAGTTTGACTTGTCTGGTAGAAGCAGGTCAAAGCAAACGAGGTTAAACTGAAACTGGAATACACCGTCCCTGGGAACGGTAACTGGTTGTGGGATGATGTAAACAACAGGTGGATCGAAATCTGGGAGATCATCCAAGTCTGTTAAGAATCCATATCTCACATCAGAGACCATCTTATGGGAACTGGCAATGTCCCTGATATGGTCTACGATCTGGAGTTGTGTAGTAACTGGCATATGAGTAAATATGATTTGCTTTTTATTTTCTATAGAGCATCTTTTGTCTTTCCGCCTCTAATTGTTCTTGCTTTGCTTTGTCCATCAAATAAGCAACCGTGGTTAAGACTGTGCGATGGTTTTGCTTAAGTACGTCATCTATATAAATACTTGTTTCCCCAGCAAGTCTCCAAACTATGGGAAACCAACCCCAACCACTCAGATCTGCTTTTGCTACTCCTTTATCGATGTAATCTCGTTCTCCATCTCCTCCTTCAGACTCGTCAACATTTGGAGTAAAGATTTGCGGGTAGTCTTTTGTAATTCCTTCGATAAAGTCAAAAAAAAAGTCGTAATGTGGTGTGCTGCAGATGCTGGTGCTTGTTTCATATCCTTGATCCGTAGATCACAGCGGACTGGATCATAGTCTTCGATCTGGAAGTTAATGGACTGCAATAATCTGAGTAACTTTTTAAGTAACCATTTACCCTTAACCCTCGGGGCAAGGGAAATAATAAGCATAAGTTTGATGCGATCCCATCTGCTCACATTAATGACTGGGCGGTATAAGTAAGACATCACGGATAACAGGTTTGCTTTTAGGTCTTCGCCCTCTTTCGCAAGATCGACAAACAGACCGAATGGCAAATCTGTAATGTCTTGCATTGCGTAAGTGGTACCGTTAACCGTGAATGTCTTAGAGGTTATAGCGTCTAACCTCGGGGTTAAGTCTCCGAGGGAGAAGGACTTGACGTCCTTGACTGTCATTTGGTTCTTGGTTTTGCCTGTCATTGCCCAGACCAGGTCTTCTGCTGTGGGTTCTTCACCCAGAGTAATCAATCTGCTGTATTGCTCAGCATTTATGTTTTCCCAGTTGTATCGCATAAAGTGTTTGTAGTTATAGCTATGTATCTTTTTTAGATTTCATTTTTTTTAGTCGCTAGGGGTCCGTATATTAGCACTATAATTAAAGATCAACTCATGAAAGACACAAAAGATTTAATTACCGAAAAATATCCCCTAACACGGGATCACGTACACGACTATAAATGGGCAGTACAATATGGTCGTACTTACGATGTTATGGATCAAGATGACATCGACTTTGTAAACAAGGAGTATAAGTACACCCACTGGCAAACCCTGACCAAATGGGCACATCACTTGGCATATGGGTTTCTTAGTCAGTTCGAAGATTATTGGAAAGATGAAATCATTGCTAGTCCTGCCGGTTGGGCAAAAAGATGTTCAGAGGGTGCATGGGGACAAAGAATCGAGGATCCATTAGCAAGATATCTTGCATGCTCTGGTTTCGTAGACCTTATGTACAAATGGAAAGCAGAAGGATTAATTCCTGAAAGTGACTTAAATAAAATCCAGTTTTAATCATGGGTATAGCAGAACTAATAGTAACGGGCTTGGTAGCATTGATTTGCTACCTTGCCGGTCCTAAGTATTGGAAACCTTATAAAGAGGGTTTTGCAGAAGGAGTTAAAGAAGGTTTCAGAAAATGAAACTAACCATCTCGTTGGAGGACTTTGAAAGGGCAAGGCAAATGTGGGGCGAACCAAAATACTTGCCCCTGCCTGCCTCGGTGGTACGGACTGCTTGGCAAATCCGGGCACGCACTGGTCGCTGGTTCGATACCCTGATTATTGTTTATCCTGAGGGTTCTTGGTCTCAGATTCCCCTGCCTGCGAATAAGGAGTCACATGTGCTGTGCGAGGGGCGACCAAATCGTCTCCAGTCGTTACCGGCCCGCTTTGGGTTAATGAAGTCGTATGAAGAGGACTATGAAGAAGACTTTCTTTAGGTCCAAACACTTGATCGTCTTTAGGTTTTAGTGTTCCCTCGTGCATCATCTTCAGTGCCTCCATGGGTGTAATCCCAAGTTCCTTAAGATGGTTCATTACTGCTTTCTTCTGTGCCTCTTTCTGTGCATTCCTTGCACTTACTCGTTTTCTGTGTTCTTTTTTTCTTTTTCCCATGATTTAAAAAATTTATTACCTTAATGTTGAGTTTGTACTTACCTTCCGGGTTGAGTACCCTTTGCAACCTCTGGACAGATTCTGGATTCATCTCCACGTGATAAAGCATCTTTTCCAGGATGTGTTTCTTACGGGTCTCTTCGTCCGGTTCCCAATTCTTTAAACCTTCCATCAGTCTTTTAAGAATAAGGACAGAGAAGTTGCCAAGGCCAGCACAAGGATCCAACCACGTTTTCGTCGGATCAGACCAGACGGATTCGTCGAGTTTATCGAGCATCTCTTCTATGAGGTGTGGAGGGGTAAAGACCTCATCGTTGTCCTTCCTCTTCTTATATGTGTTGTAACCCTCTATCTCCTGTTCTAGTCTTTCTTCTTCCTTAGTCATACCAATTTGGAATTACTTCTTTAATGAATGCTTGTTCCTCCTCTGTGATGTTGAAGTGAGCATAGAGTTTCTCGTCGGTCCATTCTTGGGTGAAATCTAACCAAGGAACCATTCTAAATTCACCCCTTGCGAGGTGTTGGTTGGTTTTAGATAAGGATAAACAAATTCTGAAAAAATCAGTTTTAAGATAATTCAAAAAATTCGTAGCTTCAGAGTTAGAACTAAATTCAAACCAGATATTATATTTTGGGTTCGCTCCTCTTTTTACAATAGTTTGATATTTCGAAATTGCGATGAAAAAATCATTTTTATGAATAGGATCGTCAAATTTTACATGTTCACCCCGATTATTCCCTGCAGTAATATGTGACATCTCGACGAAAAATGAATCTGGATTTCTCAAAAATCTTTGAGACTCTTTGCCACTACCTAACACAAATCCATTGTCCTCAAGATTTTTGGCCCCTTGATTTTTAAGAAATGTTTTGATCTTATTTTTTATAGAGGTAAAGGATTGATTGTACCCAAAAACACTTACTTCGTTGATTTTTGAATTTTCCAGCTTAAAATTCTGTTTGTATTGGGGGTATTCAAATTGGAAATAACGAGATTCAGACTTTTTAGAGAGATGTGTTATTGAACAAGGAACATAAAGACCTATATCGAAAATTCCGTTACCGTTAAATAACTTAATTGATTTAATGAATTTTCCAACCTTATCTAAAGTTTTAGTGTAAATTCCCAAGGATCTTTTTTGATCAACAATGAAAGAAGAGGGGTGAACAAAAACCACCTCTTTCTTTGCAACATCAAAAGCCTTATCCAAGAATTTAAGATCCAGCTTATTGGAGTAAGGCGGGTTAGCAATAACAATATCGAATTTATCTGGCCATTGGGTTTCCATGCTAATAAGTTTTCCAATCCATTCTTTGGGTGGGCACTGCAATTACAGGACCCGATCTGTGTTTACTTAGTGCGTAACGGAGTGCATCGAGTAAGTGGTTGTGATCGTCCAGTGGTTTGTCAGTCCCTTCCTTGTAGGAGTAGAACTGGTATTCCTCGATGAGGTTCTTAGACTCTGGATCTACGTGTACCTCGAACTCCCTGACTTTATTGATACCGGCCCTAATCGAATCTGGTCCTTTAGTTGCCGGCTTTATGTTTCTGTATCCTAGTCGTTTTAGTTCCTCTATTGACTTAGGCTCCGCCGAGTCTGCGTATATCGTTGCTGTCTTTGGTACAGCCTTATCCTCGAGGATGTCGGCTAAGTCAGAGTTGGTTAACCCAGAAGCGTAGACCAACTCTCGGATCCAAAGTCGTTTACCTCTCTTGCGTACCTCGATAACAGCACAGGGATCTGAGGCAAACCCAAAGTCCATACCATATATGGTTTCGCATTCTGGATCTGGTGCCCAATCGAACTTCCAGTTACGGTATACTTGGCCTTCTCCGATGTCTGACCACTTACCTAAGATGTGGTGGGCATAGTATTCGGGATCGTCAGCAGAGGCCCTTTCCCATTCTTGTATTTTCTTTGGATCCAAGTTGTTGATATTGTCGTGGTACGTTGTGTGAATATAACCATGGTCCTCTTTCCATTTAGGATGGGGTTTGCCATCTGGTGTGTAGAACCTACGGAATATCCAATGGTTCTTGGAAGTTGGGTTGAAGATCAAAAAGATCCTTCTTTCCACACCCTTAGTACGAAAGGAGTCAATGAGTTTAATGTATTCTTCCTCGGATGGTAATTCAGTTGCCTCGTCTATGACCAAGTGGGTTACTTTAGCTAGGCCCTTACCCTTAGCACTTACCGTGCCCTCTTGTAATTTCATAGAGTGGGTAATGATCATGTTGCCGTTTTTCTTATTCCTTATCTCATCTCCCTTTATTTCTAAGTAGGGTGTCAACCCCCAGTCTGTAATTATGTCTACGATGTCACGGTAGATCGAGGACGTTATAGCCCTTTGGGTATAACGAGCTATGACTATACGACAATACTCATCTTGCATTAATCGCATAACCATATAAGCGGAAACCTGGGTTGTCTTACCGCTTGCCCTACCCCCACTTAAGAGCCAATAGGTTTTATCCTCGTAAAAAATGTCTGCGAAAGCGGGGAGAAACTTAAATTCTTTAGTCATTCTTACGAGGTGGCATTACAATGTTAATTGGGTTGAAGTCTTCTCCGTCCTTACCTGTGATCTCCTTGCGGGAGACTTGGGGTACGAACCTCGTGGAGATCTCGATCCAGTATTTTAAAAACTCTGCTGGTGAGCGGTCATAGACTTTTTGAAGTGCGTCTTGTAGTTTATCTTCGTGCCCAGCGAGCAAAGCAGCAAAGGTTGCTTTGATAGATTCTGAAGTTGCGTTGCCAACCCCAGGTGGGCGGCCCTTTGGGTTCCCTGATTGTCCCTTTTTGAATGGCATAATTGTTTTGTTGTTCTTTACAATAAATATGATTCCTTATGGTTTTATCTTGATTGGGCAAATAAGTTCACGTATTGCACGCCCTCCTGCTCGAAAAACAAGAGTTCTTTCTTGTTGTGCAGGTAGTTAATTAACAGACGTAAGTCCATAGGGTTGCAATTAAGTTCTAGCGCCCATTGGGTTAGATCCATAGGGATGTTCTTGTTGTTGACCGATTTCACGATCAGGAATGCTATCAATCTTTCTTTCATCTTTGTTTATGTTTTTGTTTTCTGGGCCTTCAGAAGCATATACTATTTAAAGTGAGTGAGTGAAAGGACTATACCATCTACCTACTATAACTCTATATAATAACTATATAATAATAAATTAATTATATAATAGTAGATGGTAATAGTCCTTTAAGTACCTGTTAGAGCAGTTTTTGAGGTGTTAAGGTTTTATTAAAAACCTCGTTAACATTTTCGGTTTTAAAGAAATCCTCCACTTGCTCTCGGGATAGTCTAATCCACATTCCTGTGGTGCTACCTTTTTCAGGGCATAGATCATCAAGACCCCTTGATGGTTGTGTGTACATTTCAGCTCCTATTTTCTCTAAGGTAATGGTCAAATATTTAAGTCCAACATTGTAACCTACATCCAACCAGTTCTTCAAATTCGTCTTGGTAGTCTGTAAATGTTTTTGTGAACTAGACTGGTCTGTAAACCAATCTCGTGTCTTAACCATAATCTCCCATGTTAGGTCATCCTTAGTTCTTTTTCTAATATTTCTCAACCATGGTGTTTCTAATTCTTCTGGACTAAACCAAAAGCGTTCCCCTCCTGACTTAGTTTTTTTCAAACCCCTTTCTTTAAGGTAATGGACAAATCCCGGTATTTCATCGAATAGATCCTGCACGAAAGTCGCGGACTTTTTGTTATCATCGAATTGTGGCACTTTAAGCACGAAGTACCTTACATCATCATCCTCGATTTTAATGAATGAATCTTCTTGGTTAGAAGCAATAATGATCCTACCATAATAGTCAACGACCGTAGATTTCATAAACTTCTCATTAACAAGTACAGTTTTCTGGGTTGCCCATTTCTTCATCTTATTGGCAATACCCTTTTTATCGTTTCGGTATTCACCCTCATCGATCATAATGAAATGTTTGGTAGCATATGACAAATTGAATTGATCTTCAAATTTGGAGGATTCCATAATAACCGCATTACCCGCAAATATCTTTTCCACCCATTCCAGAAAAGTTGTTTTACCTGTACCTTGGGACTTACTGACAAGGGCCAGGATAGGAAGTAATTGTTCTGGTTTGAACATGGCAAGATATAGATAGTCCAATAAAATGTCCTGTAACTTCTGGTCCCCTGAGCAAATATGGCTAATCATGTACAGGGAATTATCCACAAGTCCTGGAGCCGGTGTGTAAGGCAATGTAGGCCAGAGGTTATAATATCCATCTGTAAATCTGTCTTTTCCAAAATAATTGGGACTATTACAAAAATCTTTTAGTTTTGTAATTCTGTGATGTGAATCCTTTCCGTGATCGTCGAAGAATGTAGTACGATTGTATGAAGTAAGTTTATCTTCTACAATCCCGCTTATCTTATCTTTGACCTGTTCTATCTTGTAATAGTCATCCTTGATTCGAACCCAGTTCGACAGTCCGATGTCTTGGAAAAATCCCTTTACCATGTAAGAGAGTTCTTTTAAGCTCTTCTTACTTAAGAATTGCTCTATCGGAATAGGTTCCTGTAATCCCTTTTCCCAGGATCTAAGCATTTTAGATTCTCCTGTCTGGTAATCTTCGATGTAGGGGTTAGCTCTGAAAGCTTGCAATAAAGCGGATTTAATTTCTTCCGGTGGTGAAGTAATAACCCCACCTGCTGTAACTCTTGCTACAAAGTAGAATATGCCCGAAAGCTTTTCCCACTTATTTTCCCTGGTGTGTTCGAGTAATCTAAGCATATCATCTAAGGCAAAGAAATCTCCAGTCAGCCGGGTATCCTCGATTTTATCCATAATAATCTTGGCTGATATTGGCACGTGTGGCTTGAGTGGTTTAGCCTCCGGATTGCAATGCACATAGGGATCGTGCGAAATAAACATGGACTGACTAAGTGTTGCCTGAGCGGGATCTAATTTTACTTCCCAGCTTTTTTCCAGTTGCGGATAAAATTGCTCTTTCATTACTTTGGAGTGTAGACTAATCTTAGCTCCTTTAGTCCAAGTCCAATCACCTTCTTGGCCACACACCAAACCTTTAATTCCACCAGAGGGTGACATGAAAGCTATAAGCACGTGTGGATCTGAAGCAATTTTGCTTACAAAAAGATCTTCCCAATTTTTAATGTGGGTGTTATCCTGCTTATCAATATCAAACGGGATAACCCAATTGTAAGTTTCCGATGTGTGTTCCAAGAATTGGGCATCCGACTTCTTCACAAAAATACCTGCAGGAGTAAAGAAAGGTAATTTCTCTTTAAAAGACTTATCCCCGTTTTCCCTGTAAAGCTCAGTGATCTTACGAATGGATTCGTTTTGACTTACCATATTATGTAAGTCGATGAGTGATACCTCTTTTGTGGGTATCGTACATTTTACTCCCTTGATCTTATCAAAGAAGTAAGAGAATTTGTAATCTCTCATAGTTAGTTATTAAAGTTATCGAGTTTATATATCGCCTATAAAGTTAAAAATTTCCCATTTACAAAAAAAAATTCCTTACACTCAGAGGTATAAGGAATTTTAGTGATAAACTTTAATTACTAACCCGATGGGTCAATCTATATATTATGGATTTATGTTAGGTCCTGCGAGCAAAAAGTCTACCATCTCTTTTGGTAAAGGTTTTTTATTTTGTATTATTTTTTCATAATCTAATAACATCATAATTGATTCTCTAGGATGAAATACAAAACCCCACGATCCATACCACCTAGCAAGTCTCTTTCTACAAACACTTGGATGCATGGGAATAACCTTTAATACAAGATTAAGATTTTTTCCAGTGGACATATTAAAAGTAAGCCACATATAAATTAAAAAAGATAATGCCTTTTCTGCTAAACCTTTGTTGCGATTATTAGAAACTATTTTATAAAGCTCTACACATCCGTATTTTTTCCAAAATGTAAGTTCTATTTCGATGTCTTTAGTTATGATCTTGATTGATGGTGAATAATTCACCTCCCATTTGTACTCATCATTTACGTCGTAAAAAGAAGTATGGCCCCAAAATGCATTAAGTCTCATTTCATATGGGAACATAGGATTTTTCTGCAAATTCGACAAGAACAGAGCATAATGATAAAATATCATCCCATTCCCCTCAAAATATTCGTCATTCAGACTCATTCTTATATTATCGCAAGGTTGATAGAAGGAATGAGTAAGTTGAAAAAGAGGATTCTTTGTTTTAAGATGAAGGTTTACAAATTTTGTCCTATCCTTAGTTTCAGTGTATTTGTCTTTTATTCCCCATACACCAGGGTCTATTTCTTCGTATGCCATAATTTTTTTTCATGGTGCTAATGTATGGACCTCTATCGTATTAAAAAATTGAAACAAAAAAAAGTCCCGGGGAAGATAGTGAACCCGGGACTAAAGAGCGTAAGCGATCAACTTATGGAAAACGTCGAGATTATTGTGATAGCAAAAAATCTGTGCTTACATGATTAATATCAACAAGGTGTAAAGATGTTTCAAAGTCCAAGAGTCGAAACCAAAACCTCTAGCACTTTGTTCACAACTTCTCTGTCGTGTATATTATTGTACTTGCGATTGTGCACTATGTAGTTTACATCCAGCACCATTTGTCTCTCTTCTGCCTTTAACCTCTTTTTGCCTACAAAGGGGGCAATCATTTCGGAGACTTCTGCTTGTGTCCAACCGTTAATCTCCCAGTTAATTCTGCGTTCCAAACTTTCACGGACCCTTTTCAGTGTTGCCCATACAAAGTTCTTGTCTACATTGTATTTTTCCGTGATTTGCATCATGGTTAAACCTTGATTGTAATAAGAACGGAAAATGTTGAACTCGGATGGGAATAGTTGTCTGACGTGATCTTGGAGATGTGCCCATTGTAGATCAGGCGTCACATCATACTCTTCGTCTACTGGGGAATGGTAGTGCTGATATTCTTGGTGCTGCCTTTTGCGATACTTGGTATAGAACGGTGATGACGAAGAAGACCATTGCTGTTTAACTACCCTTGCCACCCACCATCTATAGGAATTAGAATTGTGTATACGTGTTTTCTTTACCGGATCCAGTTGCAACCAAATAAAAGCAACTTCTTGTATAAGATCGTCTACCAGGTCCGGATCCCGACAAACATTTTTACATATTTCTCCAATGATCGAGTATTCCTGGTTGAAGTCCAAATTTCTCTTTATGTTTTTCCCAGTGTGTGATAACAATGTTGGGTAGTCTAAGCATCAAAGTCAAATAAGTATATGGATTATACCCTATGTCGTTAATTCTTAGTATTCTCTTATTTATCTCTTTGGCACTTGCATCCAAAAATGCCAAACGATCCTTTTTCCACTCGTGTCTAAATGGGTAAGCCGAAGGAACCTCATGTGTAGTGAATAGGTTATTTTGTCGTAGATCCCAGGGATTATGATTGAAATAGGTTATATGTTCATTATTGGCCATTCTCTTGGTGTAGCATTCGTACACTATTCTTTCTTTCGGTCCTAAGCTAATAGCCTTAGAATCACCAACAGTTCTAGTTGCATCGAACAGTTTCATGAACTCTTCCTGTGGGGTATCGTAGTCGTACATCTTAGATACGTTTACGGTACCTTTGGTGCTAAATGTGATTTCCCAATCATCGTTATCCAAAAATAGGATCCCAAGATTATTACAACACAAGGGGTAGATTGGGTGTCTGTGGTAAGTAAATTCCTCAGGAGGTGGAGGTACTGTACATTCGAATATGTGTGTGGGATTCTGTACAAACTTCATAAAAAAAGGTCCGGCGAGTTTATAGAATTAGCAAAAATCAAGATCAAAAAATGGTAACGAATGCGCCGGACCCATCTTTATATATCAACTTCGATTACTTAATTTCGAAACCTGGATAAATTTTTTTTGTATAAAGTGAGATACATATAGCAAAACGATCGACATGGCAAGAACACGTTATACCTTTTATTATCTACAAAATCCAAACACAGAAGAGATTGGATACGTAGGCATGACCACAGAACCTTTAAGTCGCAGATTAGCCAGACATATGACTGAGGCATTAGGCAGAGAGCATTCACCGAACTCTGTTAAAAACGAATGGATTCGTCACATGTATGACAATGGTTTACGACCACTCATCCAAGAACTAGAGGTCTCCAACTTTCAAGATCATATCCAAGCAGGACACCGCGAGGCGTATTGGATTGCTAAAATGAAAGAAGGCGGACACTACTTAACCAACATGACCACTGGCGGAGCGGGCACACCGGGGTTAAGCATGGAGGTTACTGAGGAGCACAAAGAAAAAATATCCAAGGCAATGTCTGGAGATTACAATCTGGACAAAGGCATTGAAATGAGAAAAGCAGGGGCATCTTGGAAATCCATCTACGAGGAGTTGGGCATGGGTAGAACCAATTTCTACAAACTCTATAAAGAAAAAATCGAACAGGCACTTTAATGGTTGGTTACCACGTACATTGGTCGGGACCAGTTAATCGTAGACATTACACCGCTTGGGAAATACTGTTACAGATTCTATCAGCAAAGATGTGGGCACATTCTTTTGGTCCCATTAAATTAATTTGTGATAAAAAAACAGCAGATTTCTACAAGGAAATTGGTATCCTGGGCATCTACGATGATTACGAATTGTTCGATGAGTCTATACTTAAAGGTATTGATCCGACCATTTATTTTGCCGCTGGCAAACTTTTAGCACAATTACAGGTAGAAGATGAGGTTTGTGCTTTTATTGACACAGATCTGCTTATAGTGGGTGATTACGACTTCGATAGTAGCAATGTTACAGTCTTTCACCGGGAATTCCCAGATGTTAGTGTGTATCCGAACCTTTGGGACCATTGGGAAATGGAAATACCTCACGATGGAGATACCTACCCGCTAAATTGTGCACTTGTGATTTGGCCCCAGAAGGAATTAAGACGCAACTACGCCAGTATTGCACTGAAATTCATGCGCAACAACACGTATTATGGTGGTTATAAACCAAATGTCTTAATGGTAACAGCAGAACAGCGATTGCTTGGACTTTATCTCAAGCATATGGGTATCATTCCAGAATATTACATTAAGGACATCTACCTTTCTTCACCGGAAGAAATGGAAACGAGTTGGGGCCGGGATGGTATGGGATCCAACATACAAAATCTAAACAAAGAATTTTTCCATCTATGGGGTCACAAGAAATACTTACTGGAAAATCCAATGGCAGCAGCGGAATACACGTTGCATCTTTACAATATGTTTGAAAAATATCCAGAATTAGATGTTGAATCTATATTACAGAAAATAAACTCGTTATGAAAGGCACAGTAGTACACATAAACGGCGGACTTGGTAAATGTATTATGTTTACCGCAGTCGCCAGGGCATACAAAGAACAGCATCCAGATCTACATCTTATAGTTGTTAGTGGTTATCCAGAAGTTTTCTTAAACAATCCCAATATAGACGGCAACTTCGCATTTACCCAGCACGGTCTTTGGTCACAGATCTACAGCAATGAGGACTATGAAGTAATGGCTTGGGATCCTTATTTCCACGAAGATTGGATTAAAAACACACCAAGGCATTTAGTGGAGATCTGGTCTGAATTGTTAGACATAGATTGCCTTAACCTTAACCCCGAACTTTATTTTTCTGGACCTGAGGTTGAGGAACTACAAAGTATGATCCAAACAGATAGGCCATTACTTGTAGTACAATCTACCGGTGGAGCAAATCCAGGACATACCTCTTGGACTCGTAATCCACCAACAGCAGAATTGGAAGAGTACCTACAAAAATTTAGTGATTCCCATTACATAGTACACCTGGCGGTTCCAGAAACCCCAGTACTTAAATCAGCAAACCAAAGGGTAGAAAACCTAACTCGGAGACAAGCAATGTGTTTGGTACACTATGCCCAAGAGTTTGTTGGTATAGATTCATTTGGATTACACGCCAGAGCAGCAAATCTAAACGCTGGTCCCAGTCATTTCTTCTTCATTTATCCAAATGCAAAGGTTAGGCTTGGGTACGACAAAAACACTTTTAATTACATACCCCTTAACGAAGAGGTAGAACAGCTAATTGCCCAGAATTATTCTTACTACGCCAATGTGATGCAATACAGCATAGAAGAGGCACCAGAAAATTGTCCGGTGCCTGCAGGTATGAAGTGGTTTGATATTTAAGGTGTAGTAAGTGGACAAGTGCCAGCGGCAAGTGCTGTAATTTCTTCGTCTGTAAGAGATCTGTCATATAATTGCCAATCGTCCATTTCTCCGTTAAAGTAACCATCGAATCCTGCTGCAACTCTTCCTCTTCCAACATTTAAAAATGCCCCACTTGCTGTATAAGAAGATCTTGTGCTAAATCCATAAGATGTTCCATTAACGAAAACCTCAAAATTATTTGTTCCTGCGTTTTGTCGAATACAAACATGCGTCCAGGTATCTGCTGTAAACGTCATACCAGAAACACCGGCGTTTTGTGTTCCATAAGTAATCAATATGTTACCTAAACCTGGTCTTAGCAAAATTCTCATACCACTTGAACCAACAACACGTTTGTCCCAAATACTCATATTATCGGTTACATTATTTAATTTAACCCATAAAGAATATGTCCAACCTCCCGTTCCAACTGGTTCCATTAAATTATTATTACCGAATGGTAAATATGAATTCGTTCCGTTAAAGGATGCTGACTGTCCAAATTTACCTGAAGTTAAAGAAACATTAACAGGAGATATAGTTCCAAAAAATGCCTCACCGAGGGTTTTAGTATAATCACCATCGAATTTATAATATCCCATTATACTTGTTGTGCTTATAAGTTCGGCGGGACAAACAACACCTTCAGAAATTCCAACTACTGTTCGTATAAGATTCAGGTTTAAATTTAACATAATCTTTTTTTATTATTGTGGCGGGTTTAGTGCATCTTGTTCAACAAAACTTATCCAAGATTCAAGCCCCGAGACATTTTTTATGAATTGGTTTCTTATAACTCCCTCATATTCTGCTGGGGGTCCAGGATAATACATAGCTAATTGATCTGGTCCTGTTACAAAAGTGAATTGACCAGAAGGATCTACCCAGGTGTTATCCCCGTTTGGGGTATACCCTGCACCACTGAAGTAATTGTTTATTTCTTGCTGGGTCATAATTCTTGTTTTAGTATAGTGCGTAAGCTGTGCCTGCAGAAACTGAAGTCACATTGCTAACTCTGATTGGCTGGTAACCAGCAGGAAGTGAAACAGTCAATGTCTGTCCACCTGCAGTAGTCATAGCTACATCAGCTGCATCAGTCAAAAGCAATGAATAATTTCCTACCCCTGCCAAAGTTCCAGAAGTTGCTCCAGGTGTGATGGCTTGGATATTCTGTGCACTTGCATATTGCAATTCTTGTGCAATTGCTTGTAAAAAACTTGATGCTGACCAAGTGTCGAGTGCGTCTGGTGAAGTTATCATAGTTGTTTATTTATTTCTTTTTTTAGTCAAATATTTTTGGGTCATAATTTACAATAGGTAATTCCTTAACCCATTCTTGTCCAGGAATGTCTGAAATCTGTATCTGATCTTCAGTAGCTATGTAGTTATCGCTTGTGTCCTTATCAAATATCCAGTAGGCACCTTTGCTGTAACATAATTTGCCGCCTATTAGATCAGCCTGTTCTTGTGTAAGTATTGCTCCTCTTTTCATGTTATTAAGTATAAACTATTTGTAGTGTACCGGTACTTGTTCTGTAGACCTGTCCATCTACTAAACCACCTGTTTTAGCAGCGGCGTTATCAGAATAGGTTGGTACTGTTTTAATGTAAAGTCCTGTGACGTGAGCTGTACATGCTGCTACCGAACTTAGACCATGTCCCAGTGTAACAGCACAATTATGGGTGACTGATGAATTAGCTCCGAAACCCATACCGTAAGATGAACTAACACATACAGCATCACCGTAAGCCATAGGTACAAAACCACCAGTTATTTGGTTACTATTTCCAAAGACCCTACCGTAACTACCACCAGACACTGAATTACCACCACCGTATACTAATGTTCCTATAACGCTCACGGTATTATTACCACCAAATACATTACCTGTGTTACCACTAACACTATTCTCGTTACCTACGATATTACTATACGTAGAGTTAGAATAGTTATTATAACCTATAAGTGTAGACCAGTTATAAGGTGCGTTGTTATATGATGTGTTGTTCTGACAGTTCTTAGAACCTATAACAACACCAACACCAGCAGCACAGTGAATATTTTCATAACCAATATTAACTGGACCCCTTGTATTGGTATTCCAAGCATTGCACTGATAAACTGTGTTATTACCAATACTGATATGTGGTGGTTTTGTAGTTGCAACATCTGTAATTGTATTATCTCCAATAACTACAACACTTGGTCCTGCATAACCAACTGCACCACTACCAATAGAAACACTATCTGAACCAGGAGCACAAGCACCATTACCAATAGCTACACTATTTAAGCCGCTTGCTATAGTTAAATCACCGATAGCTACAGATTTCGCTGCTGTTGTACAAGCCCTATTTCCAATAGCTACACTTTCTGTTGCACTTGAACAGGTTCTGGCGAAAATACCCATTGCAACCGAACATGCTGAATTAGCTTGTGACTGAACACCTGCTGAAATAGAACCCGTAGCGCCGGCCGGAACACTACCACAAATAGATATTGATCTATCTCCCCGGGCACCGCCTCCAATAGCAAGCGAACCTTTTTGAGCAGTAGCTTGTCCAATAGCTATATTTTGTGTAGTTGAAAGAGCACACTCTGCTACTGCGCTCTCTCCAATAGCTATGGATTCTACTGTACATGCTTTAGCATTATTACCAAGAGCTATTGAACATGCTCCGTATGCTGCTGCCCCGATAGTGGTTAGTGTAGGAGCACTTTGCATTGAATCCGTACCAGTACCACCGATTAATCCAGGATCTCCACCGCCGGCACCTGTTGGTCCGATTGGTCCGGTTGGACCTGTAAGTCCGTTAACCCCCGAAGAACCAGACGAGCCTGAAGATCCTGATGAGCCCGATGAACCTGAAGATCCTGATGAGCCCGATGAACCCGAAGAACCAGATGTACCGTTAACCCCAGATGAACCTGAAGAACCAGACGAGCCTGAAGATCCTGATGATCCGCTAGAACCTGAAGATCCTGATGAGCCCGATGAACCCGAAGAACCAGATGTACCGTTAACCCCAGATGACCCCGAAGATCCTGATGAACCCGAAGATCCTGATGAGCCCGACGAACCCGAAGATCCGCTTATTCCGATTGGTCCGGTTGGACCTGTAAGTCCGTTAACCCCTGAGGTTCCGCTAGTTCCGTCGTTACCGTTGTAAGCAATCTGGCTTACATTGACCCAAGCAGAAGCAGAGTTTGGAATACCAACTCCAGTCTTAGCTTGTAATGTAACAGCAGTTGAAGTAGTCTGCCAATAAATTTCTACAGTGTCACTATCGTTTAGTGCTTGACCAAAAAATTCAAAACTTACCAATCTCTCTGTTGGTACACCCGCAGACTTACGTGCTGCAATTGACATGGTGTGAGCAGAGTTTGGAAAATCAACACCGTTATACTTTAACCAGAAGGTAATATCTTGTGCTCCACCGTCAAGGTTAGAAGCAAGAGCATTAACTACCAATTTGTAGTAACCAGCTTTGGAGATAGTTACAGTGCCTGCTGATTGGGTAATCCCGTTATTAACCGAGGTAGAGTTAAGAGTAACTTTGGTTGGTGTGTTTATGATAGATACCGACTGATCTGCGGTAGAATAGAATGAACCAAAATATCCAGTAGCACCACCAGCACCGTCTACACCTGAAGTACCTGAGGTTCCGCTAACTCCTGATGTTCCAGAAGTACCTTGTAAGGCAACAACTGCACCAGTATCTTTGGTAACATAAAAGTTGTCGTCTGTCTTAGCCCATAATGTTGAGTATCCACTTGGTGGAGTGGAAGGTCCGGTGGCGGACTGTAGCATTCTGATACTTACGTTGCTCATAATTAGTTGTCTTATTTAAATATGTTTAGGAGTCATTTTTCTCCTTTGTTTTTTATTTCTTTGTAGATTTTAATTCCCGTAAGAAGAATCATTAGAACAGAAAGCGTTATCTTTAAAAACATATCTATACTTAGGGATGTTATCCCTAAAACCATAAGGTTGGCGGGGATAAGTTTTTCTTGGGCTACTACATTACCTAAAATTGCAAATAATCTCATAATTACTGTTGTGAATTAGGTAGATTGTCTTGGTAAGCCCAATATTCTGGAGATCCCTCATAAGGTCTACCCTTGAGGTACATTTTGTTATACCAAGGCACCCTTCTATCGGGTCCAATTGTTCTGTCATCATTGTAATCGGGATTCTGATATTCTGGAAGTTGTCCAGTTTTAGCAAACTGAGTACAATAGGATCTCATTCTCACCAACCAATACTCCCCTTGATCTTCGTTGCGTCCCACCATGTACTTGATCGTATCCAGATCCAGTGCGGTAGAATTTTCATTGTTAAACTGAAGTGCTCCCTTGGTGGTTAACTTATAGGAGACTGTGGTAAAGAGTTCTGCGGTGGCAAATGCCATGGTTGCTTGTTGCAGTTCATTATCCAACAGATTCTTATACACTGAATTTGCAGGATCTGAAATGGTACCGTTTATGATGAGGTTGCTGATCTTATCGTATAGATCTGATCCTAAAACCCCTAAACATTTAGTACGCTGTACTTTTAGTATGGCATTACGAATGAACTTGGTGTCTACGTTTTCCAGTACATCCGTATTTTCTTTTAGTTTTGCCTCGCTTACAAATAGAACTTGATTCATTATTGTGGATTATTTTCGGCGTCTATATTGGTTTCTGTGATCGATTCCTGATCAACAGTTAATGGGTCGTAACCGATTAGATCTCTCATTTCGTCTTGTGTTAAAATGTCTTTCATAATCGATTCAGAGAATGCGTAGTTAATTGGTGGTAGATTTTCGAATTCAGGTTCAAATCCCAACTTCAGCAATCTTTGGAGTACTTTAGATACTGTTTCTTGGGCAGGTTTAATTTCGGTATTCATCATCAGTTCATATGCCTCAATTAATTCTGTTCTACCCCCTAGTTGTCCTGGTGTAGCAACACCAAATAGGATTGGATTCGTTGCCTGGTGCCCCACTAAAATCTGATTACGTACAATTTCCATAAAGTCATTATACTTTGTGTCAGAATCGTTTGTAGCAATAGGTTCCATGGTAACTCCTCCATCCCCGTTGCTGAACACTAACATTATCTCCCCTGCATTTGTCGATCCTGCATACTGATTTTTCAGTTCTCTATAGATGTAATCTCTTTCCTCCTGTGTTTCAGGCATGTCGTTGATAACTATAGACATACTTGGAGCAAATCCATTACGAACTGAATTTAATTTCCAGTTACTTACCTCGTAATCCAAAGTGATGTAGTTGATAGCACCCCAATAAGCAGGTTTAGCATAGTATTCAAACCCAGAAGAGTAAGGATGATACACGAATAACTGAGAACCTTCTGGTTCTCTTGGGTCGTATGCTTTTCTTTCTACCACTTTGTTTTCTTGTTTTCTGGTGTTCTTCCAGTCGTTAGAGTAGTACCAAGAACTAATTCTACCGAACTCGTTTTTCTTGCCTGCTCTTAATTTAGACATATCCACGTGCTCAGCATGTGCAATGCTTTGACCGTCGTTAGACCAAACAACCTCAACAGCAAAAGAGTTGTACAACCAGTAATCGTCAATAAGTGCACGAAGAGTAGGTTCTTCCCCGAGGTTAAATTGTGGTATGCTTTGTCCCTCTACCAAACCTAATCCATAGGTATAAAGGTTTTTTCTTTGGAGTACTGCGTTGTGAATCGCAGAGGAATCTCGTAGTCTAATCAAATACTCGGGCATTTTATTGTCAGATCCCCATGATACATAGGGTTTGCCAACAATTTGGAATTCGTTCCATTCCGGAATGACCAATTCTTCCCTTGAAAATGAATAAACCGTTTGTTTTCTATCGTCACTCATTGTATACGTAATATGTTGGTTCAGATTCGTTTCTGTAAACTGTGTTATATGATGTGCCTTCTACCCTACACTTACTAACATATAGAGTTGTGGGTACAGGACCAGTGTTATCGAATACTGCTAAATTTTCTACAACCAATTCAGCGTTAAGTTCTAGGGGATCACAATCGAAGTAGGTGATTTCTGTGATAACCTCTTGCGTGTTAACCTCACAATCCGCGGTAGCACCAGTTCCTTTTTTTTGGATTTGTGCTTTGTAATCTCCTTGTTTCAGCGTACTTGGGTTAATCGTATAGGTGTAATAGTCTGTTGAGGTAGAGGTATTCACCAAATTAAACGTGCTTTCGCTAAAATCATCCAATTTGGTCAGTCGCAGAGTCAATACATCCCCTTCAACCACGTCTTTATCCCTCAAAACTACTGAGAAAGTACCAGAAACTTGGGTGTTATCGAAGATTAGCATATAAGTAAATATGATTTACGCCCAGATTTCTGAGCAGTATAAAAAAACCCCAACTCTCCTCTAAGAATTGGGGTTGTGGTTAAGCAAATAACTTAGGATACGGTTGAATCAATCAGATCCGTCCAACCAGTTGATGCTACGAAAGCAGCGTCAAGAGTTAGAGGTGGGTCCTGTTCTACCCCACGGAATTCGAGGGAGGCCCCATTACGATCTGCGCTTGCGACCCCTGATCCGCCCTCGCCACCATTGATGTCGAGACCGCCG
>Ga0208767_1000505_pt1 | contig 32289 bp, 41 predicted proteins | sample VirMetDEL_Mar_21_FD_184514 | JGI IMG/M metagenome (GOLD analysis project Ga0208767, IMG submission 184514) | Aqueous microbial communities from the Delaware River and Bay under freshwater to marine salinity gradient to study organic matter... | ecosystem: Environmental > Aquatic > Marine >... | reverse complement strand
TCACCGTTTACATCTGCTAAATTTAACAATATGTTACGGGTAGCCGTAGCACTACTAGAGGCATCAAAACCAGCGTTAGATAATTGACCTAGTAAAGCTGTTGTGTCCTCTATACTAAACCCAAAGGCACTAGCAACGGGTGCAACCGTACTTAGTCCAGTTTCTAATTGACTAAAATCTAATGCAGTTTTAGTAGTTGCAACACCTAAAGTAGAAACAACTCTATCGATATCCTTTGCCTCTAAATTAAATGCACGCAATGCACTCCCGGCTAATTTTGATGCTCTCGGAATTTCAACACCAGTCGCAGAAGCGAAATTTGCTATCCCGCCAGTGCTATCTTGTATTTCTTTAGTTGTAAAACCTAATTTTGCTAATTCAATTTGCAGTCCGGTTATCTCACTAGCAGTAAATTGAGTAGTAGCACCTAGTTGTTTTGCTTGGTCGGTTAACCCGCTCAACTCCTCTTTGCTTTTACCACTTATTGCAGATAAATCTGTAACCGCTTGGTCGAAATCTACAATAGTACTCGAGACGTTTCTAACTACCTCTCTAAGTCCAAAAGCCAACCCTAAAGAACCTAATGCCGAACGTAACCCGCCAATAGCCTTTTTATAGTTACCAACATTTCTAAAGTTGTCACCTACCGTTCGATCTAACTTTTTAAGCTGTTTATCTCCTGCTTTTGCGCTTGATGTTACTTGTTTATAGGCCCTAGATAGTTCTCTATATGCTTTTGTATTACGTTTGCCAGAACTTTCTAAACTTAATAATTCAGCACCTAAACGCTTACTTTCATTCTTATAATCCCTTGTTTGTTTTACTAGCCTTTTATATGCGTTGCTCTCATCAGTTAAATTCTTTTCTAGCCTTTGCTTTACTTTTAAAAGTCTTTCGTTTTCTTTACGAATAGCAACTTTTTGTTTTTGCTCTAGGGCCTCTAATCTAACTAAATGTTGTTGTTGCTTTACGCGTTCGGTATCGTTTTTGATTTTCTCTTTTACTAACCTTTCAGCTTGTAGTTGTTGTTGGTTTAATTTAGTTATACCCTCAAGTCTTTTTTTCTCGGCGTTGGTTAATGTAGTGAATGATTTGGCGACGGACTTTAATTGTACGTCCATTTTTTCCAAAACAGATAGATTTTCTTGTAAACCTTTCTTTAATGACGGTAATACGTCGTCATTGATAATATCACTCTTTTTTATTTGTTCTGCCATATTCCTTTAGCATTTCTCGAAATCTTACTATTGTAATATCCCGGGAGTTTAAATTATAACCAATCCACTTACTTAAGTGTGTCAAACAACTTTCTACACTCATTCCCTCAAAATTATTAGGGTTTAAGCGTTTTAACTCAGCTTCTATAAAATGCAAATCATTTAATACAGCCTCATCTTCATTGATAACAAAAATACCACTTATTTTTATATATTTTTCCTGATAAGACATATATTTTTCATAATCATCACCTAAACCGTATCTATCTAAGTAATCATTATACAATTTAATAGCGTGTAACTCATCGCCTTTTCTATAAACCTCATCTCTATTTACAAACCTAGGATCTGACATCATTTTATTGAAATTGTACAACGGTAATTCGTCAATCTCTAAATAACGTTTTTTTGATTTCTTTAATGTATCCTTTTTTGATTTCAATAGTAAGTTTTTTAATATTTTCATTTGTAAGTCCTATTATACCGTTTCCGTATTTAAAAAATAAGTTGTCATCTCCTTTTATTGGGTTTGCATTAATTACAATAGAGTCCTTTAAGACTTGGACATACATACTTTCATAAAACGCCCCGGTATCATTTAAAGTGTAGGGTTCGCCTGCCTTTTTTTTAGGGTTTATTAATTCCGTAACGGGTGAGTAATAACCAATAATGTCGCCATCTTTATTTACTCCTTTATTAGTTAACTGATCTATTTTTATCCAATTTAGTATTTGATCTTTGAGATTTGTATCAAAAATATTATACCATAAAATTGCGTCAATTAGATATTTTTCTCTCCTTAACAATTCATGTAATTTGCTGTTTCCTATTGCCATACAGTAAAAATACAAAAAAAAGAGAGCTAAATTAATAACTCTCTTTCTTTTTTACTTATCAGTCTTTTTGACTGTTTTCTTTCCTTTTGGAGTGCCATGCACTAACCTCCATATTTTCCTGACTTCTTTCTCATCTAGTTTACTTAAATGCTTTACAGCCTCATCTTCCGTAGAGCTTTTTACATATTCTGGATTGATAGAAGTACTCCCTATCTTGAACACCATGTTATGCAAAAATTAAAGTTTCTAAATTACTTTCAAAACCTGCTACCATTCCGGTCGCGCTTGGTTTGAAAATCTTAATTGTCCCATTATCAGAAGCAGTTTGGGAAGCTATTGTTAACTCGTATCTACCTTTTACCGTAGCATCTGGCGTTACTGCCGAAACAGCCACAACAGCCGAGGTAGTAGTGTTTGTTAAAACTACGTCCGATGGTTGTAAACCTAGCAACGGTTGTTTAGTAACCGCAGTACCGAAATCTTTATGGACATTTACAACTATACTCGTAGTAGAGATAGGGCCAACTAAAACCTCTCCACTAACCAAACCGCTAAACGTATTCGCATCAAAGCCATCTAATTCACTAGCCGTTACCATCCATTGATTAGCATCAGAACTTTGTCTAGCATAATCATATTGAACAGAAATCATTGAAGTTTCCGATGCTGTACGCTCCATAAATTTAGCGTCGTAACTCGCTTGGTTTACCGGTCTACCATATAACTTTGTTCCCTCTTTTTGTCCTAGAATAGAACCACACGCATCAATACTGAATTCTGTAAAGTCTACACAAACATTTTGCAATTTAGCAAAGTATTGATTACTTGCATCTCTAAATTGAAAGTTTACTGTTTTAATACCTTCAAACAATTTAGTACGCTCGTTCGTGTCCGATGTTGCATAAGTTGCATCAGTTTCTTCCGGTAAAACGTTAGTAATACCCAAAATTGGATAAAAACGTTTTGTCGGATCAGGTTCGTTAATACGTAATATTAACTCATCTTTTAACGCAGTTGGCGTTAATGTTAAATCTAAACTGTTTCTCTCTCCGTCTGAGTTAATTGCTGGCGTCCAATACTTACCAGTCGTTAATTTAAACAGTTTTTGGGTACTGTTTCCCGTGTTTTGAATGTTATCTGAACATCCACATCCTATTAATTCCATTTTTTGTTATTTTAATTTTTTAACAATCTTTATTTATTCTTAATTCTAATTCTAAGCAGACACCGCTTAAATCCTCATCTATAATCTTCTCCTTTGCTCCATTGCTTACATATACTCCAAAACGCTCTTGACCTATTAGATTGGCTCTACTATATTCGTACTTTACAGAATTTTTAACATAATCTAAAAACCTTACTGAAAGATTTCTCATTCTGTTTATTACAATATCGTAGTGCTGTTCTGTTAGCCATTTACGCTCATCTGTATCTGATAGAAAAAACAACTTAATATTGCTATAAATCATCGGACTTTCTACAACATCTATGTCCTCTTTAAAACCAGTTACCAACCATATAAAAGGAACTTTCTCTCTTGTTCTACTGCTTATTTGTTGGTACTCGCTATTAACGCTTAAAGCCTTTCCAGTTAAATAAGTAGGTAATTTAATACCAAAAAAATGTAACTTATCTAAGTTAAAAACACTAATACCATCATCAGCAATCAAATCAAAGCTCTCATTAACAACTAAGTTCACAACCTTATAAATAATACCGTTATCATCAATTAATTTATCTCCGTTTGCTATGTACAAAGTATCTTTAGCTTTTATAGAGTTGCCAATATTGCTACAAACATAGATAGTTAAATCTAAATTACTTACAATATCTTTAATTGAGTTATAAATACTATTCATTATATGTTAATTACAAAGTCCAATTCTTGACCTTTAAATGTTGGATAGTCGGTATCATTATTATAGATGTACGCTTGTATCACTTTGCCCGTTTCAATAGAATTATTGTAACGTGTGTAAATATCAAACACATTAACGCTATCAGAATTCTCTCCCTTTACTTTCTTAACTCCTACTGTCGTTTGTCTATTATACAAATCTCGAACGTAATGAAAATAAATAATACCCTTTAAGTAAAATTTAATACCTTGACTTCTTTCATACTCTCCGTAAATCTCTTTATAAAAGTCATTGAAGATGTCTAAATAAATTTGACTTTGAGGTACTCCATTTGCATCTAAGTCCAAAATTAATAATTCGTATAACTCCAACCCTAATAAATCTATTAGAGCCTCTTTTTGATATTGATCAATATACGCTTGTAGTTCGTTTTCTTGAAAAGAGTTGACAGCGATAGAAAATCTACCGCCATCAAAATCTGATATTTGTATAATGTTTGCCATTATTTAACCTTTGCTAAACCTTTATTAATTAAAACATTTGCAACGTCACCGCTAACCTCATAAGTATCACCTTTTCGTAGATGTTTTCCGTTTTTTAAAACTTCAATACTATAAACTTTGTTTAAGTCTAATCTACTCGCCTCTTTTGTTGTTTTCTTTTCTGTCGCCATATCTTAATAATTATGCAGTTTCTAATGAAGCCTTATCAGTTGCAAAAACACCTTTAACAAACGCCGTTCTATCATTATTTTTAATGATGTTAACACCTCTCCATTCAGCTAAGATTGTTCTCATATTCTTAGTGAAATCGTTACCATCTAAACCAACTTGAATAGTAACAGCCTCTCTGTTTAAAAGCATATCTAGAGCAAACTCCGCCACTAAATATTCTCCTCGTGTTACTAATGTTGATGGTATAATAGGCGTTCCATCTAATGATAACTCCCCGGCAACCATTGCTAAACGCTCAACATAACGCTTATCTGTTGCAGATACTTTAACCATTTTTAAAGATGTAACATCAGAAGGGTGCATTAAAATTGCTGTTGCTCCGTCATGCTCTGCAATCATTATTTGATTCATTGCAACAGTAAGCACATCTACTTCGTTTGCATTATCAATAGTGTTAGCAAAAGAACCCGCTGTAAAGGCTGTCGCTAATGTTCTAATACCACTCAACGCGTTTGCACCACCAGCACCAGCGTAAACCTCTGTTTCAACTTTCTTTAAAAGCTCTTTTCTTAACTCTAATTGAATTAATGAGTCTATAAAGTCAATATCCGACATCATCTCATCAGAAACTTTAATGAAAGCTGTAATCTTTTGAACCTTTTCAGACGCAACTATTAAATCAAAATCAATTTTATTTTTAACAGCTCCTTCTGTTGTGTAATTAGCGCTACCATCTTGGTTAGCTTGGTAAACCCAACTAACAATGTTTGATTGCGTTGTACCTTGAGATACTAAATCTAAAAGTCTTACACGTCTAGTTGGTATTAAATTAACCCCAGTTAATCTATCCTCAACCGGGATATTACCACCGCTAACATTAGTAGACAATAGCATATCTGCTGGAGCTTTAATCGTAAACTCCGAACCATGTACAGTTTCTTTGTCATGGCTAGATAAAGATTTTAACTTATCTAAGTTTGATACTAATTCAGACTTAATTGATTTAGAGTTATCTTTTTTAGCTTTCTCTGTGTTAGCTTTAATAGATAATCCCATCTCTTTTAAAGCAGAATTTAATTCTTTCATCTGCTCTACTTGGTTGTCTTGAAGTTGCTTAATGGCTTTAGCTAACTCCTCTTTACTTGCTGAATCCTTTACCTTAGAGTCTAACTCCTCGATATATGTTTTCAACTCTTTGTTGTACTCATTGTACAAACCTGCTTTTTCTTCTGCCGACTTATTATCGAATACCTCTTGTTCGATTGATTTTGCCGTTAGAAATTCTTGAAATGTTTTAGTCATCTCTTTTTTTCTTTAGTTAAAATTATACATACTTACTTTTCGAGTGTCTTTCAACGGCTCGCTCTTATTTAATCGAGTGTCTTTCAACGGCTCGTTTTTTCCTTGAAATAAAGGTGTGGCATCATTACTCCCGTTTAGTACCATACTACCCTCTTTGTGTATTTTAGCTTCAATAACGGCCCAAAAATAACCTTGCTCATCTATCTTTTCGGCGTTCACTACATCGCTAATATATTTGTCGTAATTTAGTTTCTCCTCCTCGTATTCTTTATCTAATGAATTAATACAAAGTTCTACCTTAACATATTGCATTGATACGCTATGCTGAATATCTATATTTTCTTTTATTATCTTACTTGCCTCTAAATGGTTAATTTTACTTTTATCTACTTCATACATTAAAGCATCAGTAGTTCCTTTAAAGTTAAACCCTAAATCACTCCATTCAATATTTTTAACGCTAACTTTAACGTCTTTAGGATAAGCTACAACACTCCCGATACTCATATCGTGATTAACTAAGTAGTAAATTTTATTTTGTTGCTCCTTTACTGACTTTGTCCAAATTCCTTTTAAATGAACGTCGTTATGACTATCTAAATAGTTGGTTGTATTAATAACTGCTAAAATATGATTTTCTTTTACGTCTAAATTCTTATTAGTAGAAGATTGAAAACTAATAATAGGAGATGATTTAACAACGCTTTTAGCTTTTTTTAAACCTATCAAATCATTCTTACTATCTTTTAGAGCTTTAAATAATTCTTGCTTACTAGTAAACTCTTTTTTTGGAAAATCAATGCTCTTAATCATTTTTTAACAAGTTTAGATTTAACTTCTAATTCTTTTTTTAACCTCTCTTTTAAATGGCAATTATCCATTTTATCTATTCTTTCGGCTAACTTTTTTTTATTATCTTCTTTCATATTAAGAATAATTACGCCAAAGTTACAAAAAAAATTTGTTTCTTTGTATAAAATTATTATATAGATATGGAATTTAAACCGTTCAAAGATTTTTTTAACCTATTTAACCGAGGTAACGATTATTATAATACACCAAAGATACCTAGTAACAACTATATCTTAAGCGGTCAACCCGAATTTTTAAATCCAGATACTTGGAACGCTTTTAATATCTACATGACAACTGCCGAGGTTTACGCCGTTATTAATAGATTAGCACATTTACAAGCTAGTGGGACTTGGAGGCATTACAAGTTAGTTAACGGCGAAAGCCAAGAGGTTAAAAATAGCGACGTTATTAATTTGCTAGAGAATCCAAATCCATTAATGAAGGGTAACCAACATATAATTCAAGCCGTAACTAATTTAAGTATTTACGGTAATAATTACGAATATATGCTTAAAGCCTTTGATAACCAAGAGATACCGGACGGGTTAACTAACTTAAATCCCTCGGAGATAGGTATTCAATTAACCGGTAAATCTTATAAGCAATCCAAAATTGAAGATATTATCGAATACTACGAACTACAAAATGGTAGTAGCTCTATCGAAAAAATAGAAACTAATTGTATTAATCACACAAAAGTTAACGCTGTAAAAAACGGTATAAAAGGTGAAAGTCCTTTAAGACCGTTATACATGGAGATAAGTAATATTAGATCAGCTTATCAATTTAGAAACGTGATTATGAACAAAAGAGGCGCGTTGGGTATATTATCAAATAAAGCCAGCAACTCTGAAAACTCTATCGGGTTAACTAAGAATGAAAGAGAGCGATTAGAGAAGCAATATCAAAAAGATTACGGGATAGACAATAAGCAAATGCAAGTGATTATGTCGAACGCTTCCTTAGAGTGGCAATCGATGTCATTCCCTACAAAGGATTTAATGTTGTTTGAGGAGGTTGAAAGCAATTTTAAGCGCATTATTGACCACTTTGGGCTAAACGATAATCTATTTAGCAAAGAAAAGGCCTCTACATTTAACAACTTAGAGGAGGGCCTATTCCAAGCATACCAAAGTACTGTTATACCTCAAGGTCAAGAGATAGCAAATAGATATGCAGAAATATTCGGACTTACTAAAAAAGGCGAATGGCTCGAGAGAGATTTTAGCCACATTAAGCTATTGCAACAAGGCGATAAAGAGAAATCAGAAATCTTGGAAAAGAAGGCTAATGCAATGGCAAAGCTAAAAGATCTAGGACTTTACACTGATGATGAGTTGAAAGAGATAATTCACTTTTAAACATTATCCCAAATGTGTGGGTAATATACTCTAAATAATTTACATAATCCCTCCAAACTATCTGGTGCGTCGTCGTGTTTACTCGTTCCATCTTTCAAATATTGCGTTAAATTGCGCATAAATAAGTCATAGTCGCTTCCATGCTCGTAATCTGATCTAAACACACAAAAGGACTTAATAAAGCCTGCCATAGTAGTTATTCTAGTGTGTTTTTTAGTCTTTGCCCTGATAGGTTGTACTTGAGTCGCATTATTTAATAAAGGTTGCAATAATTGTTGGTACATCGAACCGCCCATATTGCTCTCTATTCTTAATATATCTAATTTATGTTTGTTTACTATCTCAGCAGTTAATTCTACATTATACTCCGTGCCTTGCTTAGTAAATAAAACATCGTCAATGTAAATTTTATCATTTATTATCTTTCCTATTGGAACAGAATGGTAATCCTCTCCCGTGTCTGCAATATCGACAAACCCTGCGCTTGCTTCGTAGTCTTTTAAATCACCTTTATAATAGTTTAGTTCTTTTTTAACAAATAAAACACCATCTAAATGTTCTAACCAACCTCCTAGTATCTCATGGTTGTACTTATCGGGATCTTTCAATTTAATATTTTCAACATTATTTAAAAAGCTGTCGGATAGGTTATCTAAATTATCTAGGTAGGTCGTATGAATATAACAAACGTTATCTACTACTCCGTTAAATCCATCATCTACTCCTTTGTCATTAAAGAATCTTTGATATATCCAATGCTCTTTAAGTGTTGGGTTAAGTATTAATATTACAATGTTTTGGGAATCTTTTGATCGTATTGATAAGTCTATTTTATCAAAGGTTTTCTCATCTTCCAACTCCTCGGCCTCGTCTAATATCCAAACAGATACCCCCTGCAAAGATTTTAGATTTGCTGTTTGGTTACCACTTGAGGTTTTAATTCCTTTAAATAAAATATCACTTGAAGTATCTTTATTTATTATCTCCGATTTTGTTATATGAAATTTAGAATCTGCATTAAGTATTTCTATCTTCTCATTAAATTCTGGAATAATTGATATGTGTGCAGATGTTAAAGTATAACGGGTATATAATATTCGACAATTTTTTTCAAACGTTTTTAAGCAGGCCCACGTACCAACGCCGAACGATTTGCCAGAACCCCTGCCTCCAACAATAACGTAGTAACGTACGTCTTTGGGTTGCTCAAATAATGTTTTAAACTTATCATTTATTTCAATCATCGTTTGATTTTACAAAAGATATTGGAGTTATCGATGCATTTATATTATCTCCATTTGTAGTATGATCAATAGATTGCTTTGGTAATCCTAGTCTATATGACAGCCATAGTTTTATTGCCCCGACATCATTGTCTTTTACGCGCTCAAATAATGCTTTAAACACAGCGTTTAAATCAGCAACTTTATCTAGCTCCTCAGCAATTTTTATTTCTTTCGCCTTTGGCTTTCTGCCAGCGAAACCTTTGGTACTATGTCCACCGTTATTTTTGCGTTTATCCATAATTAAAAAAAATTAAATAATTAATATTAGAGTCATTACCAATAGCATTAAAACCACTCTGATAAATGAATTTCTTTTAAGATTTAATTCGTATTTATCTTCTATCCATGCTTTAAAACTTGGGGTTGATTTGAATGATAGGCAAGTTATTATCTTATCAATTACAAAGATTAGATAATATACCAAAGACAATAACGAATATAAAATTAAATCTAGTGTTCTCATAATTCACAAATATACAAAAAAAATTATAACTTGTTCACCATGGCCTCACCGATAGAGTTAACCTCTTTTTGAAATATTTGTTTTTCTAAAATACAATCTTTATTTGCTTTTCTACCTACGTAGTCTACTCCAATCATTGCTATTAAATTGTCGTTTTTATCAAAGTACGGTGCTACTGCAATAGAATAAATCCCTTGCTCTTTTAACGTCACTCTAGTTGTAGCGTCTTTAATATCTCTTACATCCTCGTAACGCATTGTTCCATCGACTACTTCTGCAATAAATTTAGGATAAAGTGAGGTCGGTATGTCTTTTAAGAATTTAGCTTGTGGTTCTATTCCTTTACCCACTACTTCATACTCACAACTCATTCTTAACTTGTGCGTTCCATCGAAGTAGTTTTGCCCATTGTGAAACCTAAATATATAAGCTCTATTAGCTCCACAAATATTCATAAGCTCCTCTAATAGTTCGTTGACTATAACGTCTCTATTTACTCTTTTTGGCACTTCTTTTAAGTACTTTTCCGTGCCTAGTTCCATTATGGTTTCTACTGGTTTTTTAAATAAATACAAAAAGTAACCTATAAAAACTGCTAGTATCAAATACCACTTCGATCCTTTCAGCGAGTTAATTATTTTCGTCAAATCCATGTTAAAATTTGTACAAATGTAACTAAAAAATTAAAACATAGTTAAGTTTTAAGCTTCATTTAATTGACCATATAGCCATTCGTCAAATTCGGCGCTATCACTTTCGCCCCACTTTTTTCTAACTTCTTCTAAAAACGCATCCCAAGTGGTTGTTTCTTCTTCAACCCTTAACTGTTCTATTTGCTTTTTAAGGTCTATATAATCGGTTTCAGCTTGTCTGGCTAACATAGGACTTATTTGCCGTAGTTTTTGTAACCATTCAGGTAGTTTATTCATTTGCTTTTTTTCTTTGTTTAAATTCATTGTATTTTTATTAAAATTGTTCTTCTACTAAAATAAAGGATAAAGTATCCCAAAATTGGTATTGCTTGTCAAATCCTCTTACACCCTCGTAAACATCTAGCATCTCTTGACGTTTAATTTCAAAGTTTAATTTGTCTAAGTTTTCTATTCGTTTTTGCTCATAGTTTTCAATACAAGGCTTTTCAACGTATATCGGTTCTACTGTATTGTAGCACCAAAGATAACCGAGTAACGTTGAAACTCCTACTACTATGATTATGAATAATAAATTTTTCATTTTGTTTTTTTATAAAGTTCCAGTCATTCCGAACTGTTTCCAATCGCTAACAAAGTCGCTGTCCTCAAATTCAAACTCACTGTTTTGCTCTACTTTTTTAATCAAAGCCTTTAAACTAGATTCTGTTAATTCGTATGGTTCGTCTTTGTATTCAGATTTAACTAGTGTAACCTCTTTATCTACTAGCTCAAAATCAAAATGTATATGATGCTCATCAGTTACTGGTATAAAATATTCAAAGTCTTGATTCTTTTCCAGCTTATCTAAGTTAAAGCTACTATCTTGAACTTGTTCAAAACATCCACCACAAGCGCAGTAACTGGTGCAAGTGTTTATTTGTTTAATTCCTTTCATAATAATTAATTTTTCGTTTGTGCAAATATAACTATTTAATTCAAATAAACAAGCGTAAAATAAAAAAAAAGCGATTAAAATTAATTAACCGCATTTTAAACCTAAAACGAAATAAACCTAAATTATGAAAAAAGGTTGTAGCAAATATAGTTAAAAAATTCGTTTAAAATCATCTAAGCTACGCACTAAGTGATAATCGTACCCCAATGCCTTTACTTTTTGCTCGAATATAATTTGATTCGGTCTTTGCAATCCCTTATAATCTTTTACCTCTACGAACATAACTCTATCAGGTTGTACAACTATCAAATCACTTACACCCGGCAACATACCAATAGCGATCATCTTATTCCACCCACTCGTTCGCTCGTTCGGTACGCTAAAAATTAGATCCTCTTTGAAATTGTTGCGAAACCACACTACGATTTTCTGTTGTATAATATCCTCTCTTTTCTTTATCATAATATTTCTCGATTCTTTTGTATACTTTTCTTTTAAAGTCTAATATAGTTCTACGCTTATTACCTTTTAATTTTGATCTATGAAGTGCGAACCAAATAGGAGTAGTTATATTAACTATCCTTTGCTCTATTTTTTTAGCATTGTTTAAATATTTCTCATAACTCATACCGTCATAAGCTATCATTCGAACCAAATAATCTGCAACCTCGTTTTTTACCTCGTTTATATCTTTTCCAGTTCTCAACCCAAAATCGATCATCATTTTAGGAGTAGGGATCGGTAGTTTTTCTCTCGAGACTGCAATGCCAAGATGTACTTTCTCTTTGGCTGTCTCTCCCTTTATCGATGGCTTTAATTCACCGCACTCACTACATGGATTTGATTTAACGAATTCTAGACAACTAGGACAAATAAAATAATTCTCTATAATTTGTTTTACACGTTCTTTGTATTTACGATGCCAATTTACGTCCCCCGCCCATGATCCAAATCTATCGACGTTACCTCCTAAATCTATCAATTTAAAATAAGGTTTGAATATCTTATCGGTTATTCTACCTCCACGGCCCACTATTTGATGATAAAGCGATAGGCTTTTAGTAGCTCTATTAAGAATTATATTTTGGACATCATCTACATCGAACCCGGTAGTAAAAACCCCAACCGAAAATAAAACCGCATCTGGCGTATTCCGAAACCACTCGACAATTTCTTTTCTATCATCTAGGCTCTTGCTATCATAACTCCTACAATTAACTCCATTTGATAAAAAGTATTCATAGGCATCTTTATTGGTTTTAGTGTTTGAGTTAAATACCATTGTTTTTTCGCCATTGCAATGATGCTCGTAATTATCATACAAACACTCGATTGAGGCTTGGTTATCAAATACATCATTTTGAGATTTAGAACTAAACTCACCGCTTTTATCCGTCTTTAACTTACCTAAATTAGAATTAGGTATTACGTAGTTTTTAATTGGTGTTAGATACCCTTGCTCTATTAACTCCGATATTTTTACTCCACAAATTAAAGGCCCGTACCATTTCTCTAATGAAATATGTTTAATATGCTTCACATCTTCAATAAAGAACGTTTCCGTATTCATTGTTATAGGTGTAGCTGTAAAACCTAATAATTTGCCTTTATAGCCGTCGTAGATCTTATTAAACTGCATATTGTGTACCTCATCTGTTATAATCAAATCAAAATCGTTAACATTAATTTTGTTTTTCTTAATTCTATTATAGACAGTTTCTACCATGCCAATATTGACGTCTTGAAGTTCAATTTTACGAACCCCAGCTACTATTTTAAATACGCTCTTTTCAATTTTAGATAGCGTTTGTTCAACTAACTCCGTTCTGTTGACTAGAACTAGTACTCTACCTTCGAAGTCGTTTATAATCTTCGTAAATAAAACAGTCTTACCAAAACCGGTTGGCGCTTGTATGCAGTTTCTTTTTTCTGTCGAGTTATTAATTTTGTCTAATAACTCTTTTTGATACGGTCTTAATTCCATTCTGAACTCGTTTTTCTTTCTAACTCATCCCAAATATCCTCATCCTCTACTGCTACATCGCTGTTAGAAGTATTCGCACCGTAAATGTAAAAACAAACCACTCCATTGTATTTAGCCTCCTCAATACGCATATTGTAAAAAGAGCAATATTCCTTTACCTTTTTATTAAATTTCTGTGGTGTATTCCATTGTGCGACTCTTGGATATTCTCTATTGAATTCGTTTCTAAATTCTTTTCTATTTATTGCTTCACCATTAAAGTTTTTTGATTCCATAAACTCAATAAATTCTGCGCCCATATCATCCTTAAATTTCCTAAATTCTAGGTTTACTTTATTAGATTCAACCAACCCATTTTTTAAGAAATACTGAACGCATCTAGTCATAAAGTTATCGAACTTTTGCCACTCATTCTCATCCCAATTTACAAAGAAAAGATGTCCAAATTCTTTTTCTGGGGTGTGATTTTCATTAAAGTAATTCGCAATCTCAACCTCAAAAACTCTCCTCTCATGACTTGCTCCCTCACCTTGTACGGTGTAATTTGTTGTAATAGAAATTTTTGGCGAATCTTTAAAAGGTATCTGAAATGCGTGTTGTCCTTTCTTTTCGATAGTCATTCCTTCGGTTATAATACTGAATAGACTCTCAAAGTTAAAATGCTTAGGCACGTCATCCATTAAGAAAATTTGAGTGTCTTTTTCGACTTTCTGGTAGGCAAACTGACCTTTAGCATCGAACTTCTTACCATCTTCTACGCATACGTTTTTAATATGACCAATCGCCTTATGTATTAATCCTTTTCCAGAACCACCGTTTGGCACGTCCTCACTAATCATCTCATCGTTAAATATAATCGCCTTTGGTTTCGCTTCATTCTGATACGAATGCATAAGATAGCCAATAACAGACTTAAGCGTGTAGTATCTATCTTTATCCTCACCCGATACCTTCCAAATGAAGGATTTAAAAACACCGTCGCTCTCGTTATTTAATTTAATATCTCTTTTAATAACTTGATTTTTCCAAACTAAACTATCAATATCTTTATAATCTAGTAACTCAATATTATCTTTAGTTGTTTTGACAACCCCATTTTGATAGTAAATGTAGCTCGTTTCAGCAGTATCTTTATTAAAATCTACATCTATTGTGCTAACCATAGAAAGATAGTTTTGCTGAAATAAATTCGTTGAATTTGCCATTAACTCAAACGCATCTATTTTACCTCTTTCTCTTAAATCTGCTAAAACAAAATCCTTTATCTTGGACTCCTCAAAAATGCTTATAAAATTCTTATCATTTTTAACAAATAAAAACGTACCACTATTTTTGTCAGGATAAAATTTGAATATATTTTGATGCTCTAAGTATTGCAAAAATCGATAAGTAGCCAATTTTATTTGGTCTTTCTCCGTGTAAAACCAAAATTCGTCTAATTTCAATTCTTGCTTATGCTGTTCGAATTCTTCTTGAACTTTACTAAAATCAATATCAGTTATTTTGTCTTTTAACTTCTCAATCGATTCACCTGCAATAGCTATGTTTTTTATCTGTTTAACTTTTTTTGTGTCCTCAAAAAACCTTGTATTAAATTCAGCAGTATAGCGATACGCCGAATCAATTAGTTTCTGTATTTCTTGCTCTTTAAAATCATTTTGGGCATATCTAAAAAGATATTGTTCACAAATGGACTTATCCACACCGAAAGCATTCATTTGCCTTGCATAGGCATGCAAATTAGTATTTCTGTTTGTTGATGTCCATCTTTTTGTAAACCACTTTTCTAGCCTTTCTGCAACCTCATTTACATCAGTTATTGGGATATTAATTATCTTAGTTTCTATCGGTAAAGGTCTATAAAACTTTTGCGTAAATAACTCGCTTTCTGTATTGATAAAAAGATCCTCATCATGCGATAAGTAACAAGCTCTAGCAATGTCTTTGGTAGACGAATCTAGTTCGTGGTATTGGTTATAATATTTTGTTAACTCAACGTAGTAGTCTTGGTAGTCATCATTGTTGTCTACTAAAGGAATTTTAATTAAAACTTTTAAACCCTCACCACTTGGTGAAATGAAAGATGCAAAAGTATGTTTATCGTTGTTGATATTTTCTTTTAAATTGTCAACGTCTTGTACATTATCAAAATCTAAACAAGCAAGACCGCTATGCTTTCTAAGATTTGCATTTGAACGGCTTGTAAAAGTTCCAGCAAAAGTAACATAAGGCAACCTTGACTTTAAATAGTTTTTAGTTTCTTTATCTTCTGCTCCTCGAATTTGTGCTATCTGCTTTTTGTATTTAACACTTTTTATTTCTTCTAACACTTTAATCGCTGAAGTATCTTTTAGAGGTGATACTGATTTTATATTTTTATAGATCGAAATTCTCATGTTTTTAATTTATTTTTTTCTTGTTGATACGCTTCACTAGCCTCAATTTCACATTCAAAACTACCTAAATATTTGTCTTTTCCGTTTATTGAAATTGCCGAACGCCATTTTTTATCTTTTGTATTCCACGATACACCAACGTACTCACTTGAATAACCTTTTTTGTCTTTTGAACAATTCTTTCTAGTTGTTACTATTTGTAAATTCTCTACTCGGTTGTCTAAGGGGTTGTTGTTGATGTGATCAACTATTAATTTATGCCCGCATGGAATATGTCCTAAAAACGCCATAGCTAACAACTGATGTATTTTATATGCTTTTTGTTTACCATCTTTATAAAGGATAACTAATAAATAACCCGTAGAGTTTAAGGTTGGTTTTAAAATCTTTTCTTTTAGCACTCTATACCTTCCATTCGAAAGTTTTATACTTCTACTTAGGCTTTTGACACTGCCTAGATTACTTACTTGATAATACCCTTCATAACCGGGTATGTCTTTAAAGAATTCTTGTTTATTCATTCCGTATAATGTTTTAAAAATAACAAAGCCTTTAAAGTTTTCAAGTGATACGGCACCATCAAACCCTAAAGGCTTTAAATAATTTTTTTGTTCTTTATTACTAACCTATCCGTATTATTAGTAGAACTACTTTGCAAATATAAATATAATATTCAATTAAACAAGCTAAAGGCAAAAAAAACATAAAATATTTTTAGTGAAAAACAAAAAAACCTGCTACAACCCTTACAAACACTAGCTTAGGCAAAAATTATGCAAAAATAGCCTCCTATAATAGCCTTATAGAGAACACACTCTAAAATAAAAAAAACGTATTTCCATTATTTTTTTTTTAGAATTGATTTTAAGTACTACATTAAATGTTAGTTATTTTTTTGCATTTTTGCATACTAATTGAATATCAAGCATTTATGAATTTCACTTTTTGCCAGTTACTGCATTTTTTGCAACACCTTTCTTGTATTTAGTTTTATCTTAACAACGCAATAGCTCTTAAACGCATTTTAAGCATGTATAAGCGAACGCAATGTAAATAATGATACAAATATATAGGAAAACAAAAAAAGCGTCTTAAACCTAGTTAAAACGCCTCGTGTTATTTTTGGTGTAATCTATTTTATATCTTTTATTGTCAAGTCATCTTTGTACTTAAGTAATTGATAATTTTTTTCCATCTCACCCAAGCCTCTTAGATTATCTTCTTTTAAATTAAAATCAGTTTTTTTTGTCTTGAAATTTATGTAAAAATAGTCAACAGTTATATAATTCCATGTAGAAAAAAAACTATTATCTGTTACATTAAATCGTTTCTCATATTTTATTTTTATTTCTTTTTTTGAAGTTCGACCTGCCAAGTAATCAATAATTTGGTCTTGTAAAAATTCTCTTTTTTTTAATGTCAAATCTCGTGTTTTATATTTCATAATTTAGTTTTAAAAAAGCGCACCAAATTAATGATGCGCCTTGTTTTTGGTTTAGTCTAGAACGGTAAATTTTCTTCTGCTTCTGCTTCTGCTTTGCTAATCTTCCAGCCTTGCAAACTAACATAGTATTTACCATTGTATTCGTTCCCTCGTATATTTATACCTACTTCAACACTATCACCCGCTTTATAAGCGTTTAAAACGTCGCATTTGTCTTTCACGAAGTCTATTGCTACATCTTGTGGGTACGTCTCATCTGTTGTAACTACTAACTGTCTTTTTGTAAATCCAGAATCAAACGTTTGAGTTTCTGCGATTAACTTTACTTTTCCTTTTACTTCCATGTTTATTTATTTATGATTTAATTTTTGTTCTTCAATTCTTATTTTATCGTTTAGCTTTCTTTGCTCTTTGTATAATTGTTTTAAAACTTCACTCTCACTATGCAATTCGTTTTTCTGCTTAATAGTGTTTAATCTAAAATCTTTTTCTAATACAAATTTGCTATCTACTAGGTGGGCATATACGCTCATGCTACACGAAACATTGGCATACTGCTTACCGTTTTTCATGTCTTTAAAAAAATCCATAATTTATGCTTTTTCTAGGTCTGCTTTTTTAAGCATTAATACTTTTCTTTGATCTTCTGACATTTGATATTCATTTAAAGCGGTTATCACGTGTTTTAAAGTTGCTTTATCACTACATAGTACATCAAATTGCTTTTCTGTTAATACTTTCTTTTTAATTGGTTCGGCAAATTCTTTTTTCATTTCTTCAACATATCGAACATCATCAAATTTTCCCATGAAAATATCTGCGTTAAATCCTAATTTAGATAACGCTTTGGTTAGAGCGTCTGTTTCTAATTTCTTTGCAAAATTATCATCTATTTTGGTTTTTGCGTTATCTCGCCATATACTAATTGAGTTTATAATCTCAAATTGACCTTTAGGAAAAAAGAATACAGCTTTCAAACTTACCAATCCTTCGTCTTTTAATGAATAGTCAAAATCTAAAGACTTAAACCCCCAAGATTGACCATATACTCCAAAATGTTCGGTAGCGTTCATAATTTGAAACTGTGGAGCAATAGAAGTAATGTTATTGCCTTTTACGTTTGCTTTCTTTGTGTACTTCGGATTTGTTTTCTCTACCTTATTCCAAAGCTCTAGGTTCTCTTTACTCATTTCGTTTTTCTTTTATTTAATTTTGTTATTTCTTTTTTAATTTGTTCTATCATAAATTTGTCTATTGGTGTCATTTCGTCAACCCAAAAGTGTTTGCCATCTTCAAAACCTATATAGTTTAATCGCTTCATCGCTTTAACAGTGGACACGTGTAAATCTAGTTTTTTTAATAAGAAAATTATTTTCACATACGGTTGGCTGTCGATCTCATCATAAAGCTGGATTAATTTTTCTTTTGTTATCTCCATAATTATATAAATAAAATATAAATTCCGTAAATTAAAAGTGCTAGTCCTACTAGACCTTGGATAACTCCTAATGCCATTTCTCCATTACTTTGTTCTTCTGTGTTTTTGTTTTCTTCTTTTCTCATCTTATTTTTATTTATTTGTTATTAATTATTTTTTCGTTTATACAAATATACTATTTTCTTTTTAATACGCAATACCCCATAATCGGAGCATCTTGTTCGTGTACACCTCTAAATAAAAAAGTGTAATAAATTCCAGTCATTCCAATATATTCAGCGTCTGAAAAGTCATCAAATTTTAAATTCTTTTTTATTCCGTTGGGGGTTGCATAACTTACTAAAACAAACTTTTCGTTTTGTCTTTTTACTAAAGGTTTAGAAAACCTAATTATTCTATTTGCTTTTTTTGTTTCTGGTTTTTTAAATAGTTTTTTAAATAGTTTTTTCATGGCTTATTTTATTATTTCGTTTATTAATTCTAATTTAGCTTTAATCTGTATTTCTTTATTTAGGTTATAATTAGCATCTAGCTCCATTTCTAGAGTTAGCTTTTTGTACTGCAAATAACTTCTGTTAACCGATAACTTGTTTATCATTAACTCGAATTTACTAATCGCTCTTATTGACGATTTAATACAATTAATTTCTTTCTCTTGGAGTTCTATGGACTCAATCGCTCTCGCTGTTCGCAAATTACTTTTTTCGATTTGCAACATCGATTTAATAGATTCGATTCTTTCATGTATATCCAGAATCTTTTGTGTTGTTTTCTTATTCATAATAATAATTATTTCGTTTAGACAAATGTAAGTACTTATTTTAAATAAACAAGCAAAAACAAAAAAAACTTTACAAATTAATGCAAAGTTTTTCTAAAAGTGTCGTTTTTATTACTGTTTAGATAGTAAATATCTAATCAATAAGGCGACAAAAATAAATATAAATAAGAATCTAAACCATCTACTTTGCCAAAAATTCTCTTTTTTTATCTCTATTGTCTTTGTTGGAACTTTTACCGTTCTAATCTTTTCAATAACTAAAGTATCACATTCAGCGTCTAAGTAAATAGTATCGTTTTTAAGGTACGTTAAAACCCTTAAATTTTCTTTCTCTAGTCTTACAGTATCAATAAGCTGTTTAATTGAATAAAACGTATCTATTTGCGTTTTGGGTGTTATTACAGTAAAAGTATCTGTAACGATTACGGTGTCAACTCTTATAAGCTCGGGGTGTTTCTTTACTAGCCTTGCTAATCTCTTTTGAGGTGTGCAACTAAATAAGAATAAAGCAACAATTAAATATATCGTATTGTTAAAAATTGTACTCATCCTTTGCGTTAAATCTTGGGCAACTTTTTTTGACATTTGGAAAATCTCTATGACCTTGAATTATAGCGTTTGGATATTTGCCTTTCAAATGCTTTAATAGTCCCAACATTATAGCCTTTTGTATATCTGTTCTGTCGTCTTTGTCTTTCCCACCTATGTAACAAACGTTAATAGTAACGCTGTTGTACCCTCGCACTCCGTTACTTATTTTTTCTTCTGGATGTAGATTATGAATTTCGCCGTGTTTGTCAATTAAATAGTGATAGCCCGGATTCTTCCAACCTTTACGCTTCCAATATGCAAGTATTGATTCTACTTTTGCGTCTTGGCTCGTAGCTGTACAGTGAACTGCTATGTATTTAATCTTTCTCATAGTTCTTTTTTTACGTCGGTTATTTGTTTCTTAGTAGATTTTATCGTTAATAACATCTTTTCAAAGTAGTACTTAAACCCTCTATCCTTGTTTAACGCTTTTACGTTTTCTTCAATGCTTAGCGATTCAATAAAAAGAAGAACAAAAACACCTAATTTAGTTGCAAAGTTCTCATAACCAAATAAACTCTCACCAATTATATAAACATCAATAGGGTAAAGTAGTATAATAACAAATTGATAGACTAGCATTTTAAAAATAACCCTGCTTAATTTATGGCTACTAATCTTTTGCTTAGTTACAAAAGCCTTCGTAACTCCTAAAATAGTATCTAGCATTATAAATCCACCTATAATAAGCAGTAACGGTTGTATTGGCAAAAAGAATACAATTAAACTAGTCCATAGTGTGATTAAACTTTCTTTCATAACTTCAATCTCTTATTTTTTTGTTCTTTTATAACCTACATTAACTAATCTAGCTAACCCAACACCTACTGAGCTACCTACTATACTGCCTAAAACACCATAGGCTAAATCTTGGTAACTAGGATGTCCAAAGCCTAACAAATCAAACCCCTCTTTAGCTAGATTTAACCCCGAACCAACAGAAGCCCCGATAATAAAACCTTTAAAGCATTTAGGTTCGTATTGGTTTATATTGCTAATTACAGAACTTGCAACCATGCTAGGAACTACTCCAACGATAAAGTGTTTTTGTTTATCTGCGCTAAACTGCCAACTGTCTTGACTATAAGCGTTAAAACTAATTAATGCGAGTACTAATAATAGATTTTTCATGTGCTAAATTTATGCCTCTCATTAGTTGGAAAAATTTCTTTACTCCCAAAAGTAACAATTTTATTTGTCATAACGTCTATACGATAGCCATTTAAAAAAGTTGGGGCTGTTATTTCTTCTCCTTAATCGTTATATTCGTCTTGTTTTTCACTCATTTTTTTCTTTAAAACATTTAAAGCAGTTAAAATTTGACTTGCATCGGCCAAATTAAAAACCCCTTTTTGGGTTGCTAAATTCAACGCTTGTTCAATTACTTGTATTGCTTGTTCTTTATCCATTTTTTTATGCGTTTAAAGTGCTTGTTATTGTTTTTGGGTTTTCGATTAAATCAATTTTATTAATTAATGATTCTTTCATTTGCTCCAATTTACTAGTTTGCTTTTCTCCTTCTTCGTTTTCAGGCTCAACAGAAAATATACTTTCTAGCCAACTTGCTACGTCCGCCTCTGTTACTTCGTCAAAAGGCTTAAAAGTTTCAGCATTAGGTTCTCCTATTGCTACTACTCCATAAGTTTCTGCACTTACTTCATTTTCATTTGTTGCGGAGTATCTCCAATGTACTGCTTTGATTACATTGTTCAAACCGTCTTTTTCAATTTCTCGCTCTACTGCCGAGATTGTCCATTTATAAATCATAATCTTAAATTACTTGTGTTATTATTCCGTTTTTAATTACTAATGTGTTACCGCCCCCAGTATTTACGTTCTGCGTTATTCCAGTCGAACCATCAGCCGATTTGTAGCCTTCCGCTATTACTATTCCACCAACGTCTAGTTTTTCCGATGGTGATGTTGTTCCTATACCTACATTGCCATTATTTCCAACAATACGCATTCTTTCAGAGCCATTATATGAAAATGTAGTTGTAGTAGCATTAGAATCATGAGTCATAAAACTACTAAACCCATTAGCTTTAAAATCCATTATACCAGTTATACTATTGGCAACTATATTACCGCCTCCAAAAGTAAGATTAAAACTGCTCGCATCAAAAGTTAACATAGAGCCAGCTTGACTATATATACCTCTTATGTTTGAAAACGAAGAATCTCTTAAATTTATACTACCTTCTATGTCAAGCTCTCTAAATGGGTTAGTCGTTCCTATTCCTACGTTTCCTTTCAAAGCAGTAGTTGCAATACTATCGTTACCTAATACAACACTATTCGCACCTATCCCCGTTGCATCGTACCCAATGACAATTTGATTAGCTTGTGTTGCGCCTAGTGCCTTTGTACTTGCCCCTAAGAATACAGAACTTGATGAGTTTTTGTTTACTGTTGTGCCGTCTGATAAAAAGTATCCTGCTTCAAATCCAAAGTTTGAGTTATTGTCTCCTGTGTTACTTCTACCAGCGTTTCTGCCAAATGCAGATTGATTATCTCCCGTGTTGCTTTGACCTGCACTCACGCCAAATGCGGATTGTTGAGTGCCAGTGTTTAAATTTCCTGAATTTAGACCAAATACAGTTTGATTAGTTCCAGTGTTACCTTGACCAGCACCTGAACCAAATGCGGATTGATTAACTCCTTCGTTTAAATATCCTGCAAAATACCCAAACGCTGACTGATTAACCCCCTCGTTATTTCGACCTGCTTGCCAACCAAACGCAGATTGATTATCTCCCGTGTTTAAATAACCAGATAAATAACCAAATACAGATTGATTATTTGTTGAATTATCTCGACCAGCAAAATAACCGAACGCAGATTGATAACCTCCAGTGTTATCTAGACCTGCACTCACGCCAAATGCAGATTGATTATCTCCCGTGTTATTTCGACCTGCACTCACACCAAACGCTGATTGATTATCTCCCGTGTTGCTTTGCCCTGCACTCACACCAAACGCTGATTGTTCAATACCAGTGTTATCTCGGCCTGCTCTAAACCCAAATGCGGATTGATTACCTCCTGAATATAACAAGCCTGCCTCCGTACCTACTTTAGTACTATTGTTCCCATCATTTACGGTAATAGCACCTACTACGTGAAGCTCTGTTGATGGATTAGTTGTTCCTATTCCTACGTTTCCTGATGAATCAATAACCATAGGTCTCAGACCTATATTACCGCCACTAGTACCGGGATCGTTAAATATTAGTTTACCGTTCTCAGCATCTAGTTTTATATCTGCGTAATAGGTTGTAGTATTTGCAGTATTTTTACCTTGTAATCTAATATAAGGGCTTATCCCTGCGGTTAAACTACCTACGCGCATCTGTAAGTCATTTGCAGAATCACTTACTACTAACTTACTGATAGGACTATCCGTTCCTATTCCTACGTTGTTTGTAGACGCATCCGTAAAAAATAAAGCGTCATCTGCATTTCCCTTTACTCTAAAGTCGTAATCTAATCCAAAAAAGTTAATAGTAGTAGCTGATGCCCCTAATGTAAGAACATGGTTTGAATAACCAGAATTGTTTACCGTAAACGCAAACTCACCCCCAGAACCCACAGCTCTTATGTAATTTGTGCCTGATCTTGAAAAATCAATCGTACTACTGTCATCTCTTAAGAATATATAACCATTATTATTTGTTGATTTTATCCCGCCAATAACGTCTAGTTTTTCTGTTGCTAAAACCGTACCTATTCCTACGTTTCCATTTGATTCAGCGATAACACTATCTACTAAAGTTCCGTTATCATTTACTGGAACTACTCCACTAGTAGGGTTTGCTATATCTAAATTTATATCTATTGCCATTATTAATTTATATTTATTGTTTCATTTTTGTAAATCGGAATTGATATTGTTTGCTTTAAAACTCCACCAACGTAAATTTTATAAACCTCATCTGGAAGATTTACATATTTAGTGCCACCGCTATTTATAGAACCGCTATTTATTAAAGTGTTCTCTGAATTTTGAATTATATAATATGAATCAGCACAAGATACACCAACCGGTAAAATATCAATAACATTAGTAGTATTTTTAATATCACCGCTGTACTTGCTTTCTATATTTTGCTCCTTATCCTTAAAAAACGCCACTACCTTAGCTAATACTCCTTCGTTATATTCAAACGTAGGACTTTGCTCATCATCTAAAATAACCGGTTTGTCAAAATATTTCTGTACATGATTAGTCGCGTTATGATCGGTTATGTAAATTTGATTAGCAACTAATAAGTGTTCCAAATCAATCTTTTCTGTAAAGCAACTATTAATAAAGTCAGTTCTTAGCTCATAAGTTCTTTTACTTAGATTACGTACTTTTTTAACCTCTCTATCGTTTAATATAATGTTCTTACTGTCATAGTTCGGTTGCATATATCCAAACTTGCCCTTAAAACGTATTGTAGTACCAAAACCGCTATTTCTGTAATTAATACCCGTACTCTCTACAAAGTCATTTAAAACAACGTATAAACGCGTCGTATTTGCAACTATATTTGCACTATAATTTTGCAAGTTATAAGCTCCATAATAATAACTACCTACAACACCGCTAATATCATAATTTACTTTTACTTTATAACAACCTACACCACTATTTAGATGTTGTCGCCAATCTATAATAAACCCCTTTGTGCCTTGATCAAATGGAAAATTAACAGTACTACCTAAAGCTGTTATTAATTGCCCGTTAGTCTTTTCTAGTTCAACCGTTAAGCTATCACATTTTAAAGAAATACCCAATCTGTCATTTTTCCAACTCACCGCATCATTTAAACTACCTACAACTAAGAACGGAACTTTACAGCGTTGCTCCCCTCTATCCTCTTGAATTGTTTCGGGCGGTAATTTTATTAGCTTAACCTCTTTTTTACTTACGTTTCTCATAGTCTACTCAAAAATTTTGTTCCATTTGTGCAAATAAATCTAAAACCATTTGCAAAAATCTCATCCCATATCTTGCCTCTAATATTTTGACTAGATGTTAAACTTTCTAATCGTTCTTTAAACTTTAAAACGTTGGCGTTTGAGTAGGTGTTTATTTGCATAGGTATATACGCTTGTATATTAGCTAAATTTATATCTGTTAATGCGGTGGTATCATCAATGTCTTTTTTAAAATTGACTGTACACCCACTCGTTAAATTATAAACATCTACACAACAAACAGCAGGATCCCCGGATAATTCACTAACCAACGCATCTACATCAGACTTTTGCCCTATTGCGTAAAGCTCGTATTGTGTCCCGCTTACCTTATCCTCAACCGTACAAGTCGGACAACATACGTTTGTACTACTTAGATCCGTGCCATTCATTGCATTAACAAACAAAGGGAAATAATCATTGTTACTTTGCGCGTTAGCCTCTAAGTAATCAAATAGCCAATCGATAGGACTTATACAACTAGGATTTGCGGGCGTTTCTATTCTTGCAATTATCGTGGAGTTAGTACCAATTAAATTAGTGTCTATTAACGCCTCTACGTGGGCCACGTTGGCACTAGGGAAACTTAATTTTGCTTTAGTCTCTCCCGCTAGTGGTTTGAATGGCAAATTATTAGATGTCCAATCCCATTTAGTACTAATTTGTTTACGCTCCTCACTCTCGAAAGGTCTAGTAGCTAACCAACCCCACAAATCGTTTTGATTCCATGCACCGCTATTTAAAGTATGTATAGCTTTTACCGTCATCAAATCATTAGGTAATAAAGCTATTTGTTGGTTTCCATTGCTATCGTAGTACTCAAAATTTGTTGCAATATCCGAACTTGCATCATAATCTTTTAAATTTATGCCAGACCCAAAGTAATAACCAACACCATCACGTACTAATTCACAATTCAATTTTAACGAATAACCATTTAAACGCAAATAACGCATCCACTCCTTGTTCTTTCCGTCATTAGGTAGACTAATATCATAAAAGTCATTTAACGCGTTTACATTTGCAATCCAATACCTCCAATTAGCCATTAAAGACCATGTTAACTCAACCTCGTATAAATTACCACTATGGTTGCCCGTTAACTTTAATTCTAGTTTATTTCTTTCTGGGGCTTCTAAAAATTGATTTAACGCCTCTAAAAAATTTATCTGAATTTTGCCGTTAACCATTGGGTATGCATCAAATCCGATTGACTTACTAAACAAGTCAAAGAAAATACCATCACTGTTACGTACAACTTGAATAGATAAGTTAAGTCTCTCCCATGCTATATTCTCCTCTAAATTAAATTTTGCGTGGTATAACATATCGTCCTCCGTGCAACCGTTATAAGTAACTTCGCTAACCCCAGAGATTTCGTTTGCATGATTAAAAAAACCTTGGAAAGTCATTTTATCATACGGTTGATTTGGAATATCTGCTTTTTGAAGCTCACCACTTGCAACGCGTAAAGCAACCGCATTATTATTATTTGCGTTAAAACCTGCGTTTTCTACGTTAACATCTATCGCAAAAAGTCGCTCATTCGTAGGTAAACTTTCTATGTAGTTTGTAAATTCACTCGTAGGGTTTAAAGTAAATCCAATATTAATTGAGTTTCCAACTAAAAAGGTACTAACATTTGTAACTGATATTTTTCTGTTATTCAATCCCTTTGAAATAATCGAAGCAGTACTACCATTATAAAAAACATTTACTAGACTGATATTGTCAGCCATAGAGTTAATATTATTTTTAACACTATCTTGGCTAGGTATCAAAAAGAACTGAAACTCGATTTTTGTATTAAAAGGATTTGCACTCGTTAATTGAACCGATATATTTGTACTTTGAGTATAGTCAACAGTGTTTAAAGGTGATCCAGAATTATCGGTAAAAGTAACACCTGCAACTGTAAAATCATTAACCCCTTGGTTGTAACTTTCATTAACCCACCCTACGTTTCCTAGTTGACTATCTAAAACTAACTGTAAATTTGCATTAGGGTTATTGTCCTGCGGTAATACAAAGAACTCTAAATAAGGCTTTAAACTATTGTTTTGTTCATACCATTGAGGTTCTAATAAATCGCTGTCATCAAACTTTAAATAATTATCATAAATTAAATCTAATCTATATTGTTTCTCTATTCCGACATCTGGCAATCTAGATAATCTATTTGTACCTAAGTTGTAAGAACCACCCGACTTATTACCTAGTTGAACCACGTCTACGGAATCACTAACAGAAAGTAAATCAATTCCTTTTATCTCAAATCTGTTAACCTCCCCATCGAACAAAGAAAACCTATTACCTTGTTGATTATTTTCAACTAAATTATGATAAAATTCTATTGTTTCCGGACTAGTAGACGTATTATTTACAAAAGATAAAATACTATTGTTTATGCTACCCGCTTGTTGAGGGAAAATAGAGCCTACTAAAAAAGCTCCAAAATCGTAATCACAAATAAAAGTATCACCATTTATAGATGAGATAGTAGTAGTTTGATTAAAAGCAACGGGACTACCCGCAGAATCTATATAACTAAAATTTATTGTAATTGAATCACCTACATTTAAACCCTTCGATGACCACGACGAACCTAAAACTTGAACAGAATTTTGAGATACAATTTTACATAGCTCGTTTGAATTACTCGCATAGTTAAAAGAAACAGTGAAAACTATTTGTTCCGTTACTTTATTGGATTGATTAGCCAATAAAAAACTTGTCGGGGTGTTGTGCCGTCCCGTGATAAAATTTCTCGATATTATATTAATTGGCATTAGTCAATTTTTTAAATTCGTTTATTTTCTTTTGAGTTTCTATCAAACTACTTTCAAAATCTTTTTTTATATCCTCTGGAATATCCGATCTAGATTTTATCTTTTCAAGTTCGTTTAACGCGTTCACAGAGTTAGATAACAAACTACCTTTTAGCTTGTTTAAATCCTTAAAAGACTCTTTTAAATTATCAAATATATCATCCATTTATTTGAATTGTTTGAACGTTAACACTAATGTCTAAAACTGCAAAATCAATCGTACTAATATGTGTCTCCTCACTCCACTCTAAAAGTAATACCTCAGCAACTTTACCGCTTTCCAAAAGTACAAAATTATTATTTAATAGTTGATACATTTCTTGTTGGGTTTGGGCCACCTCAACTCCCGTATAAATCTTTTTGTTATTATTCTCAATAAATCTATCTGTATGATAGTTATTAATTATAACATCTGCACCAATAAAAGCGTTTTGGTTTGGGTTTAATTTATTGCCTTGCAAATAGGCCATTTTAGTTACGGAGAAATATTGTTGACTTATGACCATTACATTTTTTAAACTTTCTATTTTAGCTTTTAAATTAGAACCGGTTAAACTATCTACTAAACCCGCTAATTTTTTAGCTTGCTTTTGAATAAAAGTTAACTCACCCTTTAAAGAAGCAGTAGCAAATGGTATTTCAATGGCATCTAAACCTTTTATTAATTCGTAGTTCACACCTATTGAATTAATTACCTCACTTGAATACTCAGAAAGTCCCTTACTAGTATCATCTAATGTGTTAAAGTCGGAGCTATCTATTGCATATTTACAGTAAATTCTTTTGAACTTTTCATTTGAATTTAAGCCATTCCCATTTTGTACCTCATCTTGGAAAACTTTAGATAATACAATATTTTGAACTGCATTTTGATTAAAAAATGTCTTTCGCTCAATTATCAATTCATTTCCAACTACTCTACTCTTTGCATTAAACGTGTTCTCTATAACAGTAACTAGTTGACCGACTGAATTAATACTATCTCTTAAACTAGGATGCCCGTTATTAAAAGCCAATGAATTCGGAAAAAATAACTCCTTCCAATAAGGCACATTATTAGGTCGTAAAGGAACGGGAATAAGAACCAAGTCACCTAAACTATCTAGTAAATTACTCTTTAAAGTAAATCCATGATATTCGCACCCCTTTTCAATTAATCTTCTAACACTCGCACATTTAAACTTTCTAATAATAGGAAAAATAATCTCTATAATCTGTTGACCTAGTTTAATCAAAGCTATAAATATGGCTATTGTGTACGCTATTCGCCCGGCTAATTTTATACCTGCAACTATTATCGCACCCCAATCCGGCCCAGGAATAGGCGCGCCAACCGGTACTGATGCTTTTATTAAATCAGTAACTCCATCTTGTATTCGTATAATGCTCTCACCAAGCTCTTTAGACAATATATAAAAAGCTATTGATGTACTTAAAAACTTAGCAAATTGATCTTGTTCTACTACCTCATAATATACCTCTCTAAAGTCGCTTGCGTTCCAATTTAAAACATCAAAGCCAAGCGCGTTTAAGTTCTCAAATAAATTATCATTACTGTAAACTCTTTTTATAGGGCAAATAATTGAATTTTCCTTTTTTAAATATCCGTCAGCTTGGAAGTCTAACATATATTCAACATTATCAAATTCATATTGTACAACTAGGGGCATCCCTAAAAACTCACCGTTTTGACTGATCCAATTTAATATGCGCTCTCTATCCTCACGAACAAACTCTAGGTTAGTAATGGATATTTCTAATTCTGTTATTTGCCTAGGCCTAAAATCAAAATTATATGTTATATCTTGACGATTTAAAGGGTTGCACTCTACACCGTCTAATATGTACTTAATTTGGCTCATCTAGTCTTATAAATAGTTGTTGTTATATCTTTGCCTCTCTTTACACGCTCAACTAATCCACGTTGTACGCTATCCCAATGTATCTCTATCTCTTTTTTGTTTTTAAGCGCCTGAGTTTGTTCTTTCATTAAACTTTCTAAACGCATTAAATCATAGGAGTTACCGCCAGATTCTTTAACCCTTCTAATTAATTCCCCATCTTTTGAACTTCTTAAATTCTCAATAATAGATTTAGATTTTTGCGCGTTATACACTTTATCACCAGCGTCCAACATAGTTAAACTCGCACCTTTACTACTACCTAAACTTTTAATATTTCCGTGTTTATCAGTAATAACTTCTGCTCCCTTTTCCTGCGTCCACGCCAACCCCTTTGGAGCGTTATCCGTTCCCTTCTCAAACGCGTTTAAATTACCTAAAAATTGCACCAACGCTTGGCTTGTTAACACGGTTGTCGCAAAGGCCTCTTGAGGTGATTTTCCCTTCTCTAATTCAGTGGAGAATGTATTTAAACCACTAGATATTAACTCTAATTTAGCCTTTTGACGTTCTAACCTCTCTTGTTCTTTTAATGCTTCTCTTTGTAGTTCTATTTGCTTGGTAATTGACTGCTGTGCGTTTATGTTCCCATTATTAGCTAACTCTTGATAAAAATCTTGTAAGTTTTTCGCCTCATCAAATTCTCTCTTTCTTAGTTCAATACGCTTATCAATGTTTTGTTTTAAACCATCTGTAATTTGTTGCTGTAATTTGTTTAATTGGCTGTATAAGTCATTTTCATTTTTGATTATTTTGTCATTTGTAGTTTTAACTAATTCTGGAAAAGATGAATTTAATCTGTCTGAAATTTCTTCTTTACGACTAACATAATCTTCGGCTATTTCAGCCATCTTGTTCTGATGCTCTAATTCTAAAAGCTCTATTTTTAAATCTAATTCTTGTTTATTTTTAATTGTTTCTTTTGCTTCATTAACAAGTCTTTCAAACTCATCTTGTTCTGCTTGTTCTCGTATTTTTTTTATCTCTTTTAAGCGTTCGTCTATACCTTCGTAATTAATTTCCCCACCTTCATTTAATAATCTTCTAACTTCTGCGTCTACGATATTATTTACATCCTCATTTTTCTTTTTTAATATATTTTCAATTTCTTTTGATTCTATATCTTGAATTAATCCTCTTATTCTTAAATTTTCCTCTAAGTGTTTATTAGTTTCCTCTAATGTATCGTTTTTATCTTCGTTGGCTTTTGTTTGCTTCTTTGTTGCCTCGGCATTTCTATCTATTGTTATATTTTGTATTGTTTCCTCATAAACTACATCTTGTATTGCTTCCTCTATTTGTTTTGAAAGCTCTAAATATGACACCATCTCCGATCTAACACCATCGTATTTTGCCTGAAGCTCATCTACTATTTTAGTGTAGTTAGTCATCTCCCCGAACGGATTCAAGTCAAAAGTAGCATCTCTAAAATCTTGCATAGCTTCAACAAAACTTTGTCCCGTTGACTCGCTTTGCTTCTTTATTCTTTCAGCTAATTTCAACGCTTCGTATTGTTTTTCAGCCTCCTCTTGAACAACAGCAAATTTGTCTACCGTTATTTGTTTCTCCTCTTTGAGTATTTTTATTTTCTCTCGTTGAAGTTTTAACTGCAACGCCTCAGTATCCCCGCCTTTTGCTATTTCTATATTGATTTGCTTCTCTAGGTCATCTATTTTCTTTTGTGTAGACTTATCTATATCTTTAGAAAATTTATTGAAATTATCATTTGCCTTTTTAAGTTCATTTGCCTTTAGCTTCTCCGACCTAACCAGCGCTAGGTTACCATTCACGGCGTCCCACAAAGCGTTTGCATAATCATAAGCATAGGATATCAATACTGCCCACCCTATGGATTTTAACGCACTACCTAACTTCTTTGTTCCTGCACTTGCTTTGCCTACTGATTCACCGGTATTTCTTAAAGCCTTATTAAATAGTTTAGTGTTTTTTAAATGGTCTTTAATTTTTAAAGAAAACAACACTGCTCTATAAGATATGAATACTTTTATTAATCTACCTAAAACACCTAAAATAGTACCTAGGTTATTAGCTAAAAAGCCTATTGCAGATTTTAACTTATCGACCGCCCCGCCAGCTTCGGATTGTTGTAAAATAAATCCCTCCCATGCTGAATTTAACAACTTTAATTGGCCCTCAACGCTATCTAAACGCTTATCTGCCATTTCCGTTAACTCATCGTTAACATTTGTTATACTATCTGTTAATTGGGGTAATGTTTCAGCACCTTTTAAAAAAGTGCTAAAAGCCGCTACCGAACGCTTATCAGTTAACTCTAAAGATTCTGCCAAATCGATACCCTTATCATCTAACTCTTGTAATGCGATAGACAAATCTTTTGCGCTTTTTACCGGTCTACCTAATTTCTTAGCTAAATCACCGTTTACATCTGCTAAATTTAACAATATGTTACGGGTAGCCGTAGCACTACTAGAGGCATCAAAACCAGCGTTAGATAATTGACCTAGTAAAGCTGTTGTGTCCTCTATACTAAACCCAAAGG
>Ga0208767_1000502_pt1 | contig 32357 bp, 28 predicted proteins | sample VirMetDEL_Mar_21_FD_184514 | JGI IMG/M metagenome (GOLD analysis project Ga0208767, IMG submission 184514) | Aqueous microbial communities from the Delaware River and Bay under freshwater to marine salinity gradient to study organic matter... | ecosystem: Environmental > Aquatic > Marine >... | reverse complement strand
TATAGTCTTATATCATCAATGGTTTGGTTTGACGTAGCTGTTAAAAACTTATTCGTTTTAATTGTTAGTCCTAAAAAAATATTATAAAATTTTTTTCAAATGAATGAACAAGAAGCATTATGGAGAGTTGCAGGTGTAATTGTCGTTATAGCTATTTGGGGTTATTGTAATTTCAGCATGGATCCTGTTATTGTTAAAGCAAGAAACACAACTCAAAAATGGATTAATACTGGAATAGCAATTTTCTTTATCTGGCTATTAATAGGACAATAAATATTTTTTTATAAAATTTTATAAAATTTTTTTTCAAAATTACTCCTACGACTGTCTAAACGTTAGTATTATAGACTAACTATAAGTACCTAATTTGAAATCAGGTAAGGTACCCTAAACGTTTAGTTTAAATTTCTATAAGCATGCTTTCGGGACCCCTTTATTTTTTATCTTGGGACTCTCACAGGACTCAGCACGTAGAAAGAGAAAATAGGATTATCTTTGATTTCATTGACCTTTTAAGATAAAATAAAAATAACGATAAAACATTAATTTCGTGTGGAATGTACGAGTTAAGTATTGTATATCACGGTGGAATTACTGAGGGCCTGTAGCTCAGTTGGTTAGAGCAGTACACTCATAATGTCGGTGTCCTTGGTTTTTTCCCTTGATAAGCAACAATAATTTTCCTCATTCATTCTCAGGTACTCACATAGGTACTCACACGATGCTGAGAAAGGATAAAAAATGGCTTATATTCGTAGACGAAAAGGCTCATGGCAAACTGTTATTAGAGTACAGGGATATCCTCCAATAACAAAAACATTCAAAACAAAAATAGATGCTCAACGTTATTCTAGAGATCTAGAAAATAAACTTTTTAGAGAGAAGCACGACATAGCTAAAAAGAAATTTCCAATTATGCGTGATGCATTAATCAGATACAGAGATGAAGTTACAGTTCATAAGAGATCTAAAGAGATGGAAACAAAGTTGATTAAATATATTTTGTCAGAGGGTTTTGTAAATTATGCCATAAACCTCGTGGATAGATCTTTGATAGCACAATACAGAGATAGAGCTTTACGTTCTCTTAAAAGTTCATCTGTAAATAGACGACTTGCAATCATTAGTCATTTGTTCACAATCTGTAAAAAAGAATGGGGTTATGATGTTGCAAATCCTGTCTTGTCTATTCGTAGACCTACAAACCCTGAACCAAGGGATAGAAGATTTACACAGCAAGAACTAGATAAGATCTTTACCTGTAATAGAACAAACCCACACATGAAGTTTATAATTAGGTTGGCTCTTGAAACAGGTATGAGAAGATCAGAGATTGCAAATATCAAACCTGAGCATGTCAAAGGTAACTTGTTAACTATTCCTGTAGCAAAAACTAAGCCTAGAAAGATCCCATTAACACCAAAAGCAGTACAGCTCTTGCAGAATAACCTGCCAATAAAAATGAGTTCAAATGCTATACGTCTAAGTTGGGTGAGGTTGACAAAAAAATATGGGATAGAAGATGCTCGTTTTCATGATTTACGCCATGAATCTTTGAGTAGAATGTTTGAGGAAAAATCCTTAAACGTGCCAGAAGTTCAGCTTATATCAGGACACCTAGAGCCTAGAACATTAATGAGAGTATATGCAAATTTAAGACCTCAGGATTTAGCTAATAAATTAGCTAAGCTGTAGCATAGAAAGATAGATTTCAAGCAAATAGACTCATGGTTCAGGATTTGTTAATCTTGGATTGTGAAAAACTTTTAGGGATATATTCTCAGGTTTAAATTTTATGAGTTCATTAGATAAAACAGGTTTTCAAGAAATGAAATTCCTTGATGAAATGATAGATCAAGTAATTATTCTAGATAAATCTAAAAATGTTTGTTGTGCAAATAATAGTGCCTTAACTAGATTTGGTAATGATATTGAGGGAAAAAATATTTCCTTAATCTTAAGAGATGCAAATCTTTTAGAGAGTATAGATCAAGCTATAATTGATAAAAAAACTAAAATTGTTGATATTGAAATTAAGTTACCAATTTTTGAATTTTATAAAGCAAATATAATTCCTGGTCCTTCTAAACTTTGTAGTGAAGATCAATCTGTAATAATTTTTTTAAAAGATTTGACAGAAATTTATAAAACTCAACGATTTAAATCTGATTTTGTTGCAAATGTATCTCATGAGTTAAGAACTCCGCTACAATCAATTAAGTTAGGTTTGGAAACAATTAACGAAGGCCATGCAACGAATGATTTTGAAAGCCAAAAAAAGTTTTTACCTATAATACTTAAACAAACATCAAGAATGGAAAATTTAGTTAGTGACTTGCTTTCTTTATCTAAAATTGAATTACAAGAACATATTAGACCAAATAATAAAGTAGATCTAAACGATATAATTAGCCATGTTTTAGAAATTAATTCAGATTTAGTCAAAAAAAGAAAAATGAAAATTGAATATATTGTTGAAGGTAATGATTGGGTAATTTTAGGTGATAGAAATAGACTAATTGAAATATTTACTAACTTAATTGATAATGCCTGCAAGTATAGTGAAGAAAATTCTACTATAAAAATTTCACTTACAGATAAAGATAAAATCTTTTTATTTTCCATTAAAGATCAGGGTGTAGGAATTCCTAAAAAATATTTGCCACGAATCACTGAGAGATTTTTTAGAGTCGATCCTGCTCGCAGTAAAGAAGCTGGAGGCACTGGACTAGGTCTCGCTATTGTAAAACATATAGTAAATCAACATAAAGCTCGGATGGAAATCTTCAGTGAAGAGGGCAAGGGAACTGAATTCATTATAGAATTCCCTAAATCATAAAATTTATTACAACCAAAAAGTTACTTTTTGTAACAAAACTTTCATAATTTAGTAATAAAACGTCAATATAAAAATATTAATTCTAGTCTGTAAACTAAAATAGGAAAAAATATAATGAAACACATTAAGATAACATTATCAGTTTTAGCATTTGCAATTTTTGCTTTTAATGCTCAGGCTAGAGATCAAATTAAAATAGTAGGATCTTCTACAGTATACCCGTATGCAACTGTAGTTGCTGAAACTTTTGGTAAAACTGGAAAATTTAAAACACCAGTTATTGAAAGCACAGGTACTGGTGGCGGAATGAAATTATTCTGTGCTGGTGTTGGTACAAACCACCCCGATATTACGAATGCATCAAGAGCAATTAAATCTAAAGAAAAAGCATTATGTAAAAAAAATGGTGTTACTGAAATTATAGAAATAGTTGTTGGTAATGATGGTATTTCTTTTGCACATTCAGTTAACTCTCCTGATATTGATTTTTCTAAAGAACAATTGTGGAGAGCTTTAGCACATGAAGTAGATGTAGATGGAAAATTAGTTGCTAATCCATATAAAAAATGGAGCGATATTGATTCAAGTCTTCCCTCAAAAAAAATTGAAATACTAATTGCACCACCAACATCTGGAACTAGAGATGCTTGGAATTCATTAGTTATGGGTAAAGGTTGTTCAAAAGCAGCTAAATCTCTTTTTGAAGCTAACGGAAAAAAAGCTAAAAAAGAATGTGCTAAAATGAGAGAAGACGGTTATGCAGTTGAAGCTGGAGAGAACGATACGTTAATAGTTCAAAAACTTGCTTCAAATCCTGATGCTTACGGTTTCTTTGGTTATAGTTATTTAGTGGCTAACAAAGATAAAATTAAAGCAGCAACTATCAATGGTGTAAAACCAAGTCTTGAAGGTATTCAAGATTATTCTTACCCGATTGCTAGACCTTTATTCTTTTATGTTAAGAAAGCACATATTGGAGTAGTTCCAGGTATTGAGGAATTTGTGAAAGCTTTTACTTCCAAAAAGGCAATGGGCCCTAGAGGGTATTTGGCAGAAATAGGTTTGGTTCCTTTAGCTAAAGATAAATATAAAGCTATTAGAACTGCCGCTCTTAAACTAGAAACTATATCTATCAAGTAATTGAATTTATATAAAATTAAGACCAGAATTAATTTCTGGTCTTTTTTTTATTTTTCAATTTACAGTTTAACTTTGTAACAAAACTGTAACATTTAAATCATAGTGTCCCATTAAAATGAATTTAGTAATTTTAATTTTGATTGGAATATTTAGTTACACTTCATTTATATATGGAAGATCAAGAATTAAAAAAATTACCACTAGTCAATCAATCAAAATTAATGCATTACCTAATTACTATGGATATTATTTGGCCTTATGGTGTGCGTTACCATCACTAATAATTTTATTAGTTTGGTCTATATTTGAGGCTTCAATTATTAAGGGATTAATCTCACAAACATTAAGTCAAAATGAGTTAAATGTATATACGAGTGATCAAATAAATCTAATTTATCAAAAAATAGTATCTCTTTATAATGGAAACTTCTCAGGAAAAATTACAAATGAAATTAAACAAGGGGCTGAAGATTACAAATCATTTTTATCAATTGCTCAATCTTCAAAAGTAGTTTTGTTATTATCAACAGCAATTTTAACAATTACTTATGGAATAAAAAGAATTTCAAAAAATAATAAAGCAAGACATGATGTTGAAAAAATTTTAACTGGATTACTTTTTGCTTGTTCTTTAGTTGCAATACTGACCACTCTTGGGATTATTTTTTCTCTGTTATTTGAAAGTATAAAGTTTTTTTCAGCAATAAATATTTTTGATTTTTTATTTGGTACTTCGTGGAGTCCTCAAAGAGCTTTTGTTAGAGATGCATCGGCGATTACTGCAGAAGAATATGCTGATTTAAAAAATGCTTTTGGTTCTGTACCGCTCTTTGCTGGTACGGCTTTCATAGCTTTGATTGCAATGACTGTTGCTGTTCCCATAGGATTATTTTCTGGAATTTATATGGCCGAGTACGCAAGTATTAAGGTTAGAAAATTTTCAAAACCTATTATTGAAATATTGGCTGGTATTCCAACTGTCGTATATGGTTTTTTTGCAGCTCTTACTGTAGGTCCTTTTTTTAGAGAATTTGGTGAAAAGCTTGGTCTTGAAGTTTCATCTGAAAGTGCGCTTGCAGCAGGATTAGTTATGGGAGTGATGATTATTCCTTATGTATCATCGTTATCAGACGATGTAATTAATGCTGTACCTCAATCATTAAGAGATGGCTCTTATGCTGTTGGGGCAACAAAGTCTGAAACAATTAAAAGAGTTGTCATACCTGCGGCCTTACCAGGAATAGTCGGATCTATTTTGTTAGCTGTATCAAGAGCTATAGGTGAGACTATGATTGTTGTAATGGCAGCAGGGTTAGCGGCAAATTTAACAATAAATCCCTTAGAGTCTACAACTACTATTACAACACAGATTGTTATGCTTTTGGTTGGAGACCAAGAGTTTGATAGTCCAAAAACTCAATCAGCTTTTGCTTTGGGATTAACTCTTTTCTTTGCAACGTTAATTTTAAACTACATCGCTTTAAGATTTGTTAAAAAATATAGAGAAAAATATGACTAAAGAAGAACGTATAAAAAAAAGATATAATGCAGAAAAGCGATTTAAGCTTTATGGCATCACTTCAGTTGTGCTAGCAATTTTATTTGTTGTCTTTTTAATTTACGTAATATTTTCTAAAGGTAGTAGCGCTTTTCAAAAAACAATTATAAATGTTGAGATTAATTTTACCTTAGACTCTTTATATTTAGACCCAAATCCTTCCAAAGATGATCTAGAGAATGTTGAGTATTATGATCTTGCAATTGAAAGCTTATTAAAAGTTTATCAAGTCAATGGTTTAAAAGAAGAAAAAGCATTAATTAATTTATTTAGTCCTGATTATGAATACGAAGTAAGAGATTTTCTAATTAAAAACCCTGAATTTATAAATAAGAAAACTATTTTAAAATTAACTGCCTCTGATGATATGGATCAATTGCATAAAGGAAATTACCCAAGACACTTACCTGAAGACAGAAGACGAATTAATGATTTTCAGTTAATGATGTACGACAAGTTAGTTGAACAAAATAAAATTGATAAAATTTTTAATAATTATCTATTTCAAAAAGGTGATTCAAGAAACCCAGAACTTGCTGGTATTGGTGGAGCTTTAGTTGGATCTTTCTTTACTATAATTATAACTTTGTTGTTATCTTTTCCTATTGCTATATTTGCATCAATATATTTAGAAGAATTTGCACCTAAAAATCGAATTACTGATTTTATAGAAATTAATATAAATAATCTTGCAGCAGTTCCATCAATTGTATTTGGTTTATTGGGTTTAGGAATTTTACTTGGCACATTTGATCTACCAAGATCAACTCCTCTAGTTGCTGGCATTACTCTTGCATTGATGACGTTACCTAGAATTATTATTCCTTGCAGAGCTTCTTTAAAAGCTGTGCCACCATCAATAAGAGAAGGTGCATTAGCGATAGGTGCCTCTAAAGTTCAATCAGTAATGCACCATATTGTTCCTCTTGCAATTCCTGGAACTTTATCTGGTACTATTATTGGATTAGCTCAAGCTTTAGGTGAGACAGCACCACTAATCTTGATAGGAATGGTAGCATTTGTAGTTGATATACCTTCAATACCCACAGATCCATCTGCATCACTACCTGTTCAAGTCTATTTATGGTCTGAACAAGCTGAGAGAGGTTTTGTAGAGAAAACATCCGCAACTATTATGATACTTTTAAGTTTTCTAATTACATTAAATTTTATAGCAGTTTACCTAAGACAAAAATTTGAAAGGAAATGGTAATGATAAGCAATAACGTTAAAATAAAAGCACAAGACTTGAATGTTTACTATGGGAAAAAACAAGCATTATTTAATGTAAATTTAGACATTCATAGTAAAGAAGTTACAGCATTAATTGGTCCATCAGGTTGTGGAAAATCAACTTTTATAAGGTGCATCAATAGAATGAATGATGTTATTGATATTTGTAAAATTGAAGGATCAATTAAAATTGATGATAAGGAAATAATTGATAATAATATTGATGTAGTAAGATTAAGAGAGTCAATTGGAATGGTTTTTCAAAAACCTAATCCATTTCCAAAAAGTATATATGACAACATTTCATATGGTCCATCTATTCATGGCCTAGCAGATAATAAATCTGATATGGATCAAATTGTTGAAAATAGTTTAAAAAAAGCAGCATTATGGGAAGAGGTAAAAGATAGACTGGATGAACCAGGAACAGGTCTTTCTGGAGGACAACAACAAAGATTATGTATAGCAAGAGCTATATCTGTAAATCCAGAGGTAATATTGATGGACGAACCTTGTTCTGCTTTAGATCCTATAGCAACAGCTAAAATTGAAGAATTAATTGATGAACTAAAAAAAAGCTATACAATAGTAATTGTTACTCATTCAATGTCACAAGCCGTAAGAGTTTCTCAGCGAACAGGTTTTTTCCATTTAGGAAAAATAATTGAAGTAGATACAACTGAAAAAATATTTAAAAACCCTGGTAATCAAATGACCCAGGATTATATCACAGGGAGGTTTGGATAAATGTCGGAAATATCACATATAGTTAAATCATATGAAGAAGAACTTCAAAACTTAAATGATAATTTGATTAAAATGGGAAGTTTAGTGGAAACACAACTTTCAGACTCAATGGAAGCAATCATTAAAGTTGATAAAGATGCTGCAGAAAATATTATTAAAAATGATGCTAAGATCAATGAATTAAGAGCAACTATTGAAGAGCAAATAGTTAATGTACTTGTAAAGAGAGCTCCGATGGCTATTGATTTAAGACTCACCATATCAACATTAAAAATTTCTAGTGATTTAGAACGTATCGGTGATTTAGCAAAAAGTGTTGCTAAAAAGATTAAACCTCTTCCACATGATTTACCTGAGGAATTAATTGCAAGTTTAAGAAGATTAGGTGATTTGGTACAAAGACAATTAAAAGATATTCTTGATGCATACTTAAAAAAATCAAAAGAGTTAGCGATAAAAATTTGGAAAACTGATGAAAAAGTTGATGATTTAACGCATACAGCCATGAATGAAGTTGCTGATTTTTTAGGTAAAGATAAAAAAAATTTAGATTTAGCTACGCACTTACTTTTTGTAACAAAAAATATTGAAAGAGCAGGCGACCATATAACTAATATTGCTGAGTCATTATTTTATTTAATTGAAGGTGAGCATATAGAAGGAGCCAGACCTAAAGGAAAAGATTTTGACTCAAATTCATGAGTGCTAATATCTATATAATTGAAGATGAGGAACCAATTATTACATTAATCAAATACAATTTAGAAAAAGAAGGTTATAAAGTTTCTTATTCAGATAATGGTAATGATGGCATTAAAGAAATAAAAAAGAAATTACCTGATCTTATTTTGTTAGATTGGATGCTACCCGATTTTTCTGGAGTAGAAATTTGTAAGAACCTAAAAAAAGATATTAAATTTAAAGATCTTCCTATTATTATGTTAACCGCAAAAGGAGAAGAAGAAGACAAAGTTAAAGGACTTAACTCAGGTGCTGATGATTATATAACAAAACCTTTTAGCTTCCCTGAACTTTTAGCTCGTATAAAAGCACTTTTGCGGAGATCTAAACCATCTGTCATTTCAGATACAGTTTTATTTGATGATTTAAAAATAGATAGAATGACACGACGTGTTTACAGAAAAGATACAGAGGTTCATCTTGGACCTAAAGAATATGAGTTATTAAATTTCTTTATAAAAAATCCTAAAAGAGTTTATTCAAGAGAACAATTACTTGAAAATGTTTGGTCAGAAAATATTAATGTTGAAACGAGAACTATCGATGTCCATATAAGAAGATTAAGACAAAATATTAATCTAAAAGGAAGTAAAGAATTAATTAGAACTGTAAGATCAGCAGGCTATTCACTTAATTGATTTCTTAATAACTAGCCATGCCCCAGGCTTCTTTAATATTGTTACAGGTGTTCTGCTTTCTAATATTGGTGTGGTTAGATAATTAAATTACAAAATATTATTATTTTTTCAGAGGTAAGATGTTCTGGAATAATTTAGATTTATTTTTATTATTATCTATCTGCTTTTTCTGTAATGGAGTTAAACGATCATATGCTCTTCCATACGATCTTAATGCTGCTTGCTGCTTTGGATCCGAAGGGAAAGAAGAAGGATCCATACTATCAAATTTTTTAACAGTTTCTTTAATTGGAGTACCATCATATTTGTATGTAAGCTCTTGTATGTATCTGTTCGTATCTTTACCAAAAACATCATACAGATCTTTATCATCATTAATTCTAAAACCATCAGGATGATCGGCATCGACAGTTATTCCACCTCTCAAACCTCTAAAATTTTTTTGATTTTTTGCAGGACCTTTTACAATGGGTTTAATTTTATTAGGACTATAATTAATTACTTGCTGTTGAATAGATGGCTCATGTTCAGCAATAATAACATCTGAAGTTGACATACCTTCATATGCTACTTTACCAGTTCGCTTGTTAGCATTAACCTTTTTAAGTACATCCTTTTTAATAGCAGCATCCCCATAATCTCTTTCAAAATCTCTCTTAAATTTTTCATCTTCTAACTGCTTTTTAGATTTAACATTTGTAAAAAAATCAGGTTTAAAAGTTAAGTTAGTTAGATCTGGTTTAACTTCTTCTGTCCGTGCAGCCTGCAGATCTAATGAAGGTACACCTAATCTCCTTGCTATTTCAGCTTTAGCTTTCTGCTCTTCTTGTATTTCATCTGGAAATTTATCTGCACCTATAAGTGATCTAATTCCTTTATTCATAGACCTTCCTTCATAGCTTCTTTAACGGCAGCCCCAAAATCATAGCCATCATCCATAAGCTCTTCTACTCGTTTACTTAATTTAGATTGTTTATATTCTTCTGCAGATCCACCATTTTTTAATTTAATGGTTCTAACTTCTCTTTCAGATTTTAAAAAATCTTTAAACCCACCTTTATTTTCCTTTTTCCATTCCTCAAATTCTTTAAGCAGCATCTGCAGCTCCAGCTCTGCTTCTTCTTCAGCTGTTTCACTTGCTAACTTCACATCCTCTTTAAGAGAAGGGGAGCTATATATTTCTTTTACTATTGGCATAATTATTCTCCGTTAATTTCACCGAAGATATGTCAAATAAATTTGATCCAGTGTGCGCTAGATAGATAAGTCGCAAAACAATATCTACATATCTCCAGTATCCGTAGAATAAATAGTTTGTATCAATTAGTGAAATCCTGATCGCAATAGGATTTGATATAAAATTTGTGAAATATTTTTTGGTTTTGATTTGAAATTTATAATATTTTTTTGGCTTAGGTACTTAAACATTAATTTTATTTTTGAATATGTTTTAGGTACCATTAACTCTATGAACCAAACCTATTACAGACTAATTATTAAGAACCTAATACTGAGAAGGAAGGTCGGTTATTGGATTCCAGAGCTTATTAGAGAAGGCCTTAGCATCAATTTTAAAAAGCAGTACATGTTTTTAATTCGTTAATCTGGAGGCTTCTCAGGAGCTAATTCGCAACTTTAGCTCAAAAAAAATCTTAATGTTTTAAATAAAACTAGAAGCGAAGCAGGAGCAGATGCGCAGCATCTGCGACTATCAAAAAACAAGGTTTTTTGATTCATTTAAACCAATCTATCGTCATGTGATCGGCATGAGAAAAAAGATTCTTTTTAAGGTTAAATATGTTAGGGTTTACTTGATGTTAAATGCGTTGTGTGTGAAACCTATTGATTACAAATCAATTGCTCTACCAGCTGAGCTACAAGGGCATCCTATGTTGTCCCAGATATTTATTGCAAAAGCTCAAATAAATCAATGCATAAAAAGATCAGCACTTATGCTCGCTGCTGTTGCAGCTCGCAGGTTTGTTCAAGGTTGTGGTCCATTTGTGCCAAATCTATCGTCATGGCTATCGTCATGGGGATCTGATCTCAATCAGGATTTCATAAGCTCATTTAACTTCATTAAAACAATCAAAACATGGAGTGGAATTTATGAAAATTACGAAGTCAATAAAGTTTACAAAAGCTAAACTTGAATCAATAAAACACACAGATAAGGTGCAGCAGTTTTTTGACCTGTCGTGTGAAGGTCTAAGTTTGCATGTGCAGCCTAAACCATCATTAACTAAATCTTATTATGCGAGCTGGGGTGTTAAAGCTACTGGTCCAGATGGTAAGCAAAAGACCTCTGGCCGTAGGAGATATATATGCAGGTATGGTCAGAAGCCATTAGATGTAGTTAAGAGATTAATAAATATTAAATTACCAGAATGGAAAAAATTAAACGAAACATCTGGTGGTCAAACAATTGAAACTTTAGTTAAGGATTACATTAGCAATGGAGCTGGTGGATATAGAATAAAAGCTAAAGGAGCAAAGCTCAAATATAAGGATAAAACTACTGACCATTATAAGCAGTTATTAGAGTGTTATGTACTGGGTAAAACAGAGAAGCAGGAGCTGTTAGATACTTTAAACAATTCCTATAAATTAGCTGAAAATAACTACTATAAAAAATCACTGCCTAAAATATTGCTGAAGGATATATCAAGAAGTGATGTTCAGATCTGGCATCAAAAGCTGGAACATAGGCCTACTGCTGCTAACAAAGCATTAGCTGCTTTATCAATTGTTTTTGAGTGGGATAGTTTGAAATTAAAACCTATGTTTAAAGGTGTAAACCCATGTTTAAGGATTGCAAAATATCAAGAAACAAAAGACAAAAAATTCATAGATGATTATGAGAAAGTAACAAACATAATAAAATATACTGAAGAGCAGCAATGGCGAGATCCACATTTTTTGACCTTTTACAGATCATTAATGGAGGAAGGCGAAAGAATTGAAGATCACTATGGTTTGTTATGGAAGAAGCCCATTAATAAAACTGACGAAAAAGAATGCACTGGCTGGATTGATTTTAGATCTAAAACTTTATTTTTAAAAGATACTAAGAACAGAGAACCAGCTGAAGTAGAACTAACAGATGAGATGATTACCATGTTCCAGAAGCTGCAGAATTTAGTTTCGGAAGAAAATAGTAATGCATCATTTGCAGTGGGTAGTAAGTGGGTGTTTCCTAGACCAACAGATCCTACAAAACATATTAACGAAAATAGTTACAGAGTTAAGTTAAGAAATTTCCATTTTAAGATGGGCCTGACAACTAGAGAATATGTAAGAGGCAAAGGTAAGAGGAAGGTGTACAAATATACTAACCATCTAACATTAAAACACTTACGAAAAACATTTGTTACATACTATGGAAGAGATAAGGGGCTGGAAGCTGCATCATTTAGAATGCGTCATAGCTCTATGGAAGTAACAAAAAATCATTACTACAACGAAAAGCAAGAAGATCTAAAGACCAAACATAGCATCTACAAACCTGCTGCTAATGTAATTGATCTTAAAAAGGCAGGCAATGATCAAGAATAATAATCAGGTTGAATGGATATTAATAGAAGATAAACTAAAGAAGGAGTGGAACAAACAAGATGCCAATAATAAAAAAGAAGAAGAAGAAGATAATAAAATCATCAGCTTCAAAGAAGCAGCGAAGAGGATTAAAAAACTTTGATATTGGATTTATAAAAAATCCATATTTAGAAGCTGCTAAAGTTAAAGATTGGAATGAACTAGAAAAATTTATGTCTATTCATGCAGCTGCATTAGGTCCTGCTGGTGTTGCATATGCTTCAGTAAAATTTGTAATGGATAACTATGATGAGATGAAAATCTGTTACGAGTGTGAGGATGCAGTATTAGATTTGATTGATGCAACAAAAATAAAAGGTGGTGCAGTAAAACTCTTTAATGATTACCAAGAAGGTAAAAAAGGGCCATTAGCTGATTTTATTTTAGAAACACAATATGCTCCTCCAAGAACTATATCTACATTCCAAGACCACATGACCTTTTTTAAAGATCATTTTGGATTAGCCAGAAAAAATACTGGTGCATACAAAGAAAAACAAAAGCTAGAAGCACTTGAAAGAATAAGAAAAAAGAATCTGAAATAAATTAGGATTTAAAATAATCATTAAATTATTGTAAGCAGTTAATGTTTAGATTCCACTCTGAACATTGCTGGCTTGTGGCGCCTTCAGCTGCAGGGCTGAATAATCATGCATGAGCCAGCTTCAATCCTATTTCACTCAGGATTTCACTTAATTACACAATCAATTTAACTTCCACCTCATGTCTAAACCAAATGAAAGAGGTCCATATATGAAAACTAAAATAAGAAGCAATCAGTTATCTGATCAAGAGTTGCAGGAGTTTATGAATAAAAACTGCAAACTTTTATCTTCAAAACAATTAGCTGAGCTGCTGCATGTTACAGAAGGTGCAATAAGAAAGCAGAGATCTAAAGCTAGATCTTTATTTCCATATGCAAAATTGGGTGGGAGAATATTTTATCCTGCTGATTTAATTGTAGAAACCTTACATAAAAACCTAACGCAAAGTCAGGCGAGGTAATTGATGGAGGCGCACACTGGATATCTGGATGATGAAAAGTTTATATCAGAGTTAGCGAGTAATAGCGAACTTGATCTTGCTATAACTGAACCTGATTTCAACGAAGAGAAGCAGGATTATAAGAGAGTTAGATATTGGAAAAACAAAGAAAAATATAAAGGCCAAAAGATTAACGGCCATCAAATAATCATAAGAAATTCACACAGATATAGAGAAATGGATTTTGATTTCTTTAAACAAATGCCAGTAGAGCAGGCAGTAGAAATAATTAGAATTATACCATCCACACTAACATTCGGAAGAGGAGCTGCAGGTCATGCGTTATATGAAATAACAGAGATACCTGAAGATGCTGCTGGTACGATCCAAGTAGAATTTAATGGATCTATGTTAAATGAAATAAGAGCTGCTGGAACTTACAGCATATTCTATGGACCACTTGATAAAAAAGCCAGAGCTGAAGTATCAAAATTTCCAATAACAAAAATTGAATATAAGAAATTTATAAAGCTATTTAGGTATCAAAATATTTTAGCTGCATTAACTATTATAGGTCCTAAAGAAAATGCTATTAATAATTTCCTGCTTGCAGTGGTAGGCGAATTTTATGGTGCAGGTTTAACTGAAGAACAATCAATAAAAATAATAAATAAATGGCTAGAGATTATTGATCGTAAAGATAGATTTAATGAATCTGAAACATGCATAAGAGGCATATATAAATCTAAAAAAGCATCTAATATATTTTCTAAAAATCATCCTGTTGCTATTGAGGATGCAGCGAAGCATCAATTTAGACAGATAGTAAAAGATTTAATTGAAAAAAAAGAAGAAGTTAAAGCTCCCAAAACATTAAACAGCTACTGCTTAAATGATTATTTGAAATTAGATATTAGACCACCAATATTTATTATTGAAAGATTATTTAAAGAGAACAGCATAAACTTTATTTCTGGTCCTAAAGGTAATGGTAAGACAGAGTTTGTTTTAGGATTAACTCATAGCTTATGTAGAGGCCAACCATTCCTAGATTATACTTGTCCAGATCAAATGCCGATTGTTTATATAGATGGAGAAATGGACCCCTATGATCTTATTGAAAGATCTCAAAAATATATTGAAAGATTGGGACCAACACAGAATAATTATTTTACAATTGTAAACTTTGCGCAGCAATTAAACGAAACAATCCCTGATATTAAATCAGAGATAGGGCAGCAGCTGATAACAGATGTACTGGAAAAGGTGCATAAATTAACTGCTAAAAAGGCTGTCTTAGTATTAGATAATTTAAGATCATTATCTAACTACAAAGAGAATGATAGTGATGAATATAGACTAATAAATTCATGGCTACTCAGGTTAAGAGGCCAGTGTTACACCTCAATAGTAATAGATCATCATGGCAAAGTTGCTGGAGGAGGACCTAGAGGAACATCATCTAAAACAGATAATGCCAATGTATCTTTATTGCTTAATGCAGTTAAAGAAAAAGGCTGTCCAGATATGGTTATGAAAATTGAGTTTGATAAGGCCAGAGGATTAAGACCAGATGAAACAGAAGATTATGAAGCAGTGTATAGTTTTAATGGAAATTGGACCAAGCAAAAAGCTAGAACAACAGATAGAAAAGTTGATCATGCAGCAGCGCTAGAAGCAATCTATCAGATAAGAATGACAGAGCAAAAAGAGCATAGAGCTAAGACTAATCCACTCAGAGAAAAACTAGAAAAAAAAGAAATAACAAATGCTGAATATAATAAAGCAGAAAAAGCACTGCGTAATTTTAAGACGCAGGAAGAGTTAGGAAAATTATTAGGCATATCTTCAGGAACAATTAATAAAATTATGAAAGAATACCCTGATTATTTCTTAAAGCAGCAAACCAAGAAAACAGAGAAAGAGCATCACTATTAACCATTCAATAATTCAAGCTAAGTAGTTTTGAATGAATGAGTACAAATTCGCATATTCATTCATTCATTTAATGTAAGGATCTGAATATTTTTAGCCAAACTTAACCTGAATTAATCTTACTTAACCGTACTTAACCGTACACAAGTTACGATTTTAAAAAAATAACCTCTCCAAGAGCCTGTATTCCTATGCTTATTGGTAAACAACATTCTACAAATCCGAACATAATCAGGATTTCAAAGGTTACTCAAAGGTAACTAAAAGGTAACTATGGATAAAAGATATTTAATAACAGAGATCAGAGAGGCCAGAGATAATGAATTTATATTTGGCTGCAGCGAGAGGATAGTTGCCAGCTCCGAGATCAATCGGCTTTTATCTTACCTGCGTGATCAAGGTTTTAATATTGAAGGTATTGATAGACGAAGCCTACCCACTGATCATCACGGCAATACTATGGTGGGATATAAAATAACAAATGGAAGGAATAAAGAATGAAAACTTTAACATGGCAAGAAGCCTACTCAAATATGATACTTGATGATTTTGTAGAAGATAAAATCAGAGATTTAGAGAATGCAAAAGAATATAGAAAACTTAATTACATAGAAGGTAAAAATGATCCTGAAGAAAATAAGAAGAAACCTGCAGGAGCAGGGATCAGAGTTATTGAGAGTGAGGAGTATAAAAAATTAGCTGATTGTCCCTACCTTAAAGCGAAGGCTGATTGGTACAACAGCGAAGAGGATTTAAATAAATATGGAGAAAACCCATTTTAATATTAAGATAACAAATAGATGTAACCAGCTTCTTTTATCTTTAAGAGATAGCTGGTTTCCAAATGAAGAAGATCCAATGCCAGTAGAAGATTTTATTTATGTTATCTGCTGCTCCCTTATTTACAACAAACCGAAGAAGAAAAAATGAACAAATACGAACTGAAATATATGTACGAACAAGAGGCAACAAAGGTTGAAAATCTAATAGATATAAATGGTAAAAATGCACATCATATTCAGGACCTTTATTCAGAGTTAAAAAAGAAGGATGCAAATATTGATAAACTCATTGCTCGTTTAAATGACAAAAGAGAAGAAGTTTTTAAATTACAAAACATTATTAAATCGCAGCAAGAAAAGAACCTGCGTGAGTATCATTTTCCAGAAAGTGTGGACAATTAATGGCAGATTGGAAGGATCAATTAAAGGATCTATATAAATCATATTCCACTAGTCAGAAAAATACTAAAGGCACCACCAGCAAATTTGATACTACATCACATGCTAACTTCAGAGGTAAGGTAGGAGTTAATGATACTGGAATTGCTTTAACAGCTAAAGCAGCAAAGAGAAAACAAAGTAACAGAGCAGGGTATCGTTATCCTCAGCATCTACAAAATATTAATGAACGAAGAAGAAAAGATGCAATGGCTCGGCATGGCATTACAGATATTGAAGATCCATATAATAAAAACTTTAAGCCAGCCACGCAGCCTGCAGATCGTAGAAATTACAGCGCATCATGGGGACCACCAATGGATAGTGAACCAAAGAAAAAGAGGGCTAATATTTATTATGATCCATGGACAGCACCATCGGAACCTGAAGAAGTAACCTATGTACTTCCACCAGCACCAAGAAAACAGCCTGCGTATAAAGCAAAGATGGTTAAGAGAGATAGTAAGTTACAGTTTAAAAATAAACTTGAAGAAGCTATTTACAATCATCCTAATTATAAAAAACAATTCAAATAGCCATTTTAAAGCAAATAGACTCATGGTTCAGGATTTGGTAATCTTAGATTATGAAAAAACTTTTTGGGATATATTCTCAGGTTTAAATTTTATGAGTTCATTAGATAAAACAGGTTTTCAAGAAATGAAATTCCTTGATGAAATGATAGATCAAGTAATTATTCTAGATAAATCTAAAAATGTTTGTTGTGCAAATAATAGTGCCTTAACTAGATTTGGTAATGATATTGAGGGAAAAAATATTTCCTTAATCTTAAGAGATGCAAATCTTTTAGAGAGTATAGATCAAGCTATAATTGATAAAAAAACTAAAATTGTTGATATTGAAATTAAGTTACCAATTTTTGAATTTTATAAAGCAAATATAATTCCTGGTCCTTCTAAACTTTGTAGTGAAGATCAATCTGTAATAATTTTTTTAAAAGATTTGACAGAAATTTATAAAACTCAACGATTTAAATCTGATTTTGTTGCAAATGTATCTCATGAGTTAAGAACTCCGCTACAATCAATTAAGTTAGGTTTGGAAACAATTAACGAAGGCCATGCAACGAATGATTTTGAAAGCCAAAAAAAGTTTTTACCTATAATACTTAAACAAACATCAAGAATGGAAAATTTAGTTAGTGACTTGCTTTCTTTATCTAAAATTGAATTACAAGAACATATTAGACCAAATAATAAAGTAGATCTAAACGATATAATTAGCCATGTTTTAGAAATTAATTCAGATTTAGTCAAAAAAAGAAAAATGAAAATTGAATATATTGTTGAAGGTAATGATTGGGTAATTTTAGGTGATAGAAATAGACTAATTGAAATATTTACTAACTTAATTGATAATGCCTGCAAGTATAGTGAAGAAAATTCTACTATAAAAATTTCACTTACAGATAAAGATAAAATCTTTTTATTTTCCATTAAAGATCAGGGTGTAGGAATTCCTAAAAAATATTTGCCACGAATCACTGAGAGATTTTTTAGAGTCGATCCTGCTCGCAGTAAAGAAGCTGGAGGCACTGGACTAGGTCTCGCTATTGTAAAACATATAGTAAATCAACATAAAGCTCGGATGGAAATCTTCAGTGAAGAGGGCAAGGGAACTGAATTCATTATAGAATTCCCTAAATCATAAAATTTATTACAACCAAAAAGTTACTTTTTGTAACAAAACTTTCATAATTTAGTAATAAAACGTCAATATAAAAATATTAATTCTAGTCTGTAAACTAAAATAGGAAAAAATATAATGAAACACATTAAGATAACATTATCAGTTTTAGCATTTGCAATTTTTGCTTTTAATGCTCAGGCTAGAGATCAAATTAAAATAGTAGGATCTTCTACAGTATACCCGTATGCAACTGTAGTTGCTGAAACTTTTGGTAAAACTGGAAAATTTAAAACACCAGTTATTGAAAGCACAGGTACTGGTGGCGGAATGAAATTATTCTGTGCTGGTGTTGGTACAAACCACCCCGATATTACGAATGCATCAAGAGCAATTAAATCTAAAGAAAAAGCATTATGTAAAAAAAATGGTGTTACTGAAATTATAGAAATAGTTGTTGGTAATGATGGTATTTCTTTTGCACATTCAGTTAACTCTCCTGATATTGATTTTTCTAAAGAACAATTGTGGAGAGCTTTAGCACATGAAGTAGATGTAGATGGAAAATTAGTTGCTAATCCATATAAAAAATGGAGCGATATTGATTCAAGTCTTCCCTCAAAAAAAATTGAAATACTAATTGCACCACCAACATCTGGAACTAGAGATGCTTGGAATTCATTAGTTATGGGTAAAGGTTGTTCAAAAGCAGCTAAATCTCTTTTTGAAGCTAACGGAAAAAAAGCTAAAAAAGAATGTGCTAAAATGAGAGAAGACGGTTATGCAGTTGAAGCTGGAGAGAACGATACGTTAATAGTTCAAAAACTTGCTTCAAATCCTGATGCTTACGGTTTCTTTGGTTATAGTTATTTAGTGGCTAACAAAGATAAAATTAAAGCAGCAACTATCAATGGTGTAAAACCAAGTCTTGAAGGTATTCAAGATTATTCTTACCCGATTGCTAGACCTTTATTCTTTTATGTTAAGAAAGCACATATTGGAGTAGTTCCAGGTATTGAGGAATTTGTGAAAGCTTTTACTTCCAAAAAGGCAATGGGCCCTAGAGGGTATTTGGCAGAAATAGGTTTGGTTCCTTTAGCTAAAGATAAATATAAAGCTATTAGAACTGCCGCTCTTAAACTAGAAACTATATCTATCAAGTAATTGAATTTATATAAAATTAAGACCAGAATTAATTTCTGGTCTTTTTTTTATTTTTCAATTTACAGTTTAACTTTGTAACAAAACTGTAACATTTAAATCATAGTGTCCCATTAAAATGAATTTAGTAATTTTAATTTTGATTGGAATATTTAGTTACACTTCATTTATATATGGAAGATCAAGAATTAAAAAAATTACCACTAGTCAATCAATCAAAATTAATGCATTACCTAATTACTATGGATATTATTTGGCCTTATGGTGTGCGTTACCATCACTAATAATTTTATTAGTTTGGTCTATATTTGAGGCTTCAATTATTAAGGGATTAATCTCACAAACATTAAGTCAAAATGAGTTAAATGTATATACGAGTGATCAAATAAATCTAATTTATCAAAAAATAGTATCTCTTTATAATGGAAACTTCTCAGGAAAAATTACAAATGAAATTAAACAAGGGGCTGAAGATTACAAATCATTTTTATCAATTGCTCAATCTTCAAAAGTAGTTTTGTTATTATCAACAGCAATTTTAACAATTACTTATGGAATAAAAAGAATTTCAAAAAATAATAAAGCAAGACATGATGTTGAAAAAATTTTAACTGGATTACTTTTTGCTTGTTCTTTAGTTGCAATACTGACCACTCTTGGGATTATTTTTTCTCTGTTATTTGAAAGTATAAAGTTTTTTTCAGCAATAAATATTTTTGATTTTTTATTTGGTACTTCGTGGAGTCCTCAAAGAGCTTTTGTTAGAGATGCATCGGCGATTACTGCAGAAGAATATGCTGATTTAAAAAATGCTTTTGGTTCTGTACCGCTCTTTGCTGGTACGGCTTTCATAGCTTTGATTGCAATGACTGTTGCTGTTCCCATAGGATTATTTTCTGGAATTTATATGGCCGAGTACGCAAGTATTAAGGTTAGAAAATTTTCAAAACCTATTATTGAAATATTGGCTGGTATTCCAACTGTCGTATATGGTTTTTTTGCAGCTCTTACTGTAGGTCCTTTTTTTAGAGAATTTGGTGAAAAGCTTGGTCTTGAAGTTTCATCTGAAAGTGCGCTTGCAGCAGGATTAGTTATGGGAGTGATGATTATTCCTTATGTATCATCGTTATCAGACGATGTAATTAATGCTGTACCTCAATCATTAAGAGATGGCTCTTATGCTGTTGGGGCAACAAAGTCTGAAACAATTAAAAGAGTTGTCATACCTGCGGCCTTACCAGGAATAGTCGGATCTATTTTGTTAGCTGTATCAAGAGCTATAGGTGAGACTATGATTGTTGTAATGGCAGCAGGGTTAGCGGCAAATTTAACAATAAATCCCTTAGAGTCTACAACTACTATTACAACACAGATTGTTATGCTTTTGGTTGGAGACCAAGAGTTTGATAGTCCAAAAACTCAATCAGCTTTTGCTTTGGGATTAACTCTTTTCTTTGCAACGTTAATTTTAAACTACATCGCTTTAAGATTTGTTAAAAAATATAGAGAAAAATATGACTAAAGAAGAACGTATAAAAAAAAGATATAATGCAGAAAAGCGATTTAAGCTTTATGGCATCACTTCAGTTGTGCTAGCAATTTTATTTGTTGTCTTTTTAATTTACGTAATATTTTCTAAAGGTAGTAGCGCTTTTCAAAAAACAATTATAAATGTTGAGATTAATTTTACCTTAGACTCTTTATATTTAGACCCAAATCCTTCCAAAGATGATCTAGAGAATGTTGAGTATTATGATCTTGCAATTGAAAGCTTATTAAAAGTTTATCAAGTCAATGGTTTAAAAGAAGAAAAAGCATTAATTAATTTATTTAGTCCTGATTATGAATACGAAGTAAGAGATTTTCTAATTAAAAACCCTGAATTTATAAATAAGAAAACTATTTTAAAATTAACTGCCTCTGATGATATGGATCAATTGCATAAAGGAAATTACCCAAGACACTTACCTGAAGACAGAAGACGAATTAATGATTTTCAGTTAATGATGTACGACAAGTTAGTTGAACAAAATAAAATTGATAAAATTTTTAATAATTATCTATTTCAAAAAGGTGATTCAAGAAACCCAGAACTTGCTGGTATTGGTGGAGCTTTAGTTGGATCTTTCTTTACTATAATTATAACTTTGTTGTTATCTTTTCCTATTGCTATATTTGCATCAATATATTTAGAAGAATTTGCACCTAAAAATCGAATTACTGATTTTATAGAAATTAATATAAATAATCTTGCAGCAGTTCCATCAATTGTATTTGGTTTATTGGGTTTAGGAATTTTACTTGGCACATTTGATCTACCAAGATCAACTCCTCTAGTTGCTGGCATTACTCTTGCATTGATGACGTTACCTAGAATTATTATTCCTTGCAGAGCTTCTTTAAAAGCTGTGCCACCATCAATAAGAGAAGGTGCATTAGCGATAGGTGCCTCTAAAGTTCAATCAGTAATGCACCATATTGTTCCTCTTGCAATTCCTGGAACTTTATCTGGTACTATTATTGGATTAGCTCAAGCTTTAGGTGAGACAGCACCACTAATCTTGATAGGAATGGTAGCATTTGTAGTTGATATACCTTCAATACCCACAGATCCATCTGCATCACTACCTGTTCAAGTCTATTTATGGTCTGAACAAGCTGAGAGAGGTTTTGTAGAGAAAACATCCGCAACTATTATGATACTTTTAAGTTTTCTAATTACATTAAATTTTATAGCAGTTTACCTAAGACAAAAATTTGAAAGGAAATGGTAATGATAAGCAATAACGTTAAAATAAAAGCACAAGACTTGAATGTTTACTATGGGAAAAAACAAGCATTATTTAATGTAAATTTAGACATTCATAGTAAAGAAGTTACAGCATTAATTGGTCCATCAGGTTGTGGAAAATCAACTTTTATAAGGTGCATCAATAGAATGAATGATGTTATTGATATTTGTAAAATTGAAGGATCAATTAAAATTGATGATAAGGAAATAATTGATAATAATATTGATGTAGTAAGATTAAGAGAGTCAATTGGAATGGTTTTTCAAAAACCTAATCCATTTCCAAAAAGTATATATGACAACATTTCATATGGTCCATCTATTCATGGCCTAGCAGATAATAAATCTGATATGGATCAAATTGTTGAAAATAGTTTAAAAAAAGCAGCATTATGGGAAGAGGTAAAAGATAGACTGGATGAACCAGGAACAGGTCTTTCTGGAGGACAACAACAAAGATTATGTATAGCAAGAGCTATATCTGTAAATCCAGAGGTAATATTGATGGACGAACCTTGTTCTGCTTTAGATCCTATAGCAACAGCTAAAATTGAAGAATTAATTGATGAACTAAAAAAAAGCTATACAATAGTAATTGTTACTCATTCAATGTCACAAGCCGTAAGAGTTTCTCAGCGAACAGGTTTTTTCCATTTAGGAAAAATAATTGAAGTAGATACAACTGAAAAAATATTTAAAAACCCTGGTAATCAAATGACCCAGGATTATATCACAGGGAGGTTTGGATAAATGTCGGAAATATCACATATAGTTAAATCATATGAAGAAGAACTTCAAAACTTAAATGATAATTTGATTAAAATGGGAAGTTTAGTGGAAACACAACTTTCAGACTCAATGGAAGCAATCATTAAAGTTGATAAAGATGCTGCAGAAAATATTATTAAAAATGATGCTAAGATCAATGAATTAAGAGCAACTATTGAAGAGCAAATAGTTAATGTACTTGTAAAGAGAGCTCCGATGGCTATTGATTTAAGACTCACCATATCAACATTAAAAATTTCTAGTGATTTAGAACGTATCGGTGATTTAGCAAAAAGTGTTGCTAAAAAGATTAAACCTCTTCCACATGATTTACCTGAGGAATTAATTGCAAGTTTAAGAAGATTAGGTGATTTGGTACAAAGACAATTAAAAGATATTCTTGATGCATACTTAAAAAAATCAAAAGAGTTAGCGATAAAAATTTGGAAAACTGATGAAAAAGTTGATGATTTAACGCATACAGCCATGAATGAAGTTGCTGATTTTTTAGGTAAAGATAAAAAAAATTTAGATTTAGCTACGCACTTACTTTTTGTAACAAAAAATATTGAAAGAGCAGGCGACCATATAACTAATATTGCTGAGTCATTATTTTATTTAATTGAAGGTGAGCATATAGAAGGAGCCAGACCTAAAGGAAAAGATTTTGACTCAAATTCATGAGTGCTAATATCTATATAATTGAAGATGAGGAACCAATTATTACATTAATCAAATACAATTTAGAAAAAGAAGGTTATAAAGTTTCTTATTCAGATAATGGTAATGATGGCATTAAAGAAATAAAAAAGAAATTACCTGATCTTATTTTGTTAGATTGGATGCTACCCGATTTTTCTGGAGTAGAAATTTGTAAGAACCTAAAAAAAGATATTAAATTTAAAGATCTTCCTATTATTATGTTAACCGCAAAAGGAGAAGAAGAAGACAAAGTTAAAGGACTTAACTCAGGTGCTGATGATTATATAACAAAACCTTTTAGCTTCCCTGAACTTTTAGCTCGTATAAAAGCACTTTTGCGGAGATCTAAACCATCTGTCATTTCAGATACAGTTTTATTTGATGATTTAAAAATAGATAGAATGACACGACGTGTTTACAGAAAAGATACAGAGGTTCATCTTGGACCTAAAGAATATGAGTTATTAAATTTCTTTATAAAAAATCCTAAAAGAGTTTATTCAAGAGAACAATTACTTGAAAATGTTTGGTCAGAAAATATTAATGTTGAAACGAGAACTATCGATGTTCATATAAGAAGATTAAGACAAAATATTAATCTAAAAGGAAGTAAAGAATTAATTAGAACTGTAAGATCAGCAGGCTATTCACTTAATTGATTTCTTAATAACTAGCCACGCCTCAGGCTTCTTTAACCACGCCACAAGCGACAGGCCTCAAGCAACAATAATCACGGATCTTGGGACATGAGCTAAGCAATTTCGCCAGGACAGACTTACTCACTTAGCTCAAGGAATTATTTCTAATCTATTCTTAGTATATCAAAATAATTTTTATTAGTGAATCTGTTTGTCTACCGTGAGTAAAAAAAATTTTTTACCTGAGTAAGCACCCTCATTGAGGTTAATACTTTTCTTTTACTTTTATCCATAAACAACCTAACTTTTTCAAAGTACTCCATCAAACCAGGGTAACAAACTCCTCTGAATTAAAAAATACAAAAGTGAGAATTGAGTTAGAAAAAAATAAAGCAGCTCAACACATTCACAGTTCACTCATGTTACTCAGCATAATAGAAAAAGATTAGAGCAATAGACCCACCATGTACCCACGAGGGGGCGGATTTATTATTAATTACTTTTTGCCTGATTGGCTGAGTCGCTGAGTACCACCAAATTGTAGCTGCGATCGTTGTTCCATTTTTGCAAGTTTAGCTTTTAATCTGGAGTTGTCCGCAAGCAAGTATTCCACCATCTGCAACAGGTGATTTACAAGTTTTTTATCTTTATTAAACAATCCCATCTTTAGGTCCTTCGTGTGGTGCTTTCATTCCATATATACCACCAAGTTTTGATGCTGTTGATGATCTAAAGAACTTCACCCAATAGTCCTTTGCAGGTTCAGTAGTAGGTGGGAGCATATAGGTCCGTGGCCGTGATCCATCAGGGCATGTTATTTGTTTGGTAGGTACATTTTTAATTGGGTCCCATGATGTTGATCTTTTCTTCAACCAATCAATAACCACTTCCAACGAACCTTCTTGTTTTAAGTTATTACAACTTCTATGAAGTTCTGTTGCAACTGCCATGTAATTATATGATTTCCATTCACCTCTGGATCTATTAAAAGGTCCTGTTTCAGCATCTCTGTGTTCGTCCAGCCATTTAAAGATTGGGTGTTCACTCATTCTAGCAAGTTCAATCATGTCATCAGTTACAGGTGCTCTTTCTTTATAAAGATCTGGATCATCTATTTTCAAATCCATTAGGTGATGCAGCAAGAATCTTTTACCATCTCCCTTTACCCAATCAAATCGAGGCTTCCAATAATCTCGTAGTCTAACTTTTTCTGTTAGCTTCATAACCCAATATCTTCTTTCATCATCAGCTATGTTCATACAATCTTCATGATTAGAAATTAAAATAAAATTACAGGTATTCGGATAATCAAAACCTCGTCTAAATTTTTCTTCAATGTGTATGTAAGGTTCAGTAATTAAATCTTTTATTTCTTCTGATAGTTCCTGTTTCTTATTATAGTTTTTGGATAGGAATACTTCATTGATAACTGCAAACTGTGCACCAATGATCCATGAATTAAATTTACCTATTACATGTTTATATTTCAAATTAGGTCTAAAATTTTTTAATCCAAAACATTCACCTATTGCACCTGTAACCCAATTTTTTCCAATTCCTTTTTTAGGTGATATCCATAGGGGTGCAAACAATGCTTTTGTGCCTTGGTTTTGTAAGCAGTAAGCAAAATATTGTTCCATATTATGTGCTCTTTTTTCATCATCAAACATGTCAATTAAAGTATCCTTCCAAATGGTAACATCACCTGGTTTAGCAATTATAGATGGTCCCCTGTATCGGTTGACAATAGGAATACCCTGAACATCATTTAATCCTTTAGGTCTTTGTGGCTGAAACTCAAATGAGTGAGCTCTTTTAAATATTTCTGGTTCTTGTTCTAATAGGAAGGTTGAAGGTTTCTTTTTACCAATTTTTAAATAGCCATAGTTATTATCAAATGACTTTAGAGGTGTTAGTAAATCTTTTTTAATATCTAACATCTCATCAAGTTCACCAATGTAGTAAACATTATCTGCAACACTAAGTAGTCGCTCAACTTTATTATTTTCTAACTCATTAATTTTTTGTGGTTTTAGCTTTTCCCAAATTTCTTTATAATTTTCTATGGCCTCGGTATAGGGTAGAGCATTAGATGCTAATCTATGTGCATCTGTGTCAACATTTTCAGGAATAGAATCTGCCATATCCCACTTTTTTGGAAATTCATCTGGATAAAGAACAAAATTAATATTTGATATTGGTACCTTTAAATCTTCAACTAAATGTCTAGCCAACTTGTGCATAGCATTAAATCCTTCATCATCATTATCAGGAAATAAAATTATAGTTTCAAATCTATTTACAGGTTTCCAATCATTCTTCTCCACTTGTTTTGCACCACCGGACCAAGTAGTACAAGCAAACAAAGATTTTTTGATATAGGCATCTGCTGCTTTTTCACCTTCACAAATAATTAGCTTTGGTGACCTTGAGTTTTTTAAGCCTGATAAGTTGTAGATTGTTCTAGGTTCCGGCATCGCTTTTGATTGCCACCTCGTAGAATTATCAATTTTATTCTTCCATTTCGTGTGAGGAAAAAATCTTTTTTCTTGCCTCGTTTCATCAGTGTACTGCCTTTCAACAATGAACGTAGTATTGCCTTCTTCATCTGTGTAGATGTAGTGAGTGTCGTATCCTTTTCTAAGTTTATATTGAAGTTTCTTCTCACCCCCTGGTCCTTGAAAATCAAATGTAGTTGGTTGTTCATATTTTTCTCCTTTTATATAAGTGTAGTTGTTATGGTTTATTTTTGGTTTTGATATTCCTGAATGTGATCCGTTGAGCTTAACAACATTGTTAGCTTCACCGGGATATTTTTTATAAACCCACTCACAACTAAAGCAGTAGCCGTGGCCATCTGCATATACTGCAACAGCATCACTACTAGTACAGTTGAAACATGGTTGATGTTTTTTAAATATTTGGCTTTCTGGTGATCTTACTTTTTTGTCCTGGCTCATATTGTTTTCTATTTTTTAATTATCAACGCTCTCCTCATTAATAAATTTTGTTATTTTCTTTTCATAATCTGCAACTTCACTCTGTACTTTCTCTGCTTCTGCTAATCTCTTTTCAAGTTTTGATAAATCCCAAAGTAGATCCATTTGTTTTGAATTCAGTTCATCTATCTCTCTTTGTTTCATGTCGATTACGTTGTTGAGCCTATCTATTTTAGCTCTGTCCTCTTTCATAAATGCTGCTAAATCAATCGAGTGTGAGATATGTTTTTCAATAACTTCGTGATGTTTGATATTGGCTTTTAAAGATAGCTTTGAAAGTTCTTTTAATTGGCTAATCATTAGTGATCTATCTTGCTCTGTAATCTTAGTCATTTCTTTTAACCATTATTGGAGCAAAGGATCTCAACCCCATTGAATTATTTTTGACTTTTTCTTGATACTTTTGTTCTTGTGCAGCCTTATATTTTTCCTCTAAAATTTTTAGCTTTGGATCTATTGGTTCCTCGAGTTTTGGTTCAATGCCTGAATAGGGATCACTTATAATAGGATCAGCCTTCATTGGTTGTATTGGCTTTGTTTTTTTAATTGGTGCTTTTACAGGCTTTACTACTTTCCCACGTTGTAGAATATTTTTAGGATCTCTTCCTAATTTTTTTAATGCAGCATCTTCATCTGCTATGGCTTTATCAAACTCTGGTCCAAAATCTTGATCGGAATATAGTTTTATTCTTCTATATAAATTTGGATCTTTACTAACATCATATCCAGGCTGATCTTCTATTGGCAGCTCTTTTTTGAATTGTTCTTCTGTTTGAATACTACCATTATTGACTATTAATGGTTTATCTAATCCATAATATTTACGAGTTTTGGCAGCTCTTTCTTCTAGATATTTTTTGTTATTTTCTTCTGCTTTTTTTGCTTGTTCTGGAGTTCCAGGTTTAACAAGCCAAGCTTTCATGTCATTGTATTCTTTTATCTTCATCTTCTTTTCCTTCTTCCGTCAGGGATAAGTCCCTGAGCTTTTGCGGATCTGGTTAAATCTTTTAATTGTTTATTTAGACAAGCAACTCTTGCTTTGATGTATTGGTTTTCAGTATATAAACCTGGTAGTTTATTTTCACTAAACCACTCATCAAACTTAGCTTTGTTGTATAAAATTTTATGTGAGAAGGGTGCAGTAAAACAAATATCCAAACTAAACCTACCTTCATTCCGGCATCTTTTTAACGTCTTCATTGGTATTTGAAATAATTGAGATACTTCTTTTTCTGATAAATTAATTTGGTCCATTATTTTTTTTCTGCTGCTTTAATTCTTTGAATATAATCTGTTAGGCTTTCACCTTTTTTGACATCAATGCCTTTTTCATATGCATCAATTAAATCTTTATAGTCTTCTACAACACCACCATTTGATAATTTAGATCTAAGCAACCCTTCTTCTTCAAGAAAATCATCATAGCTTTTACCTGGATTATCTCTTTTCCAACTTTCATATCTTGATAATGTTTGTATTAAATCTAAGCTGAACTCTTCTTCTGGTGTTTCGCTCATAGCTGTTTTCACAGCTTCCTTGATAGATTCTTTAGTTGTTGGTGCTTGATAAATCCCTTTATCTACATTGTTTTTACTTTTCATTTGTTGCCTCTATTTTACTTTTAGACTTGAAGACATCTTCAATGACATCAATGTCATAAAGAATTATTCCACCTTTTCTCTTTTTTGGTTTTCTACCTATAAGAACATATGGAAGTCCAAACCCTTGCGATCTTTGTTTGGCTAGAGTTCCTTCCTTTATTCCGTAGATTTCTTCTACTTCTTTAGGTCTAAGATATTTTCTATTTGTATTCATAAATTTAATTTTCGTCACCGGTCTGTCAGTTTTAAAAGCGTCAGTTTTTTAACTGCTCAATCGCCCCATGAGCTCAGCCGATAAGATTCATATAAACTATGTGATGTATATTTACGAACAGGTAAGAGATAACGATACGCGTTGGTTATCTATTATTTATATGCCTCAGCCATTAGTGAAGCGATCCTGGAGTGGTCTAACTTGCCTTTATTTTTTTCTAACTCTTTTCGAATAATTTTATGTTTGTTCCATAATGCTTTAACTGCATTGTAGTGTTGGAACAAAGTTTTCTTCTTATATAGATCTTCTCTATTTTCAGCCCATTCTAATTTTTTTGTTTTACTATTTCTAACTTTTACAGGGTGAAAAATATTATAATTAATCTTGTATCCTTTAGAACTTACCCAATCATTTATTCTATTATCTATCTTGCCTTTGCGGTTGTAGATGGCATGGCAAACTGTATAGACCCATGCTTTTTTGATTATTGCATGATCACCTGTTTTAGTTGTTTTAGTTTTCTTAGCACCTCTAGGTTTCCAGGTGTTTTTGATTAATGCTTCAACACTTTCTGGTTTTGCATTAGTCGTGTTTAAATATTTTACAAGTCTGTCCCATTTACTCATGAACCATTAATACTAAATCAGGCATCAAGGATCAACGGAACATTAGAAGTACTTAAACAATATTTTTTAATGCATCTTTTTCTTCAACTTTAAATGCCTTGTTTTTACCTTCAATAACATCTTCATGTTGTGTCTTAGAATACTTACTAGCCTGTTTAATAGTAATACCTAAAGTATCTGCTACAAGTTTCAGGTTACCTGTTGCCCTAAGTAGTTGAGTTGCATGTGTGTGTCTTGTTGCATAATGTTTTAACTTTCTTTTAATACCGGCTAACAATAGAGCTTTCCTCCAAGTCTTATCTACATCAACTAAATAAAATGATTTACCTTTACGACCATTACCAAGGTTTCTTCCATAAGATGCGGAAGGAAATACATAATCAAATCTTGGATCTTCTGGTGGATAATAGAACTTACTCCTAGAATTATTTAATCTATCTTTTTTAATAGTCTGAATTATATCTAATTCATCATCACCCATGGCAAAGTCTGTTTTTTTATTTTTCTTAGATGTTTTTGTTTTTTCAAGTTTAAGAGTAGGGACCAATCCATCATTAATCATGGACCATTGGATCTTACTAGCTTCTGATCTAGTTCTTCTTGATGAATAAAGTTGATAAGCAATTAAAGCACAAGCAACAACCGACAACTTATGTTTCCTATAATGTGAAGTTAAAAACCTACCTGTCTTTAGATCCTTCTGTATTAGAATAGATACAAATCTAGTTATTTCATCTGGTCTAAGAAAATCTAAATATTCTTTTTCTTCAAACTTACTTTCCTTTTTAATCTTACATGGTTGGTTATTGGTGATGCCTCTATCAATCCAAATGTTGTAAAACATTCTTAGATATTCAACTATTCTATTAGCAAGAGTGGGGGTTCTGGCCCCAAGAATTTGATGTAATTTTGTAATTTGATTGTTTGTGATTGATGAAACTTTTATGTGTTGAATATTGTCAAGCTGACTAAATACTTCTCTGATCTCAGGATTTTTTGTTTTCCTAAAGATATAAGTTCCAAATATATTTTTGATAGTTGCTATTGTAGATTCTGAATATCTTGTTGAAGTAAGAATTGATTTATAACTATCTTGTAGTTGTTCACCAAGTGTAAGCTCACCTTTAAAACCCTGTCTTATTTCATGCGGATCTTTACCAACAAAGATGTCATTAGACAGTTTCTTAGCTCTACTGATGGCCTTGTTAATACCTAGGTCATAGTGTGATCCAATTTTTATTCTAACTGAACTCTTTCCTTTAGGCCTGTATTGATAAAACCAGGTCTTAGCTTTTGATGGGTACTTATAAACTCTTAGTGTTAAACCCTCCACACCTTCTTGTGAGAAGAATTGATCTTTGTCTAAATGTTTTAATTTTGAAATATATTTATCTGTAAGTTTCATTTTATCCTCTTTCTGTTTTTAACTTTTACTTTGTTAATTTTGAAAGCTACACAACAGAACAGATAACGAACGGGTTGGTTATCTAAAAACTAAAGGACTACAAAAGGACTACAAACAATTCCACCTTCGTGCTTTGTATGTTCTTCGTTGTTCTTATGTTCTAACTTTCTTGAAAGGAAATTTAATTGAAAAACTTATGTTTTAATGGTGCCCCCGCACGGATTCGAACCGCGGACCTATTGATTACAAACTATAAGATCCAATAAATTTTTCCTTTACTTGCTAGACCTTACAACACTTTTAGCAGTGTGTGAATCCACTAAATATACAAGAACTACAAAAGGACTACACACCGATATTGTTTGCTCGTATTTATCAATGTTTATTGCATTAACTGTATTAGAAAAAATAATAGTTACATAAATAAAAACTGAGTCTTTATGCGGGTTTTATATTTATAAATTTAACTACAAATGACTCGTTGGAGTTGTATTTGTCTTTCATTAAACCTTCGTAGAGGACACTAGAAGATGGTCTAAATTTCATCAGGTGTTAGGACTCAGTAGGGGTCCCGGGTGGATCTGCGTTGAGCTCTGGACTCTTAAAGGCATGTTTCCTTCATAGGATAGATGGAACCAAATCTATCTCTTTAGTCCTGTTTGATAGACTTAAAGGGACCCAATACTTGTTGGAAACTCAAACAAAAGGATTCCTTATTTTGGAAAAAAATTATAAATTTTCAAATTGAAAGGTAAAAAAATTTTAGCAAAAAAATATTCATAATGGCTTGGTATAAGATGACAGGTAAAGAGAACCATAGTTCGGTTTTTGAAAATATTAGTCATGACAGGTGCATCTTCTGTGGTGATGATAGAACCGAGATTGCTAGAACTGATTTTACTATTATGTTTTCGCCCGAAGAATACAACACAGGGTCTATCTGCAAGTCCTGTTACCATGCTAACGCAAAGCAAGTAAAAGCCCTCTAAACATAAGGTTTTAAATACATCACATAGACTCAGGGTTCAGGATTTGGTAATGTTGGATTATGAAAAACTTTTAGGGATATATTCTCAGGTTTAAATTTTATGAGTTCATTAGATAAAACAGGTTTTCAAGAAATGAAATTCCTTGATGAAATGATAGATCAAGTAATTATTCTAGATAAATCTAAAA
>Ga0208767_1000500_pt1 | contig 32392 bp, 35 predicted proteins | sample VirMetDEL_Mar_21_FD_184514 | JGI IMG/M metagenome (GOLD analysis project Ga0208767, IMG submission 184514) | Aqueous microbial communities from the Delaware River and Bay under freshwater to marine salinity gradient to study organic matter... | ecosystem: Environmental > Aquatic > Marine >... | reverse complement strand
CCAGCTATGACCGGAGTTGTAGAAAGAGCTATACAACTTACAGACGTAGACTTTGGAGTTACTCAAGGTATACGTACCTTTGAGGAACAAAAAGCTAATGTAGCTGCAGGAAGATCTCAGACTATGCGTTCTAAGCACCTACTACAAGATGATGGCTTTAGCCATGCAGTTGATGTAGTAGCTTACGTGGGCCCAGACGTATCCTGGGAGTTAAACCTGTACGATAACATCTGTGATGCTTTTAAACAAGCTGCAGAAGAGACTGAGGCATCCGTTAAGTGGGGAGCTGCCTGGTCTGAGGGAGATATTAGGTCGTACTCAGGTACAGCTGAGGATGCAATGATGGCATACGTAGACTTACGTAGGTCACAGGGTCGTAGGCCATTTATCGATGCGCCTCATTTTGAATTAATGTAAAAGGAGAATAGAAATGGCAAAAGCACCTAGAAATCAAGATGACGTATCAAAATTATTAAGGCTTTTACTTCCTGACGATATGGAACCTACATCCAATATTAAAAAACAAATCAAAGATTTAGTAAAAAAAGAAGTCATTAAAGGTAAAAAATCAGGTAGATCTGGTATGTCTAAGGGTGGTTTAACTAAAAAGAAACCTACTAAGAAAAAATAATGGAGTAGTATATTGAGATGGTTGGTCCTAACGCTATTCTTATCTGGTTGTGGTTTGAGTACTCTCATGTCGCTAGGCGGATCAGGCGGTCCTACAGTAAACTCTAACGCACAGATAGGTGCAGAGAACAGACAGTCAGTTATGTCTGTAGAACAAACCGAAGAAGTTACTGCAGGTAGAGACGTTATACAGACTGAAGTTATAAAAGAAGTAGAAACAGGTAAAGTGGAAAACTTAGATATTATTAATACTAACATACCCCCTTGGGTAATGTTACTTCTAATACTTGGTTGGTTACTACCAACTCCAACAGAGATAGCTAGAGGCTTTATAAATTTTGTGTTAAGGTTGTTTGGAAGAAAAGATAATCCAAAGTATGAAAGATATAAGCCATGAGAAATTACAAGAACGAGTACAAAAAGTACCAAGGCACAGCTGCACAGAAAAAGAATAGAGCTTCACGTAATGCAGCTCGTAACACTTTAAAAAAAGCAGGGGTAGTTAAAAAGGGTGATGGTAAAGACGTAAATCACCGTAATGGTAATCCTAGAGATAATAGTGCAAAGAACCTGTCAGTAACAACTAAACGTGCTAACAGATCTTTTCCTAGAAATAGTAGAGCAGGAAAAAGATAATGGCAATACCTGAGCGAGTAAAAAACAAAATGAAAGAGGTTGGACTCAAGGGTGTCAACAAACCTCAACGTCTTAATGATAGCAGTGGTAAGTCCCATCATGTTATGGCTTCTGAAGGTGGTAAGTACAAGTACATCAAGTTTGGACAAGCGGGTGTAAAGACAAACCAGACTGCAGGGCAACGTGAAGCTTTTAAATCACGTCATGCAAAGAATATTAAAAAAGGTAAAATGTCTGCCGCATACTGGGCAGATAAAGTTAAGTGGAGTCCTTCAAAGACGAAGTCTCCCTCAAAGAAATGGAAAAAAGGATCATAAAATGAATACAACAACTATAGCTATCACTACGGCAGCAGCAATGGGTTTGCTTACTATAATGGCAACTAAGGCATCATCTATGGATTTTTCTGTCGCAGGACAGACATTGTCTATCGGTGCAGACTCTGACATCAACTATACCACTGGTGTAGAAGATTGGGAATGGGAACTAACTCCGTCAGCAGGAATAACTGCTATGGGTATTGGACTAAGTGTAGCTACTGACATTGATATGTTAGAGCTAGACGAAGGAGACATCTTTCAAGGTCTAGACTTTACTGCAAAGTACGAGATACCTAGTACTTATATTAATTTATATACTGAAGTATCTACAGACGCAGATTTAGAGTTTGGTGACGTAACAGTAGGGGCTACAGTTAGTTTCTAATGTGGATAGCGTTTATGCTCCTCTGTACTGGGCCTTCTGCATTAACTTGCGAAGTCATGGCTAAGACAGAAGCAACATTCCTTACAGAGGAAGCATGTGCTCAAGAAGCACTAGTAGTAGCTAGGTACTTTCAAAGTGAAGGGTATCTAGCAATACCACAATGTAAAAAAATAAATATGGGAGTTTCATTATGAGAGTAATAAGATGGATAGGAAGATATTTAAAAAGAATTGCATGTGCACTATTAAACATTAAATGCGGTGCAGATTGTAACTGTAAGGCGTAGTAACATGAAGAAGAAATCCACTGTAAATGCTGCTGGTAACTACACAAAACCGACTATGCGTAAGAATCTTGTCTCAAGAGTTAAGGCAGGTTCCAAAGGTGGCAAACCTGGGCAATGGTCGGCAAGAAAAGCGCAGATGGTTGCAAAACAATACAAAGCAAAAGGTGGAGGCTACAAAACGTGAAAGTAAACGCACCAAAAGGATACCACTGGATGAAACAGCCTGATGGTGGTTATAAGTTAATGAAACATACAGGTAAGTTTGTTGCCCATAAAGGGGCAAGCTTGTCTGCTAACTTTGCAATACAGAAGGTTCACAATGAGTCTAAAAAGCCCACAAAAAAGTCTTAAGTCTTGGACTAAACAAAAGTGGAGAACTAAAAGTGGTAAGCCTAGTGCTAAGACTGGTGAACGTTATCTCCCTGATAAGGCTATTAAGTCTCTTAGCAGCAGTGAGTATGCAGCTACAACCAGAGCTAAACGAGAAGGCACGAAGGCAGGTAAGCAGTTTGTGGCTCAACCTAAAAAGGTTGCAGACAAAGTAAAAAAGTTCAGAGCTAACGAAGGGGGAATCGCAATGAAAAAACCAATGAATGAAGGAATGAAAGCCTTAAAGAAAGAAGCACCAGAGGTAGCCAAAAAGATGGGCTATAAACATGGTGGTATGTCCCATAAAAAATCAGGCTACATGGGTGGTGGAATGACTAAAATGAATGACATGCGTAAAACAGGAATGTTTTATGGTGGCATGGCTAAGAAGAAAGGTTAAGTACTATGGCAGGTAAATATGATGATATGAGCTTTAAGAAAGCTTTTAATGCTGCACGTAAATCACAAGGTGCAGGTAAAGTTTTTACCTGGAAAGGTAAAAGATATACTACTGATTTAAAAGAAGAGGTAAGTAAAAAGAAAAAGGTAACTAAACCTAAGCCTAGACCAAAGTCAGGTTCTACTAAAAAAACTGTTAAGCCTAAAAAACGTCCAGGTTCAGGTGAACCTCCTGTAGCTAAACCAGGTTCTTTAGCCATAGAAAAAGTTACAGTTGCAAAATTAATTCCTGCTAATTCTAAAAAACAAACCCCCTCTTTTAGAAATAGACCTTTAAAAATACCTGCTGCTGTAAAAAATAAAGTAAAGAAGATTGACTCCGATATAAAGAAAATAAGTATTGGTGAACGTGAAGCTGCAAGTAAAAGATTAACTAGAATTAAAAAAATGATGGCTGATATGCAAGCAAAAAGAGTCGATGCAAATCCAAGTTCTAAAATGGATGAAATTTTATCAGCATTAAGTAAGTTAGGCCTTTACGTTAAAAAAACCTATGATGCTGGCTTAGGTGCAAGTGGCGGAATTGCCAAAGTTAGTAGAGATAGCAGAAAAAAAGGCCGAGGTGGTATGTAATGAAACTAGATGGTGATAAAGTAGTTGATCAATACGGTGCTGTTCTTGCGGAGTATATCCGTGGAGAATGGCACACTAAAGATCCTGCCGTACTGGATTTTGTAAAAGATACAGAAGAAGTAAAAGTACGTGCTCGTAATGACAAGGGTCAACTAGTTGGAGACGATCCTTCTACTCCCGATGTAAATGAAGCTTGGACTACTAAGGTAGTTAAGAAAGTAAAAGGTAAATAGTGACTATACTAGCAGATGCTAAATTCTTTTCAGCGGCTAAAGATCTCACTGCTACAGCAGGTGGGGCTAGTGGTAATGTTATATACACTTGCCCTAACAACTATATAAGTCTTATTAAATTTATACATGTATCTATTGGAGCTAACTCTACTAAAAAGTATAGCCTTCAATGGTACGAAGCTTCTACTACAACTTATCATTTTATTGTAGATGATCACAGTCTTGCAGGTAATAGTATTGAAGAGGTAATACAGGGTGGTAGCTACCTTGCACTATCTCCAGGAGATAAAATTGTAGGGTTTGAAGAGTCAGGTGCAGATGCTCATATAATTATTTCAGGTGAGGAGCATTACCAACCGACATAACGGGTTTGCAATTTTGTTTGTAGTAAGTTACTGTAGAATATAGTATAACTACTCCTGTCCAGATAGGGCTAACATAGGAGTAGAAAATGTTTAAGAGATTACTTAATAGAATAATAGAAGCAAGAACAGAGTCAGCTAGACGTAAGATTGCAAGAATGCAACTTTACCAAATGACTGACAGAGAACTACGAGACTTAGGTATTGGTAGATATGATATAGAGAGGGTTATACTAACAGGTAAAGCCCTTTGAAGAACGCAATAAGTTCTTTAATGATACTAGGAGTACTTTGGGAGGAGGCTCGTGGACCCAGTAACAATTATCGGTGGAGCTACCGTAGCGTTCAATGCGTTGAAGAAAGGTTTCCAGTTCGGAAAAGATCTTCAAGATATGTCAGGACAACTTACCCAATGGGCTAGTAGTATGAGTGACCTAGCCTACCTAGAACAAAAAAACAAGAACCCTCCTTGGTGGAAAGCACTAAATGGGGGTTCTGTTGAAGCAGAAGCTCTAGAGATATTTACGGCTAAAAGAAAAGCTGAGTCTATGAGGCAAGAGTTAAAAGACTGGATTAGTTTTAGTATGGGTCCATCTGCTTGGGATGAACTTGTAGCGACTGAAGGTAAAATACGTAAACAAAAGAAAGAACAAGAGTACCGTAAAGCAGAAATACAAGAAGCTATTATAACTTGGGGCGTAACAGGTTTGCTTTTAACTGCAGGGTTAGGTATATTTGGACTTATAATTTATATGGTGGCATAATGGCAAGAAACTTAACAGAAAAACAACAGAAATTCTTAGACGTACTGTTTGAAGAAGCTGGAGGTAATCTAGTTACAGCTAGAAAACTTGCAGGTTATGCAGATGGAGTAGCTACAAAAGCTATTGCAGAGTCTTTAGCAGAAGAAATTGCAGACCTTACAAAGAAGTTTATTTCTTCGTCGGCTGTAAAAGCTGCATACTCAATGTTTGAGGTTATGAACAATCCTACAGACTTAGGTAATAAAGAAAAAATGGCAGCTGCAAAAGATGTTTTAGACCGCAGTGGTTTTATTAAGACAGAAAAAGTAGAAGTATCTGCGGCTAATCCACTATTTATATTACCACAGAAAGCTAATGAAGACGAATAGAACTTGGAAGTTACCCAAACCTGTAGAGGTAGATGGTGAATATGAGTGGCAACCTGTTGTAAGAGTTGGTAGACATGTACCATTTGGGTATAGACAAGACCCTGATGACTGTGATATACTACTACCAATTCCAGAAGAACTAGAGTTGTTTGAAAAAGCTAAGAAGTTTATAAAGCAATACAGTTATAGAGAAGTATCAGCTTGGCTCAGTACTCAATCTGGAAAATACATTTCACATGTAGGATTATACAAGAGGGTAAAAATTGAGCAACAACGTAAGAACGAAGCTTCAACTCAACGTTACCTCGCCCAAAGGTACAAAGAAGCGTTACAAAAAGCGGAAAAGCTTGAAACCCAAAGACTCGGTTACAGAGAAAGAGTTAGTTCCAGCCCAACCTAAGCCTGAAGAGATAGACTTTGAAAAAGCTAGAGAAGTTATCTTTGAGCCTAACCCTGGACCTCAGACTAGTTTTTTAGCAGCAACAGAACAAGAAGTTCTTTATGGAGGAGCAGCAGGTGGTGGTAAGTCTTATGCGATGGTTGCAGACCCAGTGCGGTACTTGGGGAATCCAAATGCACGAATGCTACTTGTTCGTAGGAGCACAGAAGAGCTTAGAGAGCTTATATCAGTAAGCAAACAACTTTATCCCAAAGCTATACCTGGAATAAAGTTTATGGAAAGAGATAAAACTTGGGTAGCTCCATCAGGTGCTACATTGTGGATGTCATACCTCGACAGAGAGGATGACGTTATGAGATACCAAGGTCAAGCCTTTAACTGGATTGGCTTTGATGAACTTACACAATGGCCTTCACCTTACGCATGGAATTATATGAGATCACGTCTCCGTACAACAAGGGCTTCAGGTTTGCCACTGTATATGAGAGCGACTAGCAACCCTGGCGGTCCAGGCCATCAGTGGGTAAAAAGAACGTTTATTGACCCTCAAGTGCCTAATAACTCGTTCCATGCTACTGATGAAAATGGGGAAGTGATACAGTGGCCTAAAGGTCACAGTCGAGAGGGTGAGCCTCTGTTCAAACGTAAGTTTATCCCTGCCACCCTTTTCGACAACCCTTATCTATCAGACGATGGTTTATACGAAGCCAATCTTCTGTCGTTACCTGAACATCAACGTAGACAACTGCTCGAAGGTGATTGGGATATAAACGAAGGTGCAGCTTTTCCTGAGTTTAATAGAAACATACACGTAGTAGAGCCTTATGAGATACCTTCTAACTGGGTTCACTTTAGAGCTTGTGATTATGGTTATGGTTCATACACTGGTATTCTTTGGTTTACTATGGTTCCAGGATCTGAACAGCTAGTAGTATACAGAGAACTATATGTATCAAAGGTCACAGCTACTGACCTAGCTGACATGGTACTGGAGATAGAAAATGAGTCAGGGGAGAATATACGTTACGGAGTTCTTGACTCATCTCTTTGGCATAAACGTGGAGATACTGGCCCAAGCCTAGCAGAACAAATGATTTTAAAAGGTTGTCGTTGGAGACCTTCAGATAGATCAAGAGGCTCTCGTGTAGCAGGTAAAAATGAGTTACACAGACGATTGCAAGTAGATGAATTTACAGAGGAACCTAGACTTGTGTTTTTTTCTAATTGCACTAATCTTATATCTCAGCTACCCTCTATTCCTTTAGATAAAAAGAATCCAGAGGATGTTGACACCCACGCAGAAGACCACTTGTATGATGCCTTAAGGTATGGTATAATGACTAGACCACGTAGTAACATATTTGATTTTGATCCTGCATCACAACGTACAGGCTTTCAAGCATCAGATCCCACATTTGGATACTAAGGAAATAAAATGGCAGAAGAAGATTTTGAAGAAATGATTATGGATACAGAAAATACATCTTCTATTGAAGATGTTGCTGAAGAAGATTATTCAGATCCACTTACAGGTCACATCGTTCAGTTTGTCAAAGACAAGTACAGTAAAGCTGATACAGCAAGACAACTAGATGAAGAACGTTGGATTCAAGCTTACAGAAACTATCGTGGTTTATATGGACCTGATGTACAGTTTACTTCTACAGAAAAATCTAGGGTATTTGTAAAAGTAACTAAAACAAAAGTTCTTGCAGCATATGGTCAAATAGCAGAAGTTTTATTTGGCGGTAATAAATTTCCTATTAGTATTGATCCTACAACTCTACCAGATGGTGTAGAAGACACAGTTAGTTTTGAGACTAACCCTGAAGTAAAAAAAGCAGTTGATGCAGAAATGTCTGAGTTACTTCCAGGTGAAACACTACCAGAGTTTAAAGAAAGACTTGGCGCTTTATCTGGTGTATTAGAACCTGTTATCGAAGATGTAAAAGCTACTCCAGGTAAAACTCCAACTTCTGCTCAACTATATCCTGCTGAAGTCTCAGCAAAGAAGATGGAGAAAAAGATACATGACCAACTAGAAGAATCTCATGCAAAGAAACATTTACGTGCTGCTGCTTTTGAAACAGCACTTTTTGGTACAGGGGTTATGAAAGGCCCATTTGCTATAGATAAAGAGTATCCAAACTGGGATGATGAGGGCAACTATTCTCCCATGTTTAAAACAGTTCCACAAACTACATCTGTATCTATCTGGAATTTTTATCCAGACCCAGATGCAGCTACAATGGAAGAAGCAGAGTACGTTGTAGAACGGCACAAGATGTCACGTTCTCAAGTACGTGGCTTAAAGAACCGTCCATATTTTCGTGAGAATGCTGTAGACAATGCTTTACGACTCGGTGAAAGCTATCGCAAACAGTGGTGGGAACACATCATGGAAGATAACTCTGAAGAAGATAGAGCTGATCGTTTTGAAGTTCTAGAGTTCTGGGGTTTTGTGGACAAAGAAGTAATAGAAGATCAAGGGGTAGACATCCCTAAAGATCTAGAAGATGCAGATCAGCTAAGTGTAAATATCTGGATTTGTAATGGGCAAGTGTTACGTCTTGTAATGAATCCATTTACTCCAGCTTATATTCCTTACTTTGCAGCTCCTTATGAGATGAATCCATACAGTATTTTTGGTGTAGGTATTGCTGAGAATATGGATGACACTCAAACACTAATGAACGGCTTTATGCGAATGGCAGTAGATAATGCAGCTTTGTCTGGTAATTTACTGATTGAGGTAGACGAGACTAATCTCGTCCCAGGGCAAGACCTCTCCGTGTATCCAGGAAAAGTGTTTAGGAGACAGGGAGGGGCGCCTGGTCAAGCTATCTTTGGTACTAAGTTTCCAAACGTAAGTAATGAGAACATGCAGATGTTCGATAAGGCAAGGGTATTATCAGATGAATCAACTGGCTTTCCATCTTTCGCACATGGTCAAACAGGCGTATCGGGTGTGGGCCGTACTGCTTCTGGTATTTCCATGCTCATGTCTGCTGCCAACGGCAGTATACGGAATGTAGTTAAGAACATAGATGACTATTTACTAGCTCCTTTAGGTAAAGCCTTCTTTGGCTTTAACATGCAGTTTGACTTTGATACAGATATTAAAGGTGATTTGGAGATAAAAGCTCGTGGTACAGAAAGTCTTATGGCTAATGAAGTACGTAGCCAACGCCTCATGCAATTTATGCAAGTTGTATCAAACCCTGCGCTTGCTCCATTTGCACGTATGGATTACATTGTACGTGAAATTGCTAAGTCAATGGATCTTGATCCAGATAAGGTTGGCAACAATATGGCACAAGCTGCGGTCCAAGCTGAGATACTAAAACAGTTCAGAGAAACTAATCCACCACCTGCACAACCAGGTGTTCCAACACCAGAGAGCCCACAGGGCGCTCCTGCAGGGGCACAGGTGCAGGATACCCAAGGTAGTGGGGGTGGCACTATAGGAACTGGAACAGCCCCTCAGCCAGGAGAACAGGGCTTCTCAGGTAACACTGGTCAACAACAGGTACAATGAAACTAATCGTGAATAACACTTTAAAACCTTTTATTAACAATCCAGAGTTGTACAATCCTTTTCTGGAAGAGATACAAAGTAGAATAGATAAGGTTCATAGACGACTTGAGCAACTTAACGATATAGAAGAAGTTTATCGTGCTCAAGGTGAGATACGTATGCTCAGATCAATGCTAAGACTTAGGGATGACATTAATGGTTAGTACTACAGAGCAGATGAAAGTTTTTGGCTATACTCCTGAAGGTTTAGATCAGGAAGTTGAAAAATATACAGGTAGAGCTAAAGAAGATTTTGCAGAAAGTAAGCTTGAAGAAAAAAGAAGAGCTAATCATCCGTTAAATAATGTTCCGTTTTTTCAACGTCCTGTGAATGCTTCCACAGATGATATAGAAATATCTACTTCAGATCCTGATGTTCGTGCTTTTAAAAATAAATTTGGTGAAACCTATACAATTGCTACAAGTCCTGACCAAAGAGTCGAAAGAGAAAAACTTAGAGATGGTATTATTAGCTCATTAGATGGTGTAAAAGGTTATCTTGAAAATCCTTTTTTACCTAATAAAGAACAAGTAGCAGATTTTGTTAAAGGTGCGGCAGTTGGAACTCTAGAACAAATTAAACAATCAATGAAATCTGGAGCTAGCTACGGAGATATTTTTGGTACACTTGCAGGTGTAGGTGCTGCATCAACTCCATTTAAAGTTCCTGAAGGTTCTTTAAGACTCTTTGGTGGCGTTGGTATGAAAGGTGCAGCTAAGGATAAAAACCTTAAAAAAGCTATTGATCTTTTAAAGAAAGAAGATTCTTATAAAGAAAGTGGAAGTATACCATATGATGCAAATAAAAAAATCTGGAGTGAGACTGGGTGGTATGTAGATCCTGCAGATGGTCAATGGCGTTACTTTATAGATGATACTAAAGCATCGTTAAAAGATCTAGATGAAATTTCAAATATAAATATGTCATTAGATGCAAGAAATCCAACTGATTGGAAAAATGTTAAAGTGTCTGATATTTTTGATCACCCTGAATTTTATGAAAAATATCCCGAACTTAAAAATTTTGAAATTGCATTTTATAATGCAAAACCAAATCGAGAAAATATCAAACTTCTAGGAAGTTATGATGAGCTTACAAATACCCTTGAAATTAATATGGGTGCAGATGCACACAGGTCAATGGTAAATGGTAAGTATGTTACTAATGTAGACGGATTAAAAAAGACCGTGCTTCACGAACTTCAACATGTAATTCAAAAGAAAGAAAATTTTGTTAGGGGTACATCATCTGGCGATATTCCACCAGACCTTGTATATAATAAAGACAGAGAGTTACGTGGTAAAAAGAAACCGATCTCAAAAAAGTTTGATGAGGCAGAAAAAGAATTAAAATTAACTAGCATACAACTTACAAAAGCACAAAAGAAGTCACGTGATAATCCATTACCAGGTTTAACTACAAAACAAGAAATAGAAATATACAATAGACATTATTCCAAACCTGATGAATTAAAACAAGATGTAACTTGGGCTTCTACAGCAAGAGAATATGGAGTTCCTGTATCAATAGTACAAAAAGCTGCAAATAGAACTAATTTAATTGGTAGACTTAATAGAAAAAGAATAGAACAACGTTTAGTATCAGGTAAATTAGCTGATGATGTTTATGATGTAAATCGAGAAAGATCTAAGATAGAAACATACTTTTACGAAGGTGCAGGTGGTGAAATAGAGGCACGTCTTACTGAAGAAATGTTAGACCCTTCTATGACTATTGCACAGCTTGAGTCTGGTGCTACAGCTAAAGATATATTTCCAGTCGATGCTAGAGCAGGTATGCTTGAAAAAGAAGGTAATATGTACCAATACCAAGGTAAGTATGGCGTAGACCCTTTTGAGTATGAAATAAAACCAAGAAGAGAACCAGAGTCAACTAATCTTGTAGATACTGTAAAAAAGAAATTTGGTATTATTGATAATGTAAAACCTACAGAAGCTACGTCAGAATTTGATGCAGGATCTATTAGAATAAGACCTAAAGAAAAACCTTTTGAATTAGAAGATATGTATAGGGTTGATTTTGATTGGGGTAGATTAAATCTTACAGACTCCCAAGTTGCAGAACTAGCTAATGTAGAAAGAAGTGTTTTGGCAGCAGGAGGCGGTCAGAAAGCTGTAGAAGCAGCAGAAAAGAGAGTACAAGATGCTATTGATGCAAGAATACCTGCAATAACAGAATCGTTAAAAGATATATTAACAACATCAGATAAAAGTGTTGTAAGTCTTGATGACTATAAAAATGCTGTAGAAGCTACTGTTAGATTTGACACAGTAGAAGAAGCAGCAGAAAGTATATCAAATCAAAGAGGTCTATTAAATAAGATGGGTCCAGGTATGATGGACGATATGCTTTTTGATGACAGATCCATGACAGCTTTTGAACAGTTACCAGACAATGAAATTTTTCAATATATATTTGATGAAGGACTAGATAGAGCTTTAGTAGATTGGGCTGTAAAAGAAGAAGCTATACGTAAATCTTACAATAAATATACGAAAGCAGCCAATAAGATAGAAACACCAAGTGCAGGAGCTATCAGGAAGAAACAAAGTTTAACACTAGATGACTTTGGGTATTATCAAGATAATCCTGCAACTAAAGGTCGAGAGGGTGGCGAAGACTGGGTTAAAAAACAACAAAGATATGCAGAAGAAGATGCAGAACGTGGAGGCACTGGTGCTACTAAAAAGTTTTTTAATGGGCCAACTACTGCTACTTTAGGAATGATGGATAATGACAAATCTTTATTTTTAGACTCAAAATTTTTAGCTTCTCTTAAAGGAGCTAATAATGAAATTCGTGATGCTTCTGACTCTAAATATCAAGCACTTTTAAAAGATGCTCAAGATGGTGGTTTTGATCCAAATCAAAAAGGAAATAAGGTAGTTGTAGGAGTAAACCATAAAGGTAAAGCCTACATTATTGAGGGAAACACTAGAGTTGCTGTTGCTTCTGAATTAGGTATTCCCTCTGTAAAAGTTGAAGTAAAATACTGGAATGGTGCAGAAACAGTAGATGGACCTTACTCCCCACAAAATATTTTAAAGTATGCAAGTAAAGAACCTAAAAACTTTGCCGAAGGAGGCGACACAGTGAGACCAGAACCAAGACCAGAAGCAGAGGTAGATGTATCTCCTAGAGCAGAAGCAGGAGATCAGTTTTTTGTAGAACAAGCTGAAAGAAATAAACCATTCCCTAATGTTAAACCAAAACCAAGACCTGATTTAGATAAAAATAAAGGTCGTACTTATGACATTTATTCTGTAGAAATTGATGGAAGAGAAACAAATGTTATTGAGTTTAAAGATGGTAAAAGAATATCTGCACCTCAAATTCAACAAATGTTTATGGAACATTCAAGTGCATCGGAAGCATATCCAGGAAAACAAACTTCACGAGAAATATCAAATTTTCTTGAAAAAAATAATCCCACGTATGACGAGTTTGTTAAACATTTCACTGCAAAAAGATTAAACAAAGGTGGAGCCATGATGGAAGAACAAATGCAGATGGCCTTTATGGATGAAGGTGGTCTAACAGATGATGGTATGGATGTAGATCCAGTATCAGGTAATGATGTACCTTCAGGTTCTATGGCTGAAGAAGTACGAGATGATATACCTGCACAGTTATCAGAAGGTGAATACGTAGTCCCTGCTGATGTTGTTCGTTACTATGGTGTAAAGTTTTTTGAAGATTTGCGAGAAAGAGCAAAAATGGGCTTGCAAGAGATGGAAATGAATGGTAGAATAGGTGGTGAGCCAGTACCTGCAGGTGGTCCAGTAAATAACGAAGAGTTATCTCCAGAAGAAATGCAAGCTATACAAGAGATGATGGGTATGTCCCAAGGTGGTCAAGTAAGAGGTTATCAAGCTGCAGGAAGTGTAACTGCTAATCAAGTTGAGCAACAAATGTTATCTGCAGGAAGTGCTGCCCAAGCTGAAAATTATGTAGGTAGCCCATTAGGTTTTTCTATTTTTGGAGATTCTAGTACCGGAGTTCAAAATCCTAATCAACAACCTGAAACTCCTACTTTTACTCCTATTACTTTATATAATACAGCTGGTCAAACTAGGACTGTAAATAGTGAAGCAGAAAAAACAAAAGCAATAGCCGATAAGTACACTATGACTTTATCTGAATACAATATGTATCTATCTAAAAGAGGTGGTGGTGGTGGTACCTCAATAACACCTCCAGGTGGAGACGGAGATAGAGAAGTAAAACCTTGGGGTCAAGACCTTAAAGATTGGAATGATGTAGATGATATTAAACAGTTTGTAGCTCAAGCTGAAAGAGGTAATCTATCTGGGTCTGGTAGATTTTTAAGAGGTGCAGGTTTTGCAATTGCTGGTTTACCAGGTGCAATGTTAGCAGGAGCATTTCAAAGTTTTAAAGGTTTAAATGGTTTGTATGATATGGAAGCTGCTCAAATTATTGCAGAAGCAAAAGGTAAAGCGGGTTCTAAAGAACATGCAGACTTAGCTGTTGAGATACAAAAAGGTATAGATACTTATTTAGAAAAAGGTGGTGGTCTTGTAAACTTGGCCTATAAACCTAGAAGCAAGAATGTTATGAACAAAGTTAATGGGGTATTTGTAGGAACTGGTTATGAAGATGTTAACTCATGGGCAGCAGGTACTTCTAAAACTAAAAGACCTCTTCAAACTAAAAATGTAGATGCTTTAAGAACAAAAATACAAAAAGATAGGGCAAATAAAACAAATTTAGCAAAAGCAAAAGTTACAGCTATAAAATCAGAAGCTAAAAGAACTGGAAAGTCTATAGCAGAAATTGGAAGAGAAAAAGCACCATCTTCTGAAGCTAAATCACCAACGCAAAAAGCTAAAGATGAAGGTGATCCAAGAGCAGGTTTAATAAATAAAGGTGGTCTAATGACCAAAGGCAAAAAGAAAAAATAATAAGGCTACTCAGCTTCGGCTGACCCCAACAGAAAAGGAAAAAATATGCCTGAATTAGCAGAAGTAGAAACACAGAAGACAGCAGGATTTGTAGACAGAGGTTACAATCACGAAAAGAAACGTAGCCGAATGGAAGCTGAAGAAGAGGAGATCCGTAAACTTGAAGCTGAACAACGTGGAGAAGACGACGAAGAACAGCAACCAGAAGAAAAAGCTTCCAAAGAAAAAGAGGCCGATACAGAAGTTAAAGAAGAAACGTTATCTGCTGAAGAAAAATCGTTTAAAAAGCGTTACGGTGATCTAAGACGCCACATGCAAGATAAAGAAAAGGAATGGGATGAAAAGTTTCAAGCCTTTGAAAAAAGATTAGAAAAAGAATCTATTGTACCACCTAAGTCTGATGAAGATATAGAACAATGGGCTAAAGAGTATCCAGACGTAGCAGGTATTGTAGAAACCATTGCTGCTAAAAAAGCTCAAGAGATGTTTAGTAAAGCTGAAGCTCGTATGCAAGAGTTTGATAAGATTCAAACAGAAGCTGAAAGAACTAAAGCTGAAAGTGTTATACGTAAATCTCATGAAGACTTTGATGACCTACGTGCATCCGAAGAGTTTCATACTTGGGTTGAAGAACAACCTAAATGGGTACAAGATGCACTATATGAAAACTCAGATGACCCTGCTTCTGTAGTCCGTGTTATAGATCTATACAAAGTAGACAAAGGTCTAACTAAGACTGCAAAGAAAGCAAAAGCTAAAGAAGCAGCTTCTACTGTAACTAAACGTACTAAGACACAAGTAGATGTAGAAGATGCAAATGACGCAATTCGTGAGTCAGAAGTTGCAAAAATGTCCGATATGGAGTTTGAAGAACGATCTGACGAAATTAACAAAGCTATCCGTTCGGGTAAATTTGTTTACGATGTATCTGGCAAAGCTAGATAAAACTGTTGACAAATCAATTTTCAGCAGTATAACTATGGGTATATTGACAAAAGCCTCACTTTGACTACCTTTTGTCATACTCAAATTCATAAGAAGTCTAAACTAAGAAGAACTACCTGGACAAGTATAGGCCCAGTGGTATTTGCTAGCGCAAGTAAATATTAACTGCACCCTAGAAAACGTACAGCCCCTTTTAGATGTTTAAGCTTAATTCAAGCCAAATATCAGGAGGATTTTATCATGGCTTTTACAACAACAGGAGGATACGGTAACTTACCTAACGGTAACTTTTCCAGTATCATATACTCCAAAAAAGTACAACTTGCATTCCGCAAGAGTACAGTATGTGGTGACATCACCAATTCAGATTATTTTGGGGAGATAGCTGCCCAAGGTGATACGGTGAAAATCATCAAAGAACCTGAAATCTCAGTGAGCGCATATGCTAGGGGTACACAGGTTAATGCACAAGATCTTGACGATGAAGACTTTTCTCTAGTCGTTGATAAAGCTAACTACTATGCTTTTAAGATTGACGATATTGAGGAAGCTCATTCACATGTCAACTTTATGGATCTTGCTACCAATCGTGCAGCATATCGTTTAGCTGATCAGCATGACCAAGAAGTTCTTGGCTATCTATCAGGTTACAAACAGTCTGCACTACACACCGATGCTGACACAGTTAATGACCAAACAAATGGTTCAAAAGCTGTATCAACAGCAGGTTCAGACGAGTTGTTATCTTCAATGAAACTTATCAAGTCTTCATTTGGTAACATCACAACGTCTTCTGCAGGAGATCACTCAATTCCTGTAGCAGCACGTTTACCAGGTGCAACTGCACTACCAACAGCAACTGTTTCTCCTGCGATGATTATATCACGCATGAAGCGTTTGTTAGATCAACAACAAGTTGATTCACAAGGTAGGTGGCTCGTAGTTGACCCAGTATTCATGGAAATCTTAGCCGATGAGGATTCTCGATTCTTAAACGCTGATTACGGTGAATCAGGTGCTCTACGCAATGGTCTAGTACTGAACAACATGCATGGCTTCAGACTCTATACTTCCTCAAACCTTCCTCACGTAGGTACAGGTTCAGGAACTGCAGGTTCTGCAAACCAAAACACTAACTATGGTGTGATCGTTGCAGGTCATGACTCAGCAGTAGCAACTGCAGAGCAGATCAGTAAGACTGAAACATATCGTGATCCTGACAGCTTTGCTGACATCGTTCGTGGTATGCATCTATACGGCAGAAAGATTCTTCGTCCAGAAGCAATCGTAACTGCTAAATATAACGCAGCGTAAGGGGAGATTGAATTATGGCTTTAGGTGATAATACACTTCAGTCTGCTCGGGGAGCCAATGCTAACCCAGGTAGAAAACCCTACATGGTTCAAACTGTTTTGAATCTAGCAACTGCTTTGTCTGACAAAGGTTCTGCTCTTGCAGCATCTGATGTCGTTCCAGTAATTGCTGTCAAAAAAGGAACTATGATTCTTAATGCAGGTATGGAAGTTGATACAGCTTCTGACGGTTCTACATTAACTCTAGATCTAGGAACAGGGGCTGATGCCGATTGTTTTGTAGATGGATTTGATGGTACATCTGCAGCAGCAGTAGTTGCACAGAACCCTGCGGCATTCCAACCATTAATGGCTGTAGCTGATGACAACATCGACATGACAATTGCAACATTGTCTGGTGGTGCTGTTACTACAGGCAAGATCCGAATTTGGGCATGGATGATGGATTGCACAGATATAGGTAATGACGGTACTGCTAATGAAGTAGATCGTGATGCACTTGCATAACTAACTTAGGGGGCAGGGAAACTTGCCCCTTTAAGCTTATCTAAGGGATTTTTTCATGGCAACTTATATAACATTAGTAAATCAACTTCTTGTTCGTCTAAACGAAGTGACGTTAGACACTGCAGGGGATGGTTTTGCTACAGTACGTAATGTTCAAGCACTTGCTAAAGATGCTATTAATAACTCCATTAGAAATATAGTACAAACAGGACAAGAGTTTCCTTTTCTAAAAACAACTAATACACAGACACTAACAGCAGGTACTAGGCAGTATGCCTTTCCTGCTGATTTTGCTTCTGTAGATTGGGATACCTTTTATATAAAAAAACTAGGGTCTGCAGGTAATACACCTAGTTTTCTTCCTACAATATCTTTTGAAGAATATACTCAAAGATTTCGTGGGTTAGATGATGAAGGTGATTCTGGTTCTGGTATATCTGCACCACAACGTGTATATCAAACACTAGAAGCAAAGTTTGGTGTTACACCTGTACCAAACGATAGTTATGTAGTAGAATACGTATACTTTTCATTTCCATCAGATCTTACAGCTTTTGATGACACATCTGTTATTCCAGATAGATTTAATCACGTACTAATTGATGGAGCTATGATGTACATGATGCGATTTAGATCTAATGATCAAAGTGCTGCTATACACCAACAAAACTTTCAAGACGGTATAAAATCTATGAGACGAGTACTTATGGATGATCCACTTGATGTTAGATCAACAGTAATACAAAGAAACAAATCATTCAGTAACACTATTAGCAGTATTGTATAATGCCAGATAATTTAGCCTCTTTTAAAGCCTACTGTGAAGGTGGGCTAAATACAAACAGGGATGTGTTGTCGCAAGGTGAAAGACAACCTGGTTCTGCAATTAGGCTTACTAATTATGAACCTGCTGTTACTGGTGGCTACCGTAAAATAAACGGATTTAGCAATGATTATGGTACAGTTACAGGTACAGGAAATGTACTTGGTGTTTGTGTAATAAACGGTATAAATGATGGTATATTAGCTTGCCGTACCCCTTCCAGTGGTAATAACTATTTACATAAGTGGAATAATACCTCAAGTGCATGGGATGCTGTAAGTACCTCTGGCTCACCTACAATGTCAGGTGTAACTAAGGTTAGATTTACAAAATACAACTTTGGTAGCCCAAAGGTTATTCTTACAGACGGTATAAACCCTGCAGCTACATACGATGGCACTACATACACTCAGATTACTCATGCTGATGCTCCCACAGACCCTAAATTTTCTGCTGTATTTCAAAACCACATGTTTTTAGCAGGTGATCCTGCAGAAAATACAAACTTATACTTTAGTGCTCCATATGCAGAAACAGACTTTAGTGCAGCAAATGGATCTGGAGTAATAAACGTAGGTTTTTCTATAGTAGCTATAAAGACTTTTAGAGATGCTCTGTACATTTTTGGCACTAATAACATTCGTAAGCTTGTTGGTAATAATATTTCTAACTTTGTATTAGAAACTATTACAGATGACTTAGGATGTTTAGCTTCAGACAGTGTTTTAGAGATAGGTGGTGATCTACTTTTCTTATCTCAAGATGGTATCAGACCTGTTTCAGGTACAGATAAAATTGGAGATGTTAATTTAGAAACAGTGTCAAAAAATATTCAGTCTATATTTGCTGATGTTATTTTTGATGTTGATCTTGAAGGTTTAAATGCTGTAATAATTAGAAAGAAAACACAATTTAGATACTTTTTTGCAGCGGCAGATACTCAAGGAATTATAGGGGGTTTTAGACAAACTCCCAACGGTATAAGTTTAGAGTTTGGACAATTACTTGGAATACAGGCCACTTGTGCTGACAGTGGTTACATAGGTCAAAATGAATTTGTTCTTCATGGAGATACTACAGGTAAAGTATATAGACAAGAAAAAGGTAATAGTTTTGGTGGAAGTGAGATATTTAGTTCTTATCAAACACCTTATTACTATATGCAAGATCCTGAACAAAGAAAAATATTTTACAACGTAGCAACATACATGCGTTCTGAGGGTGATAACGAGTTATTTATGTCTGCTGTTTATGATTACGAAGATTCAAACATTTTAAGTCCTACAGATTTTACATTAACAAATGATAATGCAGCAGCATATTATAACGAGGCAGCTTTTGCAGCAGATGATGCGACAAGTGGGGCTGTTTTTGATGGTGATCCTTCACCAGTACGTAGGACAAATATTTCAGGTTCAGGAAAATCAGTATCTTTTAGATATGTAACTAATGATACAAAAGCATCACACAGTATACAAGGTCTAGTGATTACTTTTGGGGTAGGAGATAGGTTATAAAATGGCAGGTTATACAAGACAATCAAGCAGTAATATACAACCAGGTGAGATTGTAAAATCTGGTCCAGTAAACAATGAATTTAATGCGATAAGAGATGCTTTTAATAAAACATCTGGTCACAAACATGATGGTACAACTGCAGAAGGCGCATATATACCAGAGATTTCTGATACAGATAATTATAATAAAGTAGTTATAGATACAACAAATAATCGTATTGGATTTTTTAGTGAAGTATCTTCTGCTGCTGTAGAACAAGTAAGAATACAAGATGGTGCTATTGTTCCTGTAACAGATAACGACATTGACCTTGGTACATCTAGTTTAGAATTTAAAGATTTATTTATTGATGGCACAGCTACAATAGACACTCTTACTGTAGATGAAAGTGCTACTATTACTGCAAACTTAACAGTAAACGGAAACACCACTCTTGGTAATGCTGCTTCAGATACAGTTACTCTTACTGCTGACGTTGCATCTGCTATTACTCCTTCTGCTGATAACACACATGACCTTGGTGCTGTAGGCTCTGAGTGGCGTAACTTATACGTTGATGGACAAGCTTTAATAGATGACCTTGTAGCTGATACTGCCGACATAAATGGTGGTAATATTGATGCTACTGTTATTGGTGCATCTACTGCTGCCGCAGGTACATTTACTGATCTTACCTCTAGTGGCACAATGACTATAGCTACTGTTGATATTAATGGTGGAGCTATTGATGGTGTAACTATTGGCGGTTCCAGTGCAGGTGCAGGTACATTTACAACTGTTACAGCTTCAGGTGCAGTAGCTATTAATGGTGGTCTTACTATGGACACCAACAAATTTACTGTCGCAGATACTAGCGGTAACACTGCAATAGCAGGTACATTAGATGTTACAGGTCAAACAACTGTAGCTAACTTGACAGCTACAGGAACTACTGTACTACCTGCTACATCTTTTGGTGATGCAAATATTACTAATGTAGGTGATATTGCATTAGATAGCATCAGTGCAGACGGCAGTACTATTACTATTACAGGTAACACTACCTTTGCTGATGGCTCTTTTGATTTTAATATTGCATCTCACGATGGTACTAATGGTCTTGCTCTTGGTGGTACTGTAGTAACAGCTAGTGCAGCAGAGCTAAATAAACTAAAAGATGTAACTTCAACAACTGCCGAAATAAATATCCTAGATGGAGATACTTCAGCTACCTCAACAACTGTAGCAGATGCAGATCGTGTTGTGCTAAATGATAATGGTACAATGGTACAAGTTGCTGTTACAGACCTTGCTGCATATTTTGACGATGAAATTACAGCAATGCCGAACCTTGTCACCACAGCAGCAACAACTGTGGGTGCTCTTAACTCTGGTTCTATTACATCTGGCTTTGGTACTATTGACACTGGTTCTAGTACAATTACCACTACAGGAGCTATCACAGGTGGTAGTCTTGTAATATCTGATGGAGGTAATATAGGCTCATCTAGTGACACAGACGCAATATCAATTGCTTCTGGTGGTAACGTCACAATGACTCAAGATTTAACTGTTACAGGAAACTTGACAGTCAATGGCTCTACATCAACTATTAGTACAACTAACACAACAATTGAAGATGCTCTTATAGAGTTAGGTACAGGAACATCTGGTACTCCATCTAATGATGCAGGTATTGTTATTGAACGTGGTTCAGCAGACAATGCCTTTATTGGTTATGATGAGTCTGCAGATAAGTTTACAGTAGGTACAGGATCATTTACAGGTGCATCTACAGGTAATCTTACAATTACAACAGGAACTCTTGTAGCTAATATAGAAGGTAATGTAACAGGTAACGTTTCAGGATCGTCAGGTTCTACTACAGGTAATGCTGCAACTGCCACTGCTCTTGCAACTGCTAGGGATATTGGTGGTGTATCTTTTGATGGTACTGGAGATATAAACTTACCAGGTGTTAATACTACAGGTGATCAAAATACAACTGGTAATGCTGCAGGTTTAACCAGTATGAATACAACTGTAGCAGAACTAAATGTTATGGATGGTGACACCTCTGCTACCTCTACAACACTTGCTGATGCTGATAGAGTTGTTGTCAATGATGCAGGAACTATGAAGCAAGTAGCTCTTACTGACTTTGAAACTTACATGGAAACATCCTTAGACACTCTAAGTAATGTAACAACAGTTGGTGCTCTTGATAGTGGTAGCATAACAAGTGGCTTTGGAGCTATAAATAATGGCTCAAGTAATATTACTACATCGGGTACTATACAGTTTGGTAGCTTATCAGATGGCACAGTAACAGTTACAGACATTGCAGATGAAGATAACTTTAGTAGTAATAGTGCAACTAAACTTGCAACACAGCAATCTATTAAAGCTTACGTAGATAGCACAGCAGGTCAAGCTAATAATGTTACAAATCTTACAGCTACAGGTGTAGAGTTAAACACTGTTGCAGATGCGTCAGGTGTAAGCATAGATACATCAACAGCAGTGGCAGCTAATGATGCATTGTTGTTGTATGATAACTCAGGTTCATCTATAGGATACTTTGATGTAGATTTACTTGACACATATTTCTCAGCTACAACTAAAACTCTAACAAACAAAACTCTTACTAATCCTATAGTCAGTGGCTTATCTTTAAGTGATGCAGGTCTTACGATAGAGGGTTCTAGTGCTAACGATCACGAAACTGTTCTAAATGTTACTGATCCTACTGCAGATAGAACAATTACTTTACCTGATGCTACAGGTACAGTAGTTACTACTGGTAACTTATCAGCTATTACAAGCACAGGAACTCTTACAAGTCTTACCGTTGATGACATCACGATCAATGGCTCAACCATATCTGATGGTGCCGATCTAACTATAGATGTTGGTGGTGATTTAATTATTGATGTTGATGGGGCTGATGTTAAATTTAAAGATGGTGGTACAGAGTTTGCCCATCTGTTTAAAAGTGGCAATAATTTTGGCATTTATTCAGCAATATCAGATGGAGATATTCAATTTATAGGTGTTGATGGTGTGTTGGGTCAAGTAACTGCCCTTACACTTGATATGTCAGAAGCAGGTGCTGCTACTTTTAATAGTACGGTTACAGCTAACGCAGGAGTAATTGTAGACAATATTACAATAGATGGCACACAGATAGACTTATCTTCTGGTGATTTAACTATTGATGTAGCAGGAGACATTATTCTTGATGCTGATGGTGGTGATATTATTTTTGCAGATGGGGGAGCTTACAAACTATCTATTGCTAATAGTTCAGGTGATGTGGCATTTGTAAACAATAGTACAGATAAAGACCTAATATTTAAAGGATATGATGGTGCGTCTCTAATAACTGCGCTTACCCTAGATATGTCAGATGCAGGAAGTGCGATATTTAACAATCACGTTTATATATCTGACAGTAGCAAATTACAGTTTGGTGCAGCATCGGATTTACAGATTTATCACGACACTAATAATAGTATAATAGAAGATGCAGGAACAGGAGCATTAAAACTTAAGGGAGATGACATACGATTAGAAGATGCCTCTGGTAATAATATTATTAAAGCAGTCGGTAGTGGTTCAGCAGAACTGTATGAAGCAGGTAATAAGAAGTTAGAAACTACGGCAAATGGAATTAACGTAACAGGTGATGTAGTTGTTACTAATGATATTTATGTTGCCGATCAGATTATACATGAGGGCGATTCCGATACCTATCTACAATTTCACAATGCCAACGAATTTCGTATTGTTACTGGCGGCACAGAAATGCTTGAGGTAAATGACACCACTGTTCAGTTTGGTGCAGCCGCAAACCTTAATGGAAACAATCTTACCAATGTCGAAGATATATATCTCCGTGATAAAATTTTTCACGATGGCAATACTGATACTCGAATTGGGTTTGCTATTAACGAAATACAATTTTCGGTTGATGGTGAGCAAGAAATGAAAATAACCACTGGTGGTGTTTTTTTAGATAATGCTGCTCTTAATGAAGACTATGACGCACTGTCTGGAACAAGTCCAACTATAAGTACTTCTGCAGGTGGTATGTTTAGTTTAACTATGTCAGGCAATACCACCTTTACTTTTCAAGGTGCAACTTCGGGTTATGCTGTTGGTTTCATCCTACAGTTAACAGGAAACGGTGGTACAGTTACATATCCTAACTCAGTAGATTTTGCAGGTGGTACTGCACCAGATGCTCCTGCAAACGGAGAGACTGACATACTTGTTTTTATTACAAGAGATGGTGGAACAACATGGTATGGTGCATTAGCTATTGACGCAGCAGCATAAATATAATATAATAGGAGAAAATTATGGCAGCTGAAATTACATGGAATATTCCAACAGTAGAAAGAAATCTTAGTAACGGTGGTATTACTGTTATTCATTGGCTTTGCCAAGGAGTAGACGGAGATCACAGTTGGGATGCTGTAGGATCAACTAGTCACACACCAGATGCAGATGCAGATGGTTTTATTGCTTACGATAGTGTGACAGAAGCGAATTGCATTACATGGGCTAAAGCACAGCTTGATGTAGATGCGATAGAAGCAGGTGTTACTGCAGGAGTTGCAAAGATGGTAACACCAACAACAGCCACAGGACAACCTTGGGCATAATATCTTAACAAAGGAGAAATCAAATGGTAGAGAAACAAACAAAAACCATTACGATCAACGATAAAGAATATACTGAAGATCAACTAACAGATCAACAAAAGGTAATCATCAACCACCTTACTGACCTAGACAGAAAGATAGGATCAACACAGTTTAACCTTGATCAACTTACTGTAGGTAAAAATGCATTTATGAGTATGCTAAATGAGTCACTTGAAGAAGAGTCAGATTCTACTGAGGAATAATTAATGCCTAGTGTAAAAAATATGTTAGCGGCTGCAGCAGGTGCAGCAGGGGGTGATCCTGTTAATATAGAGGATGTTTTTCACACCCATTTAGAAACAGGTACAGGCTCTGCTTACACTGTTAATAATGGTATTGATCTTTCTGGCGAAGGTGGGTTGGTTTGGATAAAAGGTAGGAATAATTCAGGGTACAATCACACTTTATATGATACCGCAAGATCAGGAACTTTATTTTCTGATACAGCAAATGCTGCAAGTGATTATGCTTCAGAAATTGCATCTTATAATAATAATGGATTTACTACTGTAAGTAGTGGAGCATCATATAATAATGTAAGTGGAACAGACTACGTTGCTTGGACATTCCGCAAAGCCCCTAAGTTCTTTGACATTGTTACCTATACTGGAAATGGTACGGCAGGTCGTACTATAAGTCATAATCTTGGTACTACTGTTGGATCAGTGTGGGTAAAAAGAAGGGACAGTTCTGCTTATTGGATGATTTATCATAAGGGTATACACTCAAGTAATCCTGAGTATTATCATTTAGCTTTAAATGAAACTTTTAGTTTTAATGACCTTGGTCAAAGTCAATCAAATCCAAGTAATATGTGGAATCAAACTGCCCCAACATCTACACAAATTACGTTAGGTTCAGATACAAATGTAAATGAACCTAATGCAACCTTCGTAGCATACGTTTTTGCACACAACAATAATGACGGTGGCTTTGGTCCTGATGGAGATAAAGATGTTATAAAATGTGGAACTTATACTGGTGATGGGGGTGCAGGAACAACAGAAGTAAACTTAGGGTTTGAACCACAGTGGATATTAGTTAAGGCTTCTAGTGCAGCCGATAATTGGTTTTTGATAGATAATATGCGAGGCTGGGTTACTCACAATAACCAATCAAATGATGCTTATATATTGCCAAATACTAATAGTGCAGAAAGCACAGGTGGTTTTTTAGACATAACTAGTACAGGATTTAAGACAACACTTTATAGTAATGTTAATGTAAATAATAGAGACTATATCTACATAGCTATACGTAGAGGCCCAATGGGTATACCTACAAGCGCAAGCAATGTATTTAATGTGGTGGACAGAAACTCAAGTACAACTCCACAATATAAAAGTGGCTTTGTTACAGACACAGTTATAAATCTATATACTTCTACAGGTACTGCGAATAGAAGAATTTACAGTAGACTTACTGGCGATAAAAAACTTTTTACAGAAGCAACTAGTGCTGCTCAAGATGATTCAGATCGTAAATGGGATTTTATGGATGGTTTTGCAGGTGTTACTAGCGATAACTACGATGGCGTTATGTGGGCTAGAGCGCCAAATTACTACGATACAACTGTCTACAACGGAACAGGGTCTGCAAAAACTGAACCGCACAACTTAGGCATAAAACCGGATATGATGTGGTTCAAGAAGTTAAATAGCACAAGTAACTGGGTAGTTTGGCATAAAGATTTAACATCAACAACAAACAACTATATTCTTTTAGACCAAGACTTTGATGAGCAGCCCCTTTCAACCGCATGGAATGGTTCGGAGCCAACTGCAACAAATATAAACCTCGGCACTTGGTCGCAAGTAAATCAAAGTGGTAGCCAATTTATTTGTCATTTATTTTCTTCTTTAAGTGGCATTAGTAAAGTTGGAATGTTTACTGGTAATGGCACTAGTCAGACAATAGACTGTGGGTTTGGCTCAGGATGCAAACTGTTTATTGTGAAAAGATTAGATGGAACTAGCCCTTGGCTTATGTTTACTAGCCATCATGGGATTGTATCAGGAAACGATACATTTTGGTTTTTAAATGATACAAGCCAATACGTTACTGCTGATATAGTAGACCCTACAAACTCTGGCATTATAATAAATTACGATTCTGCACGTTATATGAATATAAATAACGCTAAATACATTTTCTATGCAGTCGCAGCATAATCAAGCTCATATGAAAGGATCAATCTAATGGGTGAATATAGAAATAGAACAACAGGTGAAGTTAAAACACAAGGTGAACTTAGGCGTGACAATCCTAATATGTCTATGCCTAGAACATGGAATAGTAATACACATGACGCATTAAATGTAGACCCTGTGCTTGAAGCACCTAAACCTACATCTGGTATTGGACAATATCAACAGGTTGTACGTAATGGTGTAGTACAAGATGCCAAGGATAACTGGGTTCAAGCTTGGAAAATTGTAGATATGTTTGCTGACATTGAAGGTGGTCAAACTAAATCACAACAAGAAACTGCATATCAAACATCTTTAGATACTAATGCAGCAAGTCGTAATCGTATTCAACGTGATAGACTTTTAGCTGAAACAGATTGGTGGGCTGTATCGGATCGTACAATGACCTCTGATCAAACAACTTATCGTCAGGCATTACGTGATATAACAACACATTCTGACTGGCCTCATCTGGAAGATGATGACTGGCCTACTAAACCTTAAGGTAAACTATGAGTGACATCAAGCTAACCCCAGAAGAGATAGAGACAATGCTAGACAACGCAGCTAGGCGTGGTGCTAAAGAGGCACTACGTTCTATTGGGTTACTTGACGATGACGCAGCCAGAGATATTATAGAGATGAGAAGTTTACTAGAGGCATGGCGTGACACACGTAAGTCTGTTTGGTCAACTGTAGTTAAATTAACCACTGTCGCACTGCTGACGTTTATTGCAGGTGCAGTGTGGATGACAATGGGTAAATAAGGAAAAAGATATGGCGCTTACAGAATATGAAAAAAATTATCAAGCTCAACAGCAAAGTGATAGGGCGTTAGAACAAGAAAGAATAGCAGCAGAAGCTGCAGCCGCTAAAGCAGAGCTTCAAAAGTCTGGTGACTTTGATAAAGCTACTACAGGAACTCCTATTCTTTATAAAAATGGACAAGCAGGAACATCAACAGACCTTCAAAGATTTAACGAGGGAAAAGGTTATGCTGTTTATAACAGTGTTACAGATGCAAATGGTGATCAATACGTAGCTGTATCTGGTAAAAACTCTAGCTTTATTAATAAAATAGGTGCTGATGGAACTATCGAAAGAGTAACAACTCCTCCTAAGAAAAAGGGTAATAAAAACACTAATGTAAACAGAGTTCTTGGAGCTTTTGAGGATTTAAAAGCAACACTAGATTTAACCGCACCTGTTATAGATGATGATGTAGTAGATCCTGTAGTAGATCCTGTAGTAGATCCTTTAGTAGATCCTTTAGTAGATCTAGTTGATCCTGTTGAGCCAGTAGATCCTGTTGAGCCAGTAGATCCTGTTGAGCCAAAAGATCCTGAGGAACCGGAAGAGCCTGTAGTATCTGGAGGAGATTTTACTTCTACAATACCTTCTACAGAAGTAATAGAAATAGGTCCAGGTGAAGTAGCCCCGATAGATCCTAATACTCCTGAAACAGTAGTTCAAGGTGTTGCACCAGTTACATATACTGGAGGTGGAGTAGATACTACAGCAACAACTAGTGGTAGTACTTATGTTCAACCAACTGTTAAAGATATGACTACTTCAATTACTTCTCCTACGACAGGATATGTTGCAGGTAATGTAGCTCCTCAAGCTGCTGTAACTGGTACATTTAACCAACCACTTCAAACTGCAGGATTATCTGCAGTTCCCGATCAAATAAGTTATAAAACACATTATGCAGGAACTCAAGGTGCTGTACCAGAAAATTTAATAACTAATGCCCCAGGCACAGGTGAATATATTTCTGTAGGCTATCAACAAGTTCCTTATATAAATAGGCTAACTACTCAAGAAATAATGGTAACAGAATTTAATGGTAGGCCAATTACAAATGTACCCCCAGGTTTTACAAGAAAGTTTGCTAAAAGTTCAACTGCTCAAGCTGTAAATATGGCAGAAGGTGGTGATGTTACATTAGCTAGAAAATTTTTAGGGTTTGACGGACCTCCACAACAACTTGATAATTTCCTACAAGCCAATCCATCCTCAGCAGCACGTATGGGTAAATATAGGCAGGCTATGACAACCATGGGTGGGATGCGTATGGGTGCTGCAGAAGGTACAATAGTACCTAATCAAGCTAATATAGCAGGACAACCTCATAGGCTTGCTTACGTAAATCCACAAGAAGAACGTATGATGAAAGCTGCAGGAGGTGCAGGTGTACCTTCTTATGGTGGTATACCAACTTATTTTACTCTGTCACCTGACCCTAATAATCCACCAGAAATAGGGTCTGTCACAACTGATCCAAGTACAGGGTATAAGTACACTTGGAATGGAACTTCTTATGATATTACAGATAGAGAAGGTAATTCTGCAGGAACAACTGGAGGACTTGGTAACACAGGAGATCAAGGTTCAACAGGTCAACCTGGAGGTATAAATGAACAACAGTTTAAAGCTATGAGTCAAGGTCTTGTTGGTCAAACTATGCAACCAATACAAGCTGGTGTAGCTGGTATTATACCAACTTCAGGGGACTTTATACCAGTAGATGCAGGAATGACTGTTCCTCAAGCTCCTTTTGCTGAAGTTGCTACCGCAGGTGCAGCTGAAACTGCAGGTCAACCTATTATGGCTCCTGTAATACAAGCTCAAGCTGATCCTACTAAACCAGATGTTAAAAAAGAAACGGATGCTTTAACAGCTCAAACTTTAAAAGATTTAACAAAAGATGTAACAGGTCAAGAAGACTATACAACTAACTTAGCAGATCTGACTGCTCAAACAGGCACAGCTAAAACTGTACAAGAAGTTGCTGGAGAAGCTGGTGTTCCTAGAAGAGCTTTAGATACAACTACGGGGGGAACTGGAGAGTTAGTTAGTGGGGCAACTGTAGATCAAGCAAAAGTTGGAGAAGCTTTCGGCACTGGTGAAGTACAAGCCGCATCTGTACAAGACGAATTAGCAGGTCTTATGTCGCAGTTTGAGGGTGGTGATACACCTGCTTGGGCTGCAGGTTCTATGAGAAAAGCTACACAGATGCTTGCAGCTAGAGGTCTTGGTGCTTCATCTTTAGCAGGTCAAGCTGTTATACAGGCAGCAATGGAAGCTGCACTACCTATTGCCCAAATTGATGCAGGTAATAAACAACAAACAGCTTTGTTTAAAGCAGAACAGAGATCTAAATTTTTAGGTATGGAGTTTGATCAAAAATTTCAAGCTAAAGTTATAAATGCAGCTAAAGTATCTGAAATAGCTAATATGAATTTTACAGCAGATCAACAAATAGCCTTAGAAAACTCTAGAGCTGCAAATACTATGGAGCTTACAAATTTAAGTAATAAACAAGCATTACTTATGTCTGAAGCAGCTGCGTTAAGTAATTTAGAATTAAGCAGTTTAAATAATCTACAATCAGCTCAAGTTGAAAATGCCAGAAATTTTTTACAGATGGACATGGCTAATTTAAGTAATAAGCAGCAGACTGAAGTATTTAAGACTCAGCAGAATATTTCTGCTATACTTAATGACTCAGCCCAAGAGTTTGCTGCATCTCAATTTAATGCAACAAGTGAAAATCAAACTAATCAATTTTTTGCTGGATTATCAGCTGGAGTATCTCAATTTAATGCTTCTCAAATTAATACTATGGATCAGTTTAACTTAAATAGTACTAATGCTATGAGGCAGTTTAATTCTGAGATGCAAAATGCAAGAGATATATTTAATGCTCAAAATGGTTTAGTTATAGCTCAAGCTAATGCTAAATGGAGACAAAATATTGCAACGTTAAATACCAGTGCTCAAAACGAAAGTAACATGGATTTTGCTAAAACTATAAATGCTTTGTCGGCTAAGAATCTAGATGAGATATGGCAAAGAGAACGTGATATAATGAGTAATGCATTTGTATCTAGTCAATCTGCTGCAGATAGAGCATTACAAATTATTCTTGGTGACAAAGAGTTAGAGTCTGTTAGATTGCAATTAGATTCTAAAGAAGATATAGCTAAAACAAAATTTGGCCTTGGTTTATTATTTCCAGATTTTGGAACAAAAGACTTTAATATTTTTGGAGTATAAGCTATTAATTTTGGTAGGTGGTTTTTAATTTTAGAGGATATATTAACATGAGTTACAATTACGGACCTTCATACAAAAGATTGGTCGAGCTTATACAACAAGGTGGTCCAACGGCTACAAAGGCGGCAAAACAAGCCAGTCAATCTAGAGAAGGGTATATGTCACCTATAAATGTTTCTATGCTCGAAAGTGAAGATGCGGATACGTCTTTGGAAACAAGGTTGTATAATAGGTTTAAAGAGGTTAGAGATAGTAATGAGTTTTTAATTAATTTGAAAAATAAAGGGTACAAAGATGAAGATAACTGATAGACCAATACCAGGTCAGTCTCTAACGGTAGAACCTAAAAGTCAGGCTTATGAAAGACCTCCTGAGATAGTTGATCCTATAGAGGCATTAGACTTTCATTTAGATAACCTTTCTGTAGAAGGTGCTCTTGAAGATGCTATGTATTTTTTAGAGGGAGGAGTAGACTTACAAACCTTAGTACAAGGCATACTCCGCAGTGCTGTTATGGGAGGTCGTCATAGTATTGATGTAAGTCTTATTATTGCCCCTGTAATACATGAGCATATAAAAGGTTTTGCTGATGCTGCAGGTGTAGAATATGAGGAAGGCTTTGAGGATAAACAAGGTAAAAAAGAATTATCTTACAGACGAGATGCAGATGCTGCTCTAGAAATGATGCGTCAATTAGATGATAAGGAAGAGCCAGTTGATATGGCTAGGAAAGAGCCAGAAGAACCTACTATGGTTCCAGAAGAGCCTGAAAAGGCTGGCTTAATGGCGAGGGTATAATCATGGCGTTTATGTTTCAAGGTGCTATGCAGTTAGCGGAAGAAAACAGAGCAAGAGAACAAGAGAGAAAAGATAAGCTTATTTCTTTTAAGACATCTGCTCTTGAGTCTTACTTAAAAAATAGAAGTGCAAGGGGTGGAAATGCAGCACAAAAAAGTGCTGATCTTTTAGCTCTATCAAAAATTTTACCAGAAAATAGTCCTATACTTAGTGAACTAAGTGGGGCATCTGCTAAAACTATAAAGGGTGTAAAAGATGCAGTGTACGCTAACCGTGATGCATACTCTAGTTCAAATATGACCTATACACCAGAGATGGCAGAAGATGAGTTAGAAATAAGTAGGGTAGAGATTGAGAATAATCCCGATCTTGATTTAGCAGATTTTTATAAAGATGCGTTTGGTTTAACTGACGAAGATCTTGACGATACAACAGGTGGATTAACTCTAAGAGAAATGCTTAATACACCTGAAACATCTGATATAGGTGTTTCCTACAGTATTAAAAAGCCACCTAAACCTATAGATGCTGGAGAGGCATCATCTTTTAACAAATTACTTCCCGATTTATTAGCACCTGTAATATCTTCAGAAAAAAATCAAGTGGACTTACAAATAGCTGCAGCAGAGGGTAATGTTTCTCCTGACTTGTCGGATAGAGCTGATGTATTAGAACAAGCAGAGAAAGCTTTGGGAAATAAAGATTACACAAAAGCTATACAAATAGCTGGACCAGAGATTGCTATTAAACTCATGGAAAGGTCTCCACAGTACAAAAATTTAAACTTTATGATAAATAGGGGGTTAATTTTTCCTGGGACTGATCAAGGTGATGAGCTAGTTGCAAGAGCAATAAGGTCTGGTCTACTTCAACTTGGTGATACTTATCGAATAGGTAATGATATGCTAAGAGTTAATCAGAATCAAATTGATTTAATATTTGGGGGTTAATAATGGTTGAAGGTATAGGGTTATTAGGGGACGTTGTAAAATCAACTAAAGATAAAGAAGGTTTTGGTTTTCAAGGCGATTTAGTTTCTGAAATACCTAACGTAGATCCTCAAGAAAATTATGAAGCTTACAGTATTATTAACGAGCTTAATAATATTGAACAGGGTGATCTCACTGAAACAGAAATACTAAACAACCCTAATTTAGTTGAGGGTATAAGAAATATTATGAAAGCTCGTTACAGTGAAGAGACTCGTAACAAGTTTAGCTTTGATGAAAAATACGACAGA
>Ga0208767_1000499_pt1 | contig 32408 bp, 37 predicted proteins | sample VirMetDEL_Mar_21_FD_184514 | JGI IMG/M metagenome (GOLD analysis project Ga0208767, IMG submission 184514) | Aqueous microbial communities from the Delaware River and Bay under freshwater to marine salinity gradient to study organic matter... | ecosystem: Environmental > Aquatic > Marine >... | reverse complement strand
TTCTGTGACTGGTGAGCGTTATTTGCCTGCAAAAGCCATTAAAGCATTATCAGCATCAGAATATGCTGCCACTACAAAAGCAAAACGCAAAGCTAAAGCAAAAGGTAAACAAGTTTCTAAACAACCAAAGAGTATTGCTAAAAAAGTAAGAAAGTATAGAAAGATATCATAATGGCTAAGTCACCTGCATGGACTAGAAAAGAAGGCAAGAATCCAAAAGGTGGATTAAATGCTAAAGGTCGTGCAAGTTATAATAAAGGTAAGACTAAGACTGGTAAAAAAAGAAACCTTAAAGCACCAAGTAAAGTAAAAGGTAATCCAAGACGGGCTTCATTCTGTGCTAGAATGAAAGGAATGAAAAAGAAATTGACCTCTGCTAAAACAGCAAGAGATCCTAATTCAAGAATTAATAAATCGCTAAGAGCGTGGAACTGTTAAAGGAGAAAATATGAAAAAAATAAAATCAATAGTTGACTGGGCTATGGGATATAAGACATGGGAGATCGTGGATTATGCTAAAGCTGCAGGAATTGTAATTATTGCAATAGTTATTTTAATAAATATATTTTAATTAGCAAATGCTTCTAGATAAAAAAGAAACTACAGAATTAACTGAGAAGCAAAAGGTATTTCTATCTGCTCTATTTGGTGAAGCCAATGGTGAACCAAGAGCAGCTGCTGAAATTGCTGGCTATGCTCCCACCTCATATCCGAAAGTGGTACAAGGTTTAAAAGACCAGATCATAGAACGTGCCGAAACGGTATTAGCAGCACACTCACCAAAAGCTGCATTAAGCATAGCCAATGCAATTGACGATGATGGATCTATTCCTGGTGCTAGTATTAGAATGGAAGCAGCAAAGCAAGTTCTAGATAGAGTAGGAATAATTAAAAAAGAAAAAATAGATATTAACGCTAAAGTCGCCCATGGAATATTTGTATTACCAGCGAAAGAAGCATGACATTAGGATTAAAGAAAAGAGTATCAAGAACTGTTCCATTTGGTTATAAAGTAAGTGAACAAGATGAGAAGTTACTAGAGCCAATTCATCAAGAACTTGAAGCTATAGAACAAGCAAAACAATATATTAAAAGTTGTTCCTATCGAGAAGTTGCAGGATGGATGGAAAGAAAAACAGGCAGATATATTTCTGCTCCAGGTTTAAGAAAGGTGCTGGCAAGAAGTGAATGATATACCACCACCTAAACCTAAAAAGAAAACTATAGCAAAAGCAAAACGATCCGCTAAAGCTAGCATTAGTGATATAGCAAGACAAGTACAAAAAGCAAAAGATGATTATCACAATGCACAAAAAAAATTAAAGAATAAAAAAGAAGCTATTAAAAAAGCTGATGGATTAATAGAAGGTACACAAGGTCTAGTAGTTGAAGATGAACTAGATAATATACCACCTAATGTAAAAGACGCAGTTAAAGAACAAGAAGTAATCTTTGAACCAAACAGTGGACCACAAACACAATTCTTAGCTGCATCAGAACGAGAAGTATTTTATGGTGGTGCAAGAGGCGGTGGCAAATCTTATGCAATGCTTATTGATCCACTACGATATTGTGATAAACAAAAGCATAGAGGTCTATTACTAAGACGATCAATGCCAGAACTAAGAGATTTAATTAATCATTCACAGCAATTATATCCTAAAGCATACCCTGGTGCTAAATGGAGAGAACAAGAAAAAGAATGGAGATTTCCGTCAGGGGCGAAAATAGAATTTGGATACGCTGAAAATACTACTGATGTACTTAGATATCAAGGTCAATCTTACACATGGATTGGAATCGATGAGCTACCACAATATCCCAATCCAGATATTTATAATTTTCTAAGATCATCTCTTAGATCAGTAGATCCAGAAATACCAGTATTCATGAGAGCAACTGGTAATCCAGGAAACGTTGGATCAGGTTGGGTAAAAGAAATGTTTGTAGACCCTGCAGTTCCTAATACAAGATTTGATATTGAAATACAAACACCAGTTGGTACAAAAAAAATAACAAGAAGATTTATACCAGCTAAGTTACAAGATAATCCTTATCTAATGCAAACAGAGGATTATTATATTATGCTAGCCTCTTTGCCTGAAGTGCAAAGAAAACAATTTTTAGAAGGTGACTGGAGTGCATATGAAGATGCAGCATTTCCTGAGTTTAACAAAGTAAATCATGTTATAGAACCTTTTGATATACCTAGAAACTGGCATAGATTTAGAGCATGTGACTGGGGATATTCTTCACCTGCTTGCGTACTATGGTTTGCTATAGACTTTGATGATAACTTATATATCTATAGAGAACTATATACAAAAAAAGTTGTAGCAGATGTGTTTGCAACACAAGTTTTAAATTTAGAACATAATGAATATATAAGATATGGTGTTCTAGATTCAAGTACTTGGGCAAGAAGAGGTGATGTCGGTCCAAGTATTGCAGAGACAATGATCAATGCAGGATGCAGATGGAGACCATCTGATAGATCACCAAGAAGTCGTATAAATGGTAAACTAGAAATACACAAAAGATTATCAGTTAGAGAAACTAATGATGGAGAGAAACCTTCTTTGTTTATTTTTAATAATTGTATAAACTTAATAAGAACACTACCTCTGTTACCGTGTGATAAAAACAATCCAGAAGATGTTGATACTCACACAGAAGACCACGCATACGATGCTTTAAGATATGGATGTATGTCTCGCCCCATCAATCCTCACGGTCATGGTTTTTCATCATTTAATAATAATGTAAACTATACACCTTCTGATAAAATGTTTGGGTATTAAAATGGAGATAAATAATAAAAAGTTAAGAGTTGGGTTTCAAGACTTAACTGTTAAAGTAGAAAGTCCTTCTTTTACAAAGGATAATCTTACAGACTGTTATGGTCAATACATTCAACGTGAAAATACTATACAGATAAATGAAGGATTAGAAACTCATGATCTGTTAAATACAGTCATACATGAAGTTTTTCATGCATGTGCATATGTTAGTGGATTAACACAAAAAGATAATCCATTATCAGATGACGAAAAAGAAGAAACAGTAGTTAATAATTTAGCTAATACGTTTCATGTTGTACTAAGAGACAACCCATGGCTTACTAAATTTATACAGGAAGCCATAAACAAAACCAAAACTAAGGAGAAATAAATGCCAAACATAATGCAAAAATATAAACAAGGTGATTTAGATGAAAATAATTCAGGTTACGGAAACTCTGCAAAAACATCTAACCCAGCTAATAATATGCCAGCAGTTGAAGAAGGTGGAAAAAACGAAGATGCACCTAAAGTAAAAACTAATATGGTAGATAACAGTGTGTTTTCAAAAGCAGACGAACGAGACTATTAATAAGTTAGGACACTAGATGGCTAAGATAGATCTATCCGATGATACAATCGTAGGAGTAGAAGAACCAGGTAAAGACGAAACGGTTAGAAATGATTTTTCTAGTTTAGAAGGTGTCATTAAATCTCGTTTTCTAAGAGCAGAAGATGCTAGACATTTTGATGAAAGTAGATGGCTAACTGCATATAGAAACTATAGAGGAATCTATGGTTCTGATATGTCATTTACTGAAAGAGAAAAGTCTAGAGTATTTGTTAAGATAACAAAAACAAAAGTTCTTGCAGCATTTGGACAACTAATTGAAGTTCTATTTTCAAGTGGATCTTTTCCTATTGGTGTAGAACATACTCCAATACCTGATGGTATATCTGAATATGCTAGAGTAAAAGGCGAAGATGAACAAGAAACACCACCAAGAGATGAAAGTAATATAGTAGATCTATATGGTTATCCTGGTGATGGAAAAGAAATGAAAGCAGGTACAACAACTGCTGATTTACTTAGAGGACTATCAAAAGAATATGAGGGAATAGATTTTGCAGAAGGAGCATCTCCAGAATCTCCAAAGATTCCACAGATAGAACCTGCAAGAGAAGCTGCTGCTAACTTAGAAAAATTAATAACCGATCAACTAGAAGAAACTTCTGCAATAACTATCCTAAGACATGTATTGTTTGAGATGGTTTTATTAGGAACTGGTGTATTAAAAGGACCATTTACTGATGAAAAAGTTTTACATAGTTGGGACAAAGATCCAGAAACAGAGGAGCAACTTTACAATCCAAAAGTAAAAATGGTTCCTAAATTAGAAGCAGTTAGTATCTGGGATTTCTATCCAGATCCTGATGCTACTAATGTTGATGATTGTGACTATGTAATTCAAAGACATTCATTTAACAGAGGACAACTAAGAGCTTTAGCTAAAAGACCATTCTTTAGACCAGATGCAATATCTTCTTGTTTAAATATGGGAGAGAACTATGAAGTTCGTGGATTTGAAACTGCTTTACTTGATAGAGAAAATGTAGATGATCTTCAAAAAAATAGATTTGAAGTCTATGAGTATTGGGGAACTATGGATAAAAAACTTGCTGAAGAAGCAGGTCTTGAATTTAGTACAGAGTTAGAAGAATTAGATGAAGTTCAAATAAATGCATGGATATGTAATGGACATCTTTTAAGATTAGTATTGAATCCCTTTACTCCTGATAGAATACCATATCATATTTGTCCTTACGAAATAAATCCATATCAATTTTTTGGTGTAGGCATACCAGAAAATATGGAAGATGCACAAATGGTAATGAATGGTCATGCAAGAATGGCGATTGATAACTTAGCATTAGCAGGTAATTTAGTATTTGATATAGATGAAACACAATTGGTACCAGGCCAAGACATGTCTATACATCCTGGTAAAATATTTAGAAGACAATCTGGTGTTACTGGAACAGCCATTAATGGCATTAAGTTTCCAAGTACAGCAACAGAAAATTTACAAATGTTTGATAAGTTCAGACAACTAGCAGATGAGTCTACAGGTATACCTTCATATTCTCATGGAGCAACTGGAGTACAATCAACCACAAGAACAGCAGCTGGTATGTCTATGCTTATGGGAGCAGCTGCATTAAGTATTAAAACAGTAGTAAAAAATATAGATGATTATTTATTAAGACCCCTTGGTGAATCATTATTCTCATGGAACATGCAATTTAATAGTCAAATGGAATCCATAAAAGGTGATCTTCAAATTAAAGCAAGAGGCACATCTTCTTTAATGCAAAAAGAAGTAAGATCACAAAGACTAATGACATTTATGCAAACAGCAAACAATCCTAATATTGCACCGTTTGTAAGATGGCATTCAGTTCTTAAAGAGATTGCAAAATCTTTAGATATTGATCCAGAACAATTAATTAATGATCCAGAGAATGCACAAATTTTTGCACAAATAATGGGGATGACAAATGGAAATAAACAAACTGAAGGCCCTGGTGGACAATCACCAGGCATGGGACCTGCTGGAGGAGTACCTCCAGGAGCAAATCCAGCAGACGCAACAGGAGCTGGAGGTGGCAACATCGGAGCTGGAGGTGTACCGCAGCCAGGGGAAGATCAGTTCGCTACGCAAGCTGCTATGCCTCAAGGACCAAATCAGAACCAACAAGGATAATAAAAGCAGAGGATATTTTAAATTGAAATGACAATACAAGCTAACCCACCATTACCAGATCCAACAACAGGTAGGATGCCTCAGTATACACAAGTATTACAACAGAATGCTAATGGACAATGGGTAATAATGTATGATGTAGCAAATGTACAAACTACTTCTACTACAGGCACAGTACAGCCTACTAATCCAGGACTTGTAACTCCTATAGAAGAGTTTCCAGATCCTGTACCAGAAGATCCTATAGATCCTGTACCAGAAGATCCTGTATATACAAATCCAGATATACCACCAGTATTTGAAGGTGGTGGCGGTAGAGATGATGGTACTCCTACAGGACCAGGAATAGCTAGAAGTCCTTTTAGTGGTGATTTTTATGACGGAGAAACAGGTAAAAAATTAGGACCATATTCACAAAAAGCATTATCTTTTGCACTTGATAGTGGCCTATCTGTAGTAGCTAGTTTAGTAAATATGAATGCCGTTTCTCATTTTGCAAGTTCATTATCTTTTGATGTTCAAAAATCAATAATGGATGCTGAAAAAGATGCTATTGCATCAATGGATGTAAATGATAGAGCTAAAACATATGGTAAAATGAATAGAGCTGCACAAAGAGCAGGGGTATCTACGCCTGCTGCAATAGGAAGTCATTCAGGTGTAGGCCTTGCAGGATTTGGGAATATAAATGCTGGTATGCCTGATAATATTGGAACAGGTTCAGAAGAAGGAAGATCAAGCACTGGCCTTAGAGGAGGTGCAGGACCTTTTAGTGATCAAAATAAAGCAGCAGCAGCAGCAGATGCAGCTAGAGCAACAGCTTCAGCAGCAGCAGCAGATGCAAGAGATAAAGCAGCAAGAGATTCTAATTTTGGTGGTAGCACAGGCACATCAGGCACATCAGGCACATCAGGTACATCAGGTACATCAGGTACAGGAAGTAGAGGACCAGGAGGTGCAGCAGGTAGAAGTAAAGGTGGACCTAGTGGATCATCTGGTTCTAGTGGATCATCTGGAGGAAGTGGCACAGGAAGTAGAGGACCAGGCGGTCCTGGTGGCCGTGGCCGTGGTGGCGGTGGATCAGGAGGTTCAGGAGGTTCAGGTGGATCGGGTGGATCTGGAGGTTCAAGTGGTGGATGTTTTGTTGAAGGCACTGCTATTCAAATGGCTGATGGTACTACAAAAGAAATTACAACAATTAAAGTTGGTGAAGAAACTAGAGGTGGCATTGTACAAGCTAAGATGGAATTTATGCCACAAAATATTTATGACTATAAAGGTGTATTAGTTTCTGGATCACACTGGGTAGTAGAAGATAATCAATTTATTGAAGTTGAAGATAGTAAATATGGAGTTCTTACAGATAGAGTAGAGCCTGTATATACATTTAAAACTTCTAATAATAGAATATGGATTCATGGTATAGAATTTGGAGACTTTGAAACAGGATCTGATGATGACTGGGCACCATACTTTGAAAAAGTTAAACAAGATTTAAATAAAAAATTACGAGGAGAAGCATAATGGTAATGATGCCCCCACAAGGAATGATGTCACCTGAACAAGAACCTATGAGTGAAGAAGATGCTATGATTCAACAACAACTTGATGATAGCACTTTAAAAGTAGGAGGGATTAGAAAAGATGCAACAGAAGGTGAAGCTACAAATTTTGTAATTACTGCTGACCAATTTGTTTCTACCTTAGATGATAAAGTATTAGAAATATTACAAACAAAATTAACACCAAGTATGAGAGATGCTTTAGGCATTATACTAGGACCAGAGGTTGCTAATATACTAGATGAAGTAGGATTACAAGAGCCTCAACATTTAGTGCCACATTCTGCAATTGCAAATGCATTTCCAGCACAGTCAATAGAAGAGTCTATTGCAATGTTTGATCAAAGTTTAGGAGGAGCTATGGCACCTCAACAAGAGATTCCTAATGCACCCACAAGTGGATTAGGCGGAGCACCAATGATGGATGCTCCACCAACTAACGTGCCACCTGTAGAATAACTACAGCACACGAGGGCTACCCTTCCCATAAGGCACCCAACTCAACTAAGGAGGATACTATGGTTGACGAAACAAATGAAGTTATAGAAGAACAAGAAGAAACAATAGAAACAGAACCTGTAGAGGCTATAACTGAAGAGGAACAAGTAGATGAAATACTTGATCCAACACCTTATCAAAACAAGTATAAAAGAGATCTCGATGATAAGGATACTGATACAGCTACCGAACAACAGGACACCGAAGAAGAGGCTACTCCTGAAGAACGCCCTGTAACAGCCGAGGAGAAGGCTTTTAAGAAACGTTATGACGATCTTAAACGCCATTACGACAAGACCTTAAGTAAGCATAAAAATGAAGTTACTAAACTTAAGACTCAAGTTGAACAAAAAGCAAATGAGATGCTACCACCTAAAGATCCAAAAGAACTTGCAGCGTGGAGACAAAAGTATCCAGATGTTTATGATGTTATAGAAAGCGTTTCTTTGCAACAAGCAGAGAATCGTACTAAACAACTTGAAGAGAAGTTTCAGTTTTTACAAGAACAGCAAACACAAATTGCTAAAGAAAAAGCTGAAGTGGAATTGATTAAGCGACATCCTGACTTTCAGGAAATTCGTGCTACTGATGATTTTCATGAGTGGGCACAAGTGCAAGATCCTACAATTCAAGGATGGTTGTATGACAATACAGATAATGCAGATTTAGCCGCAAGAGCTATTGATCTTTATAAAATGGATAAAGGACTTTCTAAAAAAGAAAAGAAAACTAATTCAGAAATAAAAAAAGAAGCTGCAAAATCAGTCACTACAACTAAGAAAGCTAATCAAACTGACGTAGCTGATAAAAAGATTTGGAGTGTTAATGAGATTTCTAAATTAAAACCTCATCAATTTGACAAATATGAAAAAGAAATAATGCAAGCTAGAAGAGAAGGTCGTATAAAAGCATAAACTAAAAACTTAACTTAACGCTATAAAGGAGAATAATATGGCAATATCAAGATCAAGTGGGTATAACAACCTGCCAGGCGATAATTTCATACCTGCTATTTATAGTCAAAAGGTTCAAAAGTTTTTCAGAACTGCTTCGGTTGTTGAAGACATTACAAACACCGACTACGCTGGAGAAATTGAGGCTTATGGCGATACGGTAAATATTATCAAAGAACCTACGGTTACTGTAGCTGCGTACACTCGTGGTGCATTAATCAACACACAAAACTTAGCTGACGATCAACTACAACTAATTGTTGACCAAGCCAATGCTTTTGCTTTTAAAGTAGATGACATTGAAGAAAGACACTCTCATGTAAATTTTGAGTCTGTTGCAACTTCTTCTGGTGCATATGCTCTAAAAAATGCTTATGACAAAAATGTTATAGCTGCAATGGTAGCTGGTGCTGGAACAACTGTTGGTTCAGATGGATCTGGTAACGTAGACGTTGGAACTTATGCGGAAGGATTATCTTTATCAGGTACTCCTGAAACTGATCCAGTAAACGTTATAGCTAATCACTCTAAAAGACTAAACGCAGCTGATGTTCCTGAAGAGAACAGATGGTTCCTAGCTGGACCTGAGTTCTACGAAGAACTAGGCAAAGCAAATAACAAGTTAATGGCTGATACTTCTGGTACTGCTACACCATTAAGAAATGGTAAAGTATACCAAGGAAAAATCAATAACATGAGCTTGTATATGACAAATAACTTTGCTGCTGCAAGTACGTCTAACGTTTTCTTATGCATGTCTGGTCACATGTCTTCAACTGCAACTGCTAATCACATTGCAAAAATTGAAGTAGTGAGAGACCAAGATTCTTTTGCAGACGTTGTTAGAGGATTACATGTGTTTGGTAGAAAAGTATTAAGATCGGAAGGTCTTATTGCTCAATATCTTTTAATTGATTAAAATAGGAAAGGAATAATATCATGGCTACTTACGATGTAACAGGTAATTCTAGTTCAACTAGTACACCTTCAAGAAAAAACCCTGGTGTAAGGACTCCTTACCTAGTGGAAAATACAATTGATATATCAAAAATCAATAGTTCTGCGGGAACAGCAGATGGAGACGTACTACAAGTATTAGACGTTCCTGCTGAAACTTTAGTTCTACACGCTGGTATCGAAGTTATTACTGCACTATCTAGTAGTGTAACTATGGACTTTGGTATTACTGGTGGAGACGTTGATGTATTTGTTGACGGAGATGCTAATGCAACAGGATACTCTGTGCTAACAGCTACTGCAAGACCAATTATTGCAAGTGCTGACACTATCGACTTATTAGTCGCAGGTGCAGCTTCTTCTGTTGGTAAAGTTAGAGTATTCGCACTTATGTGTGATGTTTCTGGCGTTTACGAAACAGCAAACAATGCTTAATTGTTAATTAGAGGGGAGCCTTATGGCTCCCTTCTTTTATAAAGGAATTTATGAGTACAATAGATTTAAGAAAAACTACAACAGCATCTACAGGACAGAAACTTACTCACATGTATGATAACAGTCCTAAAAAAATTAATCAAGAAGATATTATTAATTTAAGATTAGATGAGCAAGATAAAAAAATAGATAAAATATTAAAATTATTAGAGAGTAAATAATGAATTACCTACAACTTACAAATGCAGTATTAGCAGAACTTAATGAAGTAAAACTTACTTCATCCAACTTTGCAAGTGGTGCTGTAGGAATTCAGCAAACAACAAAAGATGTTGTTAATAAATCATTAAGAGATGTTTACTCATCAGAAATGGAATGGCCTTGGTTACATAGTGATGCAACACAAGTAACATACGCAGGTCAAAAAGAATACACATTACCTACAGACTACAGATCAGTAGACTATGACTCTTTTTATTTAGTGCCCAGTGAGTTAGTTACTAACTCTACATTTGACAGTAATATAACTGGTTGGTCAACAGTATCAGGAACACCTGCATATAATTCTGGTGGTAATGGAAGATTAAGATTAAATGCAGCAGCAGCTTCTGCTACATTATCTACAATAAAAAATAAAGAATATAGATTACAAGTTAGAGTAATAGATAGTTCTTCAGGAGGATCTAGTTTAAAAATACAAGTAGGTACATCAGCTGCAGGAACACAAAATTTAAATACTACATTAACTGTATCTGATTTTGGAGATGGTAATATATTAGATACTACATTTACAGCAACAGCATCTACATCACATCTTACATTAGATAATGATGATGCTAATAATTTAGATGTTGACTTTGCTAAAGTATCTGAAAATCTTACTCCAAGAAAATTAACATATATTACTTATGACGATTATAGAAGAAGATTTTTAACTACAGCACAAATAAATAGTAGTGATCATTATGGTATTCCTGATTATGTTTATAGATCACAAGATGGAAAGTTTGGGCTATATAGAATGCCAGATTCAGATGGTTATACAATAAACTATGAGTATTGGAAAACTCATTCTGATTTATCAGCCTCAACAGATACCCCAGATATACCTGCTAGATTTCATGATGTAGTTGTAGCAAGAGCAAAGTATTATATTTATAATCTTAGATCTGATCCACAGTTTACACAATTTGCTGATAGAGATTTTAGAGAAGGCGTTAAACGAATGAGAATAGAATTAATTAATTCTCCATCTCAAATGCTAGATACTAGAGTTAACTTTGGAAGAAGTAGAGGTACTAGATTAAGTGGCTGATACTTCACAAATATCCCCATTTGTATTTGGGTGTTCAGGTGGTCTTGTATTAAACAAAGATACATTTTCTTTTGAGCCAGGGGAGTCTAGAATACTACAAAACTTTGAGCCAGATATAAAAGGTGGATATAAAAGAATATTAGGTACAACTTTTTATAATAGTAATATTGTACCACAAGTATCTTCTTCAAATGAAAGAGTAGTAATGTCTGCTATATTTAACGATTTAGTTTTAGCGGCAAGAGGCGGCTCTATACACAGAGCATCAAGTGGATCAGGAAGTTGGACATCTGTTAAAACAGGATTAGGAACCCCTTCTAGTAACTATACATTTCAAAAATTTAACTTTACTGGTACAGATAATATAGTTATAGCAACAGGTACATCATTTCCTATGATAATAGATACATCATACAATGTTACAACTGTAAATGCAACTGGTAGTGTTAATGGATTTTCTATTGTAGAAGTATTTAAAAATCATATATTTTTTGCTGGCGGCAGTAGTGCACCTCAAGAGATAAAATTTATGGGTCCTTTTCAAACTAATGATTTTACTAGTAGTAATGGTGGTGGGGCTATTAAAGTAGATACAACTATTATTGGATTAAAAGTATTTAGGGGCAGTTTATTTATATTTGGTTTAGATAAGATATTTAAATTAACAGGAACTAGTTTATCTGACTTTGCAATAACTCCTGTTACAAGAACTATTGGTTGCTTAGACAGAGGATCTATTCAAGAGCTTGGTGGTGATATTGTATTTTTAGCACCAGATGGTATAAGAACTATTGCAGGTACAGAAAGAATTGATGATGTTGAATTAGGCACAGTATCAAAACAAATTCAAGAACGTATTGATGAAGTAACTACAGATAATGTTAGCTCATTAGTTATAAGAAAAAAATCACAGTATAGAATGTTCTATCCAAAAACAAGTGGTACAGAAGCGTCAGCAAAAGCTATTATTTCTGTAGTAAAAGTAAATTCAAATACAGGAAGACTTGGATATGAATATGCAGATCTTGTTGGCATTAAGGCTTCTTGTTGTGATTCAGACTTTATAGGAAGTGAGGAGACAGCATTGCATGGCGGATATGATGGCTATATATATTTACAAGAATCTGGAACATCAGCATCTAATGTATTTACAAGAGCTGGAGGAACAGCAAACATAGAAAGTATATACAAATCTCCTGACTTAACAATGGGAGATCCAGGCATACGAAAAAGTATGCAACGAGTAATTGTAAACTATACTAATGAAGGATTAGTTGATGCTAATTTAAGATTAAGATATGATTATGATTCTGCAACAACACCACAGCCAGGATCGTACCCTCTGGCAACAGGAAACATACCAGCTATATATGGAACAGGAACATATAGTAATTCGACTTATAACCAATCGAGTTTACCATTAGTACGTCAAGATGTTCAAGGTTCAGGATTTGCAGTAGCTGTTAAAGTAAATGATGAAAGTGCAAATCCACCAATAAGTTTAAAAGGTTTTGAATTAGAATTTGTCCCAGGAGGAAGAAGATAATGGCAGGATATTCGGCTCGACAGAGTTCCTACAGTAGCGGTGATACTATTACCGCAGCACATACTAATGATGAGTTTAACTCGATATTAGCAGCATTTCATGTATCAACAGGACACACCCATGACGGCAGTACTGCTGGTGATGGTGGCCCTATATCTAAATTATTTAGTAATGCTTTAGTATTTGGTACTAATGCAGATACAGACATAGCAATTACATTTAATGCAAATAGTAATGATGGTGTATTAACATGGAAAGAAGATGAAGATTACTTTGAGTTTTCTGATGATCTGTTAATAGCAACTACAGAAAAAATACAGTTTAGAGATACTGCAATATATATTCATTCATCTACAGATGGCCAGTTAGACCTGGTAGCAGATACAGAAATACAGATAGCAGCTACTACAGTAGATATTAATGGTGCAGTAGATATATCTGGCAACTTAGGAGTTGGTGGTAACTTAACTGTTACTGGAAATACAACTTTTAATGGTGGCACACAAACTTTAGGAGACGCTGCTACTGATAACGTAGTTTTTGGTGCAGATGTTAATTCTAGTATTATACCTAATACTGATAATAATTTTGATTTAGGCTCATCTTCTCAAGAGTGGAAAGATATTTATATTGATGGTATTGCTTATTTAGATGCTATTAACTTTAATGGTACAGCTATTTCATCTACAGCTGCAGAACTTAACATTGTAGATGGTGGCACATCAGCTACTTCTACTACTGTTGCAGATGCTGATAGAGTTGTTTTAAATGATAATGGCACAATGGTTCAAGTGGCAGTTACAGATTTAGCTGCATACTTTGATGATGAAATTACAGCAATGCCTAATCTTGTTACTACTGCAGCAACAACAGTAGGTGCACTAAATAGTGGATCAATTACTTCAGGATTTGGATCTATAGATAATGGATCATCTGCAATAACAACTACAGGTACAGTTACTTATGGTAGTTTATCAGATGGCTCTATAACTATCACAGCATTTGTTGATGAAGATAACATGGCATCTAATTCAGCTACATTAGTTCCAACGCAACAATCTGTAAAAGCGTATGTAGATACTCAAATTACTGCAGAAGATTTAGATATAACAACTGATAGTGGCACTATTGCAATTGACCTTGATAGTGAAACACTAACTGTTGCTGGCGGTACAGGACTTGCTTCTAGTGCTTCTTCAAATACAGTTACATTAGCAGTAGATGCAGCACAGACAGGAATTACTTCAGTAGTTAATACAAGTTTAGAAATAGGTAGAGACGCAGATAATAGAATTAAATTTGGTACAGACAATCAAATTATTTTTGAAGTATCTGGTGGAGATAATGTAATTTTTAAAGCTAGTGGTGAAATTGAAGCTGCAAGTTTAGATATATCTGGAAATGCAGATATAGATGGTACACTAGAAGCAGATGCCATTACAGTAAATGGAACTGCACTAAATACAGTTATTGCTGGAGTAACAGTTACTAATGCTACTAACTCTGCCCATGTATCTGTTGCAGATAATGAAAGTACTAATGAGGAAAACCTTATACCTTTTATTGAAGATGCTTCTGCTACAGGTAATGTCGGTTTAGAATCAGATGGTGACTTTGCATATAATCCAAGTACAGGTACAGTTTCGGCTACTATATTTAAAGGTAACATTGATGCAGTCGATGGGGACTTTGATGGTACTCTTGAAGCTGATGCAATAACTATAGGAGGTACAGCTATTGGTTCTATTTATAGTGCTATAGCAGGTAGCTCTAGTATTGTAACAACTGGTGCATTAAATAGTGGATCTATTACATCTGGATTTGGTACAATTAATAATGGCTCATCAGCTATTACAACTACTGGTACAGTTAATTTTGGCAGTCTAGCTGACGGAACTATAACAGTTACAGCATTTGTAGACGAAGATGATATGAGTACAAATTCAGCTACACTAGTACCAACACAGCAATCAGTTAAGGCATATGCAGATACTAAAGCTACACCAGGCTTTGCAGTAGCGATGGCGATCGCATTATAGTATAAAAAAAGATTGACAAACACACAGGGGAATGTATAATATAATAAAGGATTGTTTTATTTACATTTTTATTTAACAAGGAGAAAACATGGCACAAGATTTTGAATCAAATGGACAGAGAATTACAAACTCTGCTACCACTATACTTACAGCTGACAGTGATGACGCTGTAGTGGGTCTTCGTTTTGCTAACATTTTAACAACCACAGCCACATTAGATGTATTTGTATCTGAAGGTGGTTCCACTACAAGATACTTAATAAAAGGTGTAAGTGTGCCAGCTAGTTCATCAATTGAAGTAGTTCAAGGTGGTTCTAAAGTAGTACTGCAAAGTGGAGATGTATTAAAGGCACAAGCTGGAACAGCTGATGCATTTGATTGCTGGCTAAGTAGAGTAGATACAATTAGTTCTTAAGGAGAATAATATGGCATATCAAGAAGAAGTAGGGGGTCCACTATTTATAGGTTCAGGCGGACCTGCATCTGAGGTAATTCCTGAACATGATGCAATAGTAGACGTAAACCAAGTAGTTGGACATGCAGTACTTGCAGGACCAATTACATTTAACGCAGTGGTTACGATCACTGGCGTAGTGGTGGTGATGTAATGGCTAATATAGAATTAGATGGTGTAAATAAAACAATAAAAGTAGACTCTGGTGATTTAACACTTGATGTTCCAGGTGATATAATTTTAGATGGTGATGGAGCCGATGTTCATTTTAGAGATGATGGCACTGGCTATTTACAAATTGGTAACAGTTCGAATGACGTTCTTTTAACAAGCCTTCAGAGTGATAAAGACATGATTTTTAAAGGTGTTGACGGTGGTTCTTTAATCACTGCTCTTACTCTTGATATGTCAGCTGCGGGTAATGCTACCTTTAATGCAGATGTAACTGTTGGTGGAACATTAAATGCTTCAAGCACTCAAATTATAACAAGTAATACTCCTATAATTAGTTTTATTGAAAGTGATCAAAGTAACAAACAATATCAAATAGGTTCATTTGGTGCTGCATTTGCTATTTACGACCAATCAAATACTGAATTTAGATATATTATAGATACTAACGGCAATCACGTATTTAACGAGGGTAGTGCTGATTGTGACTTCCGAGTAGAATCTAATAACGGAACTCATAGGTTTTTTGTTGATGGTGGTAATAATGTTGTCATAGTTGGTGGTAATGATGGTGGAGGCACAGTTCCTGTTCCAATTAATACTAACGGTGGTACTGATCCTGTATTTCAATTACAAGGTGCTAACAATGCTAATGAATACACTATGCATCTTATGGGCGGTATTGATGCACAAAACAACCCACCTGCAATATACTTTAGTAAATCAAGAAGTAACACTTTAGCTCAACACACTATCTTACAAAATGGTGATAGAATAGGAGAAATTGTTTTTGCTCCTGCTGATGGTGTAGATAGAAATTCAGTAGCGGCTTTTATCTGTGCTGATGTAGATGGTACTCCAGGTGAAAATGATACACCAGGAAGATTAGAGTTTCATACAACAGCCGATGGTGCAAACACTTCAACTGAAAGAATGAGAATACTAAGTGGCGGACAGGTAATAATAGGTAGTACATCACAAAAAGCTGATGAATTATTTAGTGTTGCTACAGGTGCTAATAGTAGAATTGTTTATATTGATAACAGTAATGCTAGTTATTCTCAAGAATTAATTAAAGGTGATGTAAACAGAGCACAAAATAACGCTTATGGCTTTCTTAGATTTACCACAAGTGGTGAATCCGATACAGAATTTAACTTTACAGGCACAGGAGAGGCTTATGCTGATGGCTCTTGGAACGCAGGAGGTGCGGATTATGCTGAGTATTTTGAATGGGAAGATGGTAATAGTTCTGATGAAGATAGACGAGGATATTCAGTTGTTTTAGATGGCAATAAAATTGTCAAGGCAACAGATAGCGATGATACTTCAAAAATTATAGGAGTTATATCTGCTTACCCTGCTGTTGTTGGTGACGTTGATATTGAGAGATGGAAACAAAAACATTTAAAAGATGATTTTGGTTCTTACATTTACGAAGATTACACGCAAACAGAATGGAAAGAAACTACTATTATAGATGGTGTAGAAGATATTAAAGAACATACATATCAAACAGATTTAATTCCTGATGATGTTACTGTACCTGATGATGCCATTGTTACTGTAAAAGATGAAGATGGTAACAATTTACAACGAAGAAAAGTTAATCCTGATTGGAATAAAGACACTGCTTATATATCAAGAGCAGATAGAAAAGAATGGGATACAGTAGGTCTTATGGGTAAACTTAGATTACGCAAAGGACAACCAACAGGAACAAATTGGATTAAAATGAGAGACATCTCAGACACAGTAGAGGAGTGGTTAGTTAGATGAGTGAAATAAGAGTAGATACTATATCAGAAAAAACAAGTGCCAATGGTGTAGCCGTTGACGGTGTAACATTGAAAGACGGTGGGTTAACCACAACTGCTGCCGTAGGAATTGGAACTGCCTCACCTTCAAAACTTTTATCTCTAAAATCAGATGGTAGCGGTGGTGCAATAGGAATAGATATTCATAACGAGGGTACTAATTCTGCTGACGACGCTATTATTACTTTTGAAACACAAGGTCATAGAAATTACTCTATGGGTATTGATAGAAGTGCAAGTTCTTTTGTTGTTATGTCAGAAGCAGATGGATTGGGAACAGCAAGATTAACCATTGATGATAGTGGTGATGCAATATTTAGTGGCACAGTAGGAGTCCCTACTTTAGATATAATGTCTGGTTCATCAATTGATGGAACGATAACAACAAGCAGTTCTTCACTTACATTAAATGCTAGAAATACGGGCAATATGTTATTTCAATCTGGTGGTAGTGAAAAAATGCGTATTATGAGTGATGGCGATATTGGAATCGGCACGACTGCCCCAACACAAAATCTCGAATTGGTTGTAAGTAAAACTGCAAGTATTCCCACAAATCAAGCAGTAGGTTCAACGGATAATGGTGCGGCTTGTGGAATGGGTATTCACAATGAAAATGACTCTGCCGCTTATTCTGGAATTGCTTTAGAAACAAGAACTAGCGGTGCTTCAAGATGGTTAATAGCTAACGAATGGCAGAGTACTTACAATGGTGATTTAGTATTTAGAAATAGAAATGGTGCAACAACTTCAACAGAAGTTATGAGACTTACTAGCGGTGGCATAGCTATTGGTGGTACAGGTGCAGCTAACACACTCGATGATTACGAAGAAGGTACTTGGACACCTACTCTAAGTTCTAATGCAACCGCTGCTGCTTATAGTCTACAAGTTGGTGTATATACAAAAATAGGAAGAATGGTTCATGTTAGTTGTCAAGTTCAAATGTCTGACCTTGGAAGTTTTGCTGGAGCTACTATCAACGTAAATGGATTACCCTTTACTTCAGCAAACAATTCCGTAGACACTATTGGAGTTTTACAATTAAACGCAACTGCTATTGCTACATCACCAGATATACACGTTAGAATTCCAGCAAATAATGCTTATGCAAGATTAGAAAATGCTTCTGGAGCAACCACAACTGACAATAATATGAATGCAAATCGTTTAGATACAGGTACAAGAGTAAGATTTACTGCGGTGTATTCTATATAAAATTTTAAAAGGAGAAAACAATGGCAATAACAAAAGAAACAGAAATAGCAAAAATAGAAGTAGTTGGAGAGTATAAAGCTGTTCAAGTAGCTACCGATACTGTTATCAAAGAAGATGGCACAGAACTATCTCGTGGTAGACACAGACATGTATTACATCCAGGCACTCTTGATGATTCTGATGCTTTAGTTGATACTGACATTTCAAGCGAAGACGCAACAGTACAAGCAGTGGCAAACGCTGTATGGACTGATGCAGTTAAACTATCTTGGAAAAATCATCTGATAGCTAATAAACCTATTTAAGGATAACATATTATGACAAGCACAATTAAAGTAGATACTATTAGTGAGAACACCAGTGCTAACGGTGTAGCCGTTGACGGGGTAACGTTAAAAGATGGTGGAGGTACATTTACAAGTCCTGTTTTAGTACCTGATGGCTCTACTTCAGCTGTATCACTAGGTAACGATGGTGACCCTAACACTGGTATTTATTTTCAAGCTGCAGACTCACTAGGTTTAGTACTTGGGGGCTCAAGAAAATTATCTGCTACTTCAACTGGTGTAACAATTGAAAATGGTTCTTTGTCTGCTAAAGGTGGAGCTGTATTTAACGAAGATTCTGCTGATGTAGATTTCAGAGTAGAGTCTAATGGTAAAACACATGCACTATTTGTTGATGGTGGTAATGATAAAATTGGAATTATAAATAGTACACCAAATTCTTTTGAAACTGGTTATAATGATTTAGTTGTTGGTGATACAGACACACACCACGGATTAACTATTGTTGGTGGAACTTCTCATCAATCAAGTATAGCTTTTGCAGATGGCACAAGTGGTAACGCAGCATATCGTGGCAGTATATATTACAACCACGCTTCTGACGCTATGGTGCTTTCTACTGGTGCAACACAAGTAGCTTCATTTCACACAGACGGAATTGTATTTAATGAAAATAGTAATGACCAAAATTTCAGAGTAGAATCTAATGATAACACTCACACTTTTTTTGTAGATGCTGGTGTAACCAGAACTTTTATAAATGAGAGTGCTGATACTCTTAATGATAATGGTTTAACAATAAACCAAAGCACAGGTGATAATACTATTTTAGCTTTTAAATCTTCTGATGTTGCACATGCTAGAACTAGTGTAGCTGAAACTGATACTTACGCAGAATTTGGTAAAGCTAGTGGTAATGATGGTGGTTTAGTAATAACTTCACTAAATGATGCAGGCAATATTGCTTTTTATATGGATGCTCATGCTAGAGAAATTGATACAGGAAAAGGCACAGGAGATCATGGTACAATGAATTTTGATGCTAATACACACGATGGGTCAGGTAGTGGTACTTCTCTTAATAGTAATGGAAACATGGTTACTTTTAGTAACGACAATAGTGTTAGATTTATATTTGATGCTGAAGGAGATATTCATGTAGATGGTTCTTCTTCAATTAGCACTTATGATACCTACGAAGATGCTCATTTAGTTCGTGCTTATGATTTATCTCATGGTGCAGGAGTTATTGCTTCTCAATTTGATAAATTTGTACAATATAATAAAGACGATTTAACAGATGCAGGTTTAGTGGGTAGAGTGAATCACGAAACATTAAAGGATGGAACAGAAGCAAAACCACTTATTAATATGACAGGGTTTGTAAGACTACACAACGGTGCTATCTGGCAACAATATGAAAAACATCAAAAACTTGCTAGTGCAGTTTATGAACTTGCTAAAGCAGCAGTTGGTGAAGATAAGGCTAATGAAATACTAGAACAAAACGAAATTAAATTATTAAACTAAGGAGAACACAATGGCAATAACAGCAAATATGACAACTCACGATGGTGTAGCATTAACAGATGCATACGTTAGAGTGACGTCTACATATGTCAAAAAAATGAAAGTAACTGATGAAGAAGGTAATACATCAGATGCATGGAAGCTAGTCTACGATGTTGAAATTTACAAAGATAAAGCAACACGTGATGACGCAAATAAAGAAAAATCTATGCGTATATCTAACAGACATTTGCAGCATTTTAAAATTGATTACAGTTTAGATGCAACAGATAATCCTGTAAAACTTGCATATGCAGATTTAAAAACAAATAGCCAGTTATCGAATGTTAAAGACGTAACTGAATAAGGAATAAAGTACCATGGAAATGGAACCCCAAACCGAACGAGAACATATTATTTCAATACAAGGACATATTACTGGTGTGAAAAGAGATATTAATAATCTAAAGGATGACGTGTCTCATGTACACAGAGATGTAGAAAAATTGGGTGGCAAGATAGATAAAATCTATTGGGTTGTACTAACTACAGTGGGGGCTGTAGCTTTAATGGTATTAGAAACTTTACTAGGGATGATGAACTAATGGCAAAGAAAGCTAAATCATACGAAGCACATATTGCTATTAAAAAAGGTACATCTATAGGTAGACATCCTATCACAAGTAGTATGAATAAAAAAAAGAAAGCGAACTTTAAGAAATATAGAGGACAAGGAAAGAGAAGATAATGGTAAAAACAACAGTATCACCACAATCGGTAGCTATACAAAAAGAAGTGGGTGGTTTAGTAAAAAATCCAAAACTTGCTCCAGGAACTGAAGTTAAACCTCAGATGCAACAAGTAGGAGCTGGAGAAACTATGGCTACTGCAGGAGTATCTGCAACAGCACCTACAGTATCTACTACCGCAAGTCAGGCTCCAGCAGCAGCAACTATAACCCCAACAACTGGTGGTACAGCGGCAACACAAACAGCAGCAACACCAGCTACAGCACAAACATATACAGCAACAGGTGCTGGATTAGCTCCACAAATGACAGCACAGCAAGCTACAGGTGCTCTTACTCAAGAGGCTGTAGCACAAACAGGAACTATCACAGACCCTGCAACCGTAAGGGGACAACTTAAAGATATTACAACAGACATTGAAAATGCAATGGCAGCAGGATCACCACTTCCTGCATTTGCTAGAGGTGCATCTAAAATGGCTATGGCAGCTATGGCACAAAGAGGATTATCTGCTAGTACTATAGCAGCAGATGCAGTAGCTGAAGGTGTGCTTAGAGCATCTACACAGATAGCACAAGCAGACGCTCAAACTTATAAGGATATGATATTCCAAAATTTAAGTAACCGTCAACAAGCAATGATGACTAATGCACAGAATTACTTTCAAAGAGATATGCAGAATCTTAGTAATAGACAGCAAGCAGCATTAACAAATACACAAATTAAACAACAGTTTTTATTATCAGATCAAGCAGCTAGCAACGCAGCAAAACAATTTAACGCAACTAATAAACAACAGACAGATCAATTTTTTGCTAACTTAAATGCAGGCATACAAGAATCAAATGCTAAACGTGCAGATGCTATGGGCCAATTTAATGCACAAGAAATAAATAAAGTAAGAGCACAGAATGCATCAAATACTATAGCAGTTAATGAAGCTAATGCACAAAGAAAAGCAACTATAGGACAATTTAATGCAGGGTTACAAGATCAAAGAGATAGATTTAATGTAGAAAATCAAAGGATTGTAGATCAAAGTAATGTTGAATGGAGACGTGCAATTAATACTGCAAACACTGCAGAGATAAATGCAGCCAATCAAATTAATGCACAAAACGCTTTAGATTTATCTAACTATGCAATGAATGCTCTGTGGCAACAATGGCGTGATGAAGCATCTTGGTCACAGACAGAAGGCGAGAATGCAAAGAATAGAGCACACAATTTAGCTGTAGCCGCTATGGAAAGAGCTACTACATTTGATATAATGGATGAAAACAAAAAAAATAAACTACTAGAACTTCTTGGTAAGTTTGCAGTAGGAGTATGGGCAACACCGTAAGGAGATAATTATGGATTGGATGAAAAACGCATGGGACTGGACTAAAACTTTATTAGGGGATACTGATATGGGTGATTTAGTAGATGGGGCTAAATACGCAATGAGTTATTTTGATGATGATGATCCTTCTGGAACTTTTGGAAGTTCTGGTGGATTAGTAAATTTATCAGGAAAAATTAAAACATCTATAACTACACCAACAAAAGCAACTGCAGGTAAAATTAATAAAAGTCCTATAACTAGTCAAGCAGAAGCAACAGTCAATAAGCATAGGGCAATACTTGCACGAGCAATTAATCAAGCAAGAGGCATAACATCAACAGCGAAGAGAGTGTAGTATGGCAGAGCAACAAATACCAGAAATGGAATATGATGAATTTAATGCTCCTATTCCAGGACAATCATTAACAGACGATCCAGGTAATGCAAAGTGGGAAAACCCCCCACGTTATGCAGAAGTTGGCGAAGTATCTAATGTGTTAATGAAAAAAATATTTAATAAAAGAAGTGTAAAAAATATACTTATGATGCTTGAAGCAGGTATACCTGTAGAGGGTGTGGCTAGAACTATAGTATTTGCAGGATATGCAGAAGGACAGTACAATCCAGATGTAGGAGTTTTAATTGCAAGAATAGCATTTGAAGCTGTACTAACTATTGGTGTTGTAGGCAAAGTAAAAAATTTAAAGATAACACTTAAACCTAAAGATCAAGACAAAAATGATTTTGAATTTGAAATGGGACAACTTAAATTTGCTAAAGAGATTGCAGAAAAAATGGGAAGTAAAGATATTAAAAACGCAGATGAAAGTACTATTGAAGAGATGGGTAACATGAGTTTAATGGCTAGGCCAAATACAGAGGAGTCAGAGTAATGGTAGATTTTGCAAGTGGATTAATGAGCTTTGCTACTGGTGCAGTTAAAGGTGGTATTGAAATACAAAAACGAAGAGAACAAAGAGAAGATGATCTAATAGCAGGTGCAGAAACAGATGCTGCTACTGAAGTAGAGACAATGATAAATGATGCTAGGGCAGAACTTAGAGCATCTCAAAATCTTTTTAACACTACTGCAAATAATCAAATTAAAAACTGGAACTCAATAGCATCAGAATATGGAGCAGAGTTTCAAGATGATTTAAGTATATTAGCAGTTAGTAGGCCTGATTTATTTCAGGGTACAGACTTAGAAAAAATTAGATCTAATGTAAATAATTTTATGAATGTTGGCCCATTAGGAGGAGATATAACTCCTGATAGTGATGTAGCTAAAGATTTTTATTCTCAGTATGGAGAAGGAGCAACAGGCTCTTCTGTGTTTAAAGCACAGCAAGATGCCTATAATGCTAAAGTTAGAAACAATATGTCTCAACTTGTAGGATCAAATAGTACTAAGCTATTACTTGATGACTACTTACCAAAAGGTGCAGTTAAAGGAGATCAAACTTTTATTAGACCAGAAAAATTAGAAAGAGTACAAGAAGGTAGAGTATCTCGTGAAGCATTTTTAGGTAATGTAAATGATTTAGTTAATAGTGGTTTAACTACAGACCCTGATAGTGTAAGCCAAGGTGCGTATATGAAGACAGCAAATTGGGTACCTACAATGACTGTAAATGATATGCGTGCAAATTTAGTAGCAAATGGTGTAACTAGTGTTGCAGATCAAAATGCTAGTATCATGGTAGCTATGGCTAATACTAGAACTGCGTTAAAAAATCAAGGCTTTGAAGGAGATGCTCTTAAAGCTATGGTAGATAAAGGAGTTATAACTGCAGACAATATAGCAGTTATGCAAGATAGTGTTCAAGGATTAGTTATGGATCTTTGGCAAAAAAATATAGAAACTATAGCAAAACAAAAAGATATAAGTCAGAATGGAATGATAGTACATAATTATTTAACTAATGATAAATTTGCAGAACTTAATCCTGATGGTCATAAAGCAGCTCTGTCTATTGTAAAAGAACAAATGGTAGCTGCTCAAAAAGCAATATCATCTATGGGATACACTAATATGGTAGGTGAGTTTGTACAGACAGTAGATCCAAAAACAATGTCAATAGTAGATCCTGCATTAGCTATTGCATCTGTAGAAGATGGTAAAATAACTCCTGGTGTAATACATCCTAGACTTGTAGATGGTGTATTTAAAATTACAGATTATAATGGAAATGAATTAGGTACAGCACCTCTTGAGTTTTTCTTTGCAATTGATGATACTGAAGATGGACCTGCTATACCAAAATATGATGCACAATATGGGGCTAAAAATGGAGATAAAATAAGACAAATAATATTTGATAATAATGGTGGCGAGGCTGCTGTTATGTCTATGATAACACAAAAATAATATATGGGAACTATTTCATTTGCACCGCTTCCTACTGAGGATCAAGAGCTAGTACCTACTAGTGAGAGTACTAATCAAATAGAATTTGCACCTATTGAAGGAAGCACAAAAGAAAAACTTAATTTATTTCAAGACGATATATACGAAATACAACAAAAATTAGATGCACAAGAATTACCTTATGTAAGTCAACTTGAATATCAAAAAGCTAATCAAGGATTTCAAGCTAGAGATGCTGCATTTTATGGAGTTGCAAACAGTATGTCTGGTGCTGTATATCATGCATCTGGTATTCCAGGATGGGCAGACAGAGCAGCAGATGCTGTAATAAATAGTTTTGGTGGTGATGCAGATAAATGGACAAAAAATTATTTATATGGGGATGTTATAACTGATGAGGCAGGCATTACTACATATCAAGATTATATAGATCAGGACAGATTGGCAAAAGAAAGAAATGAGTTTAGGCAATCTTTAGATGATAATGTATTTAAAAAAGCTACACATTTTGCTCTAAGAAATATAGATTCAGGAGAAGAGTATTTAAAAGGTGTATCTAAATCTATTACTCCTACTAGTATGTTTGATGTTGATCCATACTTTGAACCAAAGGGAATACCAGAACTAGTAGTTGCTGGTTTTGGAAGCATGCCTGTAGCTATTGCTGAAATAGCTGGAGCTACTGCCGCAGCTGCTGGAGTTATTACTGCTGCTGGAGTATCTGCTCCTGCATGGTTAGCTGCTGGTACTGGATTTGCTGCTTTATCTTTTTTAGGTTCTTATGAACAAGAGCCAAGTAAAGTATTATATAATACTGTTGTAGGGTTTGGTGAAGGTGTTGCCTTTGGATCTTTAAATAAATTACCTGGTTGGAAATCTAGAACAGTTGGACTAGGAACTATTGGTGCTTCTTCTGCAGCATTACATGGTGGTGGAGCACAAGAAATTATTGCAGGTGCTATTAACTTAGCATCTTTAGGTGCAGCAGGTAGAGGAATATATAAATTAACAGGTAAAGATATTTTAGGAAGTAGATCTAAAGAAGAAGGCACATCAGATGCAGTATGGTCATTTTTAAAATCTCAAGATATTTTATTACATGATATATCTAGATTAGATTTACATCAAAAAACTTTAAAGAGCTATGTAGAAGGAAAACGTGAAGGTTTTTATATTGAAGTTGAAGGTTTGCCATTTGAGTTAGCAAGAGAAACTAAGTTTGAGTTAACTAAAAAAAGTAAAAAAGATTTAGAAATAACTTTAGGCAATGTACAAAAACTAGAAATAGTTGCTGGCAAAACTAGAAAAGATATTGAATCAGGTAAAGATACTATAACTTTTAAAAGAACTACAAAAGAAACAAGACCTGAAGAACTAGCAAAAGGCCAAAAAGAAATTAAAGAAGAAGTACAAATACCAAAAGAATTTGTTTTAAATAATGGTAAGTTATTAGATTATACATTTCATTTAGATACTCAAACAATGAGTATAATACCTAAAGCAAAAACATCAGAGGCTAAAGTTAGTGATCAATCTCGTACTATGTTTAATCAAAGAGATGCTGTAGTAGATAGATATAATAACTCTAAAATAATTAATGGTAATTTAAAAGTTGTTGATCCTACCACTATTGAAATATCTTTTAGACAATTAGAAGCTATTGCAAAACGTAAAGGTAAAGAACATGACTGGGCTAGAAAAATATATACAGGTGCTAAAAAAATTAAAACAGCAGAAGAGACAAGTATGCTGGAAAGATTTACTAAATACAATAATGTAATAGATAAAAATAGATCTAGTTTAGCTAGGATATTAAACATAGCAGCTAGAGTAAAACCAAATCCAGGAGAGTCTAGAGCTAGAGATGCAGAAGAAATAATAAATGCTATAGTACAAGTAATAAAAGATCCTAAAGATGGTAAAAATAAATATGACTTTAAAAAAGATGAAAATGGAAAGCCTGTAGAAAGAGATAATGTAGAACTTTCTTTTGATGTAGCAAAAGATATTTTATCTTGGGTGGAAAGAAAAACAATTCCAATTAAAATAGCAGGAGACCCTAGAGGAAACAATGTTAAAAATTTTATTGCTACTAAAATAAGACAACTACAAAATAGAGAAGATGCTGCAGTAAATGATATATTATATAAACAAGAAGTTACTAGAGAGCAGCTAGATAAAATAGAATTTATTGAAGAAAAAAAAGGTTTCTTCTTAGGTAATACTTATATTCAATCAATAGGAAATGCTATAACAGGCATTAGTGTATTTAGATCAAAAAATGGAGCACTTACATTATTTGAAAATACACTTAACCAAAAAGGTGTAATTGATATTAAAGGCAAACGAGAGGCAGTTAAATCTTTAAAAAAAATTGTTGATGCCATGATAGCTAGAGAAATTTTTATGGAGAAAAAAGCAGAGGCTGCTTCAAAAAATAAAACTGCAAAAGGAATTAAAGAAGAATATCTTAAAAAAGATAAACGTGGAAAACAGGTATATCAAATGTCATACGAAGCTATGATGAAACAATTCAAATTAACTCCAGAAGAATTAACTATTGTAAGAAAATTAGATAAAGGTTTAGCTGAAGCTAGACAGTATCACAATAAAGAAATGGAATTAAATCCTGCTGCTGGTAAATTAATTGAAGAGCTTCCTAATTATTATCCTCATGCTTGGATTGGTAATCATAGAATATATCTTAAAAATCCAGAAACAGGGCAGCTTGTAGGCAGTATAGTTGGTAAAAGTGTAAAAGATGTTAGATCACAATACAAAATGTTTATAGAAAAAAATCCTGAGTATAAAAATTTACCATTTGAATATGTAAGAAAAGATGCTGCAACTCAAAGGCAAGGAGGACGTGATTTACATGAGGCTTTCTTTGAGGCATCAAGATTAATGGAAACAGTTGATCCAAAAATATCTACTGCATTAAAAGAATCATATAGAATGTGGCAATCTAAACAAGGATTTGCAAAAGTAAAATCAGAACGAAGAGGAGTTGTCGGTAACATTGCAGGATCAAGAGCAGGACTAGAAGGTCTAAGAGATTTTGTAACTATATATAAAGGTTATGTTCAAGGTGCTGTAAAAACTGCTGAAGCTGCTAGATTTAAAAGAGAAACTGATGGTTTATTTAATGCATCAGATCCAAGAGTTAGATTCTTAAGGGAAAAATTACCGCAACAATATAAGTTTATTGAAGAATATGTAGATAATTTTTTTGGTAGAAATCCAAATGAAATACCAAAAATGTTAGACAATGCATTAAGAACTGTACAAAGGGCTGCTATATTTGAAAGGATGCCAACATTTAATCAAGTAGCTCAAGGTATTAACACAATGACATTACATACAAAATTGTTATTTTTTAATGCAAGATTTTTAGCATCACAAATTATACAGCCATATCAAATGGCACCACAAAGGTTAGCCTTTTTACAAAAAGAATTTAATATTAAAGGTGATATAGGTCAGGCACTTGTAGAAGGAAGTTATTTAACGTTTAAACCTACAAAAGAATTTATGGAATTGGTAGATTTAGCAATTAAAAATAAAGTTATTGATGCTAAATTTTTAAATGAGTTTGGAATAGATGTAGGAAGAGGCGGACAGTTTAAAGGTCCATTTAGAAAAGAACTAGATAGATTTACTGGAATGGGAGAAGGCTCTGGGTTTGGTACTGGTAAGGCTTTATCTGGTATGATGGAAAGACACAGTCGTTTAAATGCATTAGCAATTATGTATTCGTTTCTTAAGAGTGCAAAATATGATGTAAAAAATGGTAAAGAGCAAATGTTTAAAGATGCTATGTGGAATACTGAACAATTAATGGTTGAGTATAATGCACCTAATAGAGCTTTAATGTATACCAATAAAGGTTTTGGTGCTGTTGGTGGAGCTTTTGGATTATTTAAAACTTTTTTACATAACTATATGGGTCAGACTGCACAGTATGCTAGAACTATAGCAAGAGATCCTAAAAATATTGCGTCATATAAGCCTATGCTATTTCATATGACTAGTTCTATATTGACCGCAGGTATGTTTGGAGCAATAGGAGTAGCTCAAGCTGATGGATTAATTAGATTTTTAAATTTTGTTTTACACGATACAGGAGTTATTGATAATAGAATACCAAACTTAACTGAAGTTATGTTACAGTCAGATATTCCTGTTGCTGCTAAATTTGGATTACCCTCTGCATTAGTAAATTCAGATATATCTTCTACTATGGCAGCACCAGGTTTTGGACCTGGCGATATATTTAGTTTGCCAGGATTAGATTATCTTTTTGGATTAACTTCTAAAACCAATGAAGGAGTTGTTGGAAGTGGTATTAACTTAGCTCAAAAAAAAATGAATGGTACTTATTCAGATGCAGATCTATATACATTTTTTAAAGCTACCATGCCCCCAATTGTTATGGCAGAAATGGAAAGGCGATATGCTAAAGTACCTATGAATGTGCTTTTCGGTTTTGGTGATCCTACTGCTGTAAGTACAATACAAAATGAAGATAGTATATATTTTAAGAGTACATTAACAAGAGATACAGGATACAGATCAAAAACTTGGACAGTTGCTAACCCATATAAAAAAATGCTAGGGCAAATAGAAAGAGGTATTGGTGGATTTAGAGCAGGATATATAGGAGGAAAAAGTTTTGAAGAGGCATTAATTTTAAAAACAATTTGGGCCACTACAAAAATGAGTAGAAATCAAAAAAGTAAAATAGATGCTATTATTAGTGCTGCTGCTATTGAGTCTCTAAATAATAGGTATGAACATGTGCTGCCACTAGCAGATATGGCAATGGATATGGGATATACTTATGAAGAATTTGAAACTAAAGTTATAAATAGAATGAAGTATATGAACAATACTGTGTTAGATAGAGTAAAAGGATTAAGTAAAACTTATAATATAAATCAAAGAGATTTTATTTATGGAGTAATACAAAACAATAATATTAATTTAGAATCAATGCCAGGGAGTAATCCATAATGGAACCAAGAAATAAAACAGACTATATAGTAATACATTGTGCAGCTACAAAAGCTAACATGGATATTGGTGCTGATAAAATAAAAGACTGGCATGTTAACGGCAATGGCTGGCGTGATATAGGATATCATAAAGTTATCAGACGCAATGGAGTTGTAGAAAATGGACGTGACCTTAGAGATTCTGGGGCACATGCCGCAGGATATAATCACAAAAGTGTGGGTATATGCCTTGTAGGTGGTATGGCAGATGATAACTCTGCTGAAAATAATTTTACAGATCAACAATGGACTGCACTAAAGAGTTTAGTAAGAGAGATAAAAGCTGAATACCCTGATGCAGATGTTATTGGACACAATGAAATAAGTCAAAAAGAATGTCCATCATTTGATGTACAAAAATGGAAAGAGGATAATATATAATGGGACCACTACTATCAATGCTACCTACAGTATTAAAAACTGGTGCTTCAATATTTGCTAACAGACAAAAAGCTAAAATACTTATGTCTGATGCAGAGCTATTACATGCACAGAAAATGGCTAATGGTGAGGTAGAATATCAAGCAGCTGTAAGGCAATCAAACGACAAGGGATGGAAAGACGAGTTTGTACTTATTTTGGTAAGTGCTCCAGTACTTCTTTTAATTTGGAGTGTGTTTAGTGATGATCCTAACATACAACAAAAGTTAGATATATTCTTTGACAAGTTTTCAAATCTCCCTTTTTGGTATCAGGCCCTGTTTATCGGTATTGTGAGTTCGATATATGGACTCAAGGGAGCAGAGATATTTAAAGGTAAAAAATAATGTATTGGGTTATTACAGTAATGTTAATGTTTCATGGTACAGATACATTAGTAGAAAGAGAATACAAACTTAAACAATTTCAAGATGATTGGAGCTGTCACGAATTTATTCACGAGAATAAAATTGAACTGTTAAAGCAACACGTTATAGACTATCCCAATCAATTAAAAAGTTTTGAGTTCTACTGTCAAAACAGATATGCAGAAGAAGTATGAAGCTATCGGACTCAACACAAATTTCTCTCCCTGCTCGCAACCTTTTAGCCATCCTAGCGGCTGTTGCAATAGGCACGATGTCATATTTTACTATTGTTGAAAGGCTTAACAGCATTGAGACTACACTACAGCTTATGGAGAAAGATCTGGAAGCTGCTAATACTTTTATTGACGGAGTCCCCAAAGGCGACATGGTCAGTCCACAAGTCCAAGAGCTCTACATGTTGGTGGAGTACCTTGCCGAGAGTACAGAAAAACTTAAGGAACAAATGGAAGCAGAGATACCAATGATATTAAAAAATGATATGATCATACAGTTTCATGAAGATCGTATCATAGATTTAGAAGCTAAACAAAATGGGAATCATTGAAACAGTTATTATACTTAGTTTATACGTCTACGATGGCGGCAACAAAACTATAGAAGGCTGGTACCACCAGGATAATTTGAGTACATGCCTTACAGCTAAGAGAACTGCTGAAAGAAACTCAGGAAACCAGGTACAATACACATGTAGTTTAGAGAAATGTATGATGACAACAGACCAAACTGGTGTCAAACATTGTGATAAAATAATACAGGAGAAGAACGATGATTAAAAGTATAAGCATAGCTGTAGTAATTACAGTATGTATGTTGTGGGCTTTTGGTTCACTTATGGATTCTGCTATGGCAGATGTAACTGGTGCTGGCAGTACCACAAATGATCAAGTAACTTCTGGATCATCGTCAAGCAATACCGCTATAACAGGAGGCTATCATAGTGAGGCTACTACTAACTATCAATCAGGATCTTCTCAGTCTACCACCACAACTAACACTACAAATAATAGTAATAACTCTTATCCAGGTGACACTAGAACAGTACCTTCAGCATCTGCTCCTAGTATATCTGCTATGTCACAAGATCTTTGTACTGTTGGAGTAGGTATTGGTATTCAAAAGCCACTTATAGGTGGTAGCATTGGTATTACAAAACGTGATATGAATTGTGAGCGTATGAAGTTAGCCAAACTTCTTTTTGATTTTAACATGAAGGTTAGTGCAGTGGCTATATTATGTCAAGATGCAAGAGTATTTCAGAGCATGGTCATGGCAGGCACACCTTGTCCGTTCCAAGGAAAGATTGGAGCTGATGCTCTAGCTGAATGGAATAAATATGATCAGCAAAGACCAGACTATGAAGAATATACTAAGGCTCTTAATTATATGCAAAGAGTTGATAATAAAATTGCAATAGAATTAGAACAAGAGGCTAACCCAGATGAGCAGATTATTACTGATGGTAACGGCAATCGTATTAAACTCGGTAACGAGTAGTGCTGATACTGTTGTAGTTATACCTGATACGCCAAACGTAGGAGATTTTACTACTGTCACAACTGTGACAACAGGTAATCCTGTAACTACAGGTAACTTAATATCTCAAACATTTAATGATGGTACTTGGAATGGCACTATGTTTCCAGACTCAAGTGATATTTCAGAAGATATATATCTAACTGGTAAGCATGATACATATGCAGAAACTACAATTAATTCAGAAGATCATGTATCTTTAGAAGAACTAAGATTAGGATTTAGTTCAAACTTTAATGCAGACATAAGATGGTGGAAT
>Ga0208767_1000498_pt1 | contig 32413 bp, 47 predicted proteins | sample VirMetDEL_Mar_21_FD_184514 | JGI IMG/M metagenome (GOLD analysis project Ga0208767, IMG submission 184514) | Aqueous microbial communities from the Delaware River and Bay under freshwater to marine salinity gradient to study organic matter... | ecosystem: Environmental > Aquatic > Marine >... | reverse complement strand
TTGATAAAATGAAAGCAAAAAGAATTGCTGCTCAACCTACGCAAGAAACTAAAAATGGTTTTATATTAGCAAACACAGATGCTTGGGATGATGAAATAGCATTAGAATCTTTTCAAAATGCTTTACGCTCTGGTGTAATGAATAGAATAATTATGGGTACACCTGCTGATAAACCACTAGTTATGTCTGGTAAAACTTATATGCCAATGCATCTTGCTAAAGAATTAGGACTAACAGAAAGTAAAAGAGTAAAGGGATATGCTGAGTTAGAGCATCCTTTCTTAGCATTACCATTTACATTTTATACATATACTGTTGGCGCATTGAATAAAGTTACAACAAACTATGCTCAAGGTGGTGTTCGAGGAGCAAACATGGCAATACATAGTGCTGTAGCTATGTTCTTTGGATACAACATTGTTAAGTTTCGAACTCCAGATTTTGCATGGAATGAAATGGATGCTGAAGATAAAGTGCTTCGCGCATTTGATTTCTCTGGTTTGATGCCATTACACAGTGATATGTTTTATAGATCATTAGAAATGGGTATGGCTTTTGATATTGAAAACCCTTTACCTTTTGAACCTAAATTTAAAGAAGACCCAGATGCTTTGGGTGGATTAGTTTCTGTATTTGGCGCTCCTGCTGATTATAGTTATGGCTTTGTTAAGGTATTAAAAGATTTTGCTAGTGGTGAATATAGTGATGCTACAGAACAAACTGTTAAACAAATACCATTGATTTGGAATATGTTTCTTAAGCCTTATACTAATAGACTTAAAAATGCGCTTGGTGATTTTGCAGAGGAATATGAATAATTGTGCGTTGAGATTATAAAATCTAACTGTTATGGCAAACAAAAGGATATTTTATGACTATTACTATTGGAAATAACGATCCTCGTATATCGTATTCTGTAGCAGAAGGTGCTTCACAATCAGTTTTTGCTGTGCCTTTTGAGTTTTTTGATAATGGAGATTTAAATGTTTACGTTGATGGAACTCTTAAAACTATAACAACTCATTATTCTGTAAGCGGTGGAAGTGGATCTACTGGTCAAGTTGATATATCTGTTACTGGTGCAACAGGTGGATCTACTGTTATTATTACAAGATCTATTTCTCAACAAAGAACAACTGATTTTCCAACATCTGGTCCATTTAATATATCTTCACTGAACACAGAGCTTGACAGGTTTATGGCTATAGCTGCTGATCTTCAAGATTCTGCTGATCGATCATTAAAATTAGTTGATTATGATAGTGAAGTAGACACTCAAATGCCATTGTTGGCTGCTCGAAAGGGTACTGTTCTTGGTTTTAATGCAAGCACTGGTGTTCCTGAAGCTGGCCCAACAATAACAGATGTTGGTAGTCTTGCTGCAATTACTGCTGATATTACAGCATTAGCAGATATTGAAGATGGAACGGTAGCTACAGATGCAATCTCTGGATTAGCTGCAATAAAAGCAAACGTAACAACGGTTGCTGGTATAGCATCTAATGTTACTTCGGTTGCTGGAAATGCTTCTAATATTAATACTGTTGCTGCTGATGGATCAGACATTGGAACGGTGGCAGGTTCGATTTCAAATGTAAATACTGTTGCTGCTGCTGATAGTAATATAACTGTAGTTGCTGGAATAAACTCTGATATTACAGCTGTTGCTGCTGATGCAACAGATATAGGCAATGTAGCTGCTAGTATAGCAAATGTTAATTTAGTAGCATCAAGTTTAAACTCAGGGGCATTAACTGCTGTTAATGATTATGGAAGTGTTGCAAATGCAACTGTTACAACTACCGATTATGGGAGCGTATAAATGGCTATTCAGGTACAATTAAGAAGAGGTACTGCAACGCAAAACAATGCGTTTACTGGTGCAATAGGCGAACTTAGTTTCGATACAACCGCTAATCAAGTTAGGATTCACAATGGATCAACAGCTGGTGGTTTTAAAATAGGTGTAGGAAACTTTCCTACTGGAACAAACAATGTTGCTTTAGGAAACACGCCACTAGATAGTCTCGATGCAAGCAGTCCAGGCGGTAATAACACAGGAGTTGGTCATGATGCTTTAACCGCAACTACAACTGGTGATGATTTAGTAGCGATTGGTAAAGATGCTTTAAAAGCAAATACAACAGCAAATAGTAATGTAGCTGTTGGTAGTGGTGCATTATCAACATCGACTACAGCAACAGATAATACTGCGGTTGGTTTTCAAGCTTTAAAGGCTAATGATTCTGGCGTAGATAATGTAGCTGTTGGCGATGAGGCTGGACATGATATTACATCAGGTAGCAGAAACACTATTGTAGGATCTAAAGCTGGTGATGCTGCAACAACAACAGATGATTCAACACTAATTGGTTATGGTGCTGGTGGCGGTGCTATAATGACAGGTCATGACAATGTAGCTGTTGGCGCAAATGCTTTAGCTGCTGCTACATCAGGAAATAGTAATGTGGTGATAGGCAAAGATGCTGGTCTTGCAATAAGCACTGGCAACAATAACGTAGCCGTTGGGCATGAAGCATTAGAAACTGAAGATGGTAATGGTAATAATGTTGCTATTGGCTTTCAGGCACTAAGAGTACAAAACGCTGGTGCTGATGCTCATAACGTGGCTGTTGGATATCAAGCTGGGGTAGCAATTACAACAGGTGATTCAAACACCCTAGTCGGTGCAAATTCAGGTGATGCTTTAACTGTTGGAAATAGTAATGTTGCGATCGGTTTAAATTCATTAGGCTCCGACACAAAAGGTGACAGAAGCGTAGCTATTGGTATGGCAGCATTAACTGCACAGAACTTTACAACAACTACAGATGCTTACAATACTGCCGTTGGTTTTGCGGCAGGGTCATCAGTTACCACAGGTACGCATAACACATTTATCGGTGGTCAAGCAGGGGATGCAATCAATACATCTAACTCAAATACTGCTGTTGGTAAATCTGCACTATCAGCAGAAACATCTAGTAATGGTAATACAGCGGTGGGTGAAGCAGCACTTGGAGTACAAAATGTAGGTGGTAGTGGTGATGCTAGAAACACTGCTGTTGGGTTGTTAGCAGGTGGAGCAATTACAACTGGCTCAGCAAACACTCTTATTGGTGCTCTTTCTGGAAATGCTATAACATCAGGTCAGAATCATTCTATTTTAGGTAAGTTTAGTGGTAATGATAATAACCTAGATATAAGAACTAATACCAATCCTCACATTGTTTTATCGGGTGGTGATGGTAGACCTGCATTATTTTTTAATGAAGCCCAAGGCAGTTTTGGCAGTTGGTTTGCAGGAAATTATGCTAGTGATTCTTATTGGCCTATTTCTGGTACAAATAACGGTCACAATGCTATTTCGCAAAACCTTTCTGCAGGTCAATTAGGAATAACAACAGATAGTTCAGCGGCAATATATATAAATAGAAACAATGCTGATGGTTCATTAATTTATTTTTATCAAGCAGGTACTCTTGAAGGTCATATTTCTGTTTCTGGTACAACTGTTTCTTATGTTGGTGGTCACTTAGCAAGATGGTCGCAACTATCAGACGGATCAAAAGATGCTTCTATACTTAAAGGCACAGTAATGACTAACCTTGATAAGATGTGCGTTTGGGAAGTCGCTGCCGTGGCTGAAGGTGATACAGTCAAATCAGCGTCAGGTGATGAAAGAACTGCAACTGCTGATGACGTTGCTGATGCATACACAGAAAACAATGAACAGTTAAACTGTATGGCAGTATCATCTGTGGAAGGTGATCCAAATGTTGCTGGTGTGTTTGTTAATTGGGATACAGAAGACGATGGTTATAATGACATGAACATAGCAATGACAGGCGATATGGTTATTCGTGTTGCTAAAGGAGTTACTATAGCTCGCGGTGATTTGCTTATGTCTGCTGGTGATGGCACAGCTAAACCACAAGATGATGACATTGTTCGAAGCAAAACAATAGCAAAAGTAACATCAACAAATGTAAGTCATACATACGACGATGAATCATTTTGTGTACCATGCGTATTGATGGCTTGTTAATAGGATGATGTTATGGATAACCTCAAACTACCAATAGTTTTGGTTGTTGCTTTAGGAGCGCAACTAGCTGGCGGTGTGTTCTGGGGTGCTAATATCTTACGAGATATTAATGACAACACAGAGCGCACAGATGCATTGTTAGAAATTTTAGTTGAGACTGAAGAAGCATTGCAAGAAGTTGACGAAGAAATCTGGAATGATGTCGATGGTTTAGCTGGTATTATGACTGACTTGATAAAGTTGCAAGCTCGTATTTCTATTCTTGAAAAAACAGTAGAGTTTTCCAGACGCGATGGTATGTGATCATGGTCGATCCTATCACGATTCTCAGTGGAATAAAGTTAGGTTTACAAACAGGCAAATCTATAGCTGGTCTTAGCAAACAGATAGGACAATTCTTTGACGCAACTGACCACGCTAAGAAAACGCTACAGAAAAAAGGTATATCGGGAAAAAGCTCGAATGCTACGGCGTTGGATCGCTGGGCTAAACTCCGACAGGCTGCGGAAGCTGAAGAAGAACTCAAAGAATGGATCACTCAAACCTACGGACGAAGTAAATATCTAGAACTTCTAAAGATTCGTAGGGAAGTTTTAGCTGAGAAGCGTGAGGCAGAGGCTCAGGCGAGGCGTGAAGCTATAGAACGTCAAGAGTTAGCTGTTACCCTAGCTGGGATCTTTTTCTTACTCACAGCCTCTGCTATTGGAGCCATTGCTTATCTTCATCATATGAAGTGGATAGACTTCTGGGATTATTTTTCATGATTTATGTTTTAGTATTCTTACATTTTATAAACACAGATCGTTTAAAGTATTATCAAATACAAACATTCTCTGACAAAGAGGAGTGCGAGATCGAAGCAAAGAAAGCAGAGATCATTGTAACCCATTCAAGTATGGCGGTAAAATGTCTTGAGATTAGTGGAGATTAAACACGATAAGTTTGTTGTATATACAGATGATGGTAAATTAGTTATACAAACAAGTGAAAGGCGAATAGCGAAAGGAGTTTGTGATGGTAAGATTAACAGCAAGCGCGATAGATCAACTGAAACTACTACCTAGACTGGCGTTTCTCTGCCAAATTATTTTAACTTGGAAGGTTTGTTTATGGTTTATGACCTTGCCCGATCCCACAACTCAGCAAAGCGCCTTTGTTTCGCTGGTCACTGCAATGCTCAGTGCATCGTTTGCATTGTGGTTGGGCAAGGAAGCTAAGACAGATAGGATTGCAGAATGATTGGTATACTTTCAAGTGTAGCAAACTTAGCTACAACATTTATTGACAGCAAAGCAAAGGTTAAGGCTGCTGAAGCTGAGACTAAAATGAAGATTGCTACTGGTGAAATCAGTTGGGAGCAAGCTGCTATAGAGGCCAGCGCAGATAGCTGGAAAGATGAGGCTTGGACTCTTTGCTTTATTGCCATAGTGCTAGGTTCATTCGTGCCTTGGCTACAGCCGTACATGAAAGAAGGTTTTGAAAATCTTTCTACTGCGCCCCAGTGGTTTAGTTGGGCCATGTATGCTTCAATAGCTGCATCTTTTGGTATAAGAACAATGAAAGGATTTAAGAAATGAGTTTTAAATTAGGCAAAGGAAGTTTAGCAAAGCTCGAAGGTGTTGATGAGCGCATGGTTGCAATAGTTAAATACGCTATTGGTGTTTCTTCTCAGGACTTTTCTTGTATCTGTGGATTAAGAACCATCGAGGAACAAAGAGCATTGGTTGCTAAAGGTGCATCTAAAACTATGAAGTCAAAACATCTTGAGGGAAATGCTGTTGATCTTATGGCATACATAAAAGGTGTTGGTGATCGATGGGAACTAAAACTTTATGATGAGATTGCTGATGCTATGAAAGAGGCAGCTAAAGATATTGGTGTCCCTATTAGGTGGGGAGCAGCTTGGCACATCAATAACATTGCTGAGTATGATGGTACAATGGAAGATGCTTTGAAAGAATACTGTGATCTTCGAAGGTCTCAAGGGAAGCGCCCATTTATAGACGCTCCTCACTTTGAGTTAAGGGTTTAGAATATTTATCAATACTTTTTGTGCTGATTCCATAGCTCTTAATTGTTTTTTAGTGAATCCAGAATCTTCTGGATCTGGAGAATCATCACGATACATTTCATGTCTCCAGTCTTGTATTGCATTGAGTACCATAAATATTTCATCTTCAGTAAGTTGAACCTTTTTCATTCTGGTCTCCTCTTTGGTCTGACACTTGCTGACACTATGTCACTTTCTAGGCAGAACATCTGAACGCCCTGCGCTAAATGATATAGATCATCAGCTACATACTGTGCTTCATAACAGGTTTCATAGTTTTCAAACCATATCATGAACTCAGTCTCAGTATTTCTAAGCTGATAAACTAAAACTAGTGCTGTGAAAAAATCCATTAGGATCTTCTACCCTGCTCTTTGACAGGCCAGCTAATCGAATTGAGTTGTATAAATCTATTTAAGGTTTGCAGAGAAACACCCAGTTCCTTTGCGGCTTTGGTTTGAGTTGACCCAGAAGTAGCAAAGGCCTGAACTTGGTCAAGCCTTTCCTTTTTCTGTCTGTCTCGTAACCCATACCATGATTCAAAATGGTATTTCGTCATCGAGTTTATTGCCTCCTTTATTTTGCTTTTCACTGATAGAAAGGCTCATGTACTTGTTATCACCCTTCACTCTTTTCCAAGCAGCAATACGCATATTCTTGTCTGTAGCATAATCCTCAACTGGCCCTGAGTAATCAGGTCGTTGTTCATTATCACCTTTGTCATCCTCGAACAGGACGGCTACCTTTTGATACACCTCAATAATTTTTTTATCTTGTTTAGTTTTATCAGCAACAAGAACAATCTTTCTTTCGTTGCCTTCAAGATTTACTTTGCCTTGAAGTATCATCTTCATAGTTTCGAATGGTTTAAATACTGCACCCGAATTTGTATTGTCATATTCTGCCATGCTTCTGGCTCCTTTTGTTAAGATTGGTGAGGGGTTCTTAGGGAACCCGCCCCTCGATCAGATTATGAAAGGTTTTGTACAAACCTATCCCCAAGAATTAGAAATCATCATTGTTCTTTGCTGTATACTTATTGCCATCCATCTTACCAAGGAAGACATCAGCATCACAACCAATATGTGAAATTGCTTTTGTTAGTCCATCAGTGATAGCCATCTTCGGTGCATCTTCAGCAGTCCGACCATTGGTAGCATTGAAGAACTTTCGGCAGCCAGTGAATGGCCCAAACCTATGATGGTTATCTGTATGCCATACAGTAACATGAGCCATCACAGCACTGTCACCATTACTAAAGTGAACAACCTCAGTAACATTATCCCATCCCCAGCCACAACCAACTGGTCCAAACTGTTCAGTCATTTTCATAACTTGATACTGTGGATCAATAGCTGAAAAAGATCTGGAACCAAATGATACTGGCTTTAGATACTTTGGATCAGTCGGGGCAAGCTTGTCCCATATTTTCATATTACTCATCTTTCTTACTCCTCTTTGAAATTCTGAGTGAACCGCGTTTATCGCGTCTGATTGTTAGGTAATCACAAAACACTTCACGTTCATTACTACCTACCATATTTTTGAGATCCTTCTTGGCATTCTCAAATACTTTGTTTTGCTCAAGGCCATTGATGTATGTAATCGATGCATCAACAAATGCATTGTCCATACTAGCGTCTCGAACAACCATGTTATCAACAGGTATGTGATTAATACTGATATCTTCTGGGGCATCTATACCAACAGGTTCTTTGTCATTGATAACGTGCCACCAAAAGTCATTGATAAAGACCATCATCTTATTGAAGTAGTCTTTATCGTAATGCACGAATGCACTTTGCCACTTACTGTTACCAAATATTACAGATAGATGGCATCCTTCAGCACCAGATATATGACAGTATAGTTGGATCTGTGGCATATATCTTTCGATCATGTCATTCATATCATTGAATGGATTGGTGTGCTTGGCTTCAATAATTTGTTTAGTCTTAGCAAGAACACCATCAACAGTACCGACCAATGGTACAACACCAACAGTTTTCTTAAATTGTTTTTGCTGACTAGTTAATGGAACAAAACATCCAGTAAATTTTTCAAACCATTTGATGTTGAAATCTTCAGTATGAGATCCAAGTTGAACAGCTATGTTGTCGGACAGATCTTCTGATTCTGCCCTGCCAGTTTTCACCAACCATAAATCGTACCACTTGAATTGCATGATGGTAGTTGCATCACTGCCACCAATAAACCCTTGTCTTTGCATAGTAAATCCTCCTAAGTTTACTTATCATTATCTGTTTATAGGTGCAAGGTATTTCTCAAAATCTTTATCAGATAATAAACCAGTTGATATAAGTTGTTGTCGATATGGTGAGTCGGGATTCAATAGGTAATCAGGAATCTCCTCACCATCAATAATTCTATTTATTATTATCATTGAGCTTCGATCATTTGTCGTGGTCGATGTTACCTTCGGAACTGTAATAGCTCTGGAGTATTCGTTCACCGCTTCCTTGGTTGCTGTTATGAAGGTCTTGATAGTCGGCCACGTCCGTCCGCTCTGTATGGCGCGAACGTGACCGTCTATCTTTCCCAAGGTTTGATCGAAGTCCACATCTTCAAACTGTGATGGGATATTTTTATTGATGTCTTTGACAATCAAATCCATTTCTTCACGCAGTGTTTCATCATCCATCGTTGCAGGTGGAGAATATCTTTTAAGTATCTTGACTAACCAAGAGCCAAGTTTGCGTGTGCGTTCTTCGTATTTCATTTCTTATCCTCGATTGCTTCTGGTTTCCATTGAAGAATATTCTTAAGGCGATCTGTATTTGTACCTTCCTTCGGAGCAACGTCTTCGATCTCATCATCCCACCGTTCACCATTCAACCATGTGGTAGGGTGAGGGATGAATTGTTTTTCCTTATGCTCCATGACTTTGATAAACTTATGAAGAGCAACCAGTATTACAGACGCCTCTTCTTTCTCACAAGCTTTCTTAAATGCCAAGCGAGCATGACCTTTGCTAACTTTTCTTGGGTACAATTCCCAGAACTCATCAAAGGGTAGTGTCTCTGAGACACCCGAAGGATGTATATAATCTACTATATCTATAACCTTATTACCTTTGTGTGTCTGTGTGACACTAGTTTTCTTCATTTCAGTCTCCTTTACTATTGAGAATTGATACAGTGATGACCTTCCCTTGCCTCCACTGTGCCTGATTATGATTTGATTTTCTACCAACCAGTTGATAGATCGAATGACAGATGACCTGCTCATGCAAGACAGCTTAGTCATCCGTTCGATGCTTGGGTAACAGACACCGTATGAGTCCGTATGATCAGCTAAGATCAGTAAAATTATTTTGATCTGAGCATTTGGTACTTGCCAAGACATAACTTCATCAAGTAGAATACCATTATAACTCATGTGGTTTTTGCATAGTTATACTCCTCCTGTTTCCAGATTTTGGCTGGTTACATATCGACACTGACCCCTAGGCTATCACACCTAGGGGTTTTTTTCAAAAAGATAATTCTTGTTGACCCTTACCCATCCAATATTCTTTGATGCGCTTACCTGAATCTGTCTTGACCCACTGGCTTTCGATTGGGAAACCAGTTTCTTTTATATCACAGATTCTTCGTGGCAAAGACCAGCACCCAAACTTATCGAGCGCTACCATACCACTAATAGTATTACCTTCTTCAAGAAACTTCTTGATCATCTGACTTTGATTTGCAAACTCTTGCATTACTCTCTCCTAATAGTTGTGCAAACAATTCATCAGGTATGATGACTATCGTTTGCGGTTTGCCACTGCGCCTTTTGTAGAACGCAATGTCTCTGTTATCCAAGACCGTGAATGGACTTGGAAATCCTGACTTGTCTCTGTACTTAACTTCACCTACCAAATGTCGTCCGTCCAATGTGAGGTGGATATCTCCTGACCATTCTCCTCCAAGCGATCCTGAGAGGGGGACTCTTTTTGCTTGGATGCCTTGGTCGTTGAGCCACTGGGTAATTTTTCTCTCATGGTAACTGCCTTTCGACTTATTTTTGTTTGCCATCTGTCATCCTCATAACAACTCATACATATAGTATGGTAAGTTGCTTTCTTTATTGACGCTAAAATTTGTACAAAATATTCTACTCTGTTACCACACGCATCACATTCATGGTGAGTTTTATTCAGAATCTTTCGCGCGGACTTCGATCTTACAGCCAAGTGCATCTAACCAGCACGTTAACATGAAACCAGATGGCACACGTTTGTACTGCTCCCATTTATGAATCAAAGACGAAGCGCACCCCACAAGATCAGCTAACTTTTCCTGTGAATAACCAAGTTCATTTCTTCTATGCACTAACTGATCGATAAGATCTGCGTAACTATCTGTTACTTTTATCTCAGTTACATAGTGAGAGAACGTTGTCATAGCACACGCTTGTCTCTTCGTTTACATTTACCAGTTCTAATTATCTCAATCATGTTAGCTATCTTGATTGATGTATCATAAGATAGTTGAGTATCACCTTTAACTGTTCGGTAATATGTTGAGCTAGGGATACCTGCCTTATGAAATATTTTCTTGAGAGGTATCTCTAGCCCACTGCTCAACGCCTGTAGCTGTTCAAAATAATTGATTAACATACTGCATTTATGCAACAGTGCCTTTTATTTTGTCAACCTGTTGGATCAATATCTATTGGTATAGAATTATGATCAGAGAATAAACTGTATTCAATACAAGTATTATTATCTAGATATAATACTATATCAGTTATCCAATACTCTTCACCAGTTGGCGAATCATCGGCTTCATGTACACGCCTTTGGATTTTAATCCTTTCGACATTGTGCATTTGACTTGTTTGAATATTCTTATGCATCCCATTCATCCTCCATAAATGCTAAGACTTCACCACTACCATCACAGTTATCACAGTCTGCGCGGTATTCTTCCAGTTCACCAATGTCACTTGCGCTCCATCGTTTCACTGGACGTTCATAATAATTGTGACCATCACCATCACATTCAGGACAAGTTACAAACTCATCCGTTACCATAGTATCTTTTACTCTTCCCATTAATCCATCCTCGTTGAAAAATGTGTGTTGCCAGTAGGTATTCCCATCACAGAAGAAGGATAGAAATATACCTTACCTTCACGAGTATCCCATGTCATATAGGGATACATTGGTGGATCTTTTGGGTATCGATAAACACCTTCGGCATCGATCTCACCACCCATTGGTCTGTCTTTGATAGTCATACCTGCTCGTTGAGCATAGCATTTATCAAGATGATCTAACAAAGTTTCTTCACTACCCATTGTGTAATGTAGATTCCATTGCATAACCCAGAGTGGAACGTATCCACCCCAAGCCATCATATCATCGGTAGTCATATCGTACCGTTTTTTATTATAAGTTATTTGCATAATTGCACTCCTCTCAATAAGGGATTTCATCACGACAGGTAAACCTTTCGCTGTCTATGAATGCTTTATCCCAAGATTCTTTTGCCCTACGTTTGAACTTATCACTGTCAAACCTAGGATTCTTTGAGGCGATTCTCACCGCCTCAGTTAAAGCGTCTAGCTGATACACATCACATAGTGGTGCAATCTCTTTGGCTATAAACTCAAAGTGTTGTCTACTTAATTTCATTTTTGGATACTCCCATTAACTCATGAACATCTACTGGCGAACCATGTTCTTCAAGATGATCGACAAGACTGCTTAATGAATCGCGCAAGTCTATCATCCCTTCGATCAATTCCGCAGCATTTGATTTAGTCAAAGGCATTGGAATTGTAGATGTAAGATAGTCACCTTTACCTTTTGGTGACTCACCATCAACCTGAAGTTTCTTAACTTTCAGGTCAAAGATTTCTGCGGCAACATCATTCAACTTCCAAAGTTGTTTGACTGTTGCAGGTTGTTTGTCTCTATCATACATAGCTATCCTCCTAGTCTATGGTTGAAGTTATGGTTACATTGTATCGAACCCAATCACCTACGATGTCTTCGATCTCACCAGTATAATCATTGATATCAAAGCTTGATGATTCCTCATCTTTAATATTATCTAAATGCAAAGCCACTTTACTTATAATAAGTTTTTCTAGTTGTGGTTTCATTAATTCAAACAAGACTACTGCTAATCTTGATTCTCTTGCTGATAATACTTCAGTCGTGTTTTGATCAGCCACCGCTGTTTCTTGGTTTTGCATATTGTTACTCCTCTTATAAAACAATTTATACAATTCATTGGGAAGAAAGTCAAATTCATTTACAACTTTCTTGTTAGGTTTTTGACACACACACTCAAACCCCAACCCCACTCGAGGACGGGCGGTGAAACTTGGTGCATGTATCAAATGGTTAGCTAGTTTAGACACTAGCTTTCAAGCGAGCGAAGCGAGCGTCGAAATTTTTGAGGGGCTGATTTCTCAACCCCTCTAACTTTCTTGCTGCTTCTTGTGTTATGAAGCTTTCTTTGCTCGCTTAAGTACTTCAGTAGGTATAGCTTCGTTAGTTCTCTCAGCTCTTGCTACATCTAAAGCGTCCATCTCTTTGAGAGTTGCCGCAATATCTTCTGGCATCTCTGCGTCGGGCTGGTCTTTAACAGTGGTAAAAGTATTACCTGTCATTTCTTTGTAAGCTTTCTGAAATGAAGCTAGCTCGGCTTGCATTACACGCAATCCGAATGCTTCAGCCTTCCAAGATGCGAGGCTAGATTGAAGGTTAGTTGTGGATATCTCGTCACCGTTATACTGGTTACGGTATTTCTTTGCCCATCGCTGAGCGTTGGCCTCGCGGTCTGCTTGACGTGGAATCCAGAACTCAAGATCTCCTATCTCTCGTTCTAGCTTACGTCTAGCATGAAAGGCCAGTGTATCAATGTGTTTCCAACCGTCTTCTTTGCCATCAATGTTGTTTGAGTGAATGTATAACTCTGTTGGGTTTGTGTAAGTTTCAACGATTGCTTTTGCTAATTTAGTCATTTTATATACTCCATAAGTTTTGTTACTATTTTTATTAGTGTGAACCGACCAAGGTAGGGTGGTCGGTTGAGTCCGTGAAAAATAACTAACAAAAGGCACACGCGCGGCTTAGTCCGCGCCAAGTAAACTGCAATGGCATTACCAGTGCCGACCGTTACAACTTGAATCGCGGAAGGTTCATACTCGCGGATGCCCTGCCACTATCAGGCAGGTTAACAGCATCCGCAAAGGCAAAGGTGCATGAAGGCCGCTATTCCTGTTGTAACTGATTTGATAGATATTTTACACGAGTGAGACCGTCCACCCTACCGACTCGGTCACACTTCCCCCCCTTCGAGGGGGGGTTAGGGGGGGTGACAGACCTGTAATCTCAATCTTCTTCAACTTTAGGGGGTTTGGGGCATAACGAAATGCCCCAAGGACAAGTCGGTACTCACCGCCCACTGGCGGCAGAGACCCTTGAGGCTCTGTCCTCTTGGATGAGTGGCGCGGTTTCCGCAAAAAAAAGAGCAGCTCTGCTGCACAATAATCGCGGAAATGGCCCATAATGTGCGTTGACAAAGGTATATTTTGGCGTGGTATAGATGGGGGGAGAGAGGGAGAGGGGGGCATCAAGGAGTAACAGATGAATACATTAGCAAACCGTAAACTAACGCCAAGACAGACAAAGCTAGTTGATACGCTTGTAGCCACTGGGTGTTCGATCAGACAAGCAGCAGCTGACGCTGGATACGCACAGGGTGAATCTGGAAGAGTAAGTGCAAGCAAAACGATACGGCTCCCACATGTGCAGCAGTATATGATGTCGCGTATCCAAGACCAGTTAGGATTGAACGCTACGATGGCAGCATCGAAGGTGATGACGTTGGCTCAAGGTGCTAGATCAGAGCATGTACAGTTGGAAGCAGCCAAGGATATACTGGATCGAGCAGGGTTCAAGCCAATAGATAGAGCGCAGGTACAGGTAGCTGGAGATATTACAGTGAGCATAGACCTTGGCTGATGGGATACGGAGTGCTACCGCACACATTATGCTGAGTAGCTATATGCCCTTCGGGACATCACGCTACGTCAGATACAGTTCCTGCGTAAGTGCTACACAGATTCGGATCGCAACAATAGGGGGGGGCCAAAACTTATCACCCAAAACTTGCTAGTGATCTACCACAAACATTTTTTTCTAAAAAGTACGATGCAAAAAATATTTTTATATGTTAAGGGTCGAATATGAGTTTACCGAGTCCAGATAAAGTTAAGAGTTTATTGAAGAGGGTTGGCGTTAGTGGTGTTAACAAACCCAAGCGAACTCCTAGTCATCCTACGAAGAGTCACGTTGTTGTGGCTAAAGATGGTAATACAGTAAAGACAATTAGGTTTGGTCAACAAGGAGTGTCGGGTGCTGGAAAGAATCCTAAGTCTGCAAAGGACAAGGCAAGAAAGAGAAGTTATTACGCTAGGCATAACGCACAGGATAGTAATCCGAGTAAGTTAAGTGCTAGGTATTGGTCGCATAAGGTGAAGTGGTAATGGCAGATAAGAAACCTAACATTCCTTCGTTGCAAAGGGAGCTTCAAACTATTTATAAGAAGCTTGGTTTAAATGAGGATGGTGAGCGTATAAAGGCTCGAACAAGAACTTTATTGTTTAGAAATATTACTGGTAAGAACAGACGTGGTTTTTCTGGTTCTATGTCTGAAGAGAAAAAGAAGTTAAGAAATAGAATGCAGGACATCCAAACAATACTTTTGGATCAGGAAGATACTGAGGGGACTTATCCGTAATGGCGGTTAATGCAGCAGGTAATTATACAAAGCCTAAGATGAGAAAGACTTTGTTTCAAAGAATTAAAGCAAGGGCTGTACAAGGTACGGGTGCTGGTCAGTGGTCTGCTCGAAAAGCGCAGTTACTTGCAAAACAATATAAAGCTAAGGGTGGTGGATACAGATGAAAAAAACACTTTTAAAAAAAGCAAATCCTAAAAAAGAAAAACAAATAGAAATTGCTATAGAAAGTACAAAAAAATACGATAGTCTTTTTGGTGATGGATATGCAAAAGAACTTTTTGATGATTACATAAAAGGCGGTATGCCACCAAAGTCTGCTGCTCGTTCTACGCTTCGAATGTTAAAGAAGTTGGAGTTTGATGAAATTATGGACAGGTTTAACGCTTAATGAAACAGTCACAGAAATCTTTACTAAACTGGGGAAAACAGAAATGGAGAACCAAGTCTGGGAAGAAGTCTAGTGAAACTGGTGAACGGTACTTACCTAGCGCAGCTATTGCTTCTCTTAGTGATGCTGAATATGCAGCTACAACCAGAGCTAAACGAGAGGGTAAGGCTAAGGGTAAGCAGTTTGTGGCTCAACCGAAAAAGATTGCTAAGAAAGTAAAACCATATAGGAAAGGATAAAACATGCCTATGGGAAAAGGAACCTACGGTTCTCAAGTTGGAAGACCTAAGAAAAAGAAAAAGACTTTATTAAGTAAGAAGCAGAAGTCTTTGCCAAAAGATCTACAAAAGAAAATTATGGATTCTAAGTAATGCCTTGGGTAATAGCAAATAGTAATGAAGCTTATGACGGTGATACTCATGAGCTTGCTGGAAGAACTTGGTCGGGTGCAACAAGAACGTCTGAGTCTCGAAGACTAGAGTGGGTAGATCTTGTTGTTAAGCCTAAAAAGAAACGTGCAAGAAATAAAGACGGTACTTTAAAAGCTGATGATCCTTCTACGCCTGAAGTTAACGAGGCTTGGGAAGAGTGAGTTTTGTTAATACGTTAAAGCCTGAAGAGCTTACTATGCTTCGAGGGATAGTTAAGAAGGTACACTTTAAACACTTTGATGAAAAACACGGTGCTAGTTACGTTACGAATTACATGCTGGACAATGTTATTGATAATATTGGTCCTGATGTGGCAGAGTGTATGATCAAGGCTGGAGTAGATAAAGGTCTTAGATGACTGAGTTTAAGTATAAGCCTGATGGCGATGTGCTAAAGGCTTTTATGAAAGATGATACTTTCTTTCGTGGCATTCGAGGGCCAGTAGGTTCGGGTAAATCTGTTGGTTGTTGTGTTGAGGTTTTTCGTAGAGCCTTAATGCAAAAGAAAAACGATAAGGGTATTCGAAGAAGCCGATGGGCAATCATTCGTAATACAAACCCACAGCTTCGAACAACAACTATAAAGACTTGGCTTGATTGGTTTCCCGAAGAAACATGGGGAAAGTTTACTTGGTCAGTTCCTTATACTCATAACATTAAAAAGAATGACCTAGAGCTTGAGGTTATTTTCTTAGCATTAGACAGACCTGAAGATGTCAAAAAACTTTTATCACTTGAGTTAACTGGCGTCTGGGTTAACGAAGCTAGAGAAGTTCCGAAGTCTATTATCGATGCGTGTACAATGCGTGTTGGTCGATTTCCTTCTATGCGTGAAGGTGGGCCTAGTTGGTCAGGGGTAATATGTGATACTAATGCCCCTGAAGAAGATCACTGGTGGCCTATTATGTCAGGTGAAGTTCCTGTTCCTGATCATATTCCTAGAGAACAGGCACGAATGTTAGTTAAACCTGATAACTGGCAGTTCTTTAAACAACCGTCTGGAATGGTTGAAGTAAGGAACGAAGATGGTGAAGTTGTAAATTATAAACCTAATAAAGACTCTGAAAACATAAAACATATGCTGAAAGGCTATTACCCTAATTTAATTACAGGTAAAACAAAAAGCTGGATTGATGTGTATGTTATGAATAGATTGGGAAGTATCCAAGATGGAAAGCCCATATATCCAATGTTCGCTGCAGAAGTACACATAGCCAAAGAAGAAATAGCAGTAGCTGCAAGCCTACCGCTATACGTTGGTTTGGATTTTGGGTTAACTCCAGCAGCCACTCTTGGACAAAAAATCAGAGGCCGCTGGCTTGTGCAGTCTGAAATAGTAGCTTTTGATATGGGGATTGTTAGATTTGCCGAGGTGTTGCGTGAGGAAATATCCTCCCGATTTTCCCAAGCATCTGAGGTATTTATATATGGCGATCCTGCTGGGGATTTTAGAGCGCAGACGGACGAAAGTACCCCTTTCCATATTCTGCGTGGTGCTGGTTTGAGGGCATTCCCAGCCCCTTCGAACTCTGTAGATCTTCGATTGGAAGCTGTGTCTTCCCAGCTAACTAAGATGGTCGAGGGCAAGCCAGCATTTTTAATTGATAGAAGATGCCAACAACTTATTAAGGGTTTTGAAGGTGGGTATCAGTATAGACGAATGGAAGTATCTGGTGAACGTTATGCAGATAAACCCGATAAGAATATGTTTTCTCATATTCACGATGCGTTACAATACATGATGCTAGGCGCTGGTGAAGGTAGAGCCTTGTTAAATAATCAGAAACCTGCAAAGGCTGTAGTTGCAAATAGAAATTTTGACTTGTTTTCTAAGCATAAGCCAAAACAAAGAAGGCAAGGATTTTGGGCGCGTATGTAATTGTGCGTTGATGTTTTTTAAATTATGTGCATATGGATAAAAAAACTAGGAGCTAATAATGTGTGGCAGAAAAAGAGACCCGAAGATAGATGAGCAACTTAAAGAAAACAAAGCGGAAGCCGAAGCTGCAAAAGAAACAGCCCAAGCCGATCTTAAAGAAGCCAAAGAAGAGTCTTTGGAAACGGCTATTGATATGGCTCCGTCTGACCAAACAGTAACTGAAGGTCAGTTAGATCGCCAAGGCGAAAACATCTTTGATGATCCTAAAATGAAAAGCATGGCTGCTTTACGCAGATCAAGACGTGCAGGTGGTAGAGGTAGAAGAAGCCTACTTACTGCTAAAACAGGTCAAGGATACTTTTCAAGGTTTGGTATGTAATGGATGAAATCGCCAAGAATTATCTTCAAAGGTATGACAAAGCTAAAGCTAAACGTGAAAACTTTGTTCCTCTTTTTGAAGAATGTTATGAATATGCTTTACCCCAAAGGGAAAGTTTTTATCACGAAACTATAGGTCAAAGACGCGACGATAAAATATTTGATGAAACTGCTGTAGTTGGCGTTCAGGAGTTTGCATCAAGATTACAATCAGGTCTTGTCCCTAACTTTGCTCGATGGGCTGATCTTACAGCAGGATCAGAAATACCTAAAGAAAACAGAGAAGAAATAAATAATGAGTTAGATGAAGTAACTGATTATGTATTCGAGGTAATTCAGAACTCTAACTTTGCTCAAGAAGTTCATGAGTCTTTTATGGATTTGGCAGTAGGTACTGGTATTTTAGCTTGTGAAGAAGGCGATGCAATTAATCCAGTACGTTTTGCAGCTATACCTTTGCCTCATGTTATACTTGATACTGGCCCTGATGATAGCATCGATCATGTCTTTCGAGAGCGTAAGAACATAAGATTTAATCAACTAGAACAGTTATATCCTAAAGCTAAGTTTTCTCCTGAAATAAATTCTATGGTTCAGGGTGCTGGAGATAAAACAACAACAGTATTAGAAATTGTTTGTCGTAATTATCAATCTCCAAACGTAACTGCAAACTTTCATTATGCAATATGCATGACAACTAAGTCTGTAATATTTAAAAGAGAAATGGAAGGTTTAGGATCTAATCCTTTTATTTGTTTTCGTTGGTCTAAATGTGCTGGTGAAGTGTATGGTCGTGGTCCATTAATTAATGCGCTGTCTTCTATTAAAACAACCAACCTTACTATCGAGTTAATATTAGAAAATGCTCAGATGTCTATCTCTGGTATATATCAAATGGAAGATGATGGGGTAATAAATCCTGATACAATTAATCTCGTTCCAGGGACTATAATTCCTAAAGCTATGGGATCTGCTGGGTTGCAACCTATACAAGCTGCTGGTCGCTTCGATGTTGCTCAATTGGTTTTGGGAGATATGAGAAACAATATTAAACGTGCTTTGTATAATGATATGCTTGGAGATCCTAATAAAACTCCTGCATCTGCAACAGAAATAGCAGAACGTATGGCAGACTTATCAAGACGTATTGGATCTGCATTTGGAAGATTGCAAGTAGAACTTGTTCAACCTGTGTTGCAGAGAGTTATTCATATCTTAAAGAAGCAAGGTCGCATCGAAGTACCTGTTCTTAATGGTAGAGAAATAAAAGTTAAGTCTGTTTCTCCATTGGCACAGGCACAAGCTAACCAAGATATTACTGCTATATCAAGATTCCTTGAATTAACTCAAGGTGCATTTGGCCCTGAGACTTTACAGCTATTGGTAAACAGTGAAGAGACTGCTGCTTATCTTGCTAAGAAGTTTGGAGTTCCAGATAATTTAATAAGGGATGAGTCTCAAAGAAAAGAAATAGTTGCATTAATGCAGCAAATGCAGCAAAGTCAGGCTCAAGCACCACAACCAATGGAGTAAAGCTTGAGTAAACAACCTTATGTTGGGATTGATGGAATACAAAGATCCCAAAAACTTGATGAACAAATAAGTCTAGATATTGCAGCTTTATTAGCTACACCTTCAGGTCAATCTGTAATGCAGTATCTAAGATCAATTACAACTGATATTGCTAATGGCCCAAACATTTCTAATGACGAGTTAAGACATTTAGAAGGTCAGAGATTTGTTGTTGGACTATTATCTTCCAGAGCCAATCATGGTTCTTCAATTAAATCTAAAGAGGGTAAGAATGGCTGAAGAAACAACAACTGTAGAAGAAGTTGCACCAGTAGAAACTTCTGAGGCAACAGTAGATGAGGTAACAACATCTGATCGTCCTGAATGGTTGCCAGAAAAGTTTAATGATCCATCTGAATTAGGCAAAGCATATAAAGAGTTAGAATCTAAGCTTGGACAAAAAGAAGAAGATATAAAATCTAAGCTTATGGAAGAACTTGATAAACCTAAAGAGGGCGTTCCTGATTCTTTTGGTGATTACCAACTTCCTTCTGATATTGAATTTGATGAAGCTATGGGTACTGATTTACTTCAGGACTGGGCAAAGCATTGCCACGATAACAAATATTCACATGAAGAATTTCAAAAGGGTATTGAGTTTTACATGGCTGCTCAACCTGAAGAAATTGATATAGATGCCGAGGCTTCGAAGCTTGGCGAAAACTCTGAAGCTAGAATAGAAGCTGCTTCTTTGTTTGCAAATAAGTTCTTTCCTGAAGATATGTTACCTGCTTTAGAAAGAATGTGTGAAACTAGTGATGGTATTGTAGCGTTAGAGTTTATGATGCAACAAATGCAAGATCCATCTGTAGTTGATGGTAGCCCTGCTACTGGCGCTTTAAGCCAAGGCAGACTAGAAGAAATGATGAAAGATCCAAGATATCATGATCGTTCACAACAGGATTCAAACTTTATCAAAATGGTAAATGAAGGTTTCCAAAAACTTTATGGATGAACTTAGAATAATGGAAAGAGGGGGTTATTATTTAACCCCTTTTAAAGACGATCATATATATGAATTTATCCATATTATTCATCCCGAAAATATTAAAGAGCTTTTAGAAACAGGTCTTTACCCAGATGTTTTGAGTGCCTTAAAAGATCTAGCTAGGAAAAGTGAAGTATATTTAGTTAGAGATAAAAACGATGAAATAATTTTTGTTGGTGGATTATTTTTTGATGAAGATACACCTCAAATGTTTGCTATGTTTTCTACTAAAATTAAAGATAACTTCTTTGTTTTAGCTAGAGGATCAAAGATGCTAGTAAACTTTTTTGATAAAACTTATCCAATGCTTTCTATGGTTATTAAGAGTGATTACGCTGATATGTTGCAGTGGGCAGCATGGTTAGGATTTGAAACAGTTGGTTGTTCTCAATACAAAAATATTAACTTTATTCATTTTGTGCGTTGCAATCCTGATGCAAATGATGTTGTAGATGAGTTATCGAGGCCCATAAAACACTGAGAAGCCCGTAAGGATACCTTCGTTGAGGATGTGGAATGGACACCCAAGATGCAAACATAACTTAACTTAGGAACTGTAAAATGGCTAATACAATAGACCAAGCCTTTATTAAACAGTTTGAAACCGATGTGCATCTAGCTTATCAGCGCATGGGTTCAAAGCTGCGTAATACCATTCGTTCTACGAATGTGTCGGGCAATCAGGCAAGATTCCAGAAAATAGGAACTGGAACTGCTTCAACTAAATCACGCAACGGTAATGTTACACCAATGGAACTTGCACATACTAATGTGGAAGTAACAATGGCTGACTTCTATGCTGCTGAGTACATCGATAAACTTGACGAGTTGAAAACAAATATCAACGAACGCCAAGCTATTGCTGAATCTGCTGCTGCTGCATTAGGCCGTAAAACAGATGAGCTTATTACAACAGCTATGGATGCTGGCGCAAACTCAACTCAGTTGGGTGCTGGTGGTTCTGCTGTAAGTAAAGCTGACCTTCTAACAACATTTGAAACATTTGGAACAGCAAGTATTCCAGAAGATGGACAACGCTATATTGCAATGTCTCCTGCTGGTTTTGCAGACCTGTTCAACATTACAGAATTTGCTTCAAGTGATTTTGTTGGACCACAAAACTTACCGTTTGCTGGCGGTATGACAATGAAAGAGTTCTTGGGCTTCAAGATCTTTTCAACATCAGCTGTAGCTGGTGGTAAGAACTTTGTTTACCACATGAGAGCAGTTGGAATTGGTGTGAACGCTGATGTTCAAACCGAAGTAAACTATGTAGCAGAAAAAGTATCGCACCTAGCGACATCAATGATGTCAATGGGTTCTGTTGTCATCGATGACAACGGCGTATACGAACTGCTAGATAATAACTAGGAGGGTTAGAAAATGGCTTATAGTGCAACTGGACTAACTCGTATTGGTGGCGACTCAAATGGTAGTTTGTGGAGATACACAACTACTGATGCGATAGCTACAGTAAATACTGCTGGTTACTTTAACGACTCAGCTAATATGCTTGCTGTTCGTGATATGATCATAGTGCATGATACTAATGCACCAACAACAAGTTTTGTAACAGTATTGTCTAATACTGGTACTGTTGTTGACGTATCTGATGGTACGGCAGTAGCTGAAACCGATAGCGACTAATAGGTTGGGGCTTCGGCCCCACCTTTCTTTAAGGATTAGAAATGGCAGTAACAAGCACACCAGCAAACTCAGCTATAGATATTTGTGCAAGAGCTTTAATCCTAATTGGTGCTGAACCTATTACTTCTTTTGATGATGGAAACAATGAAGCTCTCGTAGCTTCTAATGTTTATGAAGACATAGCTAGAGCTACTTTAACAAGTACACGTTGGAGGTTTGCTACTAATCAAGCTATTTTAAACAGACTTACAGATGCACCTACTGGAAGATATGATGCAGCTTATCAATTACCTGATGGATGGTTAATGACTCATGCTGTTACTGTAAATGATGTTCCTGTAGAATATCAAACTTACGGTAATAAAATATTTGCTAACGAAGATGCAAACTCAGTAGTTATACTTGATTATACTTATCGTGCAGAAGAAACAGATTTCCCATCTTATTTTACTGTTGCTTTGCAGTTTGAGTTAGCAAGAGTATTTGCATTTAGTATTGCAAGGGATTCACAGTTATCTACTCTAATGGGGCAGCAAGCTCAGATTTCTATGATGAAAGCTAGAACAACAGACTCTCAACAACAAACAACAAGAAAACTTAATACATCAAGATTTATTGCACAAAGGCGAAGCTAAATGCAAAAGGTTCGCATTCCATTAACAAACTTCAAATACGGTGAAGTAAGCCCCTCTTTGTATTCACGAACAGATACAGAGCTATACAACCAATCAGCACAACGAGTAGAAAACTTCTTTCTTCGAGCGGAGGGTGGTGTAATAAAGCGACCAGCTTTAGAGCATATATATAAGTTTGATATAACTGTTGATGGTACTAAGGTTCAACAAGCTAGACTTTTGCCGTTTATTTTTTCTGATGATGAACAGTACATAGTTTCTCTTGAGCATCAAAAGATAAGAGTATTTTTAATTAATCCCACTACTGGTGTTGTTGCTTTAACAGCTACACTTACTCAGGATATAAATAGCCAAACATTAAAGTTCGATCATGATTTCTTACATGAGTATACGTTTGCTCAAGCTGGGGATGTTATGTTTATTTGCCATCCTACTTTTATGCCACAACAATTAATACGAACAAGTTTATCTAGTTTTCAAGTTGAGCCTTTTGTATTTGATCAGAAGTCTGACAATAAACAAATATATCAACCATATTTTAATTTTCAGAAATCAGGAGTTACACTTGATGTTTCGGCTACTTCTGGATCAGGAGTAACTTTAACAACTGGTTCTGCGTATTGGGATACATCTAGTCCATCAAAGCATATTGGAACAACAATAAGATACAATGGCGCAGAGATTGAAATAACTGGAGTAACAAACTCAACAGTGGCAACAGGAGATATACTAGATACGCTTACTGTAAGTTTAGATGTAGCACCATTTAGAACAACAGAAAGCTCTGCTGATGTTGAAGTAACTATGGTAAATCATGGTTTAAGTGTTGGCGATTCTATTGTTATAGCTGGCGCAGCTTCAGTTGGTAATATTTCTAATAGCAATTTAAATGGAACACGTTCTGTAGCTTCTATTGTAGATGATAATCGTTTTGTTTTTACTGCTGGTGGTAGTGCAAATGCTTCTGAAGATGGTGGTGGCGCTCCAAAGATTCAAAGCCATGCACCTATTACGACTTGGGATGAACAGTCTTTTTCCTCGCTTCGAGGCTTTCCTGCTGCTGTTACATTCCATGAAAATAGATTAGTGTTTGCTGGTACTGTTGCTCAACCAGATGCAATTTTTATGAGTAAGAGTGGTAAGTATTATAATTTTGATGTTGGCACTGCTGCTGATAATGATTCTATTCAGGTTACTGCAAGCATTGGTGAGATAAACCAGATACGCCATGTAGTATCTAATAGGGATCTTCAGGTATTTACTGCATCTTCTGAAATGTATTTACCTGCATTTCAAAACCAGCCAATGACTCCAACTAATGTTCAAGTTCGAAGACAAACATCTTTTGGGTGTGGGTTTGAAAGACCAGTTGTGTTTGATGGAGCAACTGTTTTTACTCAAAAAGGTGGAGCTATTATAAGAGAGTTTTTATTTAGCGATGGCGAAGCTGCTTATGTTGCTAGCCCTATATCTACCGTTTCTTCGCATTTAATTAAAACTCCTATTGAGCAAAATGTTTTTAACGGTGCTTTGAATAGATCGGAAAGTTATTTGTTTATTACAAATGCTGATGGAACAATAGCTGTATTTAATTCTAATCGTGCTGAAAAAAGAGCAGGGTGGACTGAGTTTACTTGTGCTGGAACATTTGTTTCTACCTGCACTATTGATGATCGAGTGTTTGCTAATGTTGTTTTTAATCTTGGTGATGGCACAGAGAAGCATGTTCTTTGTGAATTTGTAGCTACTAAGAATACAGATATGTCTACTGTGTTTACTGGAACGGCTGGTGTGTTTGATGTATCAGCAGATTTTAACAATGGTGCAGTTGTAGAAGTAGTAAATGGTAACAATTACATTGGGCAGTTTACTGTAGCTAGTGGGAATGTAGATGTATCTGCTGTGGATGCTACACTTACTTCTGCTGAGATAGGTTTTGATTTTGATGTTACATTAACAACCAATCCCATTGATGCTCCAATAGCAGGTGGTCCTTTAACTGGTATTCCTAGAGGAGTTACTAGTGTTTTTGTAGATTTAAATAATACATTGTCTGTTAAGGTTAATGATACTAATTTAATAATTAGAAATGTTACAGATGATCTTTCTCTGCAACAGCAACCTTTTACTGGTAAACATGAGTTTAGATTGCTTGGGTATAGTGCAGATCCACAAGTAACAATAACACAGTCAGCCCCATTACCATTGCAGATTAATGGGTTAATAGCGGAGTTAGTATTTTAATGATACAGTTAGTAATGGGAGCAATATCTGGTTTTGCTTCTTTATCAGCAGGTAGAGCAGCAAGAGGCCAAGCAGAGCAACAAGCAGAAGCAATGGAGATAAAAGGCATTGCTGATGAGGCTCAAGCTATAAACAATATGGCAATTCGTATTAGTGAATATGAAAAAGCTTTTGATTCTAACGATGCTATCTTTTCTTTTCAAAGTGGTGGTGGTGAGAACATAGGCGTTTCCAAAGCTTTTTACGATGCTCAAGGATCTGAGCGTCAGGTATTAGTTAAAGACATTGCAACACTTAGTCAGGGTCTTGCTCTTGAGCGTGGACAAACAAAACTGGCTGGACTGATAGAAATTGAACGTGGCAAGCAAGCACAAAAAGCAGCTATGTTTGATGCATTAGGTTCGTTTGTTGGTGGTTATGCAAAATATAAAAGATTTCAAAAATAGGTAATTAATCATGGCTATTACGCGTCAAAAATTACAAGCAAGTTTGCCAAGAATAGGCGTGGTTAATGTTGATACTGGCGCAGATCAAACTTGGAGATCTGTAGCCAGAAATGCTCAAGGTATAGCAAATGACTTTGCTCCTTTTGCACAAGCTGAAGCTGAAAAGGCAGGAGTAAATGCGGCTAAAGCTGTTAAGAGACAAAACTTAATAGATTTTGATGAGGATAAAAAACCTAAAGCTTTTAATGTTCCAAAACAATTTGGGCTAGTTGCTAGACGAGCATATGAAAGAGTTATTGAGCGTAGATTTGAAGAGTCAATGCTTGAAGAGCTTGAAGATAAATCTATTGAAGTTGCAATATCAGCTAAAAGTTCTGCTGAATATAATTCACAATTTGGTAACTATCTTAAGTCAATGGATAAAGCTGCTGATGGTAGATTCCAAGAATATATAGCAAACACTGGCGGTTCTATTTTATCTAAAACACAACTTAAATTAGAAATAAAAGAACAAGAAGTTGCAAGAAAAAAAGCAAATGAATATGCGGATACTACTTTTCAAAATAGTTTACAAAACTTAGAACACTCAGCAGCAATGACTGACACTACATCTGGTGTTCTTGAGTTAAGAACAATGGTATCTGATGCTACTATAAAAGCTGAAGAAAAATTTGCTCTTACTAAAAATTCAAAAGAATTCAAATCAGATATGCAAAAGGTAACTTTTCATAGATCTTTAGCTTTAGTAAATTTAATTGAAAATCAATCAAAGTTTTTTTCTAAATCTCAAAAACTTATTATTGATTCTGCTTTAACTGATGCATCTGAAATAGCATCTGTACAAGATTCTGTAGTTAAGGATTTACTTTTAACTGTTCATCAATCTGGTTTGCCTATTAGTAAACTTGATGATTTATCAGATCATTATACAAAAAGAAAAAATAAATTTGATGATTTAAGAAATGCAAAGGTTGATGAATGGCCTGAACAAAATCAAAGTTTAATTGCTCAGTTTGAAACAACAGATTTCAATTCTGTATCTGATATATTAAATGTAACTACTTTTGACGGAGCTAAAGAAGATTTAAAAAACAACTATATAGATGCTCAGATAATAGATACTGTTCAGGATAAACTCTTAAATTTTCTTTCTACAGTAGATGAAGATACTTTTAATGCTGAAGAGTTTAAAATTAATGTATTTAAGGTACTGGCTCAAAGCAACGAAGACATTGATTTATCTTTTCTTCCTAAGGATTTGCAAGAAGACTTTAAGCAAATAATAAATTTAGACGATGATAGAAGAAATGACATTGCAGACGATATAGAAAAAGTTACTGATTTTGAAACTTCAATAATTAAACTTGAACAAATATCTAACAAAGAACAAAAAGAAGCTGACGAGTTAGAAGCAAAAACACAATCTAAAACTTTACATATTACTGCATTTAAAAGAATAGATAATTCTGTTCAAAACGATAATTTTACACAAGCTTCAAAAATATTCTTAGAATTACAAACTACAGAAGGTTTTAATTATTCTTTATTAAGTCCAGAGCAAAAAGGACAGTACGATTCATTTGTAAATATTTTAGCTGAAAAACAAAAGAAATTTAATTTAACAAAAGATATTAAACAAATTGATAGATCTCAAATTCTTTTGTTTGAAGAAATAGAAAATGAAGCTAAAGAAAATTTAAGGCTAAAAGATTTTGCTAAGTTAGCTGGTAATATTAGTCAATTAGAAAATTTACTACCTCAATTAAAATCAAATAAAAGACATACAGCACCTACAATTAAATCTCTTTCAGGTGATTTGCAGAGCATTAAAGATGATTATTTAAAATTAAGTGGGGCAGAACAAAAGCAAATTAATTTAAATTTAGCAGATGAAATGGTGAAAGATTTTCAAAACCAAGCTGCTAATCCTACGGATCAAAATCCTTTTATTCCTGATTATAAATTTAAAGAAGCTAAAGAAAAAATAGAACAGATGTTTCCTGATGATATAGGGGCGCGTAATAATTATATTCCTAGATTGCAAAATCAATTTGGGCTGTCTCGAATAGAAGCAGCTAAAAGAATGTTTAGTGAATTATATCCACAAGGTATAAATGAAAACATTTTATCAGAAGCTTTAAATGCTATTGAAACTCAAGATCCTAACTTTTTAAAATCATTAAAAAAAGGTAGCAAAGAACTTCAGATGTATTCTTTGCTTTCTTCTGCAAAAGATATCTACGGTTTTAAATCTGAGTTTAGAACGCAGATTAGAGGTTTAATATCTTTAAATGAAAAAAGACAAGCTGCATTAATTTTAGATCAGCAAGAAGCAAACGCTATTAATATAGTTGAAACTAATCGAGGCAAATCTTCTCAGAAAAATATACAAATCTATGTAGATAAAAGACTTAAACCTTTACTTAGTTTGGATGAAAATGAAGTAATAGATTTTCGTGACGGTTCTAAATGGTTTACAGAAGATGGAAGACCTACAACAGCAAGTTTAGAACTTATGAAACTAATGGGGAAAACTATTATTCCTGAAAATCTTAAAATACAATTAGAGCAAGAAGCTCAAAGTCCTACTGGAAATGTTGGTACTCTTTTAAGTTTATTTATGTTTGGAATGGAACAAGAACCAGAGGGAGAAAGAGTAAATCTTTGGTCTAAAGAAGTTACAAATCAACTTTCTGAAACAGCTATAGCTAGATACACTACAGCAATAATAAGATATCAACTTGGTCTTGAGCCAAGTGCGGCAGAAGCAATGAGGAATGTTGTTAATCAAGCTGCTGATGTTGGTGAAGGTGGAATTAAAGCTGACTTAGAAAAAATGCTAGACGTAGATAAACTTAGCGATTGGTTGAGAGAAACTTATCCAGAAGCAAATCGCAGGGCTATTAATATATTAGAAAGTGCAGCAATAGCACTTGGATATAATACTGATGAAAACAATTTAAAAACAAGATTAAATGTATTTACAGATTTTCATTTTGGTATTGATGATAAAATTGCTTCAGAAGAAGTTCCTAATCTTGGGTTAGATACTTCTTTCTTTGGTCTTGGTGGTACTTTTAAAAGAATAGTTAAAGGCGCTAGAGATAAATATTTAAACAAATCTGAAATGGAAAGCATGAACAAAGCAGGTGCAGAATTAATGTACCAGTATATGTCAGAAACCCAACGTGAAATGTTTTTTAGAACAGATATGAGAGATACATTTGGCAGAAGATTAAGAGATTCAATGGCTGCTGTTTCTGCAACAACTCCTATTTTTGGGTTGGCAACAGGTTCAGAATTTTATCCAGAGCTTGATGGAAAAGAAAGAGTAAAGACTCCTCTTACTAAATTAAAAGAAAGAGAGGAGCAATATGTTGTTTCAGATGGGCAACCTTATTTTTATGACGTTGATTATAGATTTAGAGAAATAGCAGATAACACAGGTTTGTATTATGTTTTAATCCCTAATAAATCAGGTGGATATAATAAATTAAGTGATCTTAGTACAAACGTTCCAGTAGTAATGAATGTTCAAGATTTTGTTACTAAAGAAAAACAACATCCTTCTTTGCTTTTTTATAGCCGAGGATTAATGAACGAAAGAATGAACGACAGAACAGGTGGTCAGTTTTTACAGTTTAAAGGTTTTCAACCTGCCGTAGAAAAAATACCAACACTAAATTCTTTTGATAATGTTCCTGATGATTTTTTACCATTAGTAAAAGCTGAACAAGCTTATATGTTTGCTTTTAGGCCAGAGCTTTTGGAGATAGAAAGCAATAGAAGAAACTTTGAAATACTTATTAACGAAGGTGTTATTAGAGATTTTGATATAGATTACTATGAAGACTTCTTGGAAGTAGAAGATGACTGATAACTCTATAAAACCAACAGTTACTTTAAAACCATTTCCAGATAGAGATTTAGGTGTAAGATTACCCGATCCATCTTTTGCTGAAGTTTTTGCAGGGCAAACGCATAGATATGTTGGACCATTTTTTAATGCTCTTGGAGATATGTGGAACACTTTTGGTGTTGAAGAAGAAGGAGAAAAAAGAGATTTAGGTTTTGATTCTAAAGCTTTTATAGAAAGTAAAAACATTTCCTTAAACTCTCCACAAGGCCGATATATTTTAAATTATGCATCTAACCCTGAAAGCGCTCAAGAAGCTTATGATAAAGTTATTGAAGATGAGATGAATCAAAAATTAATCGAGCAAGGTGGTTTTGTTAAACAATTTCTAACTGATCCTATTCTAATTGCAGAGTTAGCAACTCTTGGTGGTGGCTATGCGTTAGTTAAAAAAATGGCTAGAGAAAAATATGGCAAAGTATTAGGTGATGCTTTTCTATCAACAAATGATATAGCCAAAATAAAAAGACGTAATGCATTAGATGTTCAAAAAAGAATTGAAAAAAAGTTTGCTCAACAAAAAGATGAAGTTATTGAAGACGATCTTCTGATGGAGCCGTTCGAAGAAACCCTTAAAGATACAAAGACAGCTAAAAATTTTAAAGCAGCACTAGACGCCAAGTTATCTGAAACAATGGCTATGAAGGGATTTAAAATAGCAAATGCAGAAGCTTTGTTCTTCGAAGGATCTGCTAATGTTTTAATGTTGGCAAATGATTTATCAGGGCAAAAAGATGCAGATCAAGCTATACTAGATGCTCTTTCAAGACAGGCTGTTGCTCATGGGGTTTCTAGTGTTCTTGGCTTTGGCATTGGTGCAGGGATAGATAAAATTAGAAAGCGACCACAGGCTGCTAGTCTTGAAAAATCTTTTGCTGAAACAATGAAAAACTTTGAAGATCTTTCTAAAGGAGTAAATGCAAACCCAAGAGTTTTGCGTGATGATTTAAAATTAAATGAATTAAAAGATGATGATTTAATATTTCAGGGGGAATGGTGGACAGAATCATTATTCTATAAAGCTTTACCTACTCCAGTAAAAGCAGTCATGGGTAATAAAAGTTTAGCACCAAACTCAGTTAAACTTAGATTTATGAGATTAGTAAATGATGGAGGTGTATTATTTAAATTAAATCAACGTGGCGCAGGTTTTGGAACTTCTGTTTTTCAAGAAGCAGGTAGACTTTCTGGCAAGTGGGGTAACACCTATAACAAAATTCATGAGCTTTGGGGTGAAGCATCAAACAGCGGAAACTATGCAATTGCTGATATGCAAATTAGTGACACAATAGAAACAATACAAAAACTTCGAGGTAAAGAAAGTTTAACTTTCGAAGATTTTGGTCAACATATAACAGATCTTTATATTCATAACAAAACTCCAACTACAGATGTAGAGAAAAAAGCTGTTCAAATTTTAAAAGAATACTTTGAAGAATGGGATAATTTATTAAATAATGCAGGTTTGCTTAGAGGTCACGGTTCTTTAATAGGACGAAAACTAAAAACAGAAATAGGCATTTCAGAGCAAGTTAATGTTTACAATGATATTCTTGAAAAAAACACAATGTTTTTAGAAAACAATATTATTAAAAAAAGAGAAAAGCTTGCTCAATATGATAAAGATTTTAAATCAAGAGGTCTTACTAAATCACAATTAGCTACAAGAAAAGCAATTCAAGAAGAACTTGATGAGTTTTCTGCTGCATATGAAGCATCACAAAGGGTAAGAACTTTTGAAGATGCTAGACGATATATTGAGAGAATGAAGTTAACAGATCCTCAAAAGAAAACATTACTAAGTAAACAAAAAATTATCACAGAAATGGAAGAAAGATTAGATAATCTTAAATCTTATCTTGATGGCACTGCTGTAGAAAAAGGATTAAAAGAAAACTTTTTCCCAAGGTATTTTGATAAAAGAAAGATACTGGCTAATCGTGAAGCGTTTGAGCAAAAGATTATAAACCATTATTCTAGAAATCCTTTTATCTGGAGTTGGGATGATAAGACTAAAAGATATACTCAAGTACGTTTAGAAATTGATGAAGCTTCTATCAAACGAAGAGCTAAAAAAACTACAGATGAAATACTAGACTTAGTAGATGACGATGGTTTTACTGATGCATATTTTGGAAAAGGCAGATCAAAACATTTAATTCATAGGCAGTTAGATATACCAAATTCAGAATTAGCTGAGTTTATGGTTACAGATCTTAAACAAGTTCTTATTGCGTATAATGAAAAGGTTGCTCCTAAATTAGCATTTGCTCAAAAATTTCAAACAACTAAAGGATTACCTGCAACACTCGATGATTTGTTAAATGCAAATACTACAGAAATGAAAAAGTTAAAGATTCCACAAAAAGAAATAGATAGGATTAATAAAGAGTTTACTGGATCATATGATAGAATAGTGGGTAGAGTTCTTACAAAACCAGATAGTCTTTCAACAAGAACTGCTCAATGGTTACAAGCCGCTACACAATGGACTTACCTAGGTGGTGCAGGAATAGCTGCTGTAGCTGACTTTGCTAATATATTTTTAGATCACGAAATGAAAACTATATTTAAAGGTATTGTTTCATTAGCCCAAGATAATTCAATTACTGTTGCAAAAAAAGAATTGCAAAAAGCAGGTGATGGTTTTGAAATAATTGGCGGCAGTTATCACATGAAGTTTGTAGAAAGTTTAAGCAGTAATCCGTTTAGAAACGGTTTAACTGACAAAGTAAACGATGCTTTTTATAAATTTAATTTACTTGGTCAAATGACTATGACAGCAAAAACAATGGAAGGTATGTTTAGAAGTCATACTATTATTGATATGAGCAAAAAGTTAGCTTCTGGTAAAAAGCTTACAAAGTTTGAAACAAATTTTCTTAGCAGATATAACATTGATAAAATGAAAGCAAAAAGAATTGCTGCTCAACCTACGCAAGAAACTAAAAATGGTTTTATATTAGCAAACACAGATGCTTGGGATGATGAAATAGCATTAGAATCTTTTCAAAATGCTTTACG
>Ga0208767_1000497_pt1 | contig 32437 bp, 33 predicted proteins | sample VirMetDEL_Mar_21_FD_184514 | JGI IMG/M metagenome (GOLD analysis project Ga0208767, IMG submission 184514) | Aqueous microbial communities from the Delaware River and Bay under freshwater to marine salinity gradient to study organic matter... | ecosystem: Environmental > Aquatic > Marine >... | reverse complement strand
AGTACAGGAAGCCAGAGCTAAGCGAGAATGCCATGCATGACTCTCCTGCAAAGTGCATTAGGTAATCTAAATCTTTAAATGCACCGCTCTCAGTATTTAGTAGAAGTGTACTCCCAGTTATATAAGTTTTACTGTTAGGGTCTATTGTAAATATTGTATGGTAGTTATTTACAAAGTAGTATAAACCTTGAGATGCGGAATCTGTACTCCAGGCAGTGTTGGAAGTATTTACGTAGTCTGGGTTATAGTACCTTTGTGCGACCCATATTGATGTCCAATAATTAGCTACACCCTGTGGATCTACGGTAATGTCATCTGGGTTACCATGCACTGCCTGTTCTTGTCCTCCACTTGTCCACTCATACCATTGCGTATTTCCTATTGTGGTGTTTATCCAGTCACCATCTAACATATAGTTCGTGCCGCTAGGAGCCAATTTTTTATTACCCCCAGAATACATACGCATGTTAAGTACCTTCTGTATATCTATGTGACTAGCCCCACTTAACGTATGCTTGTTTTTAAGCATGTTAAAGTCGTGAAAAGAAAAGGTAGACATAACTCTAACCTCAGGCCTATCATTACCTTGGTATGAAAAGCCACTAATGTTTGGTACTTGTGAGTTCAGGAGTTCTGGATAGCTGCTATAGTATGGGGGAAGTAGTCCTTTTAAGAACCATGCGTCATGGTAAGGACCATGAGCTGCATTACTCATTCTAGTTCCCAAGGCCATTTTATCCTCGTACCAGCTAGGAACAACCACACTTTGTCCTAGTACAGTTTTTTCTTGCTGGTTTCTTTTTGCGTAGTATATCTTAAATCCTTGTACTTGGCCTGCAATAAATGTTGGAATTGCAATGTTCGTAAAGTTAACGCCCAGTATTTTTATTGATTCCTCAAGAACTAAGCCGCTGTTTTCAGCACTTTGGTTAAATAAATTTGGTGTTACTTCATCTGTGTATAGTCCATCTGCTGAAATAAAACTATAGATGGTGTTTTTATTGGGGGGCATTTTATGATGCCTAACATTTGTATTTTGAAGATCTACCCCAACACTTATAGGGTTTCCATTAGGATCAACACTCCATGTAGAAAAGTCCTCTGTATCAGGGTAAAGCTCGTCTTCATTTTCCCAGTAGCTCATCTCTTGGCTGAACGGATCTAATAAGAACTGAGAGTCTGTGATTTGGTAAATCTTTGAATCCGGGTAAAGGTCTTCAAACTCTGAGGTATCAAGTCCTATGGATTCTAGTGCAGCACTTGCATCAGAGATTGGGGCATTTTCAGGGTGATTAATTTTATCTATAGTCTTTGTTTCTCTTCCCGGTATATGGTATGCATAAGTTTCTGATCCGTCTTTAAGTACGAAGGAGATATAAAATGCATATACCTCAGAGCGTCGGTACCCTCTGTATTTGTGAGACATTCTAACATCCTTGTACCCTTTTCTTACGTTTGATGCAAAAAATGAATCACCTACGTTATTCTGTTGTAAGTTTTTGTAAAGATCAAAGTAATTTACTAGTGTCGAGCCACTTATCTTTGAATAGCCCTCGTTTAGGATAACAGAGTGAATCCTCTTTGGGTCAAATTTTTCAACCGAAGTACTAATGGGATATACACGAATGTTGTTTGCAAATCGTTGGTACCCAATATCACCGCGCGCTCTTAGATTAGATATGTACAGTCTGTTGTCTAGCTGTACAAACGACTTAGCTGTTTCATATCTTACAGAGTCTATTACAACTTCAGATATAGAAGCTGCTGCTACTTGCTCAAGGCCGGTGTATGTAACCTCTAGACTTGCAAATAATTGATTGTCTATACCATCTGGGATTTTTACAATATCAAGTTCGTATGCAAACTCGCTTGATTCCTGGCTGTATCCGCCCCCAAACCTTTGTATGACTACAGGTCGTACGTGTGTGTAGTTAGATGGAACAGGAATATCTACTACCCAGCTAATAGATTTATTTGACTGGCTTCCTTGGGGATCACCCGTTATTGATTCTGTTGGGATGGCATCCTCATGCTCAGTAACTAGGTGGACAGGGTTAGACGTAGCCAAATAATTAGTTCTGTTAAGATCTTCATCTACATATGCAAGAGCTAAATGATATGTCCCACTAACAACACCTCCACCCTCTTCTATCTTAATGTCTCTAAACTCTGGTATGAATCCTGAATTCAAGAATAGATCTAATTTTTCTACTGTGTAGTCTTCATTGTTATACAGCCGAGTCACTGTAGAGCTTTGTTCTTGTCGAGTAATATTAATTACCCTTGGTGGGTTATAATCAGATATGTATTCAATACCTGTATAAGGCTCCACAGTTTTCTGCATATAGTTGTCCGTAAAGTAGACAAGTATATTCCCGTTAACATCAATCTTAGATGTAGCCTCAATAGTGTTAGAAGGCTGGAAGTTAAGTTCTGGGTTTCTGTAGATAATTGTATTAGTCTTTGCAGACGGGTCTACAATAGAAATAGCAGATGTAGGCTCGGTAGCAAATGTGTAGTTAAAGAACAACACAATTCTACCATCTTTAAGAGCACACTGTCCAATAATGTTATCTATTGCAGTAAAGCCCCTATTATCAATGGCAGTTGTTCCTTGTTCGTTTACAACAGCACCTTTTTGATAGTACAAATTAGCATTAAGGGCATCCCTGTAGGTGCCCTCCGGTTGATCCACTCTTTCTGGATCTTTTATCATTCCTGCTGTAAACTTCTTCATTAATGCTCTATTATGCTAAATCAAAAACAAAATTACGGCTTGACACCGTACTCACCCTCCGGTATAACGTGAAGGCAAATAGTTCCGTCAGGCTCAATGATGGTAATCTCATAACCCTCTGGACCCACATTCAACGTTTCATACGTAGCGTAGCTAACCCCGTCGATTACCTCGCACTCCTCAAAATCAGATTCGGCTGTGCAGAAGGTTATGTACTGAGCTACTCTGTCATCATTCCAGACAATCGGTAGCTCAGTGTTTTCGTCAACTTCGATATAATACTTCATGATACTGAAACTAAAACCATATTTGACTGCTGACCTTGTACTGGGATTACTCTATTAACGGTAAGTCCGGCAAACATGCTCAAATCCTCAATAGCCGTTCTTGACGCGCCCTCTATTATAAGCTCGCCTTCAGTAATGTTTCCAGCAGTGTGTCCTGTTACGTATGTCTTACTGTCCTTGCGAAATGCTGCCCCATAACCAGACCTAGCACCAGCCCCATAAACCTTAGTAAATCCAGTGTAAGTACCATCTCTATCCCACCCAGAAGACTTCGTACCTGTTTCATCCCACTGGACATTGTTGTTGGCATATCCAGCTCTATACAGATATCCGTTATCGGTTACGACATGACCTGTATACCTCCCAAGCCCAACAGAAACCACATCGTTCAATGTCCCACCACCAGAAATTGCTGTAAGCGTTGCGCTTGACTTTTGTCCAGAGATACCCAAACTATTGCCATTATTGTAGCCCCATACATAGAGGCTGCCATACCCATCACCCGCTGTTGCTTCGATGATTGCACCGCCACCGTCATATGAGGCTGAGATATCTATTGCATTAGACACACCAGAGAGGGCCGTAAGCGGGTCTGTGTTACCGCTAGTTGTTCCTTGTCCAGTTCGATAATTAATGTTTCGACCAGCCGTATAAACTTCTCCGCTATCATTCATAATGATGGTGAAGTTTTCTCCCCTTTCTACTCTAACCCAGTCTGTATCGGTCCCTACCTTAGTCCAGCTGGTTGTGTTCGTGTTGGTTCCATTTCCAGCTTGCCGATAGAAGTTATAGCCCAAGTGATAATACTCCCCGTTTTTTATTGCGGCAAACTCAAACCTACCCCCAGCAATATCCTCCCAGTCAGTATCGGTACCAAATTGAGTCCATTCTGTTTGAGTTCCATAACTGTTGTAGGTAGTACTCCTGTTAAGCATCCACAACGTTCCGTCGCCTTTTAGGGCCCAAAAATTAAAGTAGTAATTTGAAACTACCTTATCAAAGATGTGTGCAGTTGAACTTGTAAGCGCGTAAAACTCTGGGCCGAAGTCCGAATCAACGCTAGAAAAGTGGTAAGCCCAAGTGTTTACAGAGTCCCCAAACATGTAGGTTCCAGCTCCTACGCTTCGGCCTCCAGCCGGAACGTCAAGACCTGATATAGAAGCTATGTTAGCCATTGATAATCCTGAGTATTCTGAAATATTTGGCATGTCCGGTCATCAAATTACGCAATCTTGACATATTCTGGAGATGGGTCAAACCAAATGATGTAGTAAGTCACTGTCGATATGACTACCTTATTTACCAAGTAACCCATCTGCCGTCTATATGCATTTGATGTGGTTGGTGCAGTTAGCGTTAAAACGCCAGCACTAGCTGGGTCCAGATAAAGAGGGTCTCCATAGCTACTGCTGAATGTTCCATTCACAGCAGCCTGAGGAATCGTAACCATACCTCGGACATAAAAGCTGCTGCTGGTCGATGATGCAATAACCGTAATACCTGCTATTTGGTTTATGTTAGTAGACGAACTAGAAGCGTCTAGCAATTCTGGCTGACCTCCTGCACCATTGATAGTGTGAACCTTGAAAGCTGATACGCTGCCATCCTTAACCCAAAGCATTAGGTCCCCTGCACTATTTCCAGATGCGCCCATGTACGGACCATTCTCTGAACCGTCATAAAACTCCCCGTACCTAACGTTTGCGTCTGGCTGATACTCTAGGTATCCCGACACACCCAATTCCGTTCCGTCAAACCTAAGGTTTCCCTCACCGTTAATGGTGTTGGCTGTACCTGTAGCCGTAAGGAGGTAGTTGTCCGTATTGTTGTTAATGGTGACACCTCCTGACGCTGTTTGAAAAGACAGATTGCCTGACCCGTCCGTGGTCATTACTTGTCCATTAGTACCATCAACACTAGGATATGTTATGCCGTTGATATCGACAGAAACGCCGCGAATATTTGTTTGGCCTTGAGCTATTGATAGCTCTGCCAAAGTTGGTAAGCCTGATGAATCGTTGATAGCAAACTCACCCCCGTTAGGGTCGAAAACCAAATCGTTACCATCCTGGTCATACGTTCTGTTGTTGTCAGCGGTCAGATTCGTGTTCCCAAGGTGTGTGTCAGAGCTACCAGAAGGAGTGGCAATCCATGACAGATTACCAGAACCGTCAGACTCAAGGATCTGACCACTGCTGGTTGGACCAGCGGACGGAAGGGTTATAGCGTAGTTGGCGGTGATGTTGGTAGGAACGTCGATCGTGCAACTATTGGTGTTGTCAGCGTCCCTAAACTGAAGAGACGATCCTTCAAGCAATCCTATAACTCCGCTGTTGGGTGAGATCTGTACCTTCTGGTTGCCGCTAGAGTCCCTGAAGTTTACGATTCCGTCGTCAAAGTTTAGCACTTGAGAGGAACCTACATCGTAAATCCTAGGCGAACCAGACTGAGTAAGATCAGCGGTAGCTATGTTGTTAGCTACCGCATCACCTTCTACTAGTATTTTCTTCCAAGTTGCCATTTACAAAAGCTTTACGCCTTTTCTAGTTTTTTCCCTTTTGCAGGAGCTTTAGGTTGTTCTGGTGCCGGTGCTTCTTGTTTTGCTTGGAGTTTAGAAAACTCGTTCTCAAGTTTATCCATAAGAGTTACTACTGTGCGCGCATCAGATACTTTGACGTTTGCAGCTTTTGAGACCTCCATCAAGAAGTACACTTCGGTTATGTCTAAATTTAACATTGTGTTTGGTTTTTAAAATGTTTCTATTTTGACTTCAGTTGATTCTGAAGTTTGTTTACTACGTCTGCCAACAAAAGTACGTCCTTTCCATCAAACTTTGCTTCGTGCAGAGTTTTTAAGATGAACGTTAACTCTTGTTGGGTCAGGGTGTCAGTGGTAATCCCACCGACATCCCTGCCCTTACCAAGAATAGGCATTATGCTGTTCTAATGTACAGTTTTCCGTCTGCTGTGTTCATATGGAAAGATCCAACGCCTGCCGCATTATCACTTGCTCCTGGAGCGCCAGAAACTGCGTCAAACTCCATGATCGCAATAGGGAACTTTGCAGCTGTTGCGGCTGTAGAAGCCGCATCTCTCAACTGCCATTGAGTCAACTGGCTGCCGTTATCCCATGAAAGTCCAGCGTAGTCCCCCTCTGAGCCAGAAGAGTCAGAAACCAATGTGATACCACCTCCAGATGCTCCAGCTACAGCAGCAGCGTCAGTACCATAAGCCGTATCAGGGTTTCCGAGAATGATATTCCTGTCTTCAACAACAAGATTGGTAGTTTGAACAGTGGTAGTCGTTCCGCTTACTGTAAGGTTATTGACAAAGAGAGTGTCACTGGATGCGTTATAGCTAAGTGTTGTAGAGTCAACCTTCAGGGCCGCTGAACCACTAGTAGCTGTGGTGAACACCAAGTGCGCAAGCTCATCTGTGTCTGAATCGGTGACACTTACGTTTGATGCTGTGGCAGAAGCAGCGATTGTAAACCCACCGTTTGAGTCATCAGTAAGCGTGATGTTATTACCAGCTGTAATCGTGATAGAATCATCAGTGGTTGGGTTTGACATCGTAAGCGTGATGTCATCTGTAGCTTGAGCGGTAGTCAACGTTTGGTCAGCGACAACGAAGTCAATGTCGTTATCGGTGTCATTATAAGTTACTGAGATACCAGTCTCGGTGCCACCAAGCATTCCACCTACAATATCCTCGATTGCCTCTTCGTTAGCACTGATGACACCAGCAGCAGATAGTGTCGCGTCTCCTCCACTGGCTGTCGTAATCGCAAGACCCCCAGTAAGGAAGATTGTAGACGTGTCGTCGGTGGTTGGGTTACTCATTGTAAAGATGAGTTGGTTCTGTCCACCGTTGGTCGATGCGTTCAGTGTCTGATCATTAACAACGAAATCAATATCGTTAGTAGAGTCTTGGTATGTGATAGTAATACCCGTGTTGGTACCACCAAGCATTCCACCTACGATGTCCTCTACTTCTTCCTCGGATAGCTCAGTATCTGTAGCAGCAATGGTAAACTGCCCAGCACTGTTGTTAGTGAGCGTGATGTTGCTACCAGCAACAATCTCAACTGCGTCGGTTTCGTTGCCTGGACCAGTAAGCGTAAGAGTTACGTTAGTGGTGTTCGATGTCGAGGATACCAGCGTGGCATCTGTAAGCTGATTTTGAATTGCGGAGGTAATCTCAGACGTGTCTACATCAATCGTAAACCCACCTGCAGATGAGGATGAAAAGTCAATACCAGAACCAGCAACAATTGCAATGTTATCGGTATTGGATCCATCACTAAGAGTAATTGTGGCTCCTTCTGCGGAGTCATTAGTAACGTGGAGAATCAGACCGTCTGTTTCATCAACGGCACTACCTCTAGTTAATATTTTTTTCCATGTTGCCATAGTATACTATTTTTAAAATTTATAAATTATTATTTTTCGAAAAGTTGTTGTAAATATATAAAATATTCCCTTACGTTACTCCAAAGAATAAATTATCGTCATCATCTGCATACATACCCCCAGCAAAGGCTGTTGGTGGTGATGCAGCAGGGAATCGTTTAAACTCTACAACTCCATCGAGATTAATGTGCCCAGTACCATTTGGGGTAAATACTATATCCCCATTACTTACTGACACGATTGATTGTCCATTAACATCTAAGTCACCCCCAAGCTGAGGTGTTAGATCTTCAACTACGTTTTCTAATCCGCTACCGCTTCCTACTTCTGTCCAGTCATTTGCATCTGTCCAGGTTCCACCTTGGAATACATATGCTGTAGTACCTACAATAGCAAGAAAGCCATCTACCTGTAAGTTTGTAGACAGTCCATCTCTCTCTGTAGTATCAGCAAAGAATCCAAACCCCTTAATTTGATTCCCAGTCGCATCTAGAATAGGAGCATTAGCGTTATTATGCGATACTGGTCCTGGAAAGATTGGCATTAGAAGTCAATAGTTAAGAGTTGAGTAGGATCTGAATGTGAGAAGGCTTGGTCATAGGTGCTTCTGTAGAATCGGTAAGATGCTGTTAGTCCATAGCTGTTAGTAATATTATAGTCTACTGGTGATTGAAAATCAGATAGTACGTTAGTCGAACCATCTAGTAGTACTTGGTTTAGGTTTCCCCAAGCTGCTGGATATGCTATCCAGGTGTAGTTTAGGGCTGTATTCATTGCAGAAGTTGCAGAGATAGTAAAATCACTTTCACTTCTTATATTGTTGTATCCGTCAGTAATCAGAGCCCATAATGCTGCTGCTTCTGAATCTGAAGTTATTGAGCTGGTTGAGTGTGCTCCTACACGAACTCTGTATTGCCAGCTAAATCCTCTTGAGACACTAGTTCTAGTTACATCACTCCCACCCCCAGAGTCTATTACTGTAAGTTTGTATTGCGTGGTAGACTCAGTGCCGGGATCTAGTGTAATTACAGATGCAAGAGTTGCTGATGTAGCATCGTCTGCAAATCCGCTCTCTATTACAGTGCTGCTTCCTTGTATAAACTTGACGCTGTCGTCTGTAGTCTGAGTAGGATCTCCTACGCTGTAATTAAACCCATGTATTTTAACTCCTCTCCCTATCTCTAAAGTAGCACCAGTACTAGTAGTGGGGCTACCATATGTAGAAGAAGTAGATTCAAGTGCAGCACTAAAGCTTGAGAATGTAATACTGGTGAGGTTATACTTTTCCAGTATATCCCTAACTACCTGCTCTAATGATGTCCCAGATGCTATTGGGCTACTCATATGAGAGAATGCTGCATCTGTGTTTGTAATAGTTATTGATGAACTTAGTGTTGCATCTGTGTCCGGGAAGTCTACATTCTCCCACACTGATGTGCTGCTATTGTACTGCAGTATCTGATCATCAGTTGGACTTGTAATAGTTACATCATCTAAGTCATCAAGCTCTTCGTTAGGAGTAGGAGTTAGAGCCGATGCAGGTGTCCAAGCATACCCATCAGCTGTTGTATACTTTAGGAGTGTGTTATCTGTTGGGCTGGGAACATCTTGCAGATCTTCAAGATCATGTGGAGATGTAGCAAAAAATGCATTGAGTGCAGTTACTGTAGCTGCTACAGTTGCACCCCACACTGTCCCACTAGTGTCTTTGTAGATATCACCGTGTGGAAGGGCACTAAATACTCTGTCGTCATTAACCTCATCTTTAAGGTCTATAGCTCCTACCCTCTCTGATGCAGACAAACCTCTAGGCAAGAATCGTCTAGTACCCAAGGGAGTTGTCAAGTCCCCGGAGTCTACTGTAATAACTACATGGTTACCACCTTCATTTTTTATAATGTACTTACTAGCCATTACTCAATCTTCAGTGTTCCTGCTGTTAGTTTTATTTCTGAGATTGCTGGGTTGTCTGTCTGTGTTGGGATTCTAACAAACACTGTTGCAGATTGTATGCTGCCCACCAATGAAGTTTCGTCTCCCTGTATGTCTTGAACTAGTGCGCCAAGTGAATATGTGGTATCTCCAATGATTGTTTCCTGCCCAGTCTCATTGTTTACCATAACAACCTCTACTTCTAAAGGACCAGTTACTCCTACTCCTGTAGCCAACCCAATTGTGTAGGCATATGTAATAGTCATAGAAGATGCAAGACCTGTCACCAACCAGCTATCTGACCCATATGTGATTGTTGATGTCCCAAGCACAAAGCTGTACCCATCACTTGGAGGATTGAGCAACTTGTAGATTGTATCGTTACCTGCAGGGATTGAAGAAATAATATTTGTATTTGAGGTCCAAGCAACGCTAGTAGTCTTACGTGTAAGATTTGTAGAGGATGCTTTAGTTGGGACACCGTTGGATATAGGCATGTTATCCACCAGGTACTTGTATTTGTCTCTGCTAAGAGACTCTCGTTGATTAAGTCCTGCAAATCCTTCTGCGTGTCTGTTAATGTTTGGAATGAGTCTAACCCATTGATCCATGAACGACTCGTACCCATCAATGTCTGGGAAGTTAGCTGCATTACGTGCCTGTGTGCAGTAGTACTTCCATTGCATTTCAGCAAACTCATACCCTATCCCATTCTGAGATGGGGTCATATTACCAAGCAGCATCTTCTTGTACACGTACCAGAACATAGCCTCTTTAAATGAGATATCATCTGGTACAAGTGGGAAGCAATCATCATCTACTGGGAATGCCATGTAGCTAATGCAAACTCTGCCCTGAGAGAAAGATGTTTTAATCTTATCTGCTTCTACGTAGTAACATCTAAATGGGAGGTTATTGTCATTGATGCAGTCTGGGCAGTCTACTGTTTTAGGAAAGCTTGTTCGGCATTTGTTGAGTACAGTCATATGATCTGCTCCTGCCAGTTGGTTTTCTAAAACCTGTAGTCTAGAGTTTATCTCGTTAAGAGTATAGTTGTATGAAGCCCCACCATTTACAATAGCGTCTATTCGCTCTAAAAGGGTATCCATCTGCTGTGAGATGATTACCCCTTCTTCTGTTTCGTTTAGTGCTACTTGGTTGATATAAAACAGATCGTTTGGGAGAGCTGCTTTATAATCTTTTATTGTAAGCACACATGTTTTTAGTTCTAGTTGCGGTGCTGCTCCTATGTGCTCTAGAGCCTCTCCCATCCATTCAATAGCATCATCAACCCAGTTATCAGTGTTAGGGTTGATGTCTCGGAATATCTTGCGGATAACGACCTTACTAGATATTGTCTTATATATTGCCATGCTTCTTGAATCTGAGGTATGCTAGTTCGTCTTCTTTTAGTAGCTTAGTTAGCTTTTCTTTGTTCCCCTTAATTCCACGGGTCGGGGTAAACCTGTATGCTGTCTTGTTTGGGATCTTGCATCTATGCTTCTCCCAATGGTATTTACAGTACCACGGATCAGTGTAGTATATGAACCACTTCTCTCCGTCAGGGTTGTCTTCTGAGTACAATATCTTGCCTTCAGCTAATAACTCTTGTTTGTACTTGTTACTCTCCCACCAATCTATCGTAGGCTTGGACGGATTACGCTCAATCCTACGGATAGAAAGGTTGGAAAGATTGTTTTTCATATTGAACACATCACCCTCAAGGACACTCTCTATAACTTCTATGTTGAACTTTTCGCAGATTTCCTTAAACAATTTCTTGCTAATGGGATCTTCTACGGATTTTGCATAGCTGTTATATATGTCCTTGAAAGTGTGCATTATTAACGTCGACCTCCTCTTTTCATGAAGCCCATTTTATTACGCACTGCTTTTGGTAAAGAGGCAGCTCCTTTATTTGGGGCGGGTTTAAGACCACCGGGCTCCATTTTCTTACCTTGAAGCTTAGCAAGACGCTCCTCAAGTTTAGAGATTTTAGCAGCCTGTCTCTTTGCCTGACCTTGTCCTCTGTTTGCTTTTCTCGCATTTTTTATCTGGCTCTTTAAGTCTGCAGCAGATGCATTAGATGAAGAAGCAGGAGCAGAGGTTCGTCGATCTACTGGCCTTGCTGAATTAATTTCATTCTTTAGTGCAGCTTCTCTTTGCATTGCTCCCATTCCAGATCCACCACTAGGGGTTTGCTTTGGAGTAGTTTTAGCTTTTGGAGTAGCTTTAGCTGCTGGCTTTGAAGCTTGAGGAGACTTTTGACTAGAAGTATTGGTTTTTGCAGCAATAGTCTTAGGTGCCTTTATAGATACTTTTTCCATCGACTTTCTCAATTCACCTGTACCATAGTATGCGTCGTTAATCTGCATCTGTACTTTTTTGTACTCTGCAGATCCTTTGTCATATTTCTTACGCTCAGCAATCAGCTTATCCAAATTAGGGTTGCGCTTCTTTGCGTATGCATACGTTCCTTTTTCTCCTTCTTTTTTTGTTGCTGTGGCTTTTTCTGCGGGTTTAGGTTTTGGAGTACCTTGATTAAGAGGTCGCCCAACTCCAGGCTTGCCACTAGTAGTAGCAGCTGCTGTAACAGGTCTAGACTCTGTTCTTGGCTTTAGATTGTTTCGTTGATCTTTAGCACTAGATCCCTGAGGCATATTCTGTTTCTGCTCTCTGCTCATACCGCGTCGTGCTGTAGCTTCTTGAGCAGTTTTATCCACTTGGCTTGGACGCATTGTATAGTCAGGAGCCTTTTTAGGATCTGCTTTTGTTACTGGGGGTTTTCCAGCCTGGTATTTCATACCTCCAAACGTGAGCTCTTTATTTGGCTCCATGCCAGGAAAGCTTCCCCGCTTGTACATTCTTTTTTTGTTACCCATGATAGTATTAGTTGTCAATTTGTTTTCTGGCCAATAGGAGTTTAATTTCAGCAACGTCTTCAGCCAGTTTCTTTAACATTGCAGTTATTTCATCATTCTTGAGCTCAAGAGACTTTACCCTGCTTTTTAGAACTGCATAGTCATTTTGGTGTTTAATCCACGTGCCTATCAGTCCTCCTGCAAGAACAATGAATTGATATATAGTGATGTCGTCAAAGTTCATAGTTGTTAGCTACATTTGCATCTCCACTTACGGAGTGCCTTATTTATTCTAGAGTTAGGGTCATTTGCTGTTTTTGAGCTGGTTCTGCGTTTTTTCATACCGCACATACGAGAGCAGAATGATTTTCTTCTAGCCTTCTTTTTCCCAGTAGGATTCTTTTCAGTCACAGCCATAGACAGTTTACTTCCGGGGTTAGCTCTTCTATAAGAAGCTATCCCTCGTCTGTTAAGTCCTCCGCTTGCGCTTTGGCCTTCTTTACGTGTCCATGCTGCTGATTTAGCCATCTTACTGTCTGTCTTGTTGCCTGTCGTTTTCGTCGTCTACTAAGGTACTAACTAATAGTTTAAGTTCACCATTTATTAGACCTGCGGATATCTGACTAATCATATCTGCTGGAATTGGGAATGGGGAGTCTGCATCATAGCATACTGGATCGCAGCTCTTAAGTCCTGCGAGTTCTTCTGGATCTTCAAATACGCCACGAACATTTACTAGTTCCATACCATTAGGATTGTACACATAGAGGTAGTCCTCTATCATGTACGCTTTTGGTCTATTAGCCGTGTACTTATCATAAGGAAGCCACTGTACTTCATATGGCTCTATGAGTGGGATACGACCAAGGCCAGTAATATCTCCTACGTGTGTAATTGCATCTCTAAAGTTGAATCGTACAGTGCGGGGTATTTTCTTCTTTGTTCTCCAAACGGGGCAGTCTATATTAAAACCGCACTCACCACACTTACTTGCATCTACTTTCTCAAGCTCGAGACAGCCTAAGTCTTGTTCCAGGTGTCTTGTAATAAGCCCATTACGCATAAAGTCCCTGCGAATAAACATCGCACGGTAATGCTTAATATTAAACTTGATTTGGTCTAGGGAAATGTTCTCATCATTGTGAGAGCGCCCAGCCCGCATTAAGTTTAGCAAGTTATATGCAATCTCATTTAGTGTCATCGAACTTCTTCTTTATGCTCAAAAGCTCTGAGCACTTCTCGTACTCTTCACCTTCTTCAAAGTATGCTATTACGTCTTCTATAATTAATTCTATTGTCTCTGGTTCTTTCGGGTCAAATGGGAGGAAGACTATATCACCTGAATCTGTTTTTTCTAGTAAGAATTCTTCTACCTGAACTTTTCCCGTTAGTATTTTATATGCATTCTCATAGGCCTCACCAAGGATTTCAATCTCCTCGTTGACGTCTAGAGTGTCGTCAAACTCATCATTGTTATATGACAGATCATCAAACATTGTACTGATTATATCCCTCCATTCCCCTCTCTTTACTCCATATATAAGCCTGTCCTGTTCGTTTGGAGTCGTATCCCATTTGCTTGTGCCATGAATCGTTAGGGCAAATAGAAGGAACGAAACGGACTTTGATTCCTCGATACTCATTGACTTGCTCTTTATGAAAGTGTCCACAGTGTGCTTCTCTGTGAGATGTAGCTGCAAACATTTCTGGTTGTTCTGTTGCCATTATCAAAGGAATGTTTTGGGCCTTTTCTTTATCTCCATGGGTAAACATTAGCATGTTTGTCCCGTACTGGTAATACTTCCTAGGGTCGTCACTATTGTCCACGCTTACGTTAGGATCATTACGGAACCACCCTGCAATCACATCTCCTACGTAGTACATCCGTTCATAATCGTGGTTGCCTGAGACAACTATAACATCCACGGGTGCTATCTGCTTTAAATAGTCAATGGTGTAAACTATTAGCTTCCAGTATCCCCTAAAGCTTTTTCTCCAGTCCATATAGTCCTGTTGTGGGGTACCTTTAGTTGTAGTCATTCTCATTCCCTCTGAGTTTAACCCGTCGTTCCCAATGGGGAGAATGAATCTTTCGATCTCTAAACCTGCAGCTTTTGCTACAAGGTTTTCTACAACTGTAATGTATTCTTTTTCTTGAAAATTGTAAGGCAGTGGCATATCTACCAACTTACCGTAGTGTATATCCGGGAGAGATATCTCATATGCAATTGGGTCTTCGCACTCTGGGTAATCCTGTTCAGGATATACTGGAGCGTAGTCTGCTGCAAAATCTTCTACCTCTTGCTTGATGTCCTCTAGATTGGGAGCATCATTAGTAACTATCGAGTAGCGTAAATCCCCGGTAGCTGTTTGCCAAAACTTTACACTTGATACAGATGCCTCATTAATCCCATGTGTAGTTAGGAATTTCTGTAGGCTAGAGGTTTTAACTCTATCTTCTCTATCAAGTTTATTCTCTGATGTATTTGTGTTCCTCAGTTCCTTTAATACTTCTTGACAATCTTTTACAGAGCACCCCAATCTTTGCGCTAAAACCCAGGCACCTTTTTTAAGGTACCCGGGTCTTTCGAGCAAAAACTGTCTTATGTCTCTTTTAGATCTCATGACAATATTGGGAGTATTGGAACTATCTGCTCAGGAGTTACGTCGTCTGGGAGTTGTGATTCTTTGATGGAGTGCAGATCAATCTCAATCTCGTTTTGCATTGTTGCTTCGAGTTGTGCAAGTTGAGTCTTGCGCTCTTCGATTAAATCTGCATGTGTCTCTTCTAACTTCTTGAGCCCATCTTCATCTTCTGCTTCTGCAAGTTTGTGTGCTTCCCCAGAAACTCGTAAGAACTCATCTGACGGCTTAGCTATCTCTTCGTATTGCTTGAGTACTTGTTCAAGCTCTTTTACATTCTTAGCTACGATTACAGAGAATCGTGCTCCTTTGTGCTGCTTGACAGCTTCAAGTCCTTTGTACAATTCGATAGCGTCTGCTACTTTCATTTTAAATTGATTAAACATTGTGTATGGTTTGGTTGGTTATTATCCGATTACTAAGAAATGGATTTTTCTTACACATGAACCAGCAAGTGAGTTTCCTGTGTGTGTAATATTGACTACAAAGCTACCGTTAGATACAGAAGCTAAGCTTACATGAATTCCATTATCTTCATCATTTACGCTCTGTGATTCTTTTGACAAAAGTACCGCAGAGTTTGCGGCTACACTTGTGTTGTTAACAGTAAATTGTGTGTTACTGTCTGCTGCAATTGTTCCTGTGTACAGCTGAATAACTCCTGATGGGGCATTTACTGTTACGGCAGTTGACATAGATGTTCCTTGCGTAATGCTTCCTCGGCTAACAGGGGTAATAGATTCAACAGTCAACGCCCCCACTGTTGTGTCTCCAAGAGTTGCATTGTCTCCTGACTCTATGTAATTTCCTTTAGTAAATGCTACAGTGAGGGTGTCTAAAGAGTTGTTTTGAGTAATTGAAATATTGCTTCCTGCTGTCAAAGTTTTCATCTCAGGACCACTAGTCGTACCGACAAGAATCTCTTTGTCTGCGTCAAGAACTGCAGTAGAGATGCTAGCACCCCCAAGCAGTACGCTGTTTGCAGTGAAGCTAGTTTGTCCAGTTCCCCCATTTGCAATCGGGAGAGTACCTGTAACGTTGGATGCTAAGTTTACGCTAGTGAGAAACAGAGAAGACGTATTGTCTGCCCCGCTAAGATCAAAGCTTGATATTCCAGCAAGGTTATTAATGTTAATGTCTCCTTGAGTTACAGACAGCGTTAGATCGTTGGTGTTCTCTGTTACAGTAATGCCAGTGCCTCCTATAATGTCTCTTTGATAGAGTACCCCAAGAGCGTGGCTCTTAACTACAGAAGCACCTGCTGCTCCCAATGTTGAGATAGATTGTATTAGACCTGACAATGCAGATACTCTAGTTGTAGTCGTAGCGTTATCTATAAGCAGATAATGGGCGCTAGTTACGTCTGCAAGCAGTGTAGTTGATAAATCGTCTAGAGTTACGTTAGCCATTTTCTTAGTTTGTTATAATGGGATTTCCACCTTGATCAGTAAGCTGGTCTCCTGAAGATGTGGTAATAAAGTTAATATTTGTTCCTGGCGTTGGGGATCCTTCAGTTCCTGAAGTGTATGCGGTTTCTGTTGGGAAGCAGTCCCGGCACTCTCTTGATACAAAGTCTAGGAATACGTTAAGTATCTTCCAGCCCTTTCTATCAGATTCTGTAGCCTGCAAGCAATCCTTGGTGTTGTCATCCTCCCCGTTCTTTTGATAGTCTATTAGGAGGTGCGCAATAAGAGTAAGTTTTACGTTCTCGACAGTAGAACATTCTAACCCTCCATGTATTTTCTTATAGAAGGCGTGGTGACGACGAGCTATGCACGTTCTTAGTGCCTCAATCTTGTCGACAATTTCTTGGTTATTGGTGTAACTTCTTACAGACATTAGCATCCACATGCGCAAACCTCAGTACATAGAGTGTTTGCCTTGTTATACATGTTTACTGCATGGTCATAGTTACTTTCTTGTTCTGCAGCAAAAGTTGCACCCTGCAACATTAAAAGTATTTTCTCTGCTCGTAGCAAGTCTTCTTTACACTTGTCACACTTGCAATGACATTCTATTGCTGCATCAACAAGCTTAGCAATGCAGCAGTTTATTTTACAAGGAGCCACTGTGTACACTGTTTCCATCAACGTAGTGTCTGCTGCGCTCTCATTCTTAACTCCGTCGTTATCTATGTCGTAGTCTAGTGTTGTTGCATCATGCAGCTCTACTGAGATAACTCCTGTAAATTGAGTGGTTGATGTTGCGGTAAATGTTAGAACTCCAGGCTCTGTTGTAGTGTCCAGGTCAGATCCTGATAGGTATATCTGAACTGTCCCACTTTGATCATACACATATACCTTAAGAACAGCGCTGACATCTGAAATGGCACTCCCAAACATATCAATGTGCCCGTTCTCTATTCTCCCGGTTACAGTTTTACAATTTGTGGATACGTTTAAGATCCGTACGTCTTCTGCTGATGCCATGTGATTAAAAATTAAAAAATAGGGACAGGCCAATTCCTGCCCCTATTCTATTAAACAGCCTTATTACCAACGGTACTCGATGTCAGTTCCGTCTGTAAATCCGAACAAGGTTGCGAACTCACTACCTGTAGTGCCTGGATCGGTTCCGGCATTTGTGAAGTAGATCACAGCTTGGTTCAAATCGCCAGCAGGTGCAATACCAGTAGATGATGGCCAGTTGTGTGCGTACTCAATAACAATCTTGTCATACGCAGAACCATTCTGTCCATACGTAGTCTGAGCTTGTGGGAAGTACATTCTGTTGAAGTTACCGTAACGGCTTCTGCAACGCATTTCATCACCAACTACTTGCCAGTCATTACCAACACCCGCATCAAACTTTGCACTGCCGTTAGATACAGCTGGTTCAGTAGAGTCAGTGTTGTTGTATGCGTACAAGTCGAAGATAAAACCTGGGTGACGTGCAGTCAATGTTACTGTTCCACTAGAGTTAGAAGCAGTCATCATAGCATTCAATACAGCATTAGCCTGAATGTTAGCTACCAAGTCATCACCTGCAGCAGATGCATCTGCTCCTGTTGCTCCAATATTTAACAACTGTCCTGCACGGCTAACACTTACTGGGAAGCGGTAGCCTCCGTTAGAGAAATCTGCAATTGCAGTGTTTTCATTACCGAAGTTCAAGTAGTCAGTTGGGATTGAACGTACAATGATTTTTACATTGCAGTCATCTCCAGCGTCATCAGAAGCAAAAGTAACAGTACCAGCATGCATCGTAGATCCAGTGTGGTTTTGGTACTTAATGCTCTTGATGTTACGAGTGCTGATCAATGGAGATGCAATGAAGTTAGGAGAAGCTCTCTGTACGATTTGAATATCGTTTACCAACCACAAAGGGTTGTTAATTGCAGTCAAACCAGTACTGCTGTCATCTGCTTCTGCATCCGTGTCAATACTTGCTTGAAGCAATGCGGTAGACATGTAGCCTGCAGTTGCATCCAACTTCCATACACCTACATCATCTCCAGCAGCGCCGGAAGAATTAAAAGTGGTACCGCTCAATGCAGTCAATGCATCTGAAACGAATACCTGTGAAAGATTAGTTCCCATTTTAATTTTATTTTTTGGGATTAAACATCATATTTATTCACTCCCCAGGACCTCCCTGGTTTGTGTATTATACCTCGGGTCAGAAATGGCCTCTAGTATGCTTTGTATTGCCATCTCAACGATCTCACTATGAGTGTGCTCTGGCAATTCACACCCTATGCCTAGACCTTTGTCCATACGCTTAGGGTGCCTAATATATTTAACATCAACAAATGTAGTGAAAAAAGTTTCGTCACTATGTACGTCGATAAAGTTTTCTTGTATTGTGTATTTAATCTTGTCGTAAGACGTTGTATTAAACGGGTCAGAAAAGAGTGCATACAGATCGTCATGTTGTACAAACCACATTCGGTCTCTACTTCTTACTCCTGGGACGTCTGCATCTTCATCGTATGCTCTGAACTTTATTTGTCTTTCAGCTTTTCCGCCTGAGCTATTAGACTCTAGCTGAGAGGGTGTTCCGCATGGAATAGTTTGTTGTACAGATGCTCCGGTTATTGGGTGGTACCAAACAGCGGTTAATGCAGGCGCGGCTTGTTGAGTAAGAGTTAATACTGCAGCAGATTTAATTAATAGTTTTACTGTGTTAGAGTCCATAGTTGGAGTTCTTTCTGATCCCTGAAGCAGAAACAGATCAAATGTTTCTTGTGAGGGATCCTCATCATCCTGTACACCAAGCCCTACACCATTAGCTGTTACATTTTTTCTCCAGTATGGGTCAGAGTCTACTACAACTACTTGTTCTAAGAAATCAGCGTCAACATTAGCTACAACACCGTTTTGAGAACCTACCTCTTGCGGAGGAGCAGAAGAGTTTTGTATAAAGTTATACCAATTTGCGAGGTATCTTCTTGTCAAGCCCTCTCCTATAATTGTACCGCTCGCGGTTGCGGATGCAACCAAAATTGTATCACCAAATTTTAATACCCCAAGTTTATACCCTTCAGCTCCAGCAGGAGGGGTCATTCTAATGTCCCACTGCTTGTATTTAAATGTTTGATCTGCACCAAATTTCCACTCAATAACGTCGTTACAAGCCTGGTAGTTATCAGCAATTGCACTAACTAGGAACATGTAGTCCATAGGAAGTGGAGCTCTGTCAATTTTATAACCAGTTATAGATTCCCCTACATAGAAGCACTTAGTTCTGCTGTCTACTATTAGTGCTCTGAGGTCATCAATTCTTTTTTGAGATTGTTCAAACCCCCTTTGGTATTTATTACCCATAGGGGCGTAGCGCTGCTTAATGAATGACTCCATTGCATCATTAAGTTCGTGGTCAATCTCTTGTGGTAAGAGATTGTCAACCTGGAAAGATGCGATTTTTTGCACCCCCAGGTTGACAGCAATATGCATCTCTTCTATTGTCATTTAAGTTCTTTAAGTTGTGCTCGCATGGCGTTTACTTGCCCCGAGTTCTTTTTGTTGTTGAAATATACAATAGTATCGGTAATGTTCTCCCCAATAGTTTCATCTCCGTAGATGATTTGATTACCAATGGTTCGAAGCACTCCCAGCTCAATCATTTGTTCAAGCTCAGCGCGAACATCAAGGTGTTTGTCTGTACTAAACTTTAAGAACTGACTTGGTTTGTCATTCTTAATGTTGTACAACTGGTTCTCAACTTCCATATCGGTGAGTTTCTCTGGTTGAGATCCTTTAGACAATACACGAAGCAGTCTGCGCATCTTGTCAGTATCAGAGCTTATTTTGATAAACTCCTTATCTGCATCTTTTCTAAGTTTTACTTGAGCATTACGCTTGAGCAAATCTTTTTGTGGGTCATAGAGATAGAACTTTTTTGTTGCGTCTGCCTTCATTTGAGTTTCAGACTCAGCTACTTGTCTATGTTTCATGCACCACTTATAAGTAATGTAATCCATTATATTACTTGGATTACCGTCCTCATCAGTACTGATATCAAGTTCCACTCCTTCGAATGGGACTTTGACAGTCATACTTGCCCAGAAATCTTTTTCTTGTTTGGGCCAGTCTGCGTGTCCGGGCGGAACATCTAATATACCAGACAAGAGCTTGTGGGCTTCTTCTCCTTCTATACCTCGTAGAGGCTGTCTTCCGACATAGATACTTCCAATACTAATTTTTGCGCCTGCACGTACTTCTTTAGGTAAGTGATTCAGGACTTCTTTTCTGCGGATATAAATTTTACGCATGATTAATGTTCTTTTAGAGTTTAGAAAGAATAACTAAGTTGTTCTTTTATGAAGAAGAATAACTTAATGAATATATGGTAAGTGGGGGGACCAACCCGTTGGCGATCCCCCCTATGCAAACCAAACACAAATTACGATGCCACACACTGGAGATCGAGCGAAGTATCAAAGCGGCGAAGCAAGATACCTGCTGTTTTCAACATGTGTACAGACGCACCGTCTATATCACTTGCGCGAGTGTCAGAGCCAGTAAATCCTTTTGGAACAACTGAACCTGAAACAGCCCAACGCAACATTTCACGACCCTTCTTATTGATCATCTGGAGGTTGTTTTCTCCGTCATAAGATGATTGGTCAACGAAGGTCATTCTATAAGATTCCAATGGCAATCCAGTATCTGGGTGCTTGCTAGAAGCTTGAGCAACTGGGCCATGGTCAAACAATGGAACTTTTACTACGTTCACTCTGTGACCATCAATGTGGTCGTAAGAAGTGAAGTAACCGGTGATACCCAAGCTACGACCTGATCCAGTGATGAACTTAGATTCAGTAGACTGCAGGTAGTTGTTGTTACCGTAGTAGTTACGCAGAGCCTTATCGAACTCACGTGCACCACCAATACCAGTGTACAAAGTAACCTGCTTATCAGTAGCGTCAGTCATGCCGTAGAACAAGTCACCAATAACGTCCTCAATCTTCTTTTGAGTCAAAGTAGAGTAAGTGTCTTTGTTGATGATCTGCTCGAACAAACCAGGACCAGAAATAACTGGCTGACCGTTCTCGTCCAACATTCTGTTTGCACCGTCAGCGTCGTAAGTCTTCTGACCGTACCAGTAGTACATCTCACACTCTTCCTTAAACTTGAGCATGTGACGGTACTCTTCGTAGTCCATCCACAACTTAGTGGTAGAACCCTCTTTAGTTGGGAGATTAAATTCAGCAACGTAGTCCTTAGCATTACCAGAGAAGTGGTAAGACTTACGTACGGTACCAATCTTAGATCGAACCAACCCGGGTGCACTCCAGTTAGAAGCATTACCACGAGAGAAGTCAATTCCTACGTTAGCAAAGAGCATACCCCACAATGCGCCGTCTGCGAGGTCAGCAGTAGCAATAGCAGATACATCAGGAGATACAATCTTCAAGATATACTCATAACCACCAGCTGCAGGCTTAGGCTGTTCCATGATTCGAGCCAATGCACCTGATTGAGAAACCAAGGTGTAAGGGAAGATGAACCACTTGTCAGGGAAAGTTACTTTGAACATAGAACCACCTGCTCCTGTACCAGTAGATGCAACAACAGGTCGAACGTTTACTTCGTGAGTCTTCACGCGGTACTCATACTCGAAGCGGTCGATAGACTTAGTATTTCCAACACCCTCAGTCAAGAATGAGAGTGGGAACTTCTTTTCCTCACGACCTGCGAGGTGAGTAATAATTGGAGACAACTCTTCTGGTTTCTCCATCAAAGCATTGACCAACGAGTTGGTGTCGGTCATCTGCGAATCATTGTAGTACGTTTTCAGTACTTGAGTTAAAGCCATAGTTTTCTAATTTTTAGTTGTTTATTGTAATATGCTACCTAGATCCAATTGGTCAAAGTCGACTGTCTTGGAGCTACGTTGTTGTTTTCGGGCAGACTTAACTCGCTCTTCATTTGATATGATTCTTTGTCTCAAATTCTTAGCAGCTTGCGTCTTAGCCTTCTTTTCAATTACACCATTTAGGTCAAACCCACTATACAGCATATAATCTATAGCGAGTTTAATATCTGTCCCTGCTTGTTGATAATCGAGATCACGTTGTGTTTCTCCATTCTGTCCAATAGGTTGAGATATGTAATCAAAAAAGTTTGATTTTTCTCTATCTGGGATACGGACCCCTGCAAATTCGTTACCTGATTCTATTGTTTCAGCAACCTCATTCCAGAATTGGTTCTGTTCTTCTTGTCGTTGCTGGTACATTGCCTGCTGTTGTTCCATGAGCTGTTGCTGCTCTTCTTGTTGGAACTTAACAAGATGCTGCTTTGCTTTCTGCGCATTGTTAAAGAGTCTCCCGGAGTCTTCATACGTATCAATAGTGTCTTGTATGAATTCGGAGTCGTGCCCTTTAGTTTGCAGAAATTGTGCTAGAATAGCACGTTGCATGCTAGTATCATCTTCTCGCATCTCAATAGAACCGTAGTCTATTTGTTGGCCCTGTCTTTGAAAGAACTCACGGGAATCACCTCCCGCTAGTACATAGTCTAGATGTTGTTGAATCTCGGGGAACTGCTCAAACAGACCGGCGAGTTGTTCCTCTGCAGCGCTTTGACTAATGTCTCTTACAAAGTTTGTAAGTCCTTCTACTGAGTCTTCGTAATCGTTCTCCAACTCAAAGCCCAGGGTCTTAGCTACTTCAAAAGCAACACTACTCGGTTCTTCAACTTCTTCAACGTCGTCTTCTTCAACTTCTTCTTCAACCTCATATTCGGTTTCAGATTCTTCGATTTCAACTTCATTGTCAATTTCTTCTACATCCTCAACTTCTTGAGTTTGTGTATCTTCTACGTCTTCAACGTCCTGGACGTCTTGGACTGTATCAACCCCTTCACCCAGGACATCGTCCAGTGTCAGAGAGTCAATATTTAATTTGTCATCTGGTTGCATGTTTACAAATTTATTTAGTTAATTCTATAGTTTTATGTAAAATTATTTTTTACAATACTCCTTATAATATATCACTACCTATTCCATCTAGCTGCGTTACGAGCAAAGTTTGCACGTCTAATTAGAGCAGGAGAATACCTATCTCTATTGGCTAATACGTGTCTTGCCGCCTCTTGGACACTCATACCTTTTGACTTTGCAAAGGCAGTAAATCTTCCCCTGTTTTTTTCTTTAATACGAATACCGCCCCTTTTTGCTACGTTTTCTGGCTGTTTATCAGCTTTTTCATAAGCTATGGCATTTAACATTTTAAAGATGTCTTTTTCTGTGTATCCTTTTCTCAGATCGTTATATTCTGTGGGCGAAGCTCCAGGCTCAAAAATGTATTCGTAGAAGTCCTTTTCTGAGACTGGGGAGTTGAAAACGTCCACCCCTCTTGCAGATAGGGCCCGACGCATTTCCATTATACGTGCTCTAGTTTCCGTAGGCTTTTGTATATACTTTCTAAAGGCGTCTGAAGTTGGGTACACTACTTTGTTTTCCTCGTCTGAAGATCTAGCATCATACATCATTTTAATGTCCGCAGGTGGGATAAAACTTCCTGCATTATCTGATGTATGAGATCTTTCATGTACCCCAACTCCCAAAAGATAAGGGGTAGCACCTTGACTAGCCCAAGCAGGATTGTATGCAGTATAGCTAGCTGATGGCATAGCTTGATTCATCGAAGCAAATGCTCCAATGTTTGGGTTGTAGTCATAACCATATAAATCTTTAAAATCCTCTTCAGTGGGGGTTGCGCGAAATTGGGTTTCTAGTATACTTTGGTTTCTTTTATTTGTAATTTCGGATGCCCTAGCGCTTGGTCCCGGAAAGAAATAGGGCCCGACATAGGGAAGACTACTTAAAAAAGAATTGTTTCCTGATGATTTCAAATAGCTATCAGTCAGCATTTTATTTGCCATCGGGGAGTTGTTCCACTGCATATTGAAGTCTGCTCCAGCAGTATCTATAAACCTTGCTGGATCATTAGTTGCTAAACCTGATATAGGATCACCAGACGGTACAATGTCGTATTTGTCTGACATTCCCATAGTAAGTACTTTTCTGGGACCGGCTCCTTGGTATTTACGAATACTAGCCCCTCCGTATTTATTTTTGTAGAGTGGATTCTTAGCTTGATTAGCTAGCAGATTTGTTACACTAATTGCATCGGGATCGTAAGTAGCAGTTGTTTCCTTTAGTATTTTAGGATTGTACAAATCATCTGCCTGTTGAATTACATCGTCTGCTTGATTTTTTAGTTTAGAGATTGCACCCATCTCTTCTCGCCGCGCTGTATTAAAAATATTTTTTGCGTCATCAATTATGTCAAGTTCGGCCTGTCTCATGGATCTTGGCATCCTTGCTGCTTGATTTTGCAGTTTTAATATCTGCATACTTTCAGGCATAGCTGATTTACTAAGGTTTATTGCCTTAGATGCAGCAGGCTTAAGAAGTCTTCCAGGATTTAGCAGTGTTAATGCGTCGAATATAGGATACACAGGAGTCAGTCCTGGTGGATCGTAATAGTATGGAGACCATGGTGGTATTCCATATTCTAGCTCATTAATTATCTTTTGATCTATCCCTGCACGGGGATTTTGAGCATTAATAAATGCTTGTTCTGCATAATTAGGATGAGCTGTGCTTTCTGCTACAAAAGAATCTCTCCAACTACCGCTTTGCATTTCTTTAGAAGACATGTAGGCTGTTCTTGTAGTGGGAGTAGAGTTGCCCCCTATTAGATTTCCTGCTGTAATAGTGTTTCTATACAAGTCTGTCCCAGGGAGCACTTTACTGAAATCAGATGTACCTTGTAAAATATCTCCTTGCGCTAGTTCCCCTAAACCCTTTGCCCCACTATACAAACTGTATAAAGTCTTTGGGGCTTTTAGTGCTGAAACTACTTGGTTTCCTACAGGTAGTTTTGAAATTCCAGATGCAGCACCCCCAATATCTCCCTCTGCTAGTTTAGCAAATGATTTAGGAGCATTATATGCTCCAGATGCTGCTGAGAAGGCTGAAGATGCCTGTCCTAGAGTTTGTCCCCCAAGTAAGGTTTGTGGGGCGTTTACAAGGTTTCTTATGCTACCTCCTACTCTAGTATTACCTGCCCAGTTCATAACTGACTGCCCAGGTTTCATTACGTATTTAGCTCCTTTGTTTGCGTAGTCTATTCCTTTTCCTACAGCTTGCCCAAAGCGAGTAGATGCTACTGGATTTAAGGCTTTAGTTGTTAGATTGCCTACTGTATTTGACAGCATAGACTTTCCTGTGTTTATTCCCTTTATTGCACTTCCGACAGCTTTTGGGGCAACTCTTGTAGCAGTTCCAAATCCTCTTGCAAGTGCTGATGCTCCTGAGCTTGTTCCTGCTGTTCCTAAAAATAGTCCTACATCAAGGGCTGGGGCTAAGTAGTCTTCTGCAAATTGATTCCTTGCATTGTTTATGCTGTTAAACATGCCCATAGAATCTTGTAGGCCTTGTTCTCCTAGATTCTTAAATGCAAAGTAGTTGTTCCTAGCTTGCATAGAGGCGTTATCTAGATCAAGATCTCCTACAACTTCTGCAGGATTTAACATCTGTACCCCGGGTGCAAACTCTTGGCTTAGTGGGTCAAATGATAACCCAACATCCCCATATTTATTTATTGCCGCATCAAGCTTAGCCTCGTATTCTTCAGGTGAAATTGTTACTCCAGCATTTTGATACTTACGTACTCCTCCTGACTGCATGTTAGCAGGAGTCTCAATGACTGTCCCACGTTGTGGTCCTGTTGGGAGATTTCGCACACCAGGGGGAACATTTTCGTATGATTTGACTAAGTGTCCCTGCTCATCATACTTCTCTATGTTAATTGGGGCTTTCATGCCCTCCGTAGTGAATGGGGTATTAGGAGGGACATTAGGGAATACCATACTTTTGTTAATGTCCCCAGCCTGGTGTGCAGGTCTCAGTCCTTGCTGTTGTTGCTCCGGTGTACGTGCAACCTCTATATTATTTTGCTGCTCGAACTGCCCAATAAGGTCAACGCCTTGGTTGTACGCCTTATATACGTCAAGTATAGATCCGGGAAACCCAGATGCTCTATGTCTGCTTAATAGGTGACGTCTTGTGGCGTTATCCATTACTCCCCGTTAGGTTCAAGGTCACCTTCTTTATCTAGTGCTTCACGCTTCAGGTCAATTTCCTTAAGCTTGATATCATAATCTTGTACAAGCTTTTGCAAATCTATATCTAGGCGATTAGCTTGGTCTTTAGCTTCAGCGTTGATAAGAGCAATCTCGATATCCTTCTGGCGGTCTTTGTCTTTCTCTTGAATATCCATTTGCATCTGCTGTTGTTGCATCTGCATCTGTTGTTGCTGCATTTGTTGCTGAGCTTGTTGCTGTGCAACTTCAAGTTCTTTTTGGGCTGCTTCAGCTTTGCGAAGCTTCTCTTTAATTGAGGAGAAGTTCTCAGTGTCAAGCAGCTCAAGTACTGCAGTTGCAGGCATCCCGTTTTGAATCATAGCTTGTGACAATTCCTTAGCTTGTCTGATGTTCTCTTGGTCTCTACCTGCATCGGATACAAAGATTCCGTATTCAGTCTCCATGTGCCCAAGGGAGTCAATGTCAATGTACTGCGCTGTAGTGTCAGGCATTACGTACATCCCTTTCTTCCCCGATATCCAAGCTTCTTTAGAGTAATCCAATAGTCCTTGGAGTTCTCTTTGCTCAAATCGTGAGAATTTGCGGAATAGATCTTCAGTTATGTGCGAGGACTGAACAATAGCTTGTTGCGAAGAGCCTTTGCCTTCGTATGCCCCAATAGTTCCTTGTCGTTGTCTATTAACCCCTGATATCTTCTCCCACTCTTGCATTGTAGTTTCAAGAAGCAGGATATATTGCTGGATTGTTTTAATTGACATATCCAGAACAGACTGGTGCTGTGGAGATAGTTGTATCCCTTCTTTGTTGTAGTCAACCCATGCAATACCAGTTCCTTCAACATAGTACATGAATTTGTCCATGTCCCATTTCTTTGGGATCATGTTAATATCAAACTGCGCAATAATGTCTTTTGATCGTGCGATCGCAAGCTCCATGCGGTACTTGAAGATATTGTAATTAATCTGGAACGGGATACCCAAACTAACTAGGGAGATATTATTTGAGTTAATGTCTGAGTATTTAAACCCGTTGACTGGGAGCTTGCACTCAGATGGGTTATCTATAGACGTACGTTGGTTGGGTATTGGGCTTGTCTTAACGTAGAACCTACCATCAATCTTAGTTCCTTCCCATATTTCGTTTACCCACTCCCACTCGAGTTTTGCCCCCATTTCCTTCATTTCTGCAGGCATGCGGAAAGATTCGTCTACCTCAAATTCCTCAATCATCCCAGTCTGTGGGTCTGGGTATGATACAAACCCAATTCTTTTTCTAGACTTCCAGTATACAGTTACAACCTCTACTAGTCTATTGCGGTAAGTATTGTCGTCTGAGCCTGTAGCCTCTGCTCGGTAGAGCAGGTATGTATCAACTGACTGGTGTTTTGGGTCTTCAAGTTCGAGACACTGTTCTTCACTCAAGTATTCCCCGTAGTGATCAATAACTGTAGATGCGTGTGCGTATCGTCTGATTATTGCCCAATCCCCATCTTCTACAAACTCTACATCCGGGTCCTTGTCAAAGTCTACATCAATCGGGTTGATTACATCGTAGAATGGTTCTGAACGCCTTACCCCTTTGTGTGAATAAGCTTCCCCAGACACAAGGAAGTGGAAGAACTGCTTCTGGAACTTATCGTAAATCTCTTGCTCATACATAATGTAGTTCATAGCAGCTTGTCCTTTGATAGCTCTATCATCTACGTATGTACGTTCAAATTGCTCCATAACTTGGGGAGGGAGCAGTGGTTGCTGTTCCTGGATCTGTTGAGTCTGCAGGTCCTTGGGCTCAGCTATTTCTTTAAGAAACATAGCCTCTATCACAGTTCGAAGCTGCTGTTGTTTAGCTTCTTCTTTAAGGCTTACAGAGTCTGCGTTCTTTACAGTTACAGTGTAATTCAGTGGTCTCTTTGACTTTTCCCCAAGGAGTAGGTCAATGATTGGTTTAATGATTGGGTAGTTTCTAAGCTTTGATGGGAAGTTCTCTCTAGTCTTACCGTATGGTTTAATTACGTATCTGTAATCAGCTTCGTCTACTTCTCCGTTGTAATAGTCGTATAGGGCTTTGAGATTGCTTCTTCGCTCACTCAACCCAAACTTAGATATATTAATAAAAGCGTCAACGCACTCCTCCCTCCACTTCTTTGTCTTCTTGCTTAATGGGAGTCGTTGCTGCGGTATTTTTGCGGCTCCGTACATTCGTGTAAAAGTATAAAAATTATTTATAATTCCTGTCAAACCAATCGTCTTGCGACATATCATTTATAGTTTCCACCACCTCTTTATTATATAACTCTCGCGTATGATACATCCCAACCATAAAGGCCATGACCCGGTCAAAGTTACCTCGATGGTTAAACTTTATTAGTTCTTGCAATAGTCCGACATCATAAATCTCGTGTAAGTTAAGTCTTACCTTCCCATCTTCGTCTGTTGATCTTGGGGAAATTAACCAGTCTCTTATATAAAGCTCTCCTTGGCGTTTTCGTTGCTCGGTCATGTGCATCCCATATTGACGTCGTACATTTCTGGATTGCAATTCCCGTTTATCCAACATTTCAAATTCTTCCTGTAGTTTGTATAGTTTGCGGTAGCGCTTAGCATAAGCTATGAGCTCACCACGATCATTCTCAAACCCAATCTTTGCGTTGTAGTAGTCTGCAAGTAAGAATAGATTACGGTTGTATTCGTCCTGTGTTTCTGGGCGACCTACATAGCTAGCCACAATTATATCGTCAGGCTTAGATAAGTTGTTAGGTCGCTTGATTACATATGCTGCCCCGAGAGACTGGTTTGTTGTGGATCTCCCCTGTGCATACGGGTCATGGCATATTATATAGAGATTATGAGGTATGTTACCTTCCTTGGTTTTGAATGGGTTCTCATAAACAACTACACCCCCAGTTAAGTTATCGTCTTTCCTGTGTGGGAACTTTGTTATGGGCTTTACTCCTGGGTCTGGGCGAAACTCTACACCTTCTCCCTTGTGGTATAGTACTCCTGCGGTTCCCTCTTTTTCTAGGTTGTGTGCCTTGACTCTGTTGTACTGCTCCTTCAAAGACGTTACGTCAAAGATGTTGATTGTTGTTTGGAGTGTAGCTTCTTGTGGGGTAAATGGGTGCTCAGCTGTGTACTGGTCTAGTGCTTTTGGATCGTTGGCCTTCTTCTTGTTTTCTCTAGCTGCCTCCTCAAACTCTTTGGCCGCGTTAATTAGGGAGTTCCCGTCTTCATCCATAAAGCCATCTAAGTTCTGGTAGATAGGGACAAAGTATCCGCACTGTGTGCCCATAGCTCCTGCGTCCCACTCATTATCAAAGGCTAAGCAGTTGTATGCCTCCGGGTGATAAAACAATTCTTCTAATGATTCAAACCCATGCCCCTCTTCACCCCCAGTACCGAATGCTATCATTGTACCTAAGGTCTTAGAACCTTGTTTCATTGTAGGCATAGCAATCTCCCACGCAGTTAACAGCCCAGAAAACGAACCAGCTTCTTCAAAGAATATAAGTTCCCCTGCTTTACCTCTGACTTTGTGCGGATTGTCCTTTAGTGATACCCCTATTATTTGTGACTTCATCCCCAGTGCTACATCAGTCCCGTTGACTCGTTTCTTGTACCCCGATTGCTTGTGCATTTCCTTGTCGATCAGACGAGGTTGTGTCCATGCTGTGTTATCATCTATGAATGATATAAAGTCCCAGGTTTTGCTGAGCAATCCGTCCCCAGTTAGGTATTCCTTCTGCTCTGCGAACACGAAGTTCTTAGAGTTACGTAGGTGGAAGTAGTTACGTGCTAGCATACTCCCGGCTTTGTAAGAGAATCCCTTACGTCTAGCCTTTAGCACAGACATATGTTTGTTTTCTTTTCTGCAAGTGTCTACTGCGTGGTAATAGTGGTAGTCCCCATCGTAGAATGCTGGAAATGTACGCTCTCTGCGGGCCTGGACTGTCCCATCTGGGAGTACTTCGTCTACTGCTCGGTCAATTGGGCAATAGTTTAAGTAGAAGTAGTGATATCCAGTGATCCGTACCCCATCTACCTCAAATCCGTATAAACACCTATCTCGCTCTCTGTCCCAGTAGTCATAGTACTCTTTTGTACCGTCTAGTGCGTCGGTATAGTACCCATGTTCTAGGTAATGCGTAGCTGCTGGGGAGAATAGGTGCGTATTCTTGAACATTACTGCGAATACTTGTTGGTCACCACCCCACCACGGTTAGGGTTTTCCTTCTGTTGCTGTTTTTTAACTAGCTCTTCTAGGTCATCTAGGCCTTGTACCACCTTAGCCATGTTAGCAAGGTTAGATATCAGGTCTTTAGCGTGGAATATGGGCTTCCCATTGTCATCCATCATGGTGAGATCCACGTCATTGAAGTATTTCTCCAGTTTTGTTACGGATGCACGTGCAGCTTTTAGGAGTTTTACTGCAGATGTCTCTGATAACTCTGCATATACCTGTATTGCCGCCTTAATATTAGGGGATGCACGTACTTTTAGGACTTCTTTTATCTGTTCCCATCTATTTTCTTCGTCATATACGCTATATGGGGAGCGATGGTCTACAAAAAAGTACACCGCAGACAGCTCATCTACCTTTAGAATCTTAAACTCTGGGATAGTGAGTGCATATGGGGATGGGATTACCTTATTTCCGCTAACTGTTATCAGGTCTTTCATTCAAATAGTTTAATCTTCCTTTTCTCACGTGAAACTTACCTAGAAATGGGAGTCTAACTGACTCAAACTTCCCGGCACGGATCACATCTGCTACATATTTAAACTGATAGTAAACTGCTTCTTCTACTTTGTGGAGTGGGAGATTGTATTCACTGGCTAGTTTTTGTATGATTACTTTTTCCTTCATTCTTTTCCCATCTATTGTCGGGGCAATCTGCTGTAGCCCACTTTGCTTTTTCTTCCACTACACAACCACAAAGCCCACACCTATAAGCATTCTTTAGATGTGGGCATTTGTTACATGTGAGCAATCTGTCTTTGTATTTGGCCTCTGTTACGTTAGGGGCTCCTTGTCTTGCATACTCTACTGCTTCTTTTTTAAAGTTGTTGAGCATTTTAAATATAGAAAGTTTCTTATTCATTACTGTAGAGTATTTGAAGGCTTACACTTTTCTGTGGGAGGAGTATTGGGGACAAGGCGTACCCGTTCTTGTTCTTTTTTATTGCTCCTTTGTCCTTAAGTTTTTTAACATAGTTGTTAAGGGTGTTGTGATCTTCTATGTTTAGGCTTTTTGCTACAGCTTTTTTGTTTTCTGTAGAGCATAGGTTTACTGTATCTGATAGATCAATAAATTTTGACAGTACTAGGAGCTCTTTGTCTGTTAGCTCTAGTATCCCGTTAAATACCTGTAGGTATTTTAGAGTAGAGTCTACTTTTATTTTAAGAGTTTTCATTTATCTGCACTTTTGCTTTCCCGTCAACGATATTTATGACCGTTCTGGAGGATTGTTTGTTGAATTCATCTACGTACACTTGTATGTGTTCACGTGTGCACAGGAAAGACAGAAACACCTCTATTTCTTTTGCGGCCATAGAGAGTTTCTGCTTCATCTGTATTGCGGCTTCTGATGAGTTTCTTAGCTCATCAAAGTCCTTCAACGGGATTGTAACCGTCCCGTCCATGATTTAGATAATCTTTGGGATAACCCCTACAATTTGGAACTCATTGACACAGGCAAACTCTCCCTCATCTAAATGTATGATGAGAGCTCCTGACTCTGGGTGTACAAGAACTGTATCACCTTCCTTAACCATCTGACAATCAGGCCCCGCAGCTTGTACTTTTACTACGTTAGTGCTGATTGCTTTTTGTCCCTCCCCTAGCAGGTGAATACCGGAGTCGGTTTGTTCTACTCTTGGGGACGCGAATACTACCCAGTCACGGGTTGGTTTGAATTTTAACTTTGCCATTATAGTTTGCTTTGCAGCAAATATATAAAGGAAAGTTATATAGTATCAAAATCTATGTAAGTAATTTCTACGCACTCCCC
>Ga0208767_1000492_pt1 | contig 32567 bp, 55 predicted proteins | sample VirMetDEL_Mar_21_FD_184514 | JGI IMG/M metagenome (GOLD analysis project Ga0208767, IMG submission 184514) | Aqueous microbial communities from the Delaware River and Bay under freshwater to marine salinity gradient to study organic matter... | ecosystem: Environmental > Aquatic > Marine >... | reverse complement strand
TCAGGCGGTATAGCATTTAGTAATCAGACTGAGTCAACTTATAGAAAAGGCGGTATTTATTTTAATAGAACTGAATCTACTGCTAATAGAGGTTATATTGGAATAGCTTTAGATGGTAATGCTAGTAGTTCTAATGTAGATGCTGACTGGGCTGGTAATACTAAAATGGCTATTAATTATGATGGAAAAGTTGGCATAGGTACAACCTCGCCTTTAGCAGACCTTCATGTTGATGGTAATTTTCGATTAGATAAAGCAAATTTTCAAACAAATTTTTCAACTGGTTTAGCAATTCAAATGGCGGATAGTAGTAATCCTCAATTTTTATTTGCATGTAATAGCGCAGTTCAAACAAATACTGGAGTTACAGTATTTAGAATAACTGATAATACTTATAATACACCATGGTTTAATGTTGTAGGCGGTGGCAATATTGGTATCGGCACATCCTCGCCTAGTCAATTATTGCACATTGAAGGAAGTAGTTTTCCAACTGCATTAATTAAAGGCGGTTCTAGTGGTTCTGTTTTAAGATTACAAGGTGCAAATAATGATTCAGTAATCTTTAACGATAATACCACTGATAAATGGTTTTTAAGATATCAACCAGGAGTAGATAAAATTGATTTCTACAATGCTGGAACTTCTACATCTGCATTAACAATATTAGATAGCAACAATAATGTCGGGATCGGTACAGACTCGCCTAGTGCAAAGCTCGAAGTAAAGCCAAATAATTCTAGTCTTACAGATAATTCTGCATTAGGTCTTTGGCTTAGAGGAATTAATGGAGGAATTAAAATTGGCAGACATAATTCTACTAATGATGGAGCTTATGGTCATATATATGTAGATAATGCTAGTTCAGACCATGTGTACATACGAACCTATGATACAACAAATGGCGGTATTGCAACAGATGTTATAAGCGGTGCAGATAATAATCCAATTAACAATCAAATTAAATTACAATCTTACCAACAAACTCACAATATATTAGGAACTACTGTATTTGTACTTGATGGCAATTCTCGCATTAGTCTATCTAATAATGATAGTGGTACTTCAAATACAGTATTTGGAAAAAGCATAGGTACAATAGATGCTGGTACAAATTATAATACATTTTTTGGAGAAGGTATAGTTGCTGGTGGTACATTAGATAATGCATCAGAAAATACTGGATTAGGTTGGTATTCATTAAGAAATTTAACGACTGGAGATGGGAATACAGCAGTTGGCTCTACTGCTATGGAAATGAACACTACTGGTAGTAGTAATGTAGCTATAGGAAAAATATCAGGAAGGTATAATCAAACTGGTTCATCAAATGTTTCTGTAGGCTATGGTGCTTTACGAGGAAATAGTGGTAATTCGCATAGTAATAATACTGCTTTAGGTGCTTACGCTTTATCTGAAACAACAACTGGCTCTAACAATGTTGCAATTGGTAGTCAATCGATGCTCTCAGCAACTATTTCTGCTGGTTCTACGGCAGTAGGTGCTTACTCAGCTAATAAACTCACAAGCGGTGGAGCAAATACATCTTTAGGAAATACAAGTTTATATAATAATCAAACTGGTACTAACAATGTAGCAGTAGGTTATGAAAGTATGGTTGGTGGTAGTGGTAGTTCTCATTCTAACAATACTGCTGTAGGTTATCAAAGTTTAAGAGCAATTACAACTGGAAGTTACAATGTTGCTGTGGGTATTTACGCTGGGTATCAACTAACCGATGGCACAAAAAATACTTTACTGGGTGCAAGTGCTGGTGAAAATTTAAGTACAAATACTAATTTTAATGTTTTTGTAGGATATCAGGCAGGAGAACACGCAGATGGTGCAGGTACACCAGCTACGAATAATTCTTACGTTGGAACTATGGCTGGTAGGTATTTAGACGATGGTCAGAAAAATGTTGCCGTTGGATATCATGCTTTGTATAGTAATTCAGCGGAAGGCAATAATGCTTCTCAAAATGTAGGAATTGGACAAGAATCTTTATATTCAATTACTGACGGAGATAACAATGTAGCAATAGGATATCAATCAGGAGATAGCATCACTACTGGCTCTAGCAATGTAGCGATAGGGCTTAAGGCATTAACTACTGCAACTACTGCAAGTTCAAATGTTGCTATTGGTGTTAATGCAATGGAAAGTATTCCATCAGGTGTAGCATTATCAAACTCAATAGCAATAGGCTATGAGGCTTTTAAAGGTTCAGGATCTACTACTACTGGTGCAAATGGTACAATTTCAATCGGCTATCAATCTCTTAAATCTTTAACATCAGGTGCTGGAAATACTGCTATAGGTTATCAGGCTGGAACGGCATTAACAGATTGTAATCATAATACTATACTTGGTTATCAGGCTTTTAAATCAGCGGATGATGGTGAACATAACAATGTTGTAATTGGAAGTGGTGCAGGTTATTTAATTAACAATAGTTCTTCTGATAGTAGTGTATTAATTGGAAATAGTGCAGGTGCTGGTGGAACTGGTAAGATAGATAGGTGTGTTGCTATTGGTTTTCAAGCAATGGATGGTACTGGTTCAATTGATGCTCAACAAAATATTTTTATAGGAGATAATGCAGGTGGTGGTACTTGGACTGGTTCAGCTTGTAACTCAAATGTAGCCATAGGTTCTACTGCTATGAGTGGAGCAATGAATGGAGCTTTAGGAAATACCGCTTTAGGACACGATACATTAAAAGCTGTTACAACTGGTGACCATAATACTGCTTTAGGACATGGTAGTGGCGATTTAATTACTATCGGAGTAAGAAATACACTCGTAGGTAGAAGTTCAGGAGATGTTTTAGTTGCTGGGGAGGATAATACAATTGTAGGTCATGATGCCGATGCAAGTGGAAGTAGCGGAACTCATCAAATAGTAATTGGTAGTGGAGCAACTGGCGTTGGAGATAATACTGCTATTATTGGTGGTTCTAATGTAACAGATGTTTATATGGGTGATAATGGTTCTACTTGGAGTACAACATCTGATGGTAGATTAAAAGAAAATGTTGAAGATTGGAATGTAGGTTTAGATGCAATAAACAATCTAAGAATTGTATCATATAACTTTAAAAAAGACAATCCATATAAATATAATTCCGATAAAAAACGACAAGGAATTATTGCTCAAGAAGCACAAAAAGTTTTGCCTGAAATGATTAAAGATAATGGTGAATGGTTATCAGCTAATCAAGAACCAATGATTTGGGCATTAGTAAATGCGGTGCAGGAACTAAGCACCGAAGTAAATGAACTTAAACAACAACTCAAGGATAAATAATGAAAAACTATAAAGCAATGAAATCTGCTAAAAGTTGGTCAGTAAAGAAAGCTAAGATTGTTGATTCTCCAGCGGTTTCTGAAGTCCAAGATGATGACGGAAACGTAGTAAGAGAAGCACAAGCAGAGCTTTCTCACGATGAACTACAATTAGTAAAAAAACAATGGGATGCTAATAGCGGTAAAGCACTAGATGACTCAGTTCAATCATTTAGCTTAGACCAAGTAGCTAGAGAAATTCAATCTTGTAAAGATAGAGCATCTGAAGCGCAAGCTGAACAAGCTGGTTGGGAAGAACTAGAAAAAGACCTTAAAGCACTTTAATCAATAACCAAATAGGAGTCAATCGTGGCTAAAAAAGAAAAAAACGAGCCTCAAAAGTTGAACCTATTCGACAAAGAATATTTGTTGGATGACCTAACGGATGAGCAAAAAGCAATGGTAAATCATATCGCAGATCTAGAAAATAAAATATCTGGAACTGCTTTTAATCTAGATCAACTTAATGTTGGAAAAGAAGCATTTATCAATCGTTTAAAAGAATCCTTGGAAGAGGAGTCTGAGGAAGAATAATGCTTGTTCGTAGATGCGCTCAAGGTCATAAGGTTTATATATTTAAACCGAGAACAAATGAAAACGCTACCTACACTTTTAGTGAAGATGAATCGGTTTCATTTGATGCGCAGAACAAGTCTTATATTGTGACAAGTGATGGGGCGGTGGTTAAAAGAACTGATTCTTGGATTACCGCTCAATCCAGTTACGATGTAGAATGTAAAAAACATCATAGTGATACTACTGGTAAAATTAAAGTTGGTATTCATACGCTTATAAACGGAGTGGCTACAGAATTATAATGAAAAAAGATTATACGGATTTAATGAAAGTAATAATATTTGTTTCAATATTTTTTCTATCTTTTATTTTATTGGCTTGTGATTCTGGTTGGAGCGTAGTTGGTTATGAGGTATGAGTAATGGCAAACCTAAAACGGCAAGGAGCTATCGTGGAACTATGGTCGATGACAACGCTATTATATCTATTAACATTAAGTGGCTTATTCAGGCAGTTGTGGTTATCGCTGGACTTGTTTATTCGTACTTACAAATTGAAAATAGAATTAAAGAGCTTGAGCGAAGAGTGGAACTTGCTGATAATGAAATTGAAGAGCTTGTCAGTAAGCATATAGCGGAAGAAGAAGCAAAGATTGCTCAAATGGAAAAAGAGATCGAATGGTATTCAAAGGAATTAAATTTAAACCCTTTAAGCTGGGGAAAGAAAAAAAGAAAAAAATAAACCCCATCGAATGGTGGAAAGAAGATATTTGGATTGAATTAGATGATATTGAACATAATTATTTTATTAACAAAGAACTACGAAGAGTGCGAGGATGAAGAATGGACTTTCTAGCAATTTACAGCGAAGCGGGTATGATCGGTGTCGTAGGGGCTTTGTTAGTGTATGTCGTTTACTCTATGAACAAAAGGGGAAGTACACAAGCAGAGGCTTTACAAGATCTAAAGACGGAGAACAGAGGACAAAGTGAAACCCTTGAGAACATGGAAGGTATGGTCATTAAACTTATTAACCGCTGGAATCAGACTGACGACAGGATGGACAGAAAATTTGATTCACTTACGAAGGAAATTAATGATTTGGACAATCAAGTATCGGAGATAAAGGGCATAATAAGTAGATTGAATGGAAAACACTAATGAAGTTAAATACTAATATATCTATAGAAAATATTGTAACAATAATAGCTCTTATTTGCTCCGTAACGCTTGCATTTGGGTTTATGCAATACGATATAGACCTAATTAAAAAAGAACTCGATTTAAAGGCAAATAAACGCCAAATTGTAGCTGATAGACAATTAATCGAATACAAGCTAGATGTAATTATAGAGGATATAGAAGAAATAAAACAAACGCTAAAGGAGAATAAATAATGGATTTAAAATTAATTATGTTAAAAGTTGCCGAGCAACAAGCTGACGCTTTTAAAGATAAAGCGGTAGCATGGGTTCAATCTGATGAATTTCAGGAAGAATTAGCAAGTAAGATTAACGCTAAAATTGACATACCATTTGTCGCAGAAGATAAAGAACAAATATTTTTTGAAAAATGCGTAGATCTAGTTGCCGATATTGTTGAAGGATTATTTAAAGGAAAATAAAAATGCCCAGACTTGGTCGAAGAAGTATGAAAAGACTGAAGGGTGTAGATCCTAGACTGGTATCAGTTTTACAAAAAGTGGTGAAGTATTTCGATATTACAGTCATAGAAGGATTACGCAGTCAGGAAAGACAAAACGAATTGTTGGCGCAAGGAAAATCTAAGACCAAGTTTGGCAAACATTGTAAAGGATTAGCGGTTGATATTGCTCCCTATAATTATAAAACCCGAAAAATAGATTGGAATAACAGAGACGATTGGCATTATTTAGGCGGTTTTGTTTTAGGGGTTTCCGCTATGATGGGTGTAAATATTCGCTGGGGCGGTGATTGGTCATCTCCTAGTCTTGATAAAAACGTTATGAAAGGTACTGAAGTGAGAACTACAAAAGATAATGGATTTGATGATTTATTACATTTTGAGTTAATAGATGAGTAAACAACCTAATGGAATCACTAAAAAAAGAGCTAAAGATGCCGAAGGTAATTTTGTTGGGTGTCCTAAATGTAATACAGATGCTATCAGAAAAGATGGTTGGCAGTACTGGAAAAATAATAGAAAAAGACAACGCTGGATGTGTTCAGATTGCGGGCATAAAACTTTGAATCCAATAATATTAGAAAAAAGTCAATTTAGTGTTCAAGACCTACCGATTGAGGAAATGAATATTGATGACATAATTGAATATCGTAAAAAAAGATATGTACAAAAATATGAAGCGTATAAACAAAGACAATTAATCGATATTAAAATAAACGTAAATGGAATTGTTGGAATATGTCATTTTGGAGATCCACATGTAGATGATGACGGAACTAATTTGGCTGAGATCTATTCTTTATGCGATATGATAAGAGAAACAGAAGGAATGTTTGCAGGTAATTTAGGAGATGTACAAAACAACTGGGTTGGTAGATTAAAAGCCTTACATGGTCAACAATCTACTACTGCGAAAGAGTCTTGGATGATTACTGAGCATTTTTTAAATAGCGTTAATTGGCTATATTTAATTGCGGGTAATCACGATGTTTGGTCTGGAGATGGTGATCCACTAGATTTTATTATGAGAGATAAAAACGCTTTATATAAACAACATGGAGCTAGAATGAACTTGAGGTTTCCAAATGGAAAGTGTGTAAGGGTGAACGCTAGACATCAGTTCAAAGGCAACTCCATGTGGAATACAGCTCACGCTATTAGTAGAGCGGTTCAAACTGGGTGGCGTGATCATATTTTAACCGCAGGGCATACTCACGTATCGGGTTATCAAGTTTTAAAAGATCCAGCTAGTGGTTTAATTAGTCATGCTATACAAGTAGCATCGTTTAAAAATATGGATGAATATGCTAATAAATTAGGCTTAGATGATAAAAATATATTTAATGCTCCTGTAACAATAATAGATCCTAAATATGACGATGATGATAATAGATTAATTACAACTTTTTTTAATCCCTATGAAGCTGCGGATTATTTAACATTTAAGCGTAAAAGGTACAAATCATGAGTACATACGAAACAAGCTATTGTAACACTACTACTGACTTGCTGTTTGTAGAGCCATATTTGGCTCAATACGATGGGAAAAGAGTTTTAACGAGTAATTGGGTAGCTAGTGGTGTAAGCCACCTATTTTACCTATATAATAGCGGTGATGTTAGCGGTCAATTATATTTAGATGGGCAAGAAATGACATCTACAACTAGCCAACCTAGTTCAAATAATGAATATCGTTATACCGCATCAACCGATCTATTAGAATTATATCAAAGCGGTGGAAGCCATTCCACATTAAACTCAAGTATGGTTGAAGCATCTACTGATTGGGCAACTTTAAAATCAGATGCAGTAAAAAGAGCAAGTGATTTTATTCGTTCATATCTTCCGTTTCCAATATATCCAAATAAAGGTGTAGGAACTCAAGATGCTACTGGATCAGATTATCCTGAAATTATAGTTAGATCTACAGCTATTATGGCGGTTGAATCTTTGGTAAGACCTTATGACCTAGAAAAAGCGGATCAAATAAAAAACCAAGCTATAAACGATCAAGGCACTGGATATTTAGATATGCTAAGAACTGGTCAAGTTCATTTATATTCTAGTGAGAGCGAATATAAAAAACGTGGCATATTAAGAACTATTAGTCAAAACGCTAGTTCTACAGGCGGTATCGTAGATGTAAAAGGCACTCCAAGTTATTCTTGGGATAAAATAAAAATTATTATTACCGCTGGAGGCACTGTTCAAGAAGGAGTAGAAAATACCACTGTAAAATTTTCTAGCTTTATAGGAAATGAAAACGGATTAAAACTTGATGTTATGGCTAGTGATGAGATTGTAGATTGCTATTGGCAACTTGTAGGGCACTCTATGTACGTTAGATTTAGTGCTGGAGTTTATACGACTAATGATGAGTTTGAATTAGAAATAAGCGGAGTAACTGATCAAATGTTTACTCCTATTAAAAGAGTACAAATGACTAGAAAATAATGCCGACAGATTTTACAAATATATTATTTACAAATATTTTAAAACCATTAGCAACGTTAGTTAATAATGAATTTAAAATTCCAGTTTATTATGACGAACATCGGGGAAACTCTTCTTTCGTATTGACTCCGCAATCTGACGATCTAGTAACTCAATTATCATACGGAACGCAACGTGAATATAATATAGAAATAAACTATCAATTAAAATTAGGCGGTAATTACAATAAAGATAGTATTAAGCAAGTAAGTAATATTATGGAACGCTTGAAGAAACTTATAAACAGCAACACTATTTCTAATAATGGAAGTGAGTTTTTTGATGCTAATATTTCTAGTATAGAATATCAGCGTGATGAAGAAGATGCTTCACTATTAAGAGGGGTAGCAACTTTTAATTGTCAAAACATAGAGGTGTTATAATGAAAATAAAGGCAAGATTAAATAAATTTCATAGAATAAATCCAAACGGAGTTCTATGCGATGCAGGTTCACTTGATAAACTTCGGGCAGGTGAATCGGTAGAAATACCCGAAGATGCTGCAAACGAACTTCTTTCAATGGGATTCGTTGAGCTAGTAAAACAAAAACAAAAGAAAAAGGAGAGTAAATAATGGCAGATACTCGTGTACTCCCTGTAAGTAATGTAAAATACGGCTTAAAAGCAGAAACAACTTTCGGGGTAGGATTAGACAGTGATGGCGCAGATGGCACAGCGTACATAACACAACCTGCGGTTCAAGTTGAAAAACCTACATTTAATATATTAAGAGAATCAAGATTGTTAAGTGGCAGAGGTTTAGTAAAAAATGCCGCAGATACTATAACAAACCTAAGAGGCGGAACAGTGACAATGCCTTTTGATATGATTGCTACACCTAAAACGTTAGTTCAACACGCTATGTTGGCAGGTCAAGAAAATGGTCAGTCAGGATCTATTTTACATGAAATGGAAATAGACGGATCTAGCAATCCAAGTTCTATGGGCGGTACAATAACAGGTGGAATACCTCATAGTGTTAATTTAGCGTATTATCCAGCTGCGGGCGAAGGTATTAAACTTTGCGGTGTAGTTTGTTCCGATCTAACAATAGCAGGAGATGTAGCTGCAAACAATGGTTTAGTTTCTATGAGCGGAAATTATTTCAGCGGTTTTAGTAATCCTGTTACAACCTCAACTGCCTTAGAGCAAACATTTGACGGAACTTGGGTGGATGCTCAAACTCAGTATTTTAATGTACTTGATTTTGACACTAGAACGTTAGATGTTGAAGGAAATGCTAATCAAAACTTTATTATGAAAGCATTTTCGTTTAATATAGCTAATGGAGTAAATAGAGTTGGAGCTGACGCTAATGGTAATGCTGAATTATACGCTTTTCCTGAGTACGTTATAACTGGAAGTATAACAATTAAATATGACGATTTATTTGATTATAGTGCTGGAACTAACGTGATACAGGATTTCTTAGATGGCGATACTATGACGCTCAATTTAATTTGCGGAGATAGTGAACCAGATGCTGCGGGAGAAATGGAAATAACAGCAGAAATTCAATACACTGGCGATCCAGGTCAGGATCTAAGTGAAAGCGGTGTTTTTCATACGCTAGAATTTGAGTGCGTACAAAACGGATCTAATGAAGCGTTTAAACTTCAAGTATTCGAAAATACTGCATTAACAGCAATGTAAACTAAAACAGAGGAGTAAATAATGATAGTTGATACAAAACATGGTCAATATGAATGTAACGATATAACGAGGAAGCAACGCAGAGACCTATATAAAAAAGTAAAGCAAATATATGCTAGCGAAGATATGGAAAAGATGCACGATTTAGCTGACGAGTTTGCGATACTAGCTTTTGGAGATGAAAAAAAGGCTAATGAAAAGTTAGGTAAATTAACTGCGATAGAGGAAGATGAAGTGTTGATGACTATTATTAATTCGTACATGGGGATTGAAACCCCTTTAGATATTGGCGGTTGAGAACTGCACTTTGGTTTTCCGCTTTTGGAATCCCAAGAACTGGACTACTCCTCCCATACCAAGCTCAATCGCCAAGTCTTTTTAAGCGTATAACGTTTGAAAATGAAAAGGATATTTATGATGAGATCTATAGAATTTTATCAGAAGATAATATTGAAAAATTTGGCATTGGAAAAAGTTTGTATTTTCAATTACCATTTTTTTGCGATCCATCCCATATTATTTCAGATTGGTGTTGGCAAATGATAGAAGATTATCATATAACAACCAAATATAATATTCCTTTATGTAGCAATTTAAACGAGTTGGATGTATTTACTTCTGATTGTTTTATTCAAATAGAAAATGAATTAGAAGAAATTAAAAAGTATAAGGCAAAAGAAAATGGCAGTTAAAAATGTAATTTTAAAGGTAGGTGCTAAAGGAGTAAAGGGAACAGTACAGGGTTTAAAAAACGTTTCAGTTGGATTAGCTAATATAGGAAAAAAAGCTGCTATAGTTAGTGCTGGTTTTGCTGGGTTATCTACTAAACTTGCGGGAGACTTTCAAAAAAACCTTTTAGAAATATCAACGCTATTAAAAGACGATGTAGACAAAAGCCTAAAAATAATAGATAAATCTCTAAGAGAAGCTGCGAGTGCTTCTGGATTAGCGTTAGACTCTCTTTCAAAAGCTCAATATGATATTATATCAGCTGGATTTAGCGGTGCTGCGGAGAGTGCCGAGGTTTTAAATCAATCGATGAAATTAGCGGTGGGTGGCGTTACTTCCGCTGCTCAAGCAGCTGACCTTTTAACTTCAGCCATAAACGCTTATGGAGGAACTTCCGCAGATGCTCAAAGAATTAGTGATATATTATTTACTACTGTTAAAGAAGGTAAAACAACTATAGGCGAGTTAGGCGGAAGCATAGGGCAAGTTTTACCATTTGCTAAATCTTTTAATTTAAGTTTACAAGATGTTGGCGCATCAATTGCTATTTTAACTGCTTCGGGTATAAGCACCGCTGAATCGGTTACTGCTTTAAAAGGGGCAATATCGGGTTTAGAGTCTCCTAGTCAGGCAGCTAGAAAAGCTATGGAAACCGCTGGAATAGAGGTAAAAAGACTTGATAACGGAACAGTAGATCTATTAAAAACTATAGAGCAATTTCAAGGAGTAGATGCCTCTCTAATAGCAAAATTTATTCCTGAAAAAACCGCACAACTTGCTATAAAAACTTTAGCTAACGATACAGAAGGTTTAAAAGAAGCTATGATTGAGTTTAAAGGTTCGTCTAGTGCTACTCAAACTGCTTTTGAAAAAATGAGAGAAGGTATAAACACTCAGTTAAGTATGCTAAAAAATAATTTTAGTAATGTAATGATTGGGATCGGTAATGTAATTATAGAAAAAATACAACCAACTATTAAAGCGATTAATGGCGAGTTTAAAAGATTAAATGAAATAGGGTTTGAAAATTTAAGTTCTGCTTTAAAAGACCAAATGCCTGAGATTTTAAACGGATTAACTAAAGCTGCCGAAATAGCGTTTCAAGTAATTAGAGATCAATTAAAATTATTAAAAGTTTCTATTATAGATGCCTTTAATCCTTTTAAGGATTTTTCAGAAGAAATAGCAATAATTCAAAAAACCACTGATAAATCTTTTGCTTTAAGCGGAGATATAATAAAAGACATTTTTGTTAATATGTATAAAAGCGTTACTGACGCTGCCGAAAATGCAAAAGATCAACAAATATTAAACAATCAAGAAGTAGTTGAGTCAGAAAAAACCAAAGCTGAAGCCACTGGTCAAGAAGGAGAAAAGATAAAAGAAAGAATTGAATTTATAACTTTAGAGCAAATGAAAAAACAAGAGCATACTAATGCGGTATTAGAACAAATGAAATTAATGGAAGCTGCTAATGTTAGTTCGGTAGAAATCGAAGAATTTAGAAAAAATCAAATTTTAGCTTTCGAAAAAACGATTTTAGCAACAAAGGCACAAAGTTTTTCAACGCTTGTAGGGGGATTAGGTAAAGCAAATCAAGCGTTTAAAGGTTCTGCGTTGGTTTCTAAAAGATTAGCTCAAACTGAAGCATTAATTAGTGCATATGTAGGTTATAATAAAGCATTAGCGGCAGGTGTTCCTCCTTTTAATTTTATAAGTGCGGCAGGTGTTTTGGCTGCTGGTTTAGCCAACGTTGCTACTATCGAAGCTCAAAAGTTTGCTACTGGAGGTATAGTTCAAGGAGATCCATCGAAAGGCGATACAGTGCCGATTATGGCTACAGCTGGTGAGTTAATATTAAATGAAGCTCAACAAAATAATTTAGCAAATAGCATGAGCGGAGTTACTATAAATATTGCTGGAAATATAATTGGCGAAGAGGCTTTTGTTAGAGATACTTTAATTCCCGAAATAGAAAGGGCAGGAACCCTAGCGTGAGCTTATCCAATACCAATTATTTAAATATAGCTAAAACTAAAAATATAGAAGAAAATTGGCTATTTCAACTATTTAATCAAAATTCATATATAGAGTTTGATGGCGATGATGATTATATAGATCTGGGTGCTACAACGTCATCTTCTCCTACCTCACTAACATCAACAGAAGATATGTCAGTATCTTTTTGGGTAAAGTTTAATGGTGCTAGTCAATGGATATATATGAATAATAGTGTTGATAATAATTACGCTGGTGTAAGTATTTATGTAGATCAAGATAGAAAATTTTCTTTTTTATATGGAGATAATACTGGTGTAGCAGGTACTGATTTTATCAGATTTAAAACGAGTACAACTTATGATGATAATACATGGTATCATGTAACTATCACTACTAATTTTTTTCAATCAGGCACTACGTTTTATGTTAATGGTTCAAGCTCTGGGATTACTACTAATGGTTCAGGTAGTTTATCGCCATCAAGTATTCAATACACAAATGGTAACGCTTATATTGCTAGGAGTAATCCTCAAAACCCAGATTCTTATGGTAATATATGTTTAAGAAATTTAGCAGTTTGGTCAGGAGTTTTAGATTCAAATAATGCTGCTGCAATATATAATAATGGTAATTTTTTAAGTTTAATAAACGATTATGGCAATTATAATCAATCTGCTAATCTAGTTGGTTATTGGGAGTTTAATAATGGTAATAATATAGCAACTGATTTAACTGGTAATAGTGCTGCTGGTACTATATATGGTGCGTATTATAGAGGGTTTTTAGGTCTTTCTTTCGCTAATACTAAAGTAAGTGATTCATATTATCATGGAGCTTTAAAAACAAGTCCAACTATCAGAGAGTCATTAGACCTAAAAAATTCAATAGCAAAAACAAGCAATCTTAGAATAAGTGCAATAAACTTTAAATATCAGGGTTTTAATCTTAGTGAAGAGATATTAGGAAGCTCTAACTATTATTACAATCAAACAGTAAAGATCTATTCTCAATTAAATAAAACGGATGATATAAATAATTGCATGCAAATTTATCATGGGAGGCTGTCAGACATATCTCATACTATCGAAAATGTTAGCATGAGTATTATTCAACAGAGACCATGGGATTTTATAACTATTCCTACAGATAAAACTACAGACAGAAAATTATTAATACCAGTTGCCTATGGTAATTATACTAGAAATAGTGCTAGCAGTGTATCTTCTCCTCAATTTAAATCCGATTTAACATCGTATGCTTATAGGCAGGTTAATTATAATAAAATAGATGATACATTTGCTTTATATCCTAACACCAATTCTGCTTCTAGCGAAGCGGAGTTGGCTCACTATAATGAACAATTTGACGTTTTTATACCTTTAGCTAATGCTCAAGCTACAACAATAAATACAGACGGAGCTTTTCATGGTAAAATAGAATCAAGATTTCAAAGAATATTTGGTGTAAGACCGCACTCGATAGATACTATCGGTTCAGTTGATAGTAGAATTACAGTAAATAATTTAAGTAACGCTATAGATGGAAATAATAGTAGTTTTGCTCAATTTACTGCAAACTTTACTACATTTGTTATTGCGGGTGCTAATTATTATTTAAATATAGATACACCTGAGGAAGATGTTAATTTTTTCTTGTTAAGAGATAGTAATGGTGATAGGGTAGTTATTAATGATACTGGTGGAATAAGTGCTAGTGATGTGACAGTAACTATAACTGATGCTAGTAATTTATTTGCGGGATCGGTTTTAAAATTAAAAGAAGAGATAGTCACTGTAACAAGCATTAGTTCTAATACTTTAACTATAATAAGAGGAGAATACAATACAACCGCAATAGCTCACGATGACCAAGACGATGTTTATACAACTAATAATTATAATATATTACACGTTAAATATGAAATTAACGTTACTGCTGCTAGCGGTAATAATAAATTTGTTTTAGTTGCTGGAAATGAAGGTGCGTTTTTCGTAGAAGATACTCAAACAAGTATTTCAACTCGCACTAAAAAAATACCATTTCCTGGATTTTGCAAAAGAATAGTTTTGTCAGTTAATTTTATAGGCGATGGCAACACTCCTATAGTTGGTAATTTTGAGATATTCGATGTTTACGTTGTTGCTAGTAGGGAGAGTAAAAAACCTGAAAAGAATTTATACATAGCAAACGATGGATTAACAAGCTCTTTATCTGATACAACGACTGTAAATGGTTTAGTGTCATCTGGTTTACACGCTCATCGTGATTTACTTGCAAGGTTTACAGGTTATGATATAAGAGATTCTGATTTATATAACTGGTCATCAGGTTTAAATGTTAATTCAATTAGATCCGCTTGGCTTGCTAGAATTAACCTATTAAAAGAAACCGATTTAAAAAAGATTTTAGAAAAAATACAGAAAGAATTTGGATTTATTTTTAAGTTTAGAGCAGACGGCACTGGATCTTATTGGACAGTAAAAGCTAGTTATAGTTCAGGAGATGAAGTTGAAACACTAACTAAAAACGATATTTCAAATATTAAAATTTCTCATACACCTTTTTCTGAGTTATTAACTAAAATAAAAGTAAATTATGTAAAACACCCAGCTGAAAATAATTATCTTTCTTCCGTTACTTCCGAAGATACAACAACTTCACCTACTCCAAGACAAAGAATGAATATAAGAGACAAAGAAAACACCGCCACTATAAACTTAGATTATAATTATAATGCACCTGGTAACGCAGATGTTGGAGCTGGAAGTTCAGATCCAGCTGATGGATATAGCGATTATTACATGAATATATTTGGAGATGTAAGAAAGATAATATCATGCGATATTATAAATATAGAAAAAGGGTACAAATTTGAAACTGGAGATATAGTAAAATTTAATATTGATGAAATAAAACCTTATGGAAATGATTGGTCTAATTATTATATGATAACTATAATAAAAAGAGGTTTAAGAAAAATTAGCATAGAATGTAGAGAGGTAGGATAAATGGCATATCAAAGAATTTTAAACCCAAGAGCATATCTTAATATGATTGCTCCAATGTTAATAAATAAAAAAATGTCACTAACAAGCGGAACATATTCCAATTCAGATATAAAAATGGCTGGGCTGGGTAGTTCTCAAAGCGATGTATTACAATTATTTGATAATAATCCGTCAAACACTGTTAACTTAGGCGGTAAAACTGCATCAACTACTCATTATATAACGATTGATACTCATTTTACACCCACTGACACTTTATTAGGTGAAACTATGTTTATAGCTATATTAAATCATAATTTTCAATCTGCAGGTGCGGGATTTAGAGTACAATTAAGTGATAATAGTAGTTTTACTAGCACTGACGCAGGAAGCGGTGGAGATGTAGTTGTTACTCCGTCTATGACCGAAGTTTGTAATGCCGTAGATGATACTGTTACTAATTTTCATGAACCCGATAATAATGGTTGGTCGTTAGTTACTTATAGTGCTGCTTTATCGGGTAATCTTAGTAATAATAGATACCAACGAATAGCAATTACACCGAACTCTTCTACATACTCAACTAACTTAGAAATTGGATGTATAATATGGGGAATAGTTTACGATTTTCCTCAATCTCCTGATTTAAAAATAGTTGAAAGCTATATCAATAATAGTTTAAACACTTCGGAATCTTTAGGTGGTCAAGTTTATGGTCATATTACTTACAGCAATAATCCGTCTTGGCTTGGTGTTAGCGATCCATTTGATAATAAAACAACTGGTACAGCGACCTCATTTAAAAGCGGTAAAAAGAAACTAGATATGAGCTTTACATATTTAACAGATACCGATGTATTTACGGAGAAACTATATGACGTTGATAAATCAACTAGCGATGATTCTATGATTAGTAGGTTAATTTGGTTTACTAATAATGGACTTCATCCGTTATTATTACAATATGATAATTCAGATGTTACCGATTTAGACGGAGATGATGAATTTTTATTTTGTAGATTAAGTAATGATCCGACTTTTGAACAGGTAGCGTATAGGCATTATAATACTAATTTATCGTTTATTGAAGAATATTAACTTTTTATTATGCCTTATTATATTTAATTTAGATCTCTTTCTTGTTTATTGAGGGGTGGTTTTCGCTACGTTCCAGTAGCACTTCTTGTTTATCAATCATCATCTCCCACCCCTCTTTTTATATATTTTTAACTAACCCTTAAAAAACCCTTAATAAACCCTTTGACATTTAAATATTTGTTATTACATTTATATCGATGATTGAATTAAATAACATAAAACAAGGAGTTAAAATGAAAAACAAATTCAAAAAATCGCATGGCGGTAGAGAAAAATATGTCTCTATTAAATATAAAAAAGATGAGACTAATGATTGTGCTATAAGAGCTGTAGCTCATTTTTTAAATTGGGATTATGAATATGTTAGAAATAAGATATTTAAACTTGCATCCGAATTATACAGAATGCCTAATGATGATTTAGTTATAGAAACATTCTTAAACGATAGGAAATTTAAAAGACAAAGCCCACTAAAAAGTCGTGGTAATAAAAAATATAAGATTGGTAATTTTCCATTAAATGGTACTTATCTTATTAGATGCAGTAGGCATTGGACTTGCTTAAAAGACGGAGTGGTGATTGATACTTGGGACTGCAGAGAATGGGCAGCTCAATCATTCTATAGCTTTAATGAAGGAGACAAGTAATATGAATATATTTTTTTTAGATAAAGATCCAAAAGCGTCAGCGGATCTAATGCACAATAAACATGTAGTAAAAATGATATTAGAATCAGCTCAGATGCTTTGTACTGCTTTTCATGAGTTAGGCTATAGCGGAGATATACCATACAAAAAAGCATACGTAAATCATCCGATGACTATATGGACTAGGACAACTGGCGGTAACTTTAATTGGCTTATAAAACACGCTAAACGCTTATGTAAAATATATACTAAGCAATATAATAGAGTGCATAAAACTGAGGCTGTAATAGATTGGTGCGATGCTAATAAAAAAGATCTAAGCATTTTTATTGATAATAGATTAGATAAAACTATACCGCCTAAGTGTATGCCTAATCAACATAAAATAGATGGAGACACTATAACTGACGTTGTACACTCTTATCTTAATTACTATGTAATGACTAAAATAAAAGAAGATTCTAGTTGGGGTTATAGAGAGAAACCAAACTTTTTTTATCTTTTTTAAATAAACCCTTTGACTTTAATTCTAAAGGGTATACATTTAGTTATGATGATTGATAAAAATAACTTAAACAAGGAGTAAAAAATGACTATCTATCAAAAAATAAACAATTGGTTAACTAATAATAATTATATGCCTGATACTATGTATGGCGATGATTTTACTTGCGTTATTAAATATAATTTAGGTAACGAAGAGTGTAAAAGTATGTATGTAAAACTAAGCGACTCTATTAAGAAAAAACCTGCAATTTGGGATAACGCTGATATAAAATTCGCTTTTATAATTGACGAACCATCTGTAAAAATAACTGTAACTGCTAATTCTATAAGGAGTATTTAAGATGAAATATTCTATTTGGAAAATGTCTAAAGTAAACGGAATGGATAGATCAATAAAATTAAACGTTGGTCAAGCATACGCTAATCAGATTTTAAAAAACGAACTCAGCAAAGATCTAAAAAATAAAGATGTAAAGGTTTTATCATATAAATATGGAGATTTATATGAAACCGATAAATACACTGTTTGGATCGAGGAGGCATAAAATGATAGCATTACCCGATATAGTAAAATATAATGCCTTAAAACGTAAATATATGAAGTTAAGTAGTTTTATTAGATCTATCTATAATCATACTGAAGGTGAAGATTTAAGCGAATATGATGTATGTAAAAAAGAGATGCAGACACTTAGCAAAAGACTTGATGAGATTACTTTAGAAATGGATGCGTTTGAGCAAAACGAGTTAGGAATGAAATAATGATCGGAGAATTTAAACCAATGGTAACAGATGACGATTTTACACCATTTTTAAGATGGTTAGTAAATAACTACGATTTTAATGAAGATCGAATAATTGACGTAGTAGAAAAACCTTACAGATACAAAGACTTATATGAGGAGTATAATAATGAGTAAAACAAAAAAACAGCGAATTAGGGAGCATTTAGAGCTTGGAAATAGCATTACTCAAAGAGATGCTTATGAGCTTTTTAATCATACTCGATTGGCGGCAGTCATACACGAGTTTAAAAATGATCCAGTAAACCCGCTAGATATTGAAAGCGAAGATATAGTTGAGACTAATATGTCTGGCGATAAAATAAGATACACTAAATATAGCTTAAAAAATCCAGTTGGTAATAAAGACCAAATAAGCATGTTTAGCGATGAACCAGCTGTATTTAGATCTTGGTTAGAAACTCCGCCTAAACTTAAAAGGGGTGATATAAGATAACTATATGGGCATGGGGATTTTATCCATACACCTTAACGTCATGTTGGATTCCGCTTTTCTTCATGCCCAAAATTTATTAAAAGAATAAACGATGAATAATTGCAGTAAATGTTATGACAAGTTGAACGGAGTAATGATATTTCATAGAGATATATGTTTAAATTGCGTAATAGAGCTTGAAAGTGTTCAAAAAATAGATTATTTAAAACATAAAAAGGAGCGTAAACAATGAAAGACTTTTTTAATAATTTAGAAATGTGGATATTCTTATATATTTGCGGAGCGTTTACTGCGGTAGTAATACAATTTTTAATTAAACTAATATACAGGAGCTTATAATGCAACAAAAACCAAAACTAGAGTTTGAACCAGGTAAAAAATACAAAATTAAATTATTATTTGATTCACCTAAAACTGGACAAAAAACGAACCCGAATGGAAAAACATATAATTGGTATCTATATGGAGTTGAGTATAATACTAGGGAATACACTTTTTTTGCTGATTACGTTTTACAAAAAGAATTAGCAAGGTACACAAAAGGCGATATTTTAGAGATAAGCGACAAATATATGGGCGATGAACCTTTTAAGCATCAGTGGGAAGTATTTTCAGTTGGATCTGATAAACCTTTAGATCAGATACTAAAAGACGGAGTAAATGAAACTGAAATTAAAGTTAGTGTATGGGCAGCAATGAAGGTTGCTTCAGCGGTATCTAATAATTTAGACGATCTAAAAGTAAATACATATTCTGTACTTGAACTTCATAAGGATGTTTGTAAATCTGTAAAAAATGAAGAGGCTTATCTCAATGATTAATTCTAACGCTAAAGGCAAAAGAGGAGAACTGCAAGTTGTTAAAATCATTAATAAATATCTTGGCACTAATTTTCGTAGGACTCCCAACAGTGGTGGTCTTAGTATTAAAGGAGATATTATTGACATTGATAATACCAATCCCCTTTATGATTTTCACATTGAAATCAAGAATACTAACTCACTTCAAATACCTAAATGGAGTAAACAAATAGAAAGTGATATGCCTTTGGGTAAAACTGGTTTGCTAATAGCTAAATTTAAAAACAATTGGTTTACATGGTTAGCATTACAGGACTTTCTTTATTTAATCAGTACAATAATGGATCTTCAAAAAAAGTTGCGGAAATATGAAGAAATCGATGATTGAATACATACTCGATCTAACCGAACAAAAAAACATAAATCATAGAATGAGCAAATTAAAAAGTCCAAATAAATACGAAAGACTACATATTAAAATAGACGATCAATTATGTTTATGTTCTGGGTGCGATAGAGTTTGGAAAAAGAATAGAAAGATGTATGCTAGAAGTGTAGAATACTTTAGAAAAAACCACATACCAACTATTGGAAAAAAGAGACTAACTTGCCCTAATTGCAAAAAAAGATGAAAAAACAATCTATATACATAGTAAATAAAAAAGGTAACGCAGTTAAAGTTAGACTGGATTTAGAAAACAAAACTATCACTCCATTACAAAAAGGTGCAGTGCCCTTTTTAAGATCTAATGGATGGGATATAGATAAAAGAAAAAGGAGTAAAAAAAATGGCTAAACGTTTTATAGATACTAACATATGGAATAAAAGTTGGTATAGAAAACTTGATTCAAAAGATAAATTATTATGGATCTATATTTTAACTAAATGCGATCACGCTGGAATACTAGACGGAGACTGGGAAGCAGCATCGTTTTTTATGGGTTGTAACATTTCGGAGTACGAAGAGTTGCCTGAGCCTATTAAACTAAAAATGGTGCCTATAGATGACGATCAATATTTTATACCCTCGTTTGTTGAGTATCAGTACGGAGTATTAAGAATTAACTCAAAACCTCATTTATCAGTTATTAAGAGACTTGAGGAAAAAGGCTTAACAGACTATTTACAAAGGGTTATGGTAACCCCTAAAGATAAAGATCAAGATCAAGATATAGATAAAAGAAAAGATAAATTTATAGAAAAAGTAAACGAGCTAATAAAAGCCAAAAAATATTCTAATGATGAAACTAATAGATTTGTTGAATATTGGACTGAGATGAATAATTCAGAAACTAAGATGAGATTTGAATTACAGCAAACTTTTCAAATAAACAGAAGGTTGTCTCAGTGGGTTAAAAATAATAGAGATTGGAACATAAATAACAAGAAAGATACTAATGAGCGTAAAAAAATGCAGTTCACAGCAAGCTGAGTTCTACATAAACGATCTATTTGAAACTTTAGAGATTAAAGGAAACAATCAGTTATTATTTAATCAGTTTTGTAGCGTATTAATGAAATACTCTGAAGAAACTATTAAAAAATCTTGGACAGAAATATTTAACGCGTGCGACCTACCTAATGGTCAGTTGTCTGGAAGATTACCTAAAATGCAGTTGATTGAAAATATCCTTATGAATAATAGAGTTGAAGAGTTTACAAGAACTCATAACGAGATAAAAAAACAAGAACCAACTCAAAGCGGTTTAATAAATAAACTTTGGGAATGGGGTTTGGAATTAAGAGATGGTAAAATTACAAGGCAAGAACTTGATAAAAGAATAGAGGAGTATAAACATGGATGACTTACTTTTATTTGATATAGCTCCACCTGAAAAGGATGGGGAGTTGCAGAATACAGAAGTTGAGTTTTTAATTGTAGCTTTTGAAGAAAATAATAAAAAAGAGTTTATTAAAATGCTTGAATATTTATGCGATACTATGAATATAGAAGTTTACGCTGATTTATTATTTAAAATTATAAAGGAGAAGTATGAAGAAAATAGAACTGGATTATAAATTAAATAAATATGACTGCAAACAATTACTTGGAACGTTTGCTAAAAATTCTGATTTTGATACTATAATAGACTTTAATTGCTCTGCTTACAATAAACTAGGTCAGCCTGTTTTATTTTTTATTAAAAACTATATAAACGCTGATAATTTAGAGAATGCTTATAGATCTATGCTAAAAGCAGCAAAACCTACTCAAAACAGAGGTGCGGCAAGCGGAGGAGAAAGAAAGCAAACGCTAAAAAAAGATGGTACATTATCTAAAATAACTATTACTTACGATAAAGAAACTGGGGATATAGTAAAACCATTGAGTGGTATAGCTGGATATTTCGATAGATCCGCTCATTATGATTTTTGCAGAACTACCGCATTCAATAAAAAAAACTTAGATGATTTTAATCAGGCTTTGCCACTTATAAAAGAAGTAGACAGAGGATTTAAAGAGTTTGTTCCTGATAGATATAGAAAACAAAAAGAAATGATAAAAGCTACAGACCCAAATTATAGAATAGCTGATACAGCTTTTACTACTATTACTGTAAATAGAGATTATAGAACCGCTTATCATTATGACGCTGGTGATTATCCGAAGGGTTTTGGCAATTTAGTTGCATATTGTAAAAACATTGAGCCGATGTATTTAGTTTTACCAAGATATGGAGTGGGGGTTCATTTAGATACTAACGATTTATTATTATTAGACGTTCACGAGCTTCATGGAAATACTGAATTTATTCCTAACGGATTAGATTCTGTTAGACTTTCTTTTGTTATGTATTACAGGGAAAATATGTGGAGGTGTTTATCGCCAAAAGAGGAGCTAAAGAGAATACAATTAAATCAAAGGATAGTTGCAAAAAAATATTTAGAAGGATAAAAATGATGAGAGTTAATTTAATTGGCGGTGTTCCAGCTACTGGAAAAAGTTTTTTAATGAAAAAAATAAAAAAAGAATTGAAAATAAATTATTTTTTCGAAAAAAATATTTTAAGAGGTTATTCAGATAAAAATAAAAAAAATTATATATTCGGTATATATAACAACGATTTATTTGATGGAACCGACAAATTAAGTATGGCTGTACAACCGAAAGCTATAGAATTTATAAAAGAAAATAATTTTAAATCTATATTTATAGAAGGAGACAGGTTATTTAGAAAAAGTTTTATAAACAATATAAAAAATTTAGTAGATCTTAATATTTATATATTAAACGTAAATGAAGAAGAATTAAAAAACAGACATATAAAAAGAAAAGATGAACAAACTAAAAGTTGGTTAAACGCTAAAAAAACGACTATAAACAATATAAAAAGTAATTATTCGGTACATGTATTAAATAACGAGAAAGCCTCAGACGTAATTAAAAATATTAACTATATAATAGAAAATAAAAACGCTAATTTAAAAAAACCTACTCAAGTTAGTTTGTTTTAAAATTTAACCCTTAAAAAAAATAATAAAAGGGTTTGTTTTTACAAATAATGGTTATACATTTAGATATGATGATTAACAATAATAAAATAAATAAGGAGTTAGAAATGAAATCACTACTAAATGAAATATCAAAAGATATTGATCTAAAAGACAACGAGCAAAAACTAAATGTAATTATGCTGGGTATTAAAGAAGTTGTTAATGATTTAGAAAATCTAGTCATTAATAATATGCATAATGATGAAATAGGCGATCTATTTATTAAAGCTGCTAGGATTCAAACAGAATCGGTATTAATTAGAAATTATAAATAGAGGGTAAATAAGATGACTAACGGAGAAAACTGGGAAACTTGGAATTTTAGGCTTTGGATAGAAAATAATGAAGCACTCAGTACTTACTTTAAATGTTTATATATAAAATATACTGAAGATGTAAAACTAAATCAATATTTTGGATCTGCTCCCGATCAAAGATTGGTTGCCGACTTAACTCAATATGCTTTAGAACTTGTTGAAAAAGAAACTAAAAAGATGGAATGCGGGTTTTTATCTGACGTTTTAAATAGATCTATAAGTTTAGTAAATTTTGATGATATAGCTAAGTATTATATATGGCAGATAAAAGAAGAAAAGAAAGCCCAAGAATTATTAACTGTAGAATAAGTTGCGATATATGCGAAAAGTGGGTTACAATAGTAAATAAAAAAGATGACGAAAGATCTAAAAAGATATGGATATGTAATGATTGTAACGAAACATACCCGATATGGAACCACTAGAAAATATAGTAACAATAGTAAGTTTTGAAGAGTTTCAACAATTAATAAACGATACAGGCGATGACGAACTGACTATAATGGAACTAATAGATGCCATCGCTCAAATAAACGGAAAGATATATGAACAAACAAATACATTCGGACAGAGTTAATCACTCTTTTAAATACCACGCTGAAATACAATACGAAACTGAAAAAGGTTTTGCATTTATAAGTGCAGTAGGTACTTCATTAGATGATTTTATAAAAGACATAAAAGAAAGATTAAATTATACAAGAGACAGAGACTCAAGATTAATTGAGGCATTATACGATCCAAACGGAGAGAAAATAAACATTACACCTAAAGTATTAACTATGTTAAAAAAATAGCTAAATACATTATAAATAACCCCTATAAATATATAAAATAACTCCTTTTAATAATTTTAAAAGCGTTTTTAAATTAAACGTATTAAAAAAAAGGAGATTACTATGCCTAAAGGCAAAGGAACATACGGATCAAAGCGTGGGAGACCACCAAAAAAATCTAAATCAATGAAATCTAAAAAGAAAAAGTTTGGCAAGAGAAAATAAAGCATCTTTAAAAGCTGAGCTAGTAGGAATAAAAAATCTAAAGATAGCAGGAGCTTGGCGAATAGAGTTCGATGTTTATGACTTTGAAACTCCAGCGGTAAAAGATTTAATGGACATGCTAAACAAACCTGTAGCCATGGGATTAGTTCAATTAGATGACTAAACAAGGGCAAAGCAGGGGTAAACCTTTTAAGAGGGGTAACGAGATAGGCAAAGAAAGTAGATGGAAAAAAGGTCAATCAGGTAATCCAAACGGAAGAAGAAACGCATACACGGATCTAATAAAAGAATTTAGCTATCAGAAAGTAAACGACAGAGAAAGAAGAGAGATTATTGTTAATAAACTATTTCAACTGGCTGAACGTGGAGATCTAAACGCAATGAAGATGGTCATAGAACGTTTAGAAGGTAAATCAGTAGAACGTCAAGAAAGAGTAAATAAAAGCGAACCAATACAAGTGATGGTAATCCAGGAGGACTAATGGCAAAAATATCACCAGCAGTTTCTAAAAGGTTAGGAGCTTTAGCAAAAAAACATAAGATTGGAAAGTCATCTTTAACGCAAGTATATAAAAGAGGTTTGGGTGCGGCTGTAAGTTCAGGAACTAGAAAAGGAATGACGCCATCAAGCTGGGCATCGGCAAGAGTAAATAGTTTTATTAAGATAGTAAAAGGCAAAAAAGCTATTAAGCATGATCCAGTATTAGTTAGAAAAGAACGGAAGAGAAGAAAGAGATGAGAAGAAAGAAGCAAAGAAGAGTTGCAAAAGATAAAAAGCAAAAGTCTGTTCCTAAAAAGTATTTAAGCGGAACAAAAGGTTCAGAAAGAACTCAACGAGCTAAAGACATAGCTAAAATGCAGAGACTATATAAAGCTGGTAAGAGAGTTCCAAAAGCGTTAATGAAAAGGGTATTTGGTTGATAAATTGGCATATAAATCCGATAAGAAAAGAAATATTAAAAGACTCAAGCAGATTCAAAGTTTTAGTATGCGGGAGAAGATGGGGCAAAACTGTTTTGTCTCTTATGTATTTAATGAAGGATCAATTCGAACCAAACGAAAGAAGGTGGTTCATAACTCCTACTTACAGGCAAGGCAAGATGATAGTGTTTCCTATTCTTCGGCAGATGTTTGCTGGTTTCGATGGAGCTAAACTTAATGAATCTGAGATGTCAGTTATATTTAATAATGGAGCTGAGCTTGCGGTTAAAGGTGCTGATAATGAACATAATCTTCGTGGTGTCGAACTCACTAAATGTGTAATGGATGAGATGGCTTATATTAAACCTCATGTTTGGGAGGAGATTATTTATCCAATGTTAGCAACTACTAAGGGAACAGCGTTATTTATCGGAACTCCTAATGGGTATGATACTATGTATGATTTATATAGTAAAGGGCAAAGTGATCCCGATTGGAAGAGTTGGCAATTTAAAACGTTAGATGGCGGATTTGTACCAGCGGAAGAAATAGCAAGAGCTAAAAGAACTATGGATCCAGTAAGATTTAGGCAAGAGTTTGAGGCATCGTTTGAAACTAGCGGTAATAGAGCAGCTTGGAACTTTGATAGAGATATACATATTAAACAAGCCAAAGAACTTTCTAGCTATAAATGGTGGGGTTGCGATTTTAACGTGGATTATATGACCGCAGTATTAGCATGTCAATACACCGATGGTACTATACACTATTATGACGAAATAAGGCTAAAGAATAGTAATACAGAAGAGATGGCGAGAAAGATGAAAGCTATTGAAAAAAAAATAGAAGTGTATCCAGATCCAGCAGGTAATGCTAGATCTACAACTAGCAATAGATCCGATCATCATATATTAAGAGATTATGGATTTTTAATAAGATCTAAAAAGGCTCATCCAAGTCATATAGATAGATTAAACGCATTAAATAGAAAGTTATTAGATGCAGATGGTAATGTAAGCATGACTATAGATCCCAAATGTAAATATTTAATAAAAGATTTAGAACAAGTGCAGCGTGATAAAAAGGGTGGAATAGATAAAACGCAAATAGATCTTACGCATTCACTGGATGCTTGTAGCTACGCTATTAGTTATAAGTTTCCAGTAATTAGTAGGGCATCAAGAACAATGGAATGGTAATATGTACAACTTCGGTAAAACAGTTAATCAGGTAGTAATCCCCGATCTATCAGAACAAATAATCTTAAAAACAGTTGCGAAAGCTGAACAGGATTTTAAAGAAAAAGAACAAGCGGAAAGAATGACCGCATTGGATTTTTATTATAACATTAATATGGATAAGCATATTGAGCAATATTTTTCTAGTGAATCGTTACAGCAGATACCAACATATCCAAGTAAAGTTGTTCCTAGATTCGCAAGAGCTAGAATGATGCTATATAAGCAACCGCCTAAAAGATACTTTAATGGAGAGGAGAACGATGATTATAAAAACATTGCTTACATGTTAGATAGTCAGACTAAACAATTTAGTGAGTTAGCTTGGCTATTAGGGAGTTGTCATTTTAAAACAAAATATAATCCTATTAAAGAAAGATTGGAATATGAGATACTTCCAAACGTAAAAGAATATTATTTAAATGGCGAGTCTCATCCATATGGTTATAGTTATGAAATAGATAAAGGAAATAACAAAGATAGGCAATATGTATTTTGGTCTGAGGATCGAGATGGTATGCCTGGTATGCATTTTAGATTTGATCAAAAAGGCAAAAGGTATGCGGTAGCTGGTAATGAAGATATGATAAACCCTTTTGGATTAAACCCGATTAGTAAAGTTGTTTATCCATCCTCAAGCCACGATGTAGTTAGATCCGCTATACAAATCGGAATAGCTATGACTGAAATAGCGTTGAGCGTTAGATCTCGATTAGGTCAACCAGTATTTACAGGAATTGATGAAGGTCAGTCTGTAATTAAATCTGGTATAGACTCTGCCATTATTTTACCAGAAGGTGGATCATTTCAGTATGTATCCCCATCAGGCGGATTAAATGAGATGATTGAAGCAGTTAAGATATTCGCTAATCAAACTGCAGAAAATAATCATTTAAGAATCAGGTGGGGTGATTCAACTGGTAACGCTCCAAGCGGTGAAGCGTTAAAAATATTGGAGATTGAAAATTTAGAATCTCGTGAAAGTGATATACCTTACTTTAAAGAATGGGAGCAAACCAGATACGAAATTGATAAACGGATTTTAGAAGTTTACAATGTAATGACTCTGCCTGATAATTATTATGTAGACTTTGGTGAAATAAGCTACCCGATGTCAGTAGATCAAGAACTAAAAATGTTACAATGGAAGTTAGATAATGGAGTAATGACTAAACGCGATTTGCTTTTATACTTTAACCCCGATATGAACGATCAAGAACTAGATGAGAAACTTGGCGAGGTAGAAGAAGAACGCAACCAAGAAGTTCAACAGCAGCGTGAAGCTCAAGAACCTATAAGCCAAGTTGAAAGAATACTAAATGCCTGATGATATAGATAAAGCAGTAAATAGTTTTATGACTCAAGTAAAAAAGATTGAGGATGGCTTGCGTAATGACTTAGAACGTTTAGCGTATAGAATGAACGATATGACTGAGACTGAATTATTATTAACTACTAAACGTTTAAACTTTTTACAGGAGTTAGTTGATAAAGGTTACGGAAGTCAAGTGAATAATCTTATGGATGAATATGACGTTTTATTAGCAGATGCAGTTAAAGAAGCTAAACGCAGAGGAGTAGTGCCGATGAAAACAGAAACAGTAGAAGCAATACAAACGTTAAAAGATTTAAACACAGAATCATTACTTGGTAAGGCTAGAGCTTGGGGAGATGAAATGAAGAATGTTATGTTTGTTAATATATATGGCGGTGCTAGTATAAGAGATACTATTGAAGCTATGGGGCAAGTTAATTTAGCTAGTCATCAATTAAACGTTGCAGTAAATACAGGACTTAGGCAATTTAGTGATTTTAGTAGGTATAATGTATTTAAAGGCGAAGATGTAAAATGGATCTACGTTGGTCCAAACGATAGCGTTACAAGACCTGAGTGCGAACGCACTTTATTAGATAAAAGAAATAATTTAAATAAAGGTTTTAGTGAATCTGAAGTAGGATCTAGCGGTACACCTTTTGGTATTAGAGGCGGTTATAATTGTAGACATAGTTGGATGGTAGCGTGAAATTATTTAACGTAATTAAAGCAGAAGTAAAAGACTGGAAAATTTTAGGCGGTAAACTAGCGACTAGAATAGTATTAGATGCCGATAAAGGCATTAGTCAAGATAAAGATGGTAAAAAGTTTCCAAGCTATAAAAAAAATTATGCTATATCGAAAGCTGCTGGAACTATTACTTTGCCTAAAGAGTTAAAAGGCACTGGCACTGATAGGCAAGTTAATCCGCCTAACTTAAGATTAACTGGCACTATGTTAGATTCTATAAAAGCTCAAAGAGCAACTACAACAAGCGTAGAAATATTATATGCCGATGGATTAAAGGTAATAGGTCATTCTAAAAGAAGGGGCAACAAACCTAAAAGAAATATTTATGGTTTAAACGATAAGAACCAACAATTTATAGAAAATTATTTTGCTAAAAAAATGGAAAAAAATATTTCAAAATTTGCAGAAAAAGATATAGAAATAAAGCTGGAGTTTTTATAATGGCTAAAGATCCAAGATTAAAAAGAGCAGGTGTATCAGGATATAATAAACCTAAAAGAACACCCAAGCATCCTACTAAGAGCCACGTTGTGGTTGCTAAAGAAGGTAGTAAAATTAAATTAATCCGATTTGGTCAACAGGGAGTAAAGACCAATCAAACTACAGCTCAAAGAAAAGCGTTTAAATCTCGCCACGCTAAAAATATAGCAAGAGGTAAAATGTCAGGAGCTTATTGGGCAAATAAGGTTAAGTGGTCTCCGAGTAAGACTAGAAGAAAATAATTTTTTTAATAACGAAAATGGAGGACAGATGTCTGAAGTAAAATCAGGGGTAAAGGTAGAAAAAGACATACCAAACCCGATGCAAGATAATGCAAAAGAGGTGGCGACTGATAGCCAAGCTCAAGCAACCGATCCCAGCTCTGAAGTTGGTAGCTTGATTGCAGAAAGCAAAAAGTACAGATCCAGAGCGCAAGCTGCAGAAGATGAACTTTCAAAACTTCAAAAAAGACTTGAAGCGGATAAAGAGACTCAAATGGCAGAGCAGAATAAATGGCAGGAACTAGCTGAACAACGAGGTTTAAAACTTCAAGAGCAAGAGCCAGTTATAGAAGCTGCAATGAAACAATTAGAGTCTATGAGAGAGGAAATTCTTGCAGATATGAGCGAGGAAGATAGAGAAACGTTTGGTGATTTACCGCTAGACAAACTCAAAGTTCTTCATAATAAATTAAATGTTCAAACTAAAGCTGACGTTGTGCCTACAGATGGAACTCCTGCGAGAACTGGAAACCCTGAAAATAAAAGTTGGGTTGATATGTCTAATGAAGAAAGACGTTCAAACTGGGGATCTATTTTGGATGCATATCGAAGGCGATAAAATAGGAAATAATAATAATGGCTAAACATTATCAAGGTAGTGCGACAACTACTACAACGGATCAACATTTCATTCCTGAGATTTGGTCAGAAGGTATATACAAGTATTTCGAAAGAAAGACTGTTTTTCGTGGATTAATCGATGACTATTCTGCTGTATTTAGCGGAGCTGGTTTTGGAGATGTTTTACATGTTCCTGAGATTAGTCTAATTAGTGCTAGTGATAAATCTGCGGGTGCTGACGTATCTTATGATGCTACTGCTACAACCGAAACTCAGCTCACTGTTAATAAGCATAAGTATGTAGCTAAGTTATTTGAAGATGTAGCTGAAATCCAGTCTAATGTAGACATGGTTGCTAAGTATTCTCAAATGATGGGTGAAGCTCTTGCTAGACAAGTCGACGCTGATATTTGGGGCGAGTTAGATGGTTTAAATGAATCTCAAGCTCTTTCCGCTGACGACACTTTAACTGCTGCTGTATTTGAAGCTGCATTAGCATCGTTAGGTGAGAATGACATACCTTACATGGACGGAGAATGTGCAATGGTTGTTAATCCAACTTTATTTGCAGACATTCTTAATCCGTCTGCTGGTATTGCTCAGTATTTTATCAGAAATGACGCTGTCGGTGAAGGCAATAGAGGTCTTAGATCTGGTATGGTTGGATCTCTTTATGGTATAGATGTTTATATGTCTAACACTGTAAGCACTGGCGGAACAGCTTCCACTATTCCAGGTGCTATCTTTCATAAGTCTGCTGCGGCAATAGCGGTACAGAACGAAGTGAGAGTACAGAGTGAATACTCAATTGATGCCCTCGGTACTAAGGTTGTTGCTGATTTACTTTACGGAGTAAAGTTGATTGACGATTCTGACAACAAAAAAGGAATTAAGTTTACTAACGTATCTTAATGACATAAATAAATGGGGCATGATTCGCTCTGCCCCATATTTTATAAGGAGATAAAAATGCAATATTGGAAAAATTTTAAAAACGGAAAGATGGAAAGATTAGAAAACAGCGATTTAGAAAAACACCCTGAAAAGCTCGAATCTTTAGAAAGTAAAGGATATGTTAGAGTAAAGTCTGAAACGGATGATTCAGCCTATTCTAAGCCTAAAAAACGTATATTTAAAAAGAAAAAGAAAAGTAAAAAGTAACACTTTTAAAAACTTTACTTCTATTTTTAATTTTTAATAGTAATAATAACTCATTCACGCTAGTCATAGCTTAGAGAGGAAGAAAAAATGGCAGATATACACACTTATTCAGTACAAGAGGCATTAAATACAACAGTAGGCGGAGAATGGACAGTGGCTTCAGCTGGTACAGCAGGATCTAGTGCGGCAGTAACAAACTCAACTCATCAAATATTAAAAGCATCTTCAGGAACTATCGGAGTTTATAGTGCGGTTGAGATCTATTTTAACTTTAGTGCATCGCAAACAGATGTAAATGCATCAAACGATTTATTAATACCAAAAAATACATTAACGTTTATAACGATTCCAAGAGGCTTGGGCAATACGATCTATTTCAATTATAACTCAACCTCAACTACAACTGGAGCGGTTAGGATAGTAGAATGCTAAAATCAATGATAAGTAATGTAAGTGCTGGTTTAGCTAGTGGTGGGACAGTAGATGGCGATTTAACTATTACTGGAGATTTTAAAGTTGAAGGTGCTGGTAGTTTTGCTTATGATGAGATACTTGAAGGCAGTCTAAATGTAGAAACTAGCATTAATGGTGTATTAGCAACTTTTAATCAAACTCACGCATCAGGACTTGGTATGCTTATAAAAGCTACTGGAACTGGTTCATCTGAATATTTATTAAAACTACAAGGTAATGCTGGTAGCACAGAAGCAATGTTTGTAGGTAAAAATGGCAAAGTTGGAATTGGGATTACATCTGATATTGACCACGAATTAGATGTTGAGGGCGATATAAGAATTAGAAATGCAATACATTCTTTTGCTACAAATGATAGAGCATATACAAGAGAGTGGTTAGCATTTAATGAAGGCAGTCCAACTTACAAAACAAGTGCAGATTATAAATTTCATAAATTTCAAAATGTTAGTGGTACAACTATCATGGTTGTAGGAGGTTCTAACAATCGAGTCGGCATCGGCACATCCTCGCCTAGTTATAATTTAGACATTCGAAACGCTGGTCTAACTGAGGCACAAATAAAAGCATCATCAAGCGGTAGAGCAAGATTAAGATTAGATGCTTATTCAGATATACCCGAAATATATTTCTCTGTAAGTGGTACAAGAAAATCATCAATATTCCAAAGTTCAAATGGAAACAACTTAGGTATTTTTGGTTTTACAAATCAGAATACAATACTTAGTGCTGACCTTGCAAATGATAGGATTGGGATTGGCACAGAATCGCCTCAAGGTAATTTATCAATTACTGCATCTTCAAATCCTTTACTTACTATAACAGAAACAACTTCAGGAACTGGAGCATCAGGCGGTATAGCATTTAGTAATCAGACTGAGTCAACTTATAGAA
>Ga0208767_1000491_pt1 | contig 32579 bp, 48 predicted proteins | sample VirMetDEL_Mar_21_FD_184514 | JGI IMG/M metagenome (GOLD analysis project Ga0208767, IMG submission 184514) | Aqueous microbial communities from the Delaware River and Bay under freshwater to marine salinity gradient to study organic matter... | ecosystem: Environmental > Aquatic > Marine >... | reverse complement strand
ATGGCACAATAGGAGCTGGTAGGGTTGCTACAGTAACTGACACATTAACGTTTAATAACAGTAGTAATCAAAACATACTAAAAATAAGTAATGAGGTTTGTATAGGACAATTAGCTATAGCAAATGGAAATACTACTGTAGCTATAGGTTTGGATTCTAGAGCAACAGGAGGATCAACTACCGCAGTAGGATCTTATGCTAGAGCTACTAATGGAAACTCATCTGCTTTCGGTCATAGTGCACAAACAACAAAAATAGGTGCGCTTGTTATGGGATATTACTCTAAATCATTGGGTGATTATGGAGTTTCAGTAGGTTATGCTTGTGGAGCTGCAAATGGTACAGCCGAAAATGTTGTTAATATTGGTAGAGCATCGAAAGGTGAAGGTGCTAACTCTATTACAATAGCATCAAATGGATCATCGACTGCTCCTACTACAGCAAATGCTTTTGGAGTGTATATGACTAGTAACACTACTCCTGACTTTGAAGTTGTTGGTGGTGGTGAGTCTACATTTAATACTAATGTTAAAATAACTGGCCAAGGTTATACAGAGCTTTATGATACTGCTAATACTACTTTAACAGTTGATTGGAACAATGGTAATATTCAAGAGTTAACTAGTTTAACTGGTTCGCATACTTTTACAGCGTCAAACCCTAAAGCTGGTGCAACTTACATTTTAACACTAGCACAAACAGGTGCAGTTACTCCTACTTGGACAGGTGTTAAATGGCCAGCAGATACACCACCAACACTTAGCGGTAATGGTAAAACAGATGTGATAACTTTAATATGTTATGATGAAGCCGCTAACTCTGGAGCTGGTGCATACTACGGTTCTTTTACATTAAACTTTACAACATAATATAATATGTTTCCATTTCCTTTTAGTTTCGTATCACCTACAGCTAGTGGGTTAGCAGATATAGACAATGTGTATTCTATGGAATTTGATGGAGCGAACGATTATATTGATTTAGGTTCTGGCTTAGATTATTTTGATTATACTAATAATGGTTATAGTGTTAGTTTTTGGATGAAAACTAGTGGTTCTGCTTGGTATCAAAAAATATTAAACTTTGGCGCAAATTCTAAAAGATTTATGATTGGTATTGGTGGAGGTCCTGGTAAACTCGCATGGTCTATCTACAATGGAGGTGCACCAGCAAGTGGTGTAACTCAAATATATCAATATGTTCCAACAGCTGGAGCAGTAAATGATGGAGATTGGCATCATGTAGTATTGACAGTACCTTTAAATGTAACTGGTACAGAAGCTACAATTTATGTTGACAACTCAACTGCTGGTAGTGGCAGTTCTTATGGAATAGCCCCAGTTGCAGCAAATAGTATAAGTGATTTAACAAAACCATATGAAGGTTTGTTAGACGAAGTTGCAATATTTAATTACGCTTTAGACGCTGATCAAGTAGAAGAAATTTATAACGCAACGTCAACTGGTAAAACAGCAGATTTAAGTTCAATGGCAACTCCTCCCGTTGCTTGGTATAGAATGGGGGATTAAAAAAATTATATGGCAACTAAATGGATATCACCAACGTGGCGAATGCCTGAAGAAAATAATCAGAGTAAGTTTGATAACTATAGTTTAGATTTTGGATCTGGAACAAGTCAATCTGTAATTGTTTCTTCAAATAACGCATTTAATTTTGGAACAGGTGATTTTACTTTATCAGCTTGGATAAAAGTTGATTCTTTTACTTCAAATTATTTTCCTTATATATTAGATTTTAGGACAAGTTCAACGGCCAATGAAAGAGCTGTTGCTTTTTATTTAAATGATAATGGAATTTTACAAGTTTGGCTTGAAGGTTCTTTAAAAATTGGTAGTTCAGGCACTGCTTTAGCTGCAAACACTTGGTATAATATTATTTTAAAAAGAGAAAGCGGTACTTTATCAACTCATATAAATGGCGGTTCTGCCGACCAAACAGCTAGTTATACAGGTGATATGAATACTACACCACCTTTAACAATAGGAGCAAGAGCTGGAAATACACAGGCAATAAATGGCTATATGACAGAGGTATCAATATTTGATTATGCACTTTCAGCTCAACAAATATCAGATTTACAAGGTAGCTCAAGCACTGGTGTTGGTAATCCAATGAGTTTAAGTCCAAAGCCTAAAGCTTACTATCCAATTGGTGATTATGCAGCGTTTAACGGTTCAGAGTATTTAGTAAATAACGGAGCATTACAAGATTATAATTTAAAAATAAATCCAGCTAATTTAAATCAAGGTTTTGTTGTAAGTGAAGATTACGGTTATTCAGCATTTACTATAAGTATGTGGGTAAATCAAGATTTTGTTGGAAGAACTATTTGGGTAAATGAAGACACAACAGGAGCTAATACTGAAAAAATTTCTATTTCAATAAACGCTAATAGTTTTTTAGTTTTTAACTGTCAAGGTGGTGGAGATTCTTATACACTATCAACACAACACAATTTAACTGGCGATGATCGTTTATTTGGAACTAATAGATGGATTAACATAACCGCTGTATACACAGGAACTGATATGATACTTTACGGGAATGCTAATAGTGGAAACTTTGTTTCTGTTTCCGCTTCTAACTACCCAGCTGGTGGTACTGTTCCAAGTTCTATAACTTTAGCACAAAATCAAACTATAATAGGAAAAGCAAATCTTGCTGGACTTTCTGAATTTAGAGGACAACTTTCAAATTTTTCAGTATTTGATGCTGCTTTACCAGAAACAGGAAGTGAGTCTGCTACTTCATTATTCAATAATGGAACACCTGTAAATATAAGTTCTTATAGTAACTTACAAGGGTGGTGGCAGTTTAATGCTGGTAGTACTTTTGATGCTGTAGCTGGTATATGGACATCTCCAGATTCAAGTTCAAATAACAATTCAGCTGTTGGTAATTTTCCAAATTCTTTTGAGAAAATGCAAGCGTCTTATCTAGTACAATCTAACTTATTAATAACACAACCTTACTCAAGGTACGGACTTTCATTTGATGGAACTTCGGATTATATAGATGTAGGTAATCCAACAGAGTTGCAGTTTAGTAGTTCATTTAGTATATCTTGTTGGGCTAAAATTAACAATACAGGAAACAATGCTATAATATCTAAAGATTCAAATATTAGTTCTGGTGCAGGTTATCATATAGACTTTAGAAGTGGAAATGCTATTCACGCCTGGGCATATGGTGCTAGTGATAAACTAATAGCAACTGGTTTAAGTACAGATGTTTGGTATAATATAGTATTTGTTTTTGAAAGCACAGGAGGTTCTAATGGAAATCAAAGTTTATATATAAATGGTAGAACACCTTTAACAAGTAGTACTACAACTTTTGCAGCTTCAACACTTAAAAATTTAAGAATTGGAAATAGTGAAGTTCTTACTGGGTTTGATACTAATGGTGAAATTTCAAATGTATCTATTTGGAACGCTGCTTTAACAGCAGCACAAATCACAGAACTTTACAATCAAGGTAAGCCTTCAAATCTTAATAATCACAGTGCTTATTCAAACCTTGTTAGCTGGTGGCAGTTAGGGGAAAACAGTTCTTTTGATGGTACTAATTGGACTGTGTTGGATAAGAAAGGAACTAACAACGGAACAAGTGCAAATATGACAGAAGCAGATTTAATAAACGGAGTTGGAACGTCTGGAAACGGTTTAAGTAATGGAATGGGAGGAGCTGATAATATTATCGGAGACGCACCTTATAGTACAGCAAATGCAGTAAGTTATGGAATGGGCGTTGATGCAAAATCAACATCAGTACCGAGTTAAAAATATTAAATAAATAAAAAAATGAGACAATACGCAGTAATAGAATTAACAGAAACAGATAAGGTAATTTTTTCACAGGTTAATCAATCTTCAGCTCAAACAATGAGACGTAATTTAGCTAATACTCAAGGCTTAATTTCGTGGAGTACAACACCTTCGTTTATTACAAATGGAAGTTTACCTATCGTAGGTGAGATAATGACTCACGAACAGGCTTTAGCTTTAATGGCAACTCCTGAATGGACAGAACCTATGCCAGAATGAGAGGATTAATAGCTAAAATATATAAGCCTAAAAAAAGGCTAAAAGGTAGACATAGCAAAAATATGTCTAAAAATAAAAGTAGTAAGAATTATGTAAAACCCTATGCAAAACAGGGACGCTAAAATATTATATAAAATGGAAGATCACAGTCTACTAATGGCCATAACTGCTCTAGTTGGTGGCTTAGGTATTAAACAAATTTGGGACATTATCAAAAAGAAAATGGACATTAACGCCAATAAAGATGCTAGGACTGATGACTTCCAAATACAGGTAATAGAACAGCTAAAAGAAAAGATAGGGGACTTAGAAAAGAAAATTGACTCATTAATAACAGAAAACACTCACCTAAGAGAGAAGCTAGCTAGAATGGAGGAAAGACTACTTATCAACGCAAAAAAAAAAGTCAACAGGAGAAATAATGAAACTAAGTAAAAATTTATATTTATCCGAAGTAACTAAGTCTAGAACAGCTAAAAGACTAGGTATAAGCAACGAACCAACAAAAGAACATTTAGTTAATTTACAAATACTAGCTAAAAAGATATTTCAACCTATTAGAGATTATTACGGATGTCCTATATATGTTAGTAGTGGGTATCGTAGTGAGGCTCTTAATAAAGCTATAGGTGGGAGTAAGTCATCTCAGCACTGTAAAGGACAAGCTATTGATATAGATAGAGACGCTTATAATTTACCTAGTAACGGTGAAATTTTCGAGTATATAAAAAATAATTTAGAGTTTGACCAATTAATTTGGGAGTTTGGTAGTAATACTAACCCAGACTGGGTTCACGTTAGCTATAATACAAACGGATCACAAAGAAAACAAATCTTAGTAGCTTATAAAGATTCTAATAATAGAACTAAGTACAAATCTTATGAGTAATAAAAAGAAATTTAAAGACACTGTAATAGGTAAATTTTTAAAAAACAAAGCTCCAAATATACTAGATATAGTAGGGGATGTATTACCAGATAAAGGAGCTTTAGGAATAGTTAAAAACCTTATAGACAAAGATGAGACTATAGACCCTGAGACTAAAAAAGAATTACATAACCAACTAATAGAAGCCTATAAAACTGAAGTAGCAGACAGAGACTCTGCTAGAAAGAGAGAAGTAGAAATAGCTAAGGTTAAGAAGTTTGATTTAATGTTTACTTTAACTGGTCTAGTAGGACTAGGTACTTTTGTTTTTTTAGTATATGCTATAGTATATATAACAATCCCAGAAAACAACGAGAAAACATTTTATACTTTAATCGGTTTATGTGAAGGTATCACTTTGAGTTTATTTGGTTATTTCTATGGAAGTTCAATAAGAAAAAATTAACTATATTTAGCTTTCTTTAAAAAGTGGACAAAAATAAACATCACCATAAAAGATACCAGGAAAGCGGAAAAGCTAATCCTAAATATAGATTAAAACCAGACGAAGCCGAAATAGTAGAACAGTATAGGAGAGCTAAGTATGAATGTGAGAAAGAGAACTTAGACCCTAGTACCTTACATAGTGGCTGGATTAAAAACAAAACTGCTAGTCTTTACTTTAAACTACCTAAAGCTACAGAGCTAGACTTTAAAAAATTAAGTAAAGAATTAATAGAAGAGCTAAAAGAATACAGTCCTAAATACCCTAAAATAGATAGGATTAAATACAAAGATAGTCACTTACTATTTATGTGTCCGTCAGATTTACATATAGGAAAGTTATGTAAGTCTTTTGTAAGTGGAGAGGAGTATAATAATCAAATAGCAGTTACTAGAGCCTTAGAAGGGGTGAGAGGCTGTTTAAACAAAGCTCAAGGGTTTAACATAGATAAGACTATTTTACTATTATCTGGGGACTTATTGCACGTTGATAATTTTGACAATACTACTAAGAGAGGTACTAAACAAAACGAGGTAGATGGATTATTAAGCGATCACTTCCAAATAGCTAAGAGGTTAATGGTATCTATTATAGAGATGCTACTAGAAGTTAGTACTGTTCACGTAATGTTCACACCAGGAAATCACGATAACACTATCGGCTGGCTAGTAGCTGAAATATTAGCAGTATGGTTTAGACATAATAAAGACGTTACTTTTGATGTTAGTTTACAAATGAGAAAGTATTATAAATATAAAACTAATCTAATTAGTAGCTGTCATAGTCATAAAATAAAAGCTGAAACCCTACCTATGATAGTAGCAGACGAGTGTAAATTTTGGAGTGAGACTAAGTATAGATATATGTTTACTCAGCATATACATCACAAAGTTAGTAAACAATTTCCAGGTCTTTGGGTCGAGTCTCTTATGTCACCTACGGAAGCTGACATATATCACCATACCTCTGGTTATCAAAGTTCTAATAACAAAGCTATAGAGGCTTTTTTGTTTAGTGAGTTCGGACAAGTCGCTAGACTTACTCATCTATTTTAAATATAATTATATTTTTTTTTAGTCTTTTTGTTGTTTGTATTATATTTATATATATATTTACAAAACAAACATTTAAAATAAATACAATGTCAAAGACAATAAACTACACAACTAGGACCTTCTATGTGCCAGCTGAGAGGATGGACACTTTAATAGAATTCCAGGAAAAATGCAGAGCTAACGGTCACAAATCTTATAGCTCAGTAATGTTACAACTAATGGAGGATTATAATAAAAACAATTAAGTATGCAATCTAATATATATTATAACTCCCATAATGATTATTTAGAACACTGGGAGCGTCACGAAAGACATAACTTTCTGAGCCAAAGGTTACTTAATATTATTATACAGGCTAACTGGAATAAAAGAGTAATATGTAGATTTTACTTAACTAATAATGATATAGAAATACATCAAAATAGATTTGGACGTTATATAGCAGTAGTAGAGACTATAGCTAAAGAAATGAAACAACTAAACATTAATTACGACGAAAAAAGAATAATTAAGATAATTAATATACTAACCAAAATACAACAATATGACAACTAATAGACTAAAGACTGTAGACATAAAAGGAAAATCTTATGTAACAGTAAACGAAAGAATTAAATACTTTAGAGAAAAATTTACTGGTTATTGCTTAACTTCAGAAATAACTCACATTAATGACAACGGAGTTATAATAAGATCTAGTATAATAAACGACAAAGGAGTAGAGGTAGCTAGTGGGTACGCTCACGAAAAGCAAAACTCTAGTTTTATAAATAAGACTTCATTTATAGAAAACTGTGAGACTAGTAGCTGGGGTCGATGCTTAGCTAATTTTGGAATAGGAGTAGATAGTAATGTAGCTAGTGCTGATGAGGTCGCTAACGCAATTAAAAATCAATAATTATGACAATATTTGACCACATAGAAAATATAAAAAACCAGTGCGAAATGATTTTAAAAGAATTAGAAAAGGAAAAATCCGCTTACGACTACTGGATAGAAGATAATAAAAAAGAACAAAACGAATTTTTAGAGGATTTATATACTGATATAGACGCTAAAAAATTATACAACAAAATAAACAATAAAGAAGATGACACTATTTAAAATAAGATGTTCAGCTATAGGACAGATTATGTCTAATCCTAGAAGTAAAAAAGAATATCTATCTAAGACTACTGCTAGCTATTGCGAGGAGTGGCTAAAAGAACAAATCTACGGACGTAAAAAAGAATTTACTAGTAAATACACTGACAAAGGTAATATAGTAGAACAAAGCTCTTTAGACTTTGTAGCTAGTGAGTTAGGTTATGGTAGTTTAGTTAAGAATGAAAAGTCTTTTGAAAATGAATTTTTAACTGGCACACCAGACGCAATATTAGAAGATCATATAATAGACGTAAAAAATAGCTGGGACTGTTTTACTTTTCCTCTTTTCTTTAATAACGTTCCTAACAAAGCCTATTACTGGCAAGCTCAAGGTTATTTAGCTTTGACTGGATTAGATTCTTATAAGTTAATTTATACGCTTATGGACACTCCAGACGAGCTAATTAAAAAAGAGTATTTTAATAGTAATTTAGACTATGATACATTTGCTAAACAGTATAAGTATTCTAGTATAGATTCTAAGTATAGGATTAAAGTATTTGAAATAGAAAGAAACGATACTGATATAGACCAAATTTACACTAGAGTAGTAGAGTGTAGAGAACATATAAACAACATAACCTATAAACTATGAGTATATATAATCAAATTTTCGACACTTATCGAATAGAACAACAAAAAATAAAAGACGCTATTAAATTATTAGAAAAAAATAGCTATATAGTAATGACAAAGGAAGATTATTCTAAATTAAATAATAAATAAAATGAAAAATACAACAACAGACAACGAGCTTAAAAGAGGAGTTTTTAAGCCTTACTATTTAATTAGTGATTTAAAACCAGCTAAAGTAAATAGAGATTTATATAGCAAACACGCTGAGAATTTTAAACATAAATTAAAACAAAACGACTGGCTAAGTCCAGTAATAATTTCTAATAAAGGTGATGTAATAGAGGGACACCATAGAATAGAGTCAGCTAAGTTGCTAGGACAGTCAACAGTCCCAGCTTATATAGTTAGTTGGATTAATACTAATGTTGAAAAGGATCACTTAAATTGTATTATAAGCCTTAACAACGGTAACAGAGCCTGGAATACTTTAGACTATTTAAAAGCGTTTGCTAGAGAAAATAATGACTATAAAATAGTATATGATTCTTACAAAGCAAATTCTAATAATATATCTGTAGGCAATATAGTACACTGTTATTTCACTTATAAGCCAGGATATAATGATAATTTTAAAAAGGGATTAGCTAAAATTAATGACAAAAATTTCGGAGATTATTTAGTAAATAAATTTTCTTACTTAAATAAAGAATACGGTAAAAATAAAATAGCTGCCTATTGTGTTAGAGAGTTAATTTATGTAGCTTATGTTAAAGCTAAAAAAGATAAAAAAACTATAAATTTTTTATTTAAAAAGTATGAAGAGATGGCTAAAACAGACCACCCTTCAATAACTTCAATTAATAAATTTAAGCCTTTAATGGAATTATACTTAAATGAGTATAATATGATAATCACAAATAAATAAATAAAAATGGAAAAACAAAAAACAGTTTACTGCGGTGGCGGTAATAAAAGAAGCGACAATTGGCTTACAGTAACAGTACACTTAGACAAAGCAAAAGAACATATATTTGACTATAAAGGTAATAAGTATCTAAAGCTAAATATAAACGTTAAGGACCAGGCGGACCAATACGGGAAAGACGTTAGTTTGAGCGTTAATACATACCAGCCAGAAAAGGAACAAACACAACAGAAAGTAGCTGCTCCAGTAGAAGAGTCTGACGATTTACCCTTTTAGAGTAGATCATATTATAAATGAATTTAAAAAAAACGATATAATTTTTTATAAAAAATGAATTCAGACTATATATATAATCACATTTTAGGAGATAAGGAAAGAAGCCTTATCTCCATTTATTTAATTAAGGGAAAACCTTTTGAATATATTTCTAATAGGTACGGATTATCTAGAGCTTTTATAAAATCTAATTTATGGCAGGACATACTAAATATTAAAATGGTCCACTTGAATAATAAAAATACTGCTTATTATGAAGACGAAATGTCATACGGAGCTTTAGAATTAAGCTATAATTTTGAAGATTTAAACGCTAATGAAATAAAAGCCTATAATAATTACAAAGAAAAAAACACTGCTTACTATGAAATCTAATTTAACTGAAGAGCAAAAAGTATTATTATCAATAGAATATTTTAATAATAAATATAATTTGAATTTAGTTAAGACAGCTAGTAATTTTAGTATGTGGGATTGTCAAAGTGATAAATTAATAATAGAATTTAAGTTTAGAAATAAATTTTATGAGAATAAATATATACAAATAGATAAATTTTTATCCTTAATTATGGCAGCTGAGTACTATTCTAAAACACCTTACTATTGTGTTAAAGACGAGAAAGGCTATTTTTTTTATAACTTAGAAGAGCAAAGAACAAACCTTTTAGAGTCTAAGATCATAACTCAAAGAGTAAGTTATCAAACAGACTTTAACAAAAATAACAAAATAAATAAATATTTTTATCAATTAAAACCAACACAACAAACACAAATAAATGAGCGAAGAACTACCTTACTTTAAATTTTTTCCTAGTCAGTGGATAGGGGGAGAGATTAATTATTTATCTAAAGAAGACAAAGGAGCTTTTATTGATGCTGTATGCCACTACTGGAATAAAGATTGTAAAATGACATACATAAAACTATGTAGACGAATAGGGCAAGAGTCACTAGATACTCTACTAGAAGAGGAGCTAATACAAAAAAAGGGTAACCAAATTAAAATAAAATTTTTAGATAAACAATATAACGAGAGAAAAGAACAGTATATTAAAAGAGTCGAAGCTGCTAAGAAGTCTAAAAAGACTAAAGTAAAAACTAATGACCCTTATTTATCTACTAGTAGTATCAATAACTTTATAAAAGCACAAAAGAATGATACTTGAAAAGGAGGAGCAGCTAAAATATTTATTCGCTTTTAAAGAGGGTAAAATAAAAAGAGGACTAGGTATTGGAAACGAATTAGATAACTGGGTATTATATAAAAGAGGTAGCTTTTCGATTATAGTAGGCTTAGATAATGTAGGTAAAACTAATTTTATGTTATGGTATTTTTTAGCTTTAAGTGTTAAGCATAATATTAAGTGGTGTATTTGGTCAGGTGAAAATTCAGCTGGTCAATTGACTAGAGATTTAATACAAATGTATTCACAAAGCAAACTAAACAAACTAACAAAAGCAGAAATAGAGAAATATAATAATAAAATAGATAGCTGGTTTACTTTTGTATCTAATAAAAAAATGTATAATCATAAGGAACTATTAAAGATATTTAAGGAGTCTAATTGTGATGCTGGAGTAATTGATCCTTTTACTGGATTAAATCACGACAGGCGAGTCAATCAATACGAGCGTAACTATTTAATCTGTAATGATATTAGAGAGTTTTGTAATACTACTGGCAAAGCTATATATTTAATGACTCACCCTATGACAGAGTCAGCTCGGAGAGTATATCCTCCTGGTCACGAATTCGCGTCTTATATACAACCTCCTAGAAAATCTGATATTGAGGGGGGTCAGGTTTTCGCCAACAGATGCGATCAGCTATTGAGTATTCACCGTTTTATTAATAGTCCTCAGTTATGGATGATGACCCAGCTAAGAGTAGAAAAAATTAAAGATAAGGAAACCGGAGGCACACCAACACTAGACGAGCCGCTTTGTTTTGATTATAACGGAGGTTTAGGATTCACTATTGGAGGACACAACATTTTAAAAAACACAAATAAATAACACAAAATTATGGACGAATTAGACGTATTATTAAGAAAAAACAAACTAGATATATTAATTATTAAAGCTAGTCACCAACTAGAAAAGAAAAAAGACAAAGTTAAAAGGGATGGATTAGAGACTTTAGTAGACATACTAGAACTAATACACGAACTACAAGACGAAATTAGAAAGCAAAGGAAACAAATAGCTAAATTAAAATATGAGAACGCTGTATCTTATAAAGAAAATGCTATATTAAAAACTAGCTTCGATAAATATAAACACGACCTAAAAAAAGCCGAATTAGAGTCATCAAACTTAAAAGATAATGAATAATATATTTTTATTAATTTTAGTGTCTCACATACTTTGTTTTTTAGCTGGATGCTGTTTTGTATTGCTATTTAAACAAATTTCTGAAGACAGAAAACAACGGAAAAAATTATGAAAAAAAGAACTTTAAACGAATATAGGCAGACTAAAGACTCAGTATATAAAAACCCAGACAGTCCTATAGAAAACAGTATAAACTACTTATGTACTATTTACCCAAATAATGCGGACTTAGGAGCAGTAATAAGAAAACACTTCCAAAAATGAATGCTAACCAAAAAGGAAAACGATTCGAGAGAGACGTAGCAAAGCAATTAAATAATAAATTTAATACTAATGTAAGACGTACTCCAATGAGTGGGGGAATGAGTATAAAAGGGGATATTATAGACATTAACCCAGACTCTGTATTATACGACTATCACTGGGAATGTAAAAACCAGGAAAAGCTAAATATTTGGAAAGCACTAGCTCAGGCTAGAGCAGATAAGCCAATGGGTAAAACACCTGTAGTAGTATTTACTAAAAACTTTGAGAAAGACTATGCCTGTTTAGAATTCGAGGACTTTATGAATTTACTTAAAACAATACAAGACTTACAAAATGAAATCGACACTAGAACGAATAGCTGAACTAATAGAAGAGTATAACAATACTAATATATTTGACGGTAATAAATTAAACCAGCAACTAAAAGAATTAACTAGCAGACTATATCACATAGAAACTATGAGAACTAAGGCACACGAAGACTATGAGAAAGTAATACATACTAAAGTAGCTGAAGGGTTTTCTGTAGCTAGAGCCACTAATGAAGCTAAAGTAGAAGTCCCTGAAATGTACCAACTAAGAAGATTATTAGAGTCTGGGTATAGAGTAGTAGATGCTATGAGAACAAATATAAGTTTCTTAAAGTCTGAATTGTATAACGTAACTAAGGATTAAGTGAATAACAAACTAATTAAGAAAATAGAGAACTTTATTTTGTATATAGGTAGGGAGTATAAGGTAGTCGAATTAGAAGACTTTAAACAGGACATCTTTATACTACTACTAAACAAAGGGGAGGATTTTATTATACGATTAGACAGCGAAAACTCAATTAAGAAATACGTTTACAAACTCTGTATATTTCAAATAATAAGTGAGCGTAGTAGATACAAAACTAAATACTATATACCTAGTCACTTTAGCAGTTTAGAAGACATAGAGACTTATACTAATACCTGTTTTAAAGATGAGGTACTAAAAGACCTTATTAACTCTCTAGAGGGTTTAGATAAGATTATGTTAGAACATTTATTACTTTGCTCTGGCAATAAGCAGTGTCTAGCTAAAAAGACTAACATACATCAAAACACTATACAATATAAATTTAAAGAATTAGCAAATAAAATAAAAAAAAATTGGTCGATAAATGAATTCTATACTTAACACTTTAATAATAATATCACTAGCCACTACCTGGACAGATTATGCTAGACCTATGATAAATAAACTAGACTACAAACCCTTTAACTGTAGCTTTTGTATTAGCTTTTGGATTAGTTTAATAACTTTTTTTATAACTTTAGACCCTTTAATATTGACAACTCCATTAATTTTGCGTATAATAGAAAGACGATTATTATGACAATAGAACAAGTAATTAAAGAATATGACAAAGTAAAAGCGTTTCCTAGTAAAGTAGACATCTCTTTTCTTAGAAACAATTTTGATCCTATACTAAAAGAAAACTATCCAGACGTTAGGATTAGCTGGGCCTGTAATAGTTGCGTAAAAAACCAAATGAGCCTACTATTAAACTGGCTAACAACTAAAGAAGCTGAAGCTGTAAAAAAGAAAAGGAATGTCAGAAAAAAAAGAACACCAAAAAAGAAAAGTTAGCTATGGCTACTTTATTGACGAAGACGGACTCTATTATTATAGTGAAATAGACGGAGAGGTTTATCAATGTTTTGACATAAACGGGGTAGCGTCAGCGACTTATGAATTTGGAATTGATTATAATGTTTTAGAATTAGCTTATATTTACGAAAATGATAGACGAGAAGACGAAGAGATTTATTAATGAAATAATGAAAAGAAGATTAACATATAACGGAAAGAGAGTTTATATAAAATCGTTAGGAACTAAAAGAGCTTTAGTATCACACTATAAAGAAAATGATTATAAGATGTTTAAAGTAGATGTTAAAGACTTAGCAGATTTTAAATGAAACTAACACCTAAAGAAATTAAAGAACAAAAGGCTCTATTTGGTAGTAAGCCAGTAAACTACTTTGTTAGATTTATGGCAGCTAAAGAGAAGTGGAAGAGACTACCAGACTATTTTATAAAACAGGTAATTGAAAATACTTTAAAATAATGAAGACTCAATACTTAATAAAAAAAATAGGTGAGGAAGTCATAGAACTACTATTACAAAAAAATGCAGATTATGGAGACACTGCTAATAACCCTATAAGCATATTTAGTAAGCTAGATTCTATAGAGGCTATAAGTGCTAGAATAGACGATAAACTATCTAGGATTAAAAACAAAGGAATTAATGACAATACAGAGGACACTGTTACTGACTTAATAGGCTATCTAATATTGTTAAAGGTATCACTAAGACAAAAGAATGACTAAAAAGCTAACACCTAAACAAAGAAAATTCGCTGAGGAGTATGTCAACACTGGCAACGCTTCGGAAGCTTATAGACGGGCTTATGATGTTAGCGAAACTACTAGTCTAGACACTATTAAAGTAAACTCTAGTAAGCTATTAGCAGATACTAACATAATACTAACAGTCAAAGAGTTACAAAAAAAAGAAGCTGAGTCTTTCCAAATAACTAGGAAGGAAGTAGCTGAGGGTTATTTTAAGATGATTAAAAGCTGGGAGTATCTAATGGACCTAGCAGCAAAAGAAAACTTAACTAAGGACCAGAAAGCTAAATTCTATTTACTTAAAGAAATGGTTAAGGGAAGTGACTATAGAGGAGCTTATGATTCTATTGCTAAGATGTTCGGATTAAACGCTCCAGACAAACAGGAAATTGAACAGACTGTCCATAATATCAATATCAATATAAAGCGTGGAAGCGACTGAAATATTCGAACGTAACTACGATTCCAAAGCTAAGATAGTAATTAACCGAGGAGGTACTAGGAGTAGTAAGACCTGGTCCTTAAATCAATTGTGTGCTTTGTGGTTAATTAGTGGGAACTATGGTAATGGTAACTATATTACTGAGGGAGTCTGGACCACTGTAAGAAAGTATAGAACTAATCTAGACGGTACTGTTATTAGGGACTTTGAGGATATTCTAAAAGCTGAAGGCTGGTATAATAGTATAGATCACAACAAAACTAAAAAACAATACAGATACGGTAAAAGACTAGTAGAGTTTATAGGAGCTGACGATGAGCAAAAGCTAAGAGGAGCTAAAAGAAATATATTATATTGTAATGAAGCTAATGAGTTAGAATATAAACAGGAATTTTTCCAGTTACTAATGAGAACCGAGAATAAAATATTTTTAGACTTTAACCCAGATGACGAGCAGATTTGGATTAACCAGGAGCTAGAAATAAAGCGTTCTAATGAAGTAGGAGACGTAGAGGTAATAGTATCTAACTATAAAAATAATTCATTCCTACCTAAGTCACTAATTAAAGAAATAGAGTACCTACAACAAACAGATAAGGAGTTCTGGAAAATATATGGACTAGGAGAGTATGGCAATATTAGTGGGTTAGTCTATGAGAATGTTAAGTATGTAGATACTATGCCAGACTGTAAGCTAATAGCTTATGGGTTAGACTTTGGATATTCTATTGACCCTTCGGCTTGCGTTGCTGTATATCGTAAAGATGACGAGCTATATTTAAAAGAGATTATCTACGAAAGAGAATTAACAAACCAGGACCTAGCAGAAAGACTAAGACCTATTGTAGGTAGGGATGAGGTTATTTGTGATAGTGCAGAGCCTAAGAGTATTGAAGAGATATATAGACTAGGTTTAAACGCAAAGCCAGCTACAAAAGGTAGAGACAGTATATTAAACGGAATAGACATATTAAAACGCTTTAAAATAAATGTAGTTAGTAGTAGTAACCTAAGAAAAGAGTTTAGGACTTACAAATGGGCTACTGACAAAAACGGAAATAGTCTGCAAAAGCCAATAGGAGCAGATCACTTACTAGATGCTTTGAGATATGTTGCTTTAATACATTTAAAAGAAAATAATCGAGGCTGGTATTCAATACGATAAAATTGATTATATTTACACTAGATTTTATTGATAAGTATTTCATAATTTGTGTATAGAGGAAGTAGTCGGCAAAAGAGCGTTACTTCCTCTTTTTTTTTAACAGAGGAAAAAAGAGCAAATGGTCAGCAAATGGTCAGCAAATGCTAAGCAAATGGGGTTATATAAGATAAGATAAGAAAAGAAAAGACAATAAAAGAAAAGATAAAATAAGATAAAAACCAGCATAATTAAAATAAAGAGATTTAAGCAACTAAAAAAGACTAACCTATATGAATATACCAAAAAACTATTTGAGTGTCTTAGAACTTATCTAAATAGTGTTTAAATAGATATTGAGTTGTTTTATTTAGTTAGTGTTTAGTTGTTTAGTATTTAATTAAAATTTATTTTTAGTGCTTTTGTTATAATTCAAAAATTTGTTATATATAGAAATATGAAGATCACAATACCAACAAAGTGGGAAGATGTTACAATAGGTAAATACATAAACCTAAGACCAGTGTTAAACTCGGAGTTGACTCCAATAAACAGAGTCATAAACATACTAGCAGTGTTAACTGGACAAAAAAAAGAAGTAATTAAAAATATTAGTCTAGATCAGTACCAAAGTATCAAAGAAAAAATGTCATTTTTAGAGACTGAATTACCTAGAGAACTAAAAAACAATAAATTTAAGATAGGTGATAAATGGTATAAATTTGAACTTAAAGCACAAAATTTAATATTTGCTGAGTACATTAATATAATGGAAATATTACAAAGTGCTAAAGATGACCAGGAGGCTATATTTAATAACCTACATAGAATATTAACTACTATTTGTAGACCTATTAAGAAACGTTTTTTTATGTGGCATAATATTAAAATGGATGCTGAGTTGATAAGAGAAACACAACAAAACTTTTTTGATAATATGCCTATGACAATAGCCTATCCGATAGGGGTTTTTTTTTACACTCACTCGGAGACCTTAACGGAAATTATAAAAACTTGTTTGATGGAGGAAGCAGAGAGACTGAAGAGGGAAACGGAGACAGAGATAGCTTCAATAAAAGGTGGGGATGGTGGCAAACACTAGATAACTTAACTAATAGTAGGATAGACAAATGGGATATAGTTTTAGAATGGAATGTAATAAAAGCGTTAAACATAGTAGCTTATTATAGTGATAAGCAAAAAGTACATATACAAATACATAAAGATCAAATGCAAAAAATGAAACGTAGATAATGAGTGAACAGTTAGACATATTCGGCTTTGATGTTGACCAACTAGAAGAGGTTAAAATAGACAACCCTAGTACACTAGCTGAGGTGTTTAATAATATTGCTGCGGATATGGTTTTCTGCTTAAAGCAGTCAGTAAAAAAAGAAAAGCTAACTTATAAAGGAGGTCTATTAGAGTCAATTAAAATGCCTGTTAAAATGTTTGGTTTTAGAATGATAGCTACTTTGTTTTTAGCTGACTACTACGACTATGTTAATAAAGGTGTAAGAGGTATTGGAGGGACTAGAAAAACTGAGAACGGTAAATATATTACAGGACCTATGAAAGCGTGGGAAATTAAAGCTCCAGACAGTCCTTATCAATTTAAAAAAGGTCCTAGTGTTAATCATATTAAACAATGGGCTAAAAGTAAAGGCTTAAATGAATATGCTGTTAGAACGTCAATAGCTCATAAAGGAATTAGACCTAGATACTTTTTTGACAATTGTATGAAAGAGACTTTTTATGGTGAGACATTTAACAGATTTAAAACAGACATAAGGGTAGTGTCTGGTGAAAGAGTAGCAAAAGGATTAAAAGAAATATTAGAAAAATGAGTTTAGAAGTAAAACATTATCCACAAGACTATAGAACAGTATATAATCCTATAGAAATAGTTGTATTAGAAACCTCAGCAACTACTAGAGGTTATGAAGGGTTTTCTTATTTATTAGATGTTTATAACGGTAGTGTAGCAGCTGCTAATTTAATAGGTAGGTTAAAAGTCCCACCTATTGCAGACGGAGGTTTTGGTAGGTTTGATATTTCTGGTATAGTTGAAAGTTATATAAGTAGTAGTCTAATAGATTTAAACGGTACTAACATTAACTCAGCTTTTTTAACTACTAATTCAGACATAGGTGTTGTTATAAGGTATGGATGGCAACACTACAATGGAGGTACTTACACTATTAATATGAATCAAACAGTAACTATGCCAGACACTTCTACTGTAAGTGAAACTAGTTTAATTAGTATTAATGCTAGTCTCCCAAACTATAGAAGAGATTTAGTTAATTTTTATGACTGGCAAAGTACTGACTATTATCTTAAATATATGCCTACTAAATTTACAGTAGTAGGTCCTGTAGCTAGTACTAAAAAATTCTTAACTAACTCACCAAATTATCCAGCTACTTATGATAGTACTACTTTAAATATAACTAGTTTTGATAGTAGAAGCCAAAAAGTAAGATTAACGGATCAAGGTTTTATATATGCTTTACATAGTACTGACATTCAATATATTCAATATTGGACTGAAGACAATACTGGGACTATTAATAGATATGCTTTTGACATTGCTACTATAATCTCAGACATTAAGATAATAGCTATACCTATAGCTCCAGCTTCTATAAATGCTATAGACCCTAGTTTTTTTACTGGCTCTGCATCACAACCTATAATAGATAGTACTATTGTAAATTATGGGCTTAGATTAAATCATACTAATACTACTCCTAACAATACAATGACTGAATTATTTAGTTTTAAAATAGATACTGACTGTAGATATGAAACTAGAAGACTAGAATTCTTAAATAGTTTAGGAGGTTTTGATTATTATAACTTTACTAAGGTGTCTAGACATAGTGAGCAAATAGATAGGAAATTCTTAAAAGCTAATCCTAGCGACTTAAACACTTCGACAGGTGCTATAGATTATTCTATAAGCAATAGAGAAAAAATACAGTACTATACTAAGTCAACTAGTAAAATGAAATTAAATTCAGACTGGATAGATGTTGACACCTTTAACTGGTTATTAGAACTTATAGAAAGTCCAGAGGTTTACTTATTAGATGAGTATACAACCCCTACAGGAACTACTGAAGTAAGACGAATTCCAATTAAAAACATAGAGGGCAACTGGGAAGAGAAAGTTAGTAGTACAGATAATATATTTAATTTAAGTATAGATTTAGAGCTTAGTATGGATAATTATAGACAAAGATTTTAAAATGGATAATAAACAAACAAACTTAGAGGACTTAATTAAGAAAATGGAAAAATTACCAGTGCCAGAGAGGACTTGTAATATAGAAGACGAAAACTGTGAAAGCTGTAGCGGATAATGTTAAAAGAGGAATTATATATAAACGGTGAAAGTGTAGAGTTAATAGGGTCTTTAAATCCTAATTTAACTTTTAATATTGCTGACATAGCAAAACCAGACACTAGGAAAGCGGACTATTCTAAGACTATAGAATTACCAGCTAGTAAAAAGATTAATAAAATATTTGAACATATATTTGATTTAAATACTGACCTACAAACTTTTAATCCTAACTTAAAGACTAATGTAACTTATTTAGTTAATGGAGAGGTCCAAATAGATGGCTACTTACAAATTAAATCTATTAAAAATATAGACGGTGAGATTATATACAACTGTATTATAATAGGAAGAGTAGGTAATTTTATAGCTGACTTACAAAATAATGAATTAACAGACTTAGACCTAAGTTCTTTAGATCACGCTTACACTAAAGCTAATCAGTCAGCAACTTGGAATTTACCTTTAACTACTGACTACGTTTATCCTATGATTAACTATGGTTATATACTAGAGCCTGGCACTGAAAATTGGACTGTCCCTAGTTTATATCCTGCTATTAAAGTTAAGAAATATATAGACGCTATTTTTGATAGTGCTGGCTATACTTACACTAGTAGCTTTTTTAATAGTAGTTTATTTAATACTCTGATAGTTCCTTTTAATAATAAAGAATTTAATTTAGATGATACAGCTATTCAAAATAGAATTATTGAAGTTGACACTCCACAGGAAACAATAGGCTCTAATACTTATGTAACTCCATTACAAACTACCTCACTCACTGCTTATGACGGTAATTTTATTAAATACACTAATGAAGTTAGGGACACTGGCAATATATATAACAATAGTACTGGTATATTAGAAATTCAAGTAGGAAAATCTGGCTACTATAATCTTAGTACTATGATACAATTACAGGGAGTTTTTACTAGTCCTAGTACTCCTTTAGTAGGAATAGGTGACAGTTACGTCAATAACGGATATATTGAAGGTCATATACAGGTTAGAAGATATAGCTCCTCTAATGTTTTTATAGAACATTTAGACACTCTTAGCTATGGTATGAGTAACGATACTGGATTCCCTCCAAATACTGCTGGAAGCACAGTGACTAACGCTGCTAATCCGACTTGGACTAGTTCAACTTTAGGCTTTGATGCTTTACATACTGCTGGAATTTTTAATATAAATGGTGTTGGCTATATTAATATTTATGACGATGTGTATGGTATAATGCCAAATGAAAATACTATTAGAAATAAATATACTATTAATGTAGATAATGTGTACTTAAATGAAGGTGAGAAAGTAAGAATAGTTTTACAGTATGCAGTTAGACAAATTTACCTTCCATCTCCAAATACTGTAGCTGGATTCTGGACTACTAGCTTTTTCCCAGATGTTGCAATAGCTGGAGGAAGTTATCAATTAAATTTATTAAGTGGCTATTTAAAGACTGAGTATGTTAATAGAGAAATAACGGAGGGTAGTTTAATTCCTATGAATTCTACTATTCCTAGAAAAGTAAAGCAAAGAGATTTTATTATGTCTCTAGTTAAGATGTTTAATTTATATATACAGCCAGACCCAAATAATGAAAAAAATTTATTAATAGAACCTAGAGACGATTTTTATAGTAATAATATAGTAGACTGGTCTAATAAGTTAGATATTTCTAGAGAGGTAGAGTCTAAGCCAATGGGAGCTTTAAACTTTAAAGAATATTTATTCACTTATAAACAGGATAAGGACTATTATAATAAATTATATTTTGACACTTGGGAAGAGGTTTACGGACAAGATGACTTTAGACTAGTAAATGAATTTGTTACTAATGAATATAAGACAGAGGTAATATTTTCCCCTACTCCTTCAGTAGGCCATAGTTGGGGTGATAGGGTACTCCCTACTATAATTAAGTTTGATGACACTAACGGAGTCCAAAAAATAGAAAGTAATATAAGAATTTTACAGTGGGGAGGTATGAAAGACACAGGTCAACAGTGGATCCATAGAGACGCTGACGATAATACTACTAGCTACTCTACTTATCCTTACGCTGGTATGTACGATGACCCTTACACTCCTAACAATATCTTAGACTTTGGTTTAGGTAATGAGATATACTACTCTAATGTATTTGATAAGGTCATCACTTTCTCTAATAATACGCTAGTAAATAAATACTATTCTAAATTTTTACAGGAAATAACAGACAATAATAGTAAGATAGTAACTGGTTATTTTTATTTAAGTCCTAGCGACATTAAACAACTATCTTTTAAAGATCAATACTATTTTGAAAATCAATATTTTAGATTAAATAAAATAGAGAATTATAACCCTAGCAACCCTATTACTAAGTGTGAATTCTTAAAGATAAAATTATCTAATACTTTTAACGCTACTACTAGGTCTAGTTTTGGGGGAGGTGGCTCTATAGGTTCTAGGGACACTGTTCCAAAGTTTTCTATAGGTCAAAGTAATTTAAGAAATAATAACGCTGTAAGCAACTTAAATCAAAAGGTAATAGGTTCTAATAATTACATAAGTCCAAACGCTAGAGGGGTTAGTGTTATGGGTGATAATAACAAAGTATTTGCTAATACTAGAAACATACAGATAAACGGTTCTAATAATATAGTAGAGTCTGGGTTAAGTAATGTACAGTTAATTAATAGTAATGGTCAAACAGTAACCAGTTCTAACACTACTTATGTAAATAATACTATTACAGGACCTGGAGCTAGTAAGACTATTACTATAAATGAGAAAGCAGACCCTAACATACAAATTTATTTTTGTGATGCTACAGCTGGAAATATAGATGTAATTTTCCCTTTAGCTAGTACTATTGTAATAGGTAAAACTTGGACCTTTAAAAAGGTTAGCTCCTCTCATCAAATTACTTTAACAGCTAGCTCTATAAGTACTACAATAGACGGAAATAACGTATATACTTTAAGCTCACAATATAAGTATGTTACTATACAATGGAATGGAAACGAATTTTTAATAACATCAAATAATTAAAACAAATGGCTGAGAAAATAGCTTTAGAATTAGATATTAACGCAAAAGGAGCTACTACTTCTTTAGGTCAATTAGAACAGGAAGCCGAAAGACTAAACGAAGAGTTAAGGAAAGTTCCTTTAGGGTCAAAGGCTTTTAAAGATTTAAAAAAGGAGTTAGTAGGTGTTAGCAAAGAAATTAAAAACACTGAGCTATCTATGGAGGCTCTAGATAATGAACAGGTCGCTAGTGAGTTAGGTAGTGTAGCAGGTGCTGTTGGTGATGTTTCAGCTGCTTTTGTTTTACTAGGTGGGGGAGGTGGCTCTATAGAAAAAACTATGGCAAATATAGAAAAGGCTATAGGTATTTCTATGGCTTTTAAAGGTGCTATAGAGGGTACTCAGTCAATGATGAAATTACTTAATAATAGTACTGTAGCTAATACTATTATAACTAAAGCGAATACAGCTGCTACTTATTTAGCAAATACAGCTATGAAATTACTAGGTATTACTGTTAAAGGTACGTCTAGGAGTTTTAAAATTTTAAAAGGTGCTATAGCTGCTACTGGTATAGGTTTACTAGTCGCTGTTTTAGGTGAGGTCGTTTCTATGACTATGGACTGGTTAGATAATTCAGACGAATTAGAAAAGGAATTATCTGACTTAACAGAAACCTTAAAAAAATATAAAGCCGAAATTACAGACTTAAATAATGAAATAGATTTAGCAACGCAAAAAGAAATAATTAACGCTAAAATAAGAAAAGCAAACGCTGAAGAGTTAAGAGAGATAGAGACAAATAATCTAAGACAAAAACTCGAAAATTTTACTATAGAAGAGAATAGATTAAAATTATTACTTGAAAAAAACAAAGACAATGAAGATAAGGCGGCTTTAATTAAAGAACAATTAGACGAAGCTAGATTAAGTAGAATAGAGGCTAATAATCTTTTAGAATTAAAATTATTAGATAATAAGCTCCAGACTACTATAGAGACAGAACAAAAAATAGAAGAGGAAAAACAAAAAGCAGATGCAAAAGAATTAGATAGACTAGAAAAATTAAAAGCTAGAAACTTATTAGAAAAAAAAGCTGCTTTTGATTTATTGGTATCACAAAAAACAGCAAACGCTGAGAGCTTACAAGACTTTATTGATATTGAAAATTTCAAATTAGATCACTTAATAAAAACAGGTAATTTAACAAAAAGTCAAAAAGAATTAGCAGAGTTTAAAACTCAGCTAGCTATAGATAAAATCACTAAAGACTTTACAGAAAAAAGACAAAAAAAAGAAAAGGAACAAAGAACAATAAAACAACAGGAAGAGGAAAACGAACTTAACGAGTTTTTATTAGCAAAAGAAAATTTAGAAAATGAATATTTAAACACTAAACTAAGTAAGGAACAAAAAGAAATAAACGCTGTAAGAGAAAAATATTTTAATTTAATAGAACAGGCTAAACTATACGGTGATGACACAACTATACTAGAGGAAGCTCAACAAAGTAGAATAAACGAAATACAGCAAAAGTACGCTGATGAGGAAGTTCAAAGAGCTAAAGATGTTGAAAATGCTAAATTACAATCAGCTTCAGACACTTTAAATGCTTTAATGAAATTAAATAATTCTTTTGCTGCGGAGGAGTTAGATTTGAGCGAACAAAAAAAGAAAGCTGAGGAAAATAACGACAAAGAAGAGTTAAAAAGGTTAATAGCTTTAGAACAGGCAAACGAAATTTTAAGAAAAAAGGCTTTTGAAAGAAATAAAAAATTACAAATAGCTCAAGCTCTAATACAAACTTATCAAGGGGTTAATGCTATTTTTGCTAGTGCCGCTGCTAATCCAGCTACTGTACTATTTCCAGCACAACCTTTTATAGCGGCTGGTCTAGCTTTAGCGTCTGGTTTAGCTAATGTTAATAATATAAGAAAACAAAAATTTCAAAGTAGTAGCCAAACAGCTGGAGGAGGTACTAATTTACCTAGTACTTTAAACGGAGGAGGAGGTGACGCTCCAGTAATTGGACCAGCTAACACTAGCACACTAATTGACCAGGAACCACAAAGAGTATTTGTAACTGAAACCGATATAACAAACACTCAAAACAACGTAGCTGTAATAGAGGGGCAAAGTACATTTGGAAATTAAAAAATAAATAATATGAAAAATACAGAACTATTAGAATTAGTTATTGACGAGGAAGACGAGTCTGGAGTAGATTATATAGCTTTAGTTGACTCTCCAGCTATAGAGTCTGAATGGATGGCTTTTAAAAAAATACAGTTTGAAGAGACTTTTAACGACTACCCAGAGTCAGCATCTAACAACGCAAAGAAAGCTATTAAATATAAAGAAGAGAACAACATAAACTGCGGGACTAGAGTAGGATGGACTAGAGCTAGACAATTAGCTAATAAAGAAAAAATAAGCTGGGAGACAATAGGTCGAATGGCTAGCTTTAAAAGACACCAACAAAATAAAGACGTCCCTTATAGTGAGGGCTGCGGAGGTATTATGTGGGACGCTTGGGGAGGTGCTAGCGGTATTAATTGGGCTATTGATAAAATGAAAACCAAAGACAAATATAGACAGGAATTTAAAATAGAAGACGAAGAGAAGAGAATAGTAAGTGGTTACTTTATGAAAGCTGACCTACCTATAATTAGACTAAATGACGAAAACGAAAAATACTATGTAGTCTTTAGAAGAGATACTATAGAGAAGATCGTAAACAAATTTTTTAAGAATGGTCTTAATGCTAACGTAAATCTAATGCACGATAATAATTTACAGGCTAAAGGTGTTTATGTAATAGAGTCCTTAATAATAGATTCTAAGAGAGGTATTAAAGCTCCTAAAGGATTCGAAGACGCTCCAGACGGTAGCTGGTGGGGAAGTATGAGAGTCGAAAATGACGAGGTTTGGGCTATGGTTAAAGATGGTAGCTTTAAAGGTTTTAGTGTAGAGGGTATGTTTGGACAGGCTAAGACTGTTAAATATCCAGTTACACTAATAAACAAAATAAGAGAAGTAGTAAAAAAATATAAAGAAAGACAAAAATAGTTAGTATAAAATTGTGATACTATCAATTATTTGTTATATATAATAATGTATAAAAATTTTTCATTATGAGTGAACTTAAAGAATTATTCAACGATATTAAAAGCATATTCAAAAGCGAAGGTGTAGAAGTTGAAAACGAATCTGAAGTTACTACTGAAATTACTGAAAATTTTACTGAAGAAACCTCTGAAGAGACTACTGAAGAAACTAAAGAAAAGTTTGAAGACGTAGTACTAGAAGACGGTACTGTAGCACAAATAGAGCCAGATGTTTCTATAGGTGCAGCTGTAGTCGTAGAGGTAGAAGGTGAGCTATTACCAGCTCCAGACGGTGAACATAAACTTAGTGACGGTAGAGTTATTTCTACTGAGGCTGGAGTTATTGTAGCTGTAGAGGAAGCTGAGGAAGAGCCAGTAATAGAAGAGGAAGCTGAAGAGGAGGAAGAGATGTCTACTCCTTTAACTGAAGCTCAGGAAAGAGAAGCGAAAAAAATTATAGAGTCAGTTGTTACTGAAAGAGTGTTTTCTATGGAAGCTACTTTGTCAGAGGAAAACAAAGACCTTAAAAAAGAGATTAATACTCTTAGAGATTCATTCGCTAAACTTTTAGAATTAACTGAGAAGTTAATCGAAGAGCCTGTTAATAATGCAGTTGTAAAAAGAAACTCAGCGTTCAAGTCGCTGAAAAAAGAAAATAAAAAAGATATTATAAGTATCTTAAAAAATAAAAATATAATAAACTAAAAATTAAAAATTATGAGTTTTGATGTAAGTGCGCTTCCAGCGTATACGGAACAAAATGCGATGGACCTTATTATTAAGTCTGTTGCTGGAGGAAGGTTAGCAAATTACGCTAACATTCAGGACGGTGTTAAAGGACCGACTACAATTAATATTTTATCTTCAGACGTTGTTTTTCAGGCTGACGGATGTTCTAGAAGTGCTAGCGGTACTACTACCCTATCACAAAGAACTATTACTCCAGGAGCTGTAGCAATTCACGAGGATTTATGTATGACTGATTTAGCTGCTAAATATACAGCGGTAATGTTAAAGCAAGGATTAACTGGTGAGAAAGAAGAGATTCCTTTTGAAGAGTTATATTTTGCTGAGAAAGTAGCTAAGCTACAAAAAGCTATTGAAGTAGCTGACTGGCAAGGTGACACTGCTAGTGGAACAGCTAACTTATCTAAGTATGACGGTTTAAATAAAATTATTGCAGCTGCTACTGCTATTAACGGTAACCCTACAGGAATTACTCAGGCAACTGGTATTACAGCTTCAAACGTTATTGGTATTTTAACTGGAATGGCTGAGCTAATGAGTGAGGACATTATGGACGCTGACGATCTTAAATTGTTTGTAGGAATGGACACTTTCTTAAAGTATCAAAAAGCTATTGCTGACGGTAACTACTTCCATTATGTTGTAGACGGTGACTATTCTGGTGAGCTTCCATTAATTGGATTCCCTAATGTGACTGTATGTTCTACTCCAGGTCTTTCTGGTTTAGCTACTGGTAACTGTTATTTAATGAGAGCGTCTAATATTTATATTGGTGTAGATTTACCAGAGGAAGAGTCTAACGATGTTAGGTCTTGGTATGATGACAATGACAGAATTTATAAGGTAACTATGGCGTTTAGAAGAGGTGTAAATGTAGCCTTCCCTGACCAAATAGTAGAATTCTTATTAGCATAAAAATTAATGGGGGATTAATTTCCCCCTTTTAAATAATTGTTAGCTGAGATGCTAACTAACTGAAAATCAAATAGTTATGAGTTGTATATTAGCAAGTGGAATGGCCAGAGATTGTAGTGATTCTCTAGGAGGAATTGAGGAAGTCCTTATTTCTGAAAGAGACAATGTTACTGCTTTCACTGAGTCAGGACACGAAATAAGTGCTATTACTCAGGCGGGAGCAACTAATTTTTATCGTTACAATTTAAAGAAAGAGTCAGGGTCTTTAACCTCTACAGCAACTGTAGACCAGGCGGCTGGTACTTCTTTTTATGATAATGTTTTAGCGTTTACAATTAATAAATTGACAGCTACTAAAACAAACGATATCAAGATTTTAATGCTCGCACGTTTGGCCGTAATAGTAAAAGATAATAATGGTAAATATTGGGCTTTAGGTTTTGACCAGTTCGCTGAAGGTAGTTCTTTAGTAGCACAAACTGGACAGGCTTATGGAGACCCTAACCAATACCAAATCGAGATAACTGATAAATCACAGTTACCTTGTTATGAAGTTCAAGCCTCTGTTGTGGCTGGTTTAACGATTGCTTAATCGTTCTTTGTTGTATGAAAGAGGGGAGTAAATTCCCCTTTTTTTTTAAATTTGTAATTATGTTAAAAAAATCTTATATAGGAAAAACGATTCACACTAAAGGCTTTAAAGTTTTAGTATGTGAAGAGAATATAGAATTACTTAAAAAGTTAGAAATAACTGAAGTATTTACAGAAAAGAAAAAAACGAAGAAAAGTGATAGTACTGACTAAAGATACTACTAATAATTTTGTTTGTACTTTGTATGAATTAACTACTATTCAACAAAACGCTGGGTATTTATTTGAGTTTATAAGTGACCAAACTAAAGAAAAAAAGACTACAGTATTGACAGATATTAGCACAAATATTTCTAGATATAATGAATTTAACTTAATAGAGAATAGAGTAGAAAATCCTGTTAACGGTCAAATAAATTTAGGCAGTGCTGGGTATTTTACTTATAAAGTATATGAGCAGTTGAGTTCTACTAACTTAGACCCTACAAATGAATTAGTAGTAGTCGGAGTAGTAGAGGAGGGAAAAATGAAATTAATAGACACTAGTTACGAGCCTAGCTATACAGAGCATTCAGTTTCACCTACTACTAACGTAGTATATAATCCTAGACAATGAGTATAAAATTAATTCCTATCAATTTTGGCGGTTATGAATTACCAGAGTTTAAAGAGTCTAAAAAGGGTGACTGGTACGAATACGGAATAGATAGACCTTACAAAAATACTTATCCAGATTATTTGACTAAACTATATAATGAGTCTAGTAAACATAATCAAATCATTAATAGTAAAGTTAAATTTATAGTTGGTCAAGGTTTTGTAGTAGATGAGAAATTATCATTTTCAGAAAGAGCTTATGTAGATGGCTTTTTAAGGATGCCTAACGAAGATGAGAACATAGACGAGCTAACGTCTAAACTAGCAAAAGATAAGAAAGTATATGGAGGTTTTAGCTTACAGGTTAGAATGTCTAAGAGTGGCAAAATAGCTGCTATTAATCATATAGATTTTTGCGATATTAGAGCTGGAGTTGATAATGGTTTATTTTATTATACAGATGACTGGTCCTCTAGAAACCCACAAAACAACGAAGATTTTAAAATATTACAACAGTTTCCTTACGATGACACTGCTAAGCCAGAGGTAGACTATTTAATATACTACAAAGAATACAGACCAGACTTAGGTGTCTATCCTATGCCAGACTATACTAGTGCTATACCTTACTTAGAAAGTGATGCTGAGATAGCAAACTTTACTTTACAAAACATCAAAAACAACCTCTCGGCGGGCTATGTGGTCTCGTTTAATAATGGTTCCCCGACAGAGGAAGAGATGGCCAATATTGAAAGAAGATTTAAAGACTATGCTACAGGAGCTGATAACGCTGGTAAGCCTTTGCTTTCATTTACTGACCAGAATAGTGACCATCCTCAGATACTACCTATTCCAGTAAACGGACAAGACGAAAGATTTATAAACCTAAACAACCAAATTAGGGAGGAAATATTTACAGCTCACGGAATTACTAGTCCTCAACTTTTTGGAATTAAAGAAAACTCTGGACTAGGTAATAACGCTGACGAGATAGCAGTAGCTAGTCAATTATACCAAAACTTACAAATAGATCCTGAGCAAAAAGTATTTAACGAATTAATAAATTCAATACTTAACTTTAACGGTATTAGTGGACAACCAGTAAGACTACAGAAAATAGAGCCAGTACAAAGATACTTTAGTGAGGCAGCTGTACTAGGTGCTATGACTCAGGACGAGCTGAGAGAAAAAATAGGACTTTCTCAAAGCGAAATAGAGACTAATAAAGTAGCTGAAGCTATCGGAATATTAAGTCCTTTAGTAGCTACTAAGGTTCTAGATAATATGTCTATAGAAGAGATAAGACAATTAATAGGTCTTAAAGGTAGTGTAACTAGAACTACAGAGAGCTTAAAAAAAGAATTTAAGGAAGTTGAAGACGAAATACTTTTTAGTCAATTAGATAACACTGGTATAGAAGTAGAGAAACTAGAAACTATTGAAACTTTTATAAAGCCTATCACTAATATAGAGGAGGCGCAAAAGTTTGAAAATGAATTACTAAAAGATTTTAAATTTGAGATAAATAGAGTATTAACTGGAGCTGAAAAAAGTATTTTAGATTTACTTATAGATAATCCAGATTTGCCTATTACAGAAATATCAGAGGCTTTAAGCATACCGCAGTCTGAGGTTAATGATTTAATAGCTGAGCTACAAAACGCTGGAGCTTTAGATAATGAATTTAAACCTACTGAAGACGCTAAGCAAAGTATACAAAAGCCTGAAGATGAGACCTTTGTAGTTTATAAATATATAGAAAGACCAGATGCACCACCACTAAAAACACAAAGTAGACCTTTTTGTATTAGAATGATGGCACTATCTAGGACTAGAAGATATACACTACAGCAATTAAGTACTTTAACAAATGACTTAGGACAAACAGGAATTGATATCTTTACTAAAAGAGGTGGCTGGTATAACAACCCTAGAACAGGACAGATTACTCCTTTTTGTAGACATATTTGGGAAATGCAAATTGTAAGATTAAAAAAATGAAACTAAGCAGTTACCAAATATTAAAAAGAAAAAAGCTAAAAGCTGAGAGTGAATTAGAGTATTTGAAAGAAGATTTAGAGGCTATTGTTTTACAGCCTTATAGTAGTAGAGCTAAAAATGTAAGACACGAAATAAAATTAAAATACGATATATAATGGCAGTTTTATTCATATCCGAGCAATACGTTAAGAACACTACATTAATAGATGAGAATGTAGATGTAAGATTAATTCTACCTAGTATTAAAGACTGCCAGGAGTTAAGGATACACCCTATTTTAGGTACTCCTTTATATGAAGATTTAAAGACTAAAATATCTATCACAAACTTAAATAGTAATGAGACTAACTTACTAGATAATTATATAGCTCCTACTATGGCTCAGTGGGTAATGTATGAATGTTCTACTTCTATGTTATTTAAGTATAGAAATAAATCAGTAGCAACTAAGAACAGTGAGAATAGTAACCCTATAGACTACCAGGATTTACAGTTTTTAAGGGACGAATGGAAAAACAAAGCAGAGGAAAGAGAAGCTAGACTAATAAACTTTTTATGTGATAACGATAATTTATTCCCTAAGTATAAAGAACATTCAGACGATTTAAACCCTAGAAAGACAGCTTTTCAAACTAGTTTTTATTTAGGTGGTGGAAATAGTACTTATTGCTGGAGGGACGAATATAGAAATAGTCAAAAATGATATTAACCTATAATCAAATATTAAAAGAGTTTAAGACGTTTGCTACTAATCATAAGCAAATCCAAAATTTTGGTAATGGTGATCTATGGGAAATAGTAGAACATAACCAACTAACAGACTTTAACTATCCACTATTTTGGGTAGCTGACCAGCCAGCAACTTTAGGAAACGGTGTTTTTACTTGGAATTTTAACGTTATGGCTATGGACTTAGTTAATAAAGACGAGTCTAACGAGAATGAAGTTAAGTCGGATATGTGCCAGGTCTTACTAGATACTGTAGCTTATTTTGAACATAAGACAGACGTAGTAGGAACTCCACCTAGTAATAAAATAGACTGGTTAAAGGTAAATTTAGTTAGGTCAGGAACTTTAACTAGTTTTACAGAAAGATTCGAAGATGAGTTAACAGGCTGGGGAATGAATATAGGATTTAAAATTCCTTTTGCTTATGATAATTGTAACCTACCAATAAGTTAAGTATGGGAGTAATATATAATAGAAATAGAAAAAAAGCCTTATTGTTTATACCCTCTGGGGGTTTAGGTCCTAGTGTTAGTGCTGCCTTTAGTTATGATAAAAGTAGTTATAATCAAGGTGAAGCAAATCCAACTCCTACAATAACAGGGACTCCAGGAGGTACTTTTAGCTCAGACGCTGGAGTAGTTTTTGTTAGTACTTCAACAGGTGAAATTGATTTAAGTGCTTCTACTATTGCTTCACACACTATTTTTTATATTGTTGACGGAGTACAAGCGAGTCAAACAATAGATATTACAGCTGTACCTTATACTTCAACTTCTTCGTTTTCTTTTGATGGAATAAACGACTATTTTGGAATAAATCCAGAGGTAGAATTTGGGCCTGTTAGTAGTATTTCAATGTGGGTTAAAAAAGCTACAGCAACTGGTAGTGGTGTTATATTAGGAGGAACTAATAACTATGGTTATACTTTATACCTTGTAAATAATAAGCTTTATATGTGGTTTGCTAGTTTAAACAATATATACACTGGCCCAACATCAGGGACTAATACTCTTACTACTACTGACTGGGTACACCTAGCAGTTGTAAGAACCACAGTTACTGAATTAGGCGATACTGTTGAATTGTATATAAATGGAACTTCTGTATATACAAATACAGATACTCGTAATAAAAATGAATTAAGCGTAGTGAATGCAATAGGTAGAAGGAATCCGTTTGGCGCTAACACTGCTAATTACTTTGCAGGAAATATAGACGAGGTTTCACTATGGAATACAGGTTTAAGCAGTGCAGCAGTTACAGAGATTTACAACAGTGGCGCACCAAATTCATTAACAAGTTTAACAAATGCGAGTTCAAGTAATTTGAAAGCGTGGTATAAAATGGGAGAATAAATGTCAACAGAATTTTACAATCGTAACTGGCGTATGCCGGAAAACACTAACAAGGATAAGTTAAGTAATTATAGTTTAGATTTTGGATCTGGAACAAGTCAATCTGTAATTGTTTCTTCAAATAACGCATTTAATTTTGGAACAGGTGATTTTACTTTATCAGCTTGGATAAAAGTTGATTCT
>Ga0208767_1000490_pt1 | contig 32602 bp, 59 predicted proteins | sample VirMetDEL_Mar_21_FD_184514 | JGI IMG/M metagenome (GOLD analysis project Ga0208767, IMG submission 184514) | Aqueous microbial communities from the Delaware River and Bay under freshwater to marine salinity gradient to study organic matter... | ecosystem: Environmental > Aquatic > Marine >... | reverse complement strand
GTACAGTATTGTTAACATTTGCACTGCTTCCACTAGCTGTAGCGGTTTTCGGACTCCAGTTGCCACCAACAGTGCTATTAAGCGCTTCCTGGACTGATCGTTTATGTAGATTGGCCATTAACTTGATCTCCTATGTACGATTGCAGAATCACCACTAGCTACAGTGACAGATGTCCACTGACCATAAATAGTTTGGCCTGCTTTTATTGTAACGCTTGAAAGCGAATCCCATATATCTGTATCTGAACTTGTTGCAGAGATAACTGCATCAACATGTAAAGCAGTGATTGCTACATATACATGTGAGTTGACTGTGGCGTTGGTGACATAATCATAGCCACCGCCTGCGGTGATAACGTTGAGCGCTTCTTGCGCTGTATAATGATGTAAATTACTTGTTGCCATTTTTTCTCCATCTCTAAGGTTAGGCGAACCGTGAACGAGACATAATTAAGATTTATTTCTTAAATATCTTTTTCTTTTTCTTTGCTTCAGACTTTACAATCTTCGGCCCACCAAGTTTATTTTTAATTACCTGATAACCCTCATTTACAAGTTTCTGTGCTTCTTCACGAGAGCTAACATGTTTTGTGTGATTATCTTTATTCAGTATTATCATAAGTATCTTTCATATATTACACTGGGCGATGACACAGCACCGCCCAGCATGATTACACAAGGTTTATGAATTCAAGAATTCAATGCCTTTGACGTGGTTACTTGTAGTAACTGCTGTACCATAAATGATATCAGCAACAACTTTAGTACCAAGATAGTCAACAGAATACTCAGACTGTACTCTGATGTCTTGCTGAACCGCAACAGCGATCGCACTCTTATGTACTAAATATCCAACTTCAATACCATCACTAGAAGTAGTTGGTATTAAAGAACTTTGGAATACTGGTATACCAAATAGTAAACCAACTTCACCAGTTCTCATTGCATCATTGTCTGCACCAAAACCAATACCAGCAGATGAACCAGCAGCAACGAATGCTCTAGAGTTCAATAAATCAGCAAAGATCAATGGATTTACAAAGAATGCACATTCTTCTTTTGGAATGTCATTAGACATTAAAGTTCCAAGAGCGGTTTCAACATCAGCATTAGACATACTATTATTAGCAGCTAAATCCTGAGTTGTTCCCAAAGACTGAAGTTGAGATTCAATCTCAGTGTCTACAGCTTTTGCAAGTGCGTAAGCCATAGACTGAGCATACTTGTCAAACAACTGCTCGTTTGACTGAATCATTGCAATATCTTCAAATAGCTTTGCAGCATACATATGCTGATCGATTTGCAACTGTATTTCAGTTTCAGTATTAACAGAGTAAGCAACACCAGCATTTTCAGTTTTTCTAGAAGTTGCAACCTCTTGGATTGTAGGAATATGAAGCACATCGCCTCTTCCTTGTACTAGAGAAGAATAGTCATCAAAAAAAGGTTTGAAAACTAATGCTTTCTCAAAATAGCGATAAATACCATCGCTCCACAGTTCAGGGATAAATACATCTACGTGTCCAGCTCCTGATAAATCACCAGTAGCTGCACCTTGAGTTGCATCTCCACTAAAAGCAGTATAAGCCATAACTTATTGTCCTTTATTTTTTTATTCTCTTATACCCTTCAACAATCTTGCTCCAGTTCTTCTTTCTGTCTTTATCATTCATAGCAGTCCAATCTTCTTGAACTTCGTTTGCTGGAACAGCAGGATTATTCGCAATAGGTATGCGAGGATTTTGAATTATCTTACCATGTAATGCTCGCAGCTTTGCCATTGGCAAATCTCCAAATACTTCACGGTCATCTATACTAAAGTCATTCAAGAGTTGTTCTCTTTGATCAGCTTCTTCTTGCATTGCTCTTTGCACAATTGGTTCTAGCTCTGCTATGCGCGCCGCACGCTCTTCAGCAAGAGTTTGCCACTCTTTTTTTGCTTCAAGCTCTTTAATGCGTTGCCCTTCTACCTTCTTTTGCAATTCAGCAAGTTCAGATTCAGCTTTTTGACTTCTCGCCCTATACTTCTTTGACTCTGCGATCAAGTCTCCAACTTCAGGGTTAGTTGGTTGATCCTGCGTTTGTTCGGCCGCCACCTCTTGAGCAACTGCTTTTTCTACTGGTGGTCGCTCGACATATGGTTTGTCACCAGGTGCGCTCTGCACATTATCTTCAGACATACTGTCTCCTATATTTCATAGGTTATAACCGTTTGGCGTTTTAAAATTCTTGTAATGTTCCTAGCTATGATACTTGCGAACATTGCTGCAATTAAACTTTCAACCATCGGCCCTATCTTATTAGGGCGAGCGACTACACGCTTCTTATCTGCTCTTCGCTTTTTCTTACCTGATCGCAACCTAAACACGCCTTTTTGATTGTCGATTAGCTTCTGTGCTTGCTTACCATCTTCAATACCGTATTCTATTAGCAATTCAGCTTTGCCGCCCTCGCCGCGTATGTATTTAAAACTATTTAGCATTGCACCAGTCAACGTAAGGTTTGGCGGTGCTGCTTGCCTGGACTTTTGATTTTTAATCTTGCCCATAGCTTTACGCTTTGCATAGCTTGATGTGTAGTGTGGAAACTGCCTACCTTCAAAATCAAGGCCAGCTTGTATCTGTCTTACGTGAGTTTGTGCTATTTTTCTGCCAAACTCATCGACATCACGCTGTTGAAACTCTAAGAGTTTTTTAAGGTTACGTATCTTTTTAAGATTTACTCCGAAGGAAGCCATAAGTGCCTACAGTTATACCCACCGCGATCATAATATCCATTTGGATCAATAGATGTTATTTCTTCTTTAGTAAGTGGTTGTTTTGTTAAATATTCTCTGCATAAAGGTCTATTTTTCTCATCTCTTGGGCCATCGTATATCCACCTTGTATCTCCAGGTAAATCTTCTGCCATAGCACCAATCACGCTTTGCTGATACACGCCGAGAGAGCTAGTAATCACCGTATCTATTCTTGGCATATCTCTACCAAGATTTCTTGTCATTAAATCTTCCAATTGCACTCGATTTAGGTTATTACTTATACCTTGAGCGATACTCATGCGCAATGATTCCCCAACTTGATTGGTAACGCCTAAGATGTGTGATTGCTGAACATTTCTTAGCGCCAATAATTGTTCTTCTTGAATACTGCCAAAAAACGGCAATTCACCTAAAAGGCTAGTTGTAGCATTCATATAATTATTTATCGCCGTATTCATGCCTAAATCCTGCGTAAAGTAGGTTGCTACATCTAACGCAGATATAAACAAAAGAACTTCAGTAGCACTGAGTCCTTCTTCTTGTAGATTTTCTACATCATCTACAAATTCGCGTTTTGATCGCTCTAATTCATCGTCATATGATCTTATAACATCATCAACTATTGCCATTTTGCAGTCTGTCTAGTAAACGATTAACTGGTTGGTCTTGCTGTTCAGCTTGTTCTTGTTGTGCTTGAAACTCTGCACGCTGTTCAGGACTTGCATCAGGATTCATATAGTCAAAATAATCTTGCTTCGATGCCAAGCCTTGTGAAAAACGCCAGCTCCACAATGCGATCTCCGTGTCAGGTGTGAGAGCATAATTCGGTTCGAGAAAGTCTACACTGTAATCTTCACCGACATCTACGCCTGCTTCTACACGAAGTATTTCTCTATCGATCTTGTAGCGTTTTTGTTCCCAGGGCCGCCAGGTATCTTCTTTTTCGCCAGTGGTGATATCTCTAGCTTCCATCTCTAAGATAGATAAACTAGCTGCACTTGGCGCGTTACCTGAGTCATCTCTAGCAAATTTGGCTCTTATGTGATTATTGTTTAGTGTTGACTCCACAAAGAACCTTGTAGCATCTACAATCTCAGTAAGTGAGCCACCGCTGTTAGTAACGCCGAAATTTGCACCTTCGGGCAGATAAAGTATCTTGTCTGTGCCAATCTGTATCCTACTTGCATCGTCAACACCAGCAACAAATTTTATCCCCATCGCGCCGTACCTTACACAAATTTCCAGCTCAAATAATGCTACATTTAGCGCTAGGTCAGCCTGCGCAACATCCATAGCGTTCTTTACGCTATTAAAATCACGTATTGGTGGATGTCTATGGCAAAACGTTACTGGCATTACGCCATATGGATTTATATCACCGTCATTCACGCTTATCTTCATACCATGCTCATCTAGCAAATAATGCTCGCCCTGGTAGCCTGGCCTAGATTCAGTCCATACTGCATGCATTGGTGCATCCATTCTACTATTGCCTTGATATTCTATTGGATAGCATACACCAATTGGTTGATCTCTGCTATCTCCAGCAAGGAATATTGGCGTAAAGTGAGATAGTATCTCGTACTTTAATTCTTGCTCTAATTCGCACCATCTAGAGCGAAAAGCCATAGAACCTAATAAAAATGTAAGTCTTTCAAGTTGTCTGCGCTGCGCGTTTAGACTGTGGATGTTTATGGAGGCAAGGTAAGTATCCGAAGCGCGCATTCTTGGGGGGCGCTTATATGTCATAGCTCGTACAGCGCAGACTCTACCAGTTATATTTGAATTTAGCATTGGCGCTTGCCTTAGTGTTTCTGCACTAAAGTAATCGCGCACATAGTCATCAACATTGATACCCTCGTACCAATCCATAAGATAATCGCGCTCTCTTACGCGTTCATCTTCGATGTATCTTAAACTATCTTTTAAACTTTCAGCTATCGCACTCTGCGATAAATCAGGAATTGTTACCATATTTTTCTTACCAATCTATTACACCAGCCATTCTACTCTTTATAGGAAAAAGATTACAAATCATGTAACGCATAGCATCATTTACATGATCATACACTCCATCTTTAAGCGGCTCTTCTTTAACTGCTTGCTCTGCTCTATTCTCAGGATATCTGTAATTTTGATAGCTGGCAATACTGCCTTTACATTTATCAGAAACAAAAAAGTGACTATCGCCATTTGCATCTTCAAACCATCTGCGCATATGGGATACGCCATTGACTACATTACGTGTCATAGCATCTTTGCGAAATCTAACGCGCATACCCATACGCCAAAAAATTTGTATATCTGATACTCCTGATTGACTTGATCTACCGCCACCAGCAGGATCGCCAAAATATGCAGCGATCTGATATGGTTTGTTACGTACCATTGTAGCTAAATCTTCTGTTTTGATATTCTCTACTTCTGTTATTTCATCAAATTGATAGATAGTTGGCAGTCCTTTTGATTTATAATCGATGTTACAGAAAACAACGGCAGGCTTGCGGTAACCGAAGTCGATTGAGCAATATGCTGGCAAGCTGGGATTGTATTTAAGACTTTTCTTTGTATGTATGGCATCGGAGTATGGGTAACACTTTCCACTGAATGATGTGAATTGGGCCTGATATTCTTGTTGATACGTTTCACTTGTTAACTCCTTTTTTAGTTCTTCAGGATCATCTTTAAAAAATGGTGACTCACTGCTTGGATGCTGCCAGCTTTCCCAGTCAGGATAATTTTCATCTTTACCTCTTTCGTACAGTTTGTGCCACCAATTAAAACCTCTTGGCGTAGAAACCATTAAGCACCAACCTTGCCTATCGGATAACGTTGGCCTAAGATACTGTTCCCATATAAGTTTGTTTGGCATTGCTGCCGCTTCGTCTATTACTAAATAATCAACACCTTCACCGATCAAACTCTCAGGCGAATCTGCTGACTTCACAGATAGCTCAGAGTTTAATCCAGCAAGTTTCATGTAATACAAATCGCCATTAACTTCTTTTTTGTTCTCAATCGGCAATTTGAGCCTGACCATGATATCTTCTTTTATGATACGTGCAATTTTTTGCGATAGGTTATAGCTTGGCGAAACGATCCAGCCTCGCGTGTTTGGTGTGAGCAAATATGGTAGTATCTCGTAAGCTGCCGAGTAAGACTTACCACTACGTCTACCCTGGCAGTTTATGCGAAAACGCTTTGTGCTGTTATGTATACTAAGCTGTTGCGGAGTCGGTTGGTATCCCACCAGCTTCCACAATTTCTCTTTGTTGACTATCTGCTTGATCATCCATTGGATTTCCTTGAAATCCCACTTCTTTTAGCACTAATTCCAGGTTGTTGGTGTGGTCTACTTGAGACTTATCCGTTTGATTTAAATAATTTTTGCCCAGGAAAATGAGTAGCGCCGTGTTGCCCTGGCCTGCATGCTTCCATTGTAACTGGCGCAGAGATAGCTTCATCTCTTCTTTGCCTTGCTCGTATTCCTGTTTGAAGCGTTTGCGTATTACTGCTTCATTGACAGCAAAGTATTTACCTATTTCAGTGTACGTGCAACCGAAACTAGCAAGCATCTTTACTTTATCAGGATCAATATCAACTTTATTATGTGGCATATACTTATAGTTTATTCGGTGACACAAAGAGTTTGCTGCATTTAGCCATTGTGCGTAGCCAGTAGGTCTTTGCAGTGCTTTCGCTGATGCCGAGCGCATCTGCGATGATTGGGAATGTGTGTTGTTGTATGCGCATGCTGAAGACTTCGCGTTCGCGTTCTGATAGCTCATCGTAAAGCTCATGTGCTGATGTTTGCAGCCATCTCATGTCAGGTGCGATAAAACCGCTTTGGAATATGGCCATCTTTTTGGCGTAATCTTTTGCGCGAGTGATGGCACTAACCAGGCGTTCCGCATCTTCGTCTGTTAGTTCTACCCAATCCATGTTGCGCTAATGTAGCGTAATAGAGTGTTCACAAAAAGAGAAAAAAATTTTTAGGGACTGACTTCGTGAAAGAGACATTGCTGGCCTTGTGCTATCCAGGCAAAAAATAACTAAAACAGAATGTTAATCTAATGATCATAGAGAATAAAATATTAAATGTAACACTATATAACAACAACAGCCGCGGCCGTGTAGTATCTATTTTATATTGATATATGTCATTACTACTATTAAATAAATGTTCACAAAGTGTTTGGAATTAACGTTGTATTAACGTAATATTTATTAATTCAATTAACTAATTATGAGAGGTTAGAACAATGAATAAAACAGATAAACAATTTCCATTATATAAAGTAATTATTTATAGCTTAATAGGCTTTGTAATTCATACGCCGTTTTTATGTGTAATTATATTTTATGCTCTATACATGTATAGAGTTATTAATGGAGGTGCTTTTTAAAATGAATATTATTATAAATATTTTAAGCGCTTTGATTATATACAGCATATTAAAAGATGCCTGGAATTATAACGGTATTAAAAGCGCAGCAAGGAAAAGAAAAGAAAAGCGCAACTTATACAAAAGATTAAATATAAAAGAAATTAAGAGAGGTTAGAATAATGAATAAAAAAGATAAAGAGCAACCAGGCATTACAATTAATGCAGCGCAGCACGGCCCACGTGTCAAACCCTGGGCGCTACCTGATTTTAATCTAGATGTAGATTGGATCAGGTTACGTTTTAAAATGGGAGATCAAACACTAACAGCGCAGCAACTGGAGATATTAAAAAAGCATAAAAAATAAATGCGATCCGCGGCACAGCCGCACCAATTCACCACAATAAAAAAAAGAGGATAGAAGACAATGCAAAATTATAATATACTAACTAATACAAATAGTAAGATAAAGCACAGCGGACAAATAAACGGCGTACGGCTTTATGAATTCAATTTACCAGCCGTTAAGACATGTCACTGGGCGGACATATGTAAAAAATATTGCTTTGCTGATAAAGGCAGTTATAAGTGGCGGCCAGTTGTTGAAAAATACGCGCGCAATTATCAATTATCAAAAAACCAGGAATTATTTAAAAAGATTGTTCAATATGAATTAGATAAAAAGCGCGTTGAATATGTGCGCATTCATAGCAGCGGCGATTTTTATAACGCTAAGTATTTAAAAGCCTGGGCGGATATAGCGCGTAACAATCCTAATATTATTTTTTATGGATATACAAAAGCCATTCCATTATTTAAACATTTAACAGCACCGCAAAACTTTGTTTTTTGTTTTAGCGTAGGTGGTAAAAAAGATCATTTAATTAAATCAACAGATCACCATGCGAAAATATTTGACAATAAAAAAGAGTTGTTAAAAGCTGGTTATAAAGATTGCAGTAAAGACGATTTATTAATGCTAACAACTAAAAAAGTAGGTTTGATATACCATTAAAAAAAAGAGGTTAAAACATGAGTAAGATAAAAATAAATCAATCTTGTAATTCCTGGAATTATGCATTAAAAAATGTAAAGAAAATAACGCGCTGCGGTTGCTGGCAAAGCATATCAAATATAAAACAGAATTATAAACCTTATAGCCGTATGTGTATTAAACATAAATTTTTACACGCTCTTAAATTTACAATTAAAGAGCAAAGTTTAGATTTATGGCGTTTAAGGTGTTTTTTTAAATATGACTTAAAAAGAGGTTAAAACATGTATTTAATTGAATATTATAAAAAAGATGATTGCGCTGGCTTTGATAAGTTTAAAAGCAAAGCCAAAGCCTGGCAGCATTATAAAACATTAAAGCGGCTTAATTATAGAGTTTCACCGCCGCAGTTAATAGACACCAGCGTAATAGATGCGCTTTACTGGTACGCGGTCGAATATGAGCGGCCTACAATTGAAATATATTTTGTTGACTTTGTAACCAGCAATACAACGTTATATAAAAGCTGCTTAATTACCTGGAGCGGCACAGATTACAGCGTTTATGTATTAGATAAGCGCGGCCCTGGTTTAATGGTGCGCGCTGCTGGCTTTGATAGCTGTCAACACAAATTAAAACATAATGAATTGATAAAGCTGTGCGCGGCTTGGATTGATCACAACTATATAAAAGAGGTTTAAAAATGAACTTTGAACAACGTAAGAAAATAGCATTAAAAGTATTTCGCATATTTGCAAGCGTTACGGATAAAATAACATTAAGCAACGATATTATTACGCTGGGCGGCCATCAAATAGCATTTAATGAAGTGTTAACATATTACAACAGATTAAAAGAGGTTAAAAAATGAGATTAAATACAATATATAAACCAAATAAGCGCGTTACGTTAAAACGTTTAAACGCTGTATGTAATGATTTAAACAATGAATTAAAATTAAATAATAAGCGTTATAATAAAAGCGGCCAGGCGTTAGAATCTTACCAAATTAGCGCGGCTTATGGCGGTTATAAATTAGAATACTGGAACAATGGCGGCGCTTATGATCAAACGCACCGCACAACAGCAAAAGAGTTGTATTTAATTATAATTGCTATTCTTAGCGGTTTAAAAGCGCGTTAAATGACAATTATATATCTATTTATTATACTGTTCATTTTATGGCTTATTGTAGGCGCTTTAATGATCATTATAAAGCTTATTTTAGCATTTTATGAATTTTACAACGACATAAAAACAATACTAACAAAAAAGAGAGGTTAAAACATGGCAAAAAAAGAGATTAATTGCGGCCAGTACAGAATTGAATTTGATAAAACATATCGAAACGCAATTACTATCATTGATACTAAAAATAATAAATGTATACAAATTGATGATTCCACTTCTGAACAAATAATATCATTACATACAATTGGAATTTATACAGATAAGAATAGTTTTATTTATATGTGCAAGCAAGGTACGCAAAAAAGAATAGTTTAACACCGCACCCCACAAATAAAGGCCTGGCGTAATTGCTGGGCCTTTTTTTTTGGCCTAGTGTTTAAATTCCTGGGCCTAGTTTTTGATCAACTTGCAGCGCTTTTTTAGGTGCGTTTTTTGTGTCTAAATTGTATTATCGATCTCATTTATTACCTTTTTAAAGTGTCTCATAATGTGAATTTCTATTATACATAATATCGCGAAAGTGCCAACATTATGTATAATAGCATTTTAAACGCAATCTCTTTTCCAACGCCCTTATATTTTGGCTCTAAAAATTTGAAGCTCCTAATATTTTTCGTTTAAAAATTTGGTGAGTCACTTTTTGAGCTGGCGGTTTCGCCAAAGTAATTTATCTCTGCTCCACAATTTGCTAAAGCATTTGTCATGTAGTTTTATATCTAAATCAGGCCACCAGCCAAACACTTCCTTGCAATGAACCGTATCACCTACTGGCATTGCAAACACACAAGTCTTGTCCTCTTCATGTGATAAAGGACATTTATGTATAAAATCCATTTTTTGCATAAAAGTGTTCACACCGACACTAAATAAAGCTAAAGTAAGTAAAGTAAGTAAAGTAAGTGTTCACACTACTTTAGTTACTTTAGTTCTCCTGCGTGTCGGTTAATCTAGCATATTTTCAATATCAGTCTTGTTTTTCGCATAAATTCCGCGCTCTATCTTTATTATTCTTTGCTGTTTTAACAGCTTTTTAAGCCAAGAACTCACACTTGCACTGCTAGTAATATTTAATGTTGCTTTCAAACTCTTTGCCATATCATCATATGTAAAGTTATCACCCATACTATCAATATTATCTAAAACGCGATCCTCACTGGTTTCTTCACGTTCCTTATACCAAAAGATTTCGCCTTTCGGCAGCGGTTGTAAATACTCATACAACAAATGATTACGTTCATCATCATCCATCAGCTTAATACCTAACGGTATGTTGTGAAATTCACTGTTAGTCCTGGTTTTAGTAATTTTCATTACCTTTAGCTTTTCATTAAACGTACTTGCAAGCTGTATCAGGTTATCAAGCCAAAAAGAATAAAACGAACCACCAAACACCATAGCAGAGTCTAATGGTACTTGCTTTTCGGCCATCTTCTTATGATGGGCCACTACCATCACAGCAAGGCTATACCGCTCTTTTATAGTTTGTATAGTCTCAAGCAAATTACGCAGTTGATCATTCTTAACAGTATCTACCTGGGTGCTAGTGTATAGGTTATCTATAATAAGCACCTCAAAAGGCTTTTTAGCGGCTTTTAAATTGCCTTCTATCTTTATATATGAGTCTTCAAACAACTTCTTTTGATCTGCGCTAATAATGTGCAGATTCTTTGCTAAGATGTGTTTACGATCAGGATACTTATCTAAAAGTGCATTCATCATAGATGTAATACGCTGAGTCATCATAGCATCCATCATTTCAAACTGCACCAAAAGTACGCGCCTCGGCTTGGGTACATTAAACGTCATAAACGGCACGCCCATCGCAACGCACAGCGCAAACTGCAACGCAAATAGAGACTTGCCCACATTTGTGCCACCAGCTACGCTAGTTCTACCATCTTCCAGTAAAATCTCATCACATATATATTGTACTTCATCCTGGAACGTTTCAAGAAAGTCTAGCACAGAATACACTGGATCACCACCAAAGTCGGCAGGATCATTGCCAAATACCTTTGCACTATCTAACAATGCATAAAAATCAACTGCATTATTACCAGCAACAAAATAGTCAGTAATATCCATATTATCGCCTAAGTCTACTATTTTTATATTACGATCCGCATGGTACAATGCATTTGCTAGTTTATTTGCACCTTTGCGACCACTTTCGTCACCATCATAGCAAATAGCTATATTATTATAGTCTTCTAACATCGATAAGTCCTTTGGTATGCCGTTAGCACCACTGGTAAATGTTATAGCTGGGAATCCATAACATGCGGCACTAACGACATCCTTTTCACCTTCACAGATAAGTAGCGTGCTGTCAGGTTCTATATCTGCTATATCAGGATAAATTTTGCACTCTGCATCACCAAACTGCTCGCCTTTATGCCTTTTGATGTGATTATCTGCAATGCGAAACACTAACTGCATTTCATTATCTTTATTGCGCACACCAATACCAAAGCGCTCTTCTCTAGCAGTTTTATTCCAGGGAAGTTGTAGTTTTTCTATGGTGTAATTAGCATGGCTTAAAAAATTGGCACGGTGATCAATGTAGCCTGACTTTTTCACCGCACCACTACTCTTTATATATAAAGGTTCTTTCACGTTTGGCGGCTCTAATTCACCATTAGTGATCTTTTTATCTTCAAACCACCAGGTTTTAGTACACTTATGGCAAAAGGCGTGATCAGGCTCAATTTGAACGTTAAAATTCTTTTTACCATCATTACATTTGGGACAACGCGCACGATTTCCGACTGAGTTTATCTCAGAGAAAATCTCTGATGCGCGGATCAAAGCTGAGACTTGAGTTGCGAGATTTTTACAAGCGCTTTAAATATTTCAATCCCAGTTTCTAATTTCTCTCTCTTGATGACATGCTGATGAAATTTGCCGTCATCCTTACCAAAACGCATTACAAGGCCATACGCTACATTAGCCTTTGGTTGCGCTTGCTCAAACATATAAGTGTATGCAGCGAGCTGTAATTTATTTTCTGCATACAAATATTTTGAGCTTTTCCAATCTACTACAACTAAATCTTCGCCCATCCTACCAATACAGTCTATTGTGCCACCAACTTGCATCTCTTCGTTGACTAGCACCAACTCATTTCTAAGTGCCTTAAACTTGACCTTCTCATACCACTGCAAGTATCCAGCAAATGCTTTCATTGCAGCCTTTTCCTGATTGTAGCTATAATCTTTTGTGTCAATATCAAAGCCTTGTTGATGACCTTCTATAAGTAGATGCAGCAATGTTCCGATCTGTGCAGCCTCATCTAATACCTTGTCACTATCCTGGCCACCAAGCATCATACGTTTAGTCCAACCTAATAATGCCTGCTTATTCCAACCAAGATGCTGACTAATAATAGTTGTAACGCTTGGCACGCGCTTACCTTCTTCGTTAATATATTTTGTGCCGTGTAAATCAAACTTACCCATTTAAATCCTCACATCTTTTACATACTACTTTTTCTTTACCATACGTAGGCAAATGACCTTTTCTATAATAAAGCACGCTTTGACCATTATGCTTGTTAGGATTTACAAACTCCCAGGTTCTTTCGCATACTGGACATGCCTTTACAAGTATATCAACTACTAGCTTGCGCCCACGCGTTTCTAAATTTTTCTTTATAGCACCTTGCCTATTTTCATTTTTTATGCTTTGTTCAATTATCCATTGCATTTTTTACCTCTCTAGTTACGTTATCAGTTATATCAAATTCTTTTTTACCAATCTTATGAACGGCAAAATGCACTTCAGGATTTTTGCGATGCTTCATAAGGTTTAATATTTTTTCCACTAAATGTTTTTTCTGTAATGCAGTTACTATTTGATCACTTCTTTCGTGATCTTCTGTGTCAAATGACACACTGCCAGCGTAGTGTTCTATTATCATTAGCTAAACTCAGGGTATTCCTCGTACTGGTAAAACCATGTACGTTTACTTGTTTGATTATTTTTTGCCGTTTGCAAGGCAAGACTTAACATTTTTTCATTATTATATGGCACAAATGCGCATTTATTAATTGGTGTGTAATAGACAGCAACAACATCTACTCGCCCACTATTAACATATTTAGCGCAGCGTATCTGTATGGCGGTCTTGGTTGTAGGCTTTGTAATAGTCTTTATTTGCACACGTTGAAACGAGCCATTTTTTAGTTCAACAATCAAATCAACTTGATCAATATCGACTTCAGGTATATATGTGTTATATCCTTGTCTTAATAATTCCTGGCGCACAGCAAGCTCTCCTATTGTTCCTTTATTCGTGCTATGCAACTTTCCACACCCTCAACTGAGAGCGTTCCATATGGTAATGTTCTCCATAACCATTATCAGATAAGTTGCTCGGATTAATTAATTCTACTGACCATACCCAACCTTGTATTTCGTAACGTGGCATTGTTCCGCTAACAAGCACGTACATATCACAATCTTCTGACTTGCGCCATTTTTTAGCTATAAGGTAGCCTTCTTTATGTCTTGTGGTTTTTACATCAATGCGTACATCTTCATTATTGTTGCCACGCATTTTTAAATCATAACCGCGCCTATGTGGGCCTATAGAAAGATCAGGAAACGCGTTTATTACGCGTGCAACGGCGATTTCGCCAGCAAAACCATTGATGTCATTATCAGCTTTTGCTACTACGTCTGAGTTTGTTCCATTGGCGAGGTTCTGTTGATGCCTTTTTAAGCCTACTGTCTTCGCTAGGTTCTGCTCCACTTCGTTCAGTGTTACTATCATAGTTAGTACCTTTGGTATGTGTTGTCTTCTGTTCATGGTGTAATGATGCATAAAGTATTGCATAATTCATTATGTCCTGGCATCTGCTCCGCACAGTCTCATCGCTTACTTGCTTGCCAGTTTTAGCATCATTGCATATAGCATCTACATGTTTTAATACGTATACCATCATGGCTTGTTGTGGTGTTGTGCCTAGACGGCTTGCTACATGCTTAAAATTGTAATGTTTATCTTCATTAGATATGGTGTATTCAATCGACTTAGAATCACTGATATCCAATGCTTCTTCAATAAATAAATCTCTAAACTCGTTAAATTCTTTATATGTCATTTTTTAAAATTTGGATCGTCTATTACGCGTAATACATCATCCATAATATCAGTCATTATTCTAAAACGCGTTGTTTCACTGGCAAGGTTTGGCTGCTTATCAGCATATTGCTCTAATACGTTAACAATTGCTTGGCCTACTATTGCTATCATTTTTTGTTTAGCTGTCATCATGTAACTCATCTAGCAACATTTGCTTGCCTTCTACTTGGGCCTTTAAGTCAAGTATGTGACCATTCATTTCAAATATAGCCTTGTCCATGCTGCCATATCTGTTAACCCACTTATCAACAACTACTTGCTTATCTTTTTGATAATCATAACTCATTTTATTCCTCTCTATGCTTTGCGGCATCAGGCAGCTTACCGCCTACGCCAACCTGGGTATTAATTTTCAAGCCTTTTGATGCCGCATTATTATCCGAGAACCGATTCGCCAACCGTTTATCAGACTCAACGTTTAGTGTCTTATCTTCCATGTTCTCGGATTTAATATTTTTATTCCACGCGAAGCACATCTTTAAACATCTCTTCGCTCATTATAAATACCCAATTACCGCGATCCTCTCGCACTGCAACCAGGTTTGCATTCTTAAATGCTAAGTAACTTGCTATCTTCTTACGGCGTTTTACTTGTACATGTAATTCTAATTCACCGCGAGTAGCTTTTATATCTATATCAGAAGCAAGTCCAAACGCTCTACCATCACTGCCCCAGGAGCGTTCGGCATCGAAGCCGAGGTCAGAGAGTAGTTCTTTGACCTCAACTTCGCCACGGTAGCCTTTTTTAGCTACGTTCAAAACGGCAGCTCTTCATCTTTACCATCCTGCTTTTTCTCTTCACCTGGCTCTAGCGGAGTCCCATTTGTAAAAAGATTTTCAGGATTATAGCGAGCTTTTATATCGGCCCACTGTTTTGCTACATCTGCATCAAGTGCCTTTTTAGGATTTGGAACGACTGTATATTGAGTCTCTAAATCTTGACCACTACGCGTAATGGTAATGTCATATTCCTGCACCTCGCCCCACTCAGTATTGTCAGATAATGCTTTGATCTGACTTAATATAGTTTTTTGCTTTAGTTCTAAAAACTTTACTTCACCATTAATAGCAATGGTAAGAAACCAAAAATACTTTGCATCTTTTATACCAGTAGGTATATCGGTTGGCCCATGTGCGCGTTCAGGTTTATTTGAACCTTCAGGCCACCATACATAACCTTGTATTGGCTTTGTAAGGATGCGCATTCTATTCTCACCTTGCTCCAATTTTTTCATAAATAAACCGCCTGATTCGCTAGTCGGTATATCCAATCCACTTAAACTATTAGACATATATATTTCCTTATGTTAATTTCTGATTGTCTTCTGTTTTCTTTGTGGTGAAGAAACGGAAACGGTGGCCTCGGATTCGTCTGAGGCCACTTGCTCTACTTCATAACCACCTCTCTGTATCAAGCCAAATACTTGACCTAATAATTCTTCACTTGGTACTTTGTGAAATCTTATGCCTATCTGTGCATCAGTAGGCTCATATGTAGATGAATAAACTTTTGCTCTATCAAGTATAGCGCGAATCTTACGCGCTACTCTGATCTGCTCTTGATCTTTTGGTATGTGGACTCGAAAGATCATGGGGCGGTAAGAGGATTCAACTGAGAGGTTAGAATCGCAACATGACGTTGTTGCTTGCAAGAAGGAAACCGCCCCACTTTACTTAAGAGTTGTAATAATCTTTTCTGTTTCATCTAAACTTTTACGAGAAATTCTTTTTTCATTGCCAACGTACTTTATACGTAACGTAGCGTTGCATTTGTTTTGTTCTTTTAATTTAACTGCTTTATCAATACTTTTACGGCTCATGCCAATATAATCGGCAGCCTGATTAATACTTAACCAACCTTGTGTTGGTGTTATAGGTCTACTCATTCCAATTAATACTTTCTTCTTGCACACCGAGAACAAGTGCTATGTTTTCCTTATGTCTATATTGAAACGTTCTCTCGCCGTTTAACATCATTGTAAGTAGCGCAGGACTGATACCAACAAGCCTACATAACTTGCGTTGTGACATGCCATGCTTGCGAAGTAAACTGCGAAAGCGAAATGTGGTATGTGTTTGTATTTGCTCCATAAACGTTGCATTAAGTTAAATACACGTTTTATTTTTTTACAAGAATTAATTTGGAATATTTTGGTATATCATGTAATATTAGAGCAACAGAGAGGTTAAATTATGACGTTATTAAACTTTAAATCAGACTTAGAAGCAGTAAAGTATATGATTGAAAATAGTGGCGAATCATCTTGGTCACTCGAAAAATCTACTGGCATATCAAGGCAAACAATAGATCGCTGGATGAAAGCGGATCATCTTAAAATACGTAGAGCTACTTTGTCTGACTTTGCAAGTAAGCTTAATTATCAAGTACAATACAATAAAGACGGAACTTCCGTTTCACCACATACAAAAAAACAAGAATCAGGAGACTTAAACATGGAACAACAGAATATGCTTATAGAACTACAAGCAGAGAAAATAAAGCGATTAGAAGACAGATTATCAAATGAAGCATCACCACATGAATGCAGTATTGACAATGTGTATGGTATAGACCAGGCTGAAATCATATTTAATTTTGATGTTAAAATAAAGTGGAGCTTAAAAAAGCCTGGCATTTTAGTTAGATACAATGATGATGCAGATAAATACGTACCAAAGATGGCCAATAAACTTGGGTATACTGAATTAGAAATGGCTGAGTTATTACAAATAGGTGAGATGATAGAGTATAAAGATCATAACATACATAAACTTAGAACCGCCGAGCAAAAAAACGAGATGTTAGGTATAATAAATAATTTTATGTCTGCGTTTAATAAAGTAAAATTAAATACTTCATTATTAATTGCTGAAATACCAGTTAAGTATACATCTAAGCAAGGCGTTATATATGCTGCAAATGTCGAATATAGAGTTAATTGGATTAGAGGTAAAGGCACAGCGCATATACGATGGCTTAAAGATTAACACAAAACTTCACCACACTAAAAACTAGGAGACAAAAACATGGCAAGCATAAAAAAGTCAAGTCATAGACAATCTTACCGCGTATCATATAAACACCCAATTAAAGGCAAGCGAAGTAATTATTTCAAGAATAAAAAGGATGCGGTAATGGCGTTAGCTCACTGGCAGAAGATAGAGCTACTTGTAAAGATGGAGCTAGATTGGGAAAGTGAAATGCATCAGGCTGAAAAGCCAATTACTGTGCAAGAAATAATTGACTTGCATAAAAACAATGTCTTAGCAAATAAAGACAACATTAAGACGATCCGCACATATAATACGATGTATAATAGTTTATTACGCGTATTTCCTGGAGATACTATTGTTCAAAACATTAGAACTATGACACGCGAAATAGAAGGCGTAGAAGTTGTAGGTTGGCAAATATACAAAAGACATGAAGAGATTGTGCGAGGCCGCAGTAGGAACGGCATTGATAGCTATATGAATGACATGATGATTATGTTTCGCTGGGCCTTTGACCAGGAATACATTTCAAAGCCAGTAATGAAAAAGAGCGATAGATATAAGTTTGATGAAAAACCAGCAGTACAGTTTAAAACTTGGTCAACTAATGAAATAAAAACTTTATTTGAGCATGATGGTTTAAATCAATTTCAGCGTGATATACTCTTGATATATGCTCTTACTGGACTACGAGCTAATGAATTAACTGGTATTAATAAAGATCAACCGTATAAAGAGTTACATTGGAAGCATGTGGATTTAGATGCTAAAACAATGCAAGTACAAGTCAAATCTAAGCAACGTATACGCGAAACAATTGATATACATGATGATGTAGTAACCATACTGCGTAAATGGAAAAAGCGTGGATATGCAAGGCCACTTAATTTTCATTATGATGACTTAAATGATTACATACATGAGATCAGTGAGATTACAGATGTGCAATTTACTTGCCATGATTTGCGCAGAATGAAGTCACAAATAGCGCGTAAAGAGTATCATAATGTAAATGATGCTGCAAAAGCAATTGGTGATAAATCAACAGAAGTAGTTAATAACCATTATGCTGGTGAGACTGTAGAAGAACAACGTTTTAGAAACAAAGGCATTGCTAATAAGCTGTATCAAATTGTTGGGCATAGCTAACTGGTGTTACAAAAAATTCTTGTAACACTATGTAACACCAGCATATTCCATAATATGCCATAATATGCCAAACTATGAAATTTAAGTATGTAGCAAAAAACCCCACAATAAGTGAGGTTTCTTGACGAGTACCTGGGGGGGGACTCGAACCCCCACGGCTTTACAGCCAACGGATTTTAAGTCTGCTCCGCTGTCGAGGAGAAAGTGCTGTTTTGTAACACTATGTCACACTAATTATGAGGTTAGTTCTCTCATCACCACCTGGCATGAGAAAATATTAGGTGCTACTTGCCTAAATGTCAGTGGGCGAACTAACCTTACCCAATGAAATGGGCCAGTTGTATCATCTTCGCTATAAATAAAAGGTTCTCTATCAGTTACGGCATTAGCGAATGTTTCCATACTGGTTTTATTTGCGCTTGTCATATAATCAAGGCTTAGTGTTATAATCTTATAGTTATTATGCTTACTTACGTAAAATCTACTAGCGCCAAGTGCTTTTACTTCTTCGCTACCAAAATTATGCTCAGTAATAATATTAGCAGTAGGCTCAACTGGGAATGCTAACTTCTCTCCAAAAAATATTTCTGATATACCAGTTAAAGAACCAACAGAACTATTAATTGTCCAATATTGCATAGGCAATACTGTTAAGGTTCTTATATTCCAACCCACAGCTACATCTGAAATCGTATTACTTATACCATTAAATGCTCCGCTGGCAGAGTTATCACGCTGAATAATAATATCGTTTGTAGTAGCTACTGTACTATAAATTGCACAAAAATTCGGCGATACAGTTCCACCAAAATTAAATTGCAATCCTTCATTTACGGCCCATCCACCAACTACATCTGTAATGTTACCATCTATAGCTCGTGATTCATCGCTTAACACATCACTACTTGTAAAAGAACCGCCAGCGGTAGTTCCATCTGTAAGAGTAGATGATCGACTGCTAATTGAATCGTAATAAATTGCACTAGCCATTATGCACTACTTTCTTCTTTAAGTATTAATGATGTAGAAAATGTATTGGTAGCAACTTGATTGAAAGATGGAGCTTTTATTAATCGTACATTATGATATGAAGACTCATCATAATATACAAATTTATGTAAATTAGCATAATCAGATATAAGTAGCTCAAGCAAAGACTTATCACTATCTGTTACTAAAGGTATATTTATTTCCCATGTACGAAGCTCTGTATCTATTTTATTAGAATATTCTGTATTGTCATATGAACTAGCGACAAAGCTGTTAAATGGCTTTGTAATCTTTATATCTAGCGATCCTATATTATAAACTTCTCCAAAGTAAACTTCAGTTGGCGCAAAAGAACCACTTGCTCGTAAAGTCCAATACCTACTGCTTGCAGCGGTAAACTCAAAAAAGTTCCACCCAGTAGTAAGATCAGTAGTAATTAAACTTGTTGATGTAGTATTGCCAGTCGTAGCAGCACTGGTCAGCACTTGAATATTTGTAGATGTATCAGATGCTACATAAACAGCAATGAAATCAATTGTCTTGCTTTCTCCAAAGTCAAAAAGTAAAGCATCATTAGCACCCATATTTGATACTGCTGTCGCTATGCTCCTATCTGTTACTCTTGCCTCATTAGTTATATAATCGCTTCCATCATCAGCTAAAACAAATAAAGCGCTACCACTATCAAATGTTGATGCTTTATCATCAGCAGTTAGCGTATGAGTTTTTTTGTTGTCAAAGTATAATTTATGTGCCATTACGCTTTAAATACTTCCATAGCTTTTATTTTAAGACTGTTAGGTGTGCGAGTAGTTTCTATTATTCTAAACTGATAATCAGTATATGCTGCACTGCTATCACGCATACGAAAATCTGCTGGTGGATCGCTAAACGTTATCATATCTCCAATCTCAAGATTCCAGGCAGTGGCATCAAGTATTTCACATTCTGCTGTCACGCGCTGATGTTTGTATAATCTATGTAAATTTACTGGGCCTTCAGCTTGATTAACCCAGTCTAAATTTTGTGTTAATACACCATCATTATCTCCAAATGAGTAGGCGGTTTTTATAGTGGAATCTGAACTGCTTGAGCCACTCAGATATGTACCTTTAGCTGGGTGCTTATCAAAATTATACAATACTTTCCAAAGCACTTGACTTAATGGTATTGTGCCAAAACTTGGATTACGATACATGCTTTGTGTTAAATTTTTATCTATGCTTTTACTGGTACTATCTTCTAGCAAGTAATATATCTTTCCATCACTAGGCCTGATATAGCTTATAAAACCAGCTTCTTGTTGTAATTTGTTTAGCGCATCTTGAACAGTCATATTTTCATTATCAATCGTACATCTAACACTATCAGTAAAATTTGCTCTTACATCAGACTCAGAAGTAGCATCGATATTTAATGATCCAGGCCCAAAATTTCTTAAGATATTATAATGCACCTCTGTTGGCGTAAAATTATTTGCTCCAATGCTTGTATAACCTGACTCTATAGTATCAGCATCTGTACCAACATAAAGCACTGGTGGCAGTTCTTGATCTCGCGCTTTACCGTTTTGCGTATCAATTGGAATGTATGTAGTAAATTCAATATACATTTCAGCGATTTGTAGTGTAGCACTACCACTACCAACACCTTGATAATATCCATATATAATGCCGTTTAAATTCACGCCAGCAGCATTATTATTCCATTCAGTAGTAATGTCTTTTTTAGAGTCTACAAATGATCCTGACAAATTACCAATTACTGGACTCCAGTCATTACCGCCAGTTATTGCTTCATTAAGTATAGTATCACCATCGCCAGCTTTTATCCATACTTCTACACCAGCAGGAATATCACTTTTTGCTCTGATCACTGCACGCACAGATTTTATTGTTCCATTAAGCGTACCACTCATCTCACCAAAAACACCAACTGGATCATCACCGCCTTGTGTTGCAGTGACTTGCACATTTGTATTATTATCATTGTCAATTGCGTTAGCAATTAATCCAGTGTCATCTATGGTATTAGGTATGTCAGATGCCGAAGCATCTGTATTTGGAAATAATCTTACTGTCTGTCGAAAATATGATTTATTAGTATCAGGATTATCATCATTAGATACAGTTACATTGTTTGTATTAAATTTTGTTGTTGAACCAGTGCCAGCTTGCTGTATAGGCACAAACTTGTCAATACCATCGACATATATGTGCGGCCTTCCACCTTTATCTGTTAAACCTTCGCTATAAAACAAAGTATCTCGATCGTGAGAAACAAATTTTACTGGTCTTAATTGTTTACTTTCACATACTCCTGAGTTAGTTTCATTAGAGCTGTTTGCAGTGTACGCACCATAGCTTAATGTTTTAAACATTTTATCGCCAGGCATATTGTACCCTGCTTCAGCAGTTACTTTTTCTTGTAATAGTGTATTAAATCTCCACGAAGCATAATCCTCAACATTAACAGATATTTCTTTTTCAGTTAGTTTTGATACGCCAATTACTCTGCCAGTAAATACTTTTAAGCATTGTCCTATCGCAGATGTTGTACCATTTGTAGCAAGATAAATAACAACTGACTTATTTGTACGCTCACCAAATGTGACATCATAACCAGCATTCGCTATACGTAGTGTAATATTGCTTGTGCGGCTTGTCCTATTTCGTAAATCAATACTAGATGTTATACTAGGAGCAGCCATTAAACGGCCATCATAAGCCTGGGAGTCTACTGTTACATCTCTAGTGCTAAGATATATAGTTGAACTACCACCAATCTGCACCAATGGGAATATATCGTTGTTACGTTTAAGAGAGTTTGTAAAATTTGCATGTGGAGATAATGCCATGATCTATGCGTTAGCTTCACGCCTTAATTCTTCTTTTATAGCAGGAAGCACTTTAGTTCTTACGTGATCTTCATCACCAATCATATCTCCTGCAATATTAATTGTGACACCACCGCTTGGTTCGCCAGTATTATTCATCTGCGCTAAGTTTTGCAGGCCAATACTATTAACAGCACTGCGCTGCATGATAAACTCACCTGATTGCGCCATGATTGGCACGTTATCCTGGCCCTGCACCATACCACCAGTAGCAAAACGCTGTATACCATTATTTTGTATCAAACCACCAGTATGACCTATAAAGCCTGCAAATGCTTGCAGTGCAGCACCAAATGGCATTCCTGCACCACCACTCTGCATTAATAACGCACCTATGGTTGTAAGCAGGCTTTTCATTTTATCCTCTGCACTTGCACCTCTATTAGCCAATACTTGTAAAGCTCCTGATACTGTAGTAACTGCATTAGCTGTTTTTTTGAACTGGTCTTCAAGGTCTTCAGCGGCTGTCTTACGTATTTGTTTTTTAGTTTCCTCTGCGTTTTCTTCTAATTCAATTTGTTCATCCAAGAATGCTAGAGTTAAAACAGATAATTTTTCTTGCATTTCCTTAATTCTTGTTAATAAATCTATTCTACCTTGTTCTTCTTCTTGCGCTTGCATTTCTCGTTGACGCTTTGTTATCTCAGCTTGTGCGGCTTCAAATTCTGCTTGTTTACCATTTAACTTCATTGCCAAAGTTTGCGTGTCTAACAAACTTAATAATGCCATTTCTTGACTAGTTATTGCATCTCTTAATCCTAATTTTTCTCGAAGCATTTCTTTTTCGACACCAAGTAATGCTTTACTATCAATAATAGCAAATTTTAATGTAGCAATTCTTTTATCTTGTCTCTCCTTGAGCTTTTTTTCTTCATCTGTAAGTTCTTTTGTAGATGTGATTTGTTCGTCTTGCTTTAGCTTTAAATCAGCAATTTCCATTTTTAATGCATGAGCCACCATACTTTGCTCTTTAAACGCGAAAGTAGCAGGCATCGCAGCTTTTATCATTTCTGATAAAGATTCTGCAAGCTCTCCAAGTTTTACAGATAACTTTTCAAAGCTACCAGCAAAAGCTATACTTAGTGTATCACTAAACTCTTGAACTTGTGTATTTGATGTTCTAATCTTATCAGAAGAGCTTTCTATTTCCTCACCAAATGCTGCAACTTTATTCCTACCTTGTTCTAAACCAGCATTAATAAATGCTGTTTTCTTTTCCATATCTGACATTGCAGCGACAGTAGTGTTATTTGCTTGTGCGAACGCCTCATATGCCTCATTGGTTTTAATCATTAAACCAATATTATCAAGCATCAATCTTGATTGTCTACCAAGACCAGTAACAAAAGACTCTAAACTAGATGTAGCATCTTTTCCTAATGCTCTACCCAAGCGTTGAGCAATGTCAAACATCTCTGCAAGCTCATCTGTGCTACGCGCTACACCAAGTAACATAGCGTTGTTTGCCTGGCGCATAAGCTCCATATCAGTTACTGTGCCATTAGTAGCTTTTCGTAATTTTTCTAATGTATCTTCATTTAAATCAGCAGCCACACGTAAACTGGTAAAACCTTTTGATAAATCCTCTAATTCAGCAGCTCTAGTAACCTCAGTTAGTTTTCGTAACGCAAATACAAACGGCGTTAGTGCAAATGTAGCAAGCAAGACTGTGTTTCTGAATCTACTTACTGCAAGATTAGCGCCTTTGTATGCCTGATTTAATTTGCGCATTGCACCGCGCGTTGTTTTTGCTGCTAATGCTTGTTGCCTTAAAGCAATAGTGGTTTCATCAATGCGCTTTTTTGCATTGGTAAAACCTTTACTTCTTATTTCAATTATGAATTTTGCCATTTTCTATACACGCGTTATATTCTTCATCTATAGCGCTAAAAAGCGACATCCTGGTATATGATGCTTCATCAATGCTTTTAGCAAGTGGGATATTGAAGCGCTTATGCATCATATATTCTTCTAGGAATATGCTGGTATCATTATCCAGGAAATAAGCCGAATCAGCGCAATGTAGCACGTTAAAATACAATTGCTGACCATAAGTGAACTTGCCATCCACATCTTCATTGAGTATACGATCAATTTCATGCCACAACTCCTGCTCATCATATGTAATATGCTTTTTAAGCGTTGGACTTAATGCTTTATATGGAAATACTAAATTACGAGACTCAACGCCATGATAATTCATCCACAAAGCTACTCTAAGTTTTAACTCTTTTTTTTTGGAGGTTTTTTATATGCAGTATAAATCTCTGTCAAAACAAGATCAATCTGCACATCATCTAAGTGGCTTAAATCTTTTTCAGGATTAGCAAATGCAAAATCCATTACCCACTCAATGACATCATAATACTTGTCTTGTTGAAAATTGCCATCTTTATCAATAGCTTGCACTTCTAAACGATGCAATGCTCTTCGATCTTTAAATGTTAAGTCACGGCATTCAAATTTACCATGCTCTGTTTTTATGGTCATACAACCTCACTACTTGTATTAACCCAGGTCTAAGCTATTGTAATGCTTATTATGCTTGCTGACTCACTAGCAGCAAAAGCTCTAAATGGTATATTCTGCAATAAGAAGTCACCCACTTCAGGTTTTGAATTATCAATCATTACAGTAGGTAAACTTAATGTGTATCCACTTGACTCAGCAAGACTCAATGCAATACCAGCACTATCACCTTTTATTCTTGCATCAAGATCATGTATGTCATTATCTCGCTTTGCAACTAATGTACCAGTTACTTCATAAGGCCCATTTTGCACATAACCAAATGGCTTATAATCTGAAGTATTCTGATGATGCACTCTTGCAAGTGGCCTGCTAATCACAATTTCATAGCTTTGTAATACTAACACTTGACTATCTAATGTAGAAGTTGCAAGATTAAAAATATTCTTTGGTGCAGCAGTGTCAGGCGTTCTAGTTAAATTATCAGCACTATTGAAATCTTCTTGTGATGGCTGGTAGCCTGACATAAACTGCGTTTCTACTTCTAGCTCGCCGCCATTTGTACCAACATCAGCTCTAAGTGTCATAGATGTAGCCATACATCCTGGCATAATTACATCTTTTGATGTTACATCAGAACCAGCACCCATAAAAGCAAGTGTAACAGCATTAACATTTGTTCCACCGTCTTTCATTTGTGTTGAACTATTGTCATTAGTATTTGCTGCTGGTGTGAGCGCAGCAGCGCTTGTACTAGCACCAAATAATGCTTGTGTTGATTTTAAAACGGCAGTAGGCGTACCACGCATTGTTAAAGTAGCTTCATACATTTGCGTATCAGGTCTGTGATGACCTTGACTTTCAAGTTGTCCAAGTACACTATTTTTGCTTGGAGCAACATCAATTGGTGCTGATGCAGCTTCTATGTTAAAATCAGTAACTTGTACAAAATTATATGTACCACTTGATGGATGTTTTGTGCCAAGTGCTATTGAACCACTGCCAATACCAACATCAATACTTGTTTTTGATTGAAAATTTGTTTCAGCCATTATTTATCTTCCTTTTCTTTTTTTGGTTCTGCACTTTCTAAATGCTTTTCTAATTCTTTTGGCACAGATTCCATTTCTATTACACCGCCAGCCATCAACATATTATGCTTTGATGAGTCTAAAAATGCGTAAAAATTCTTACTATCATCAAGTTTTCTATAACTTGCTTTTGCTTTATATTTCATCCTATTACTTCCATTACTGATACGTTAACATCCATACTAGCACTTACTAAATATGGATTATCTTCATCTCTTGCATATTCTATTGAGCCTACATTCGCATTATTGAATTTGCGTGAGCCTGATACTTCATAGTTTCTGTTATTATAAATAAGTCTTTTTACTCTTTCAGCAACCTCAGACACAGTCTTTAGTGTTAGCTTTGTATAGTTACCGCCTAAATCAACTTGATAAGCAATATTAACTACATAATCTCTAACTTGCGCTGTCGCAAAAGTCTCATTTAGTTCATCAGAAACTGGCGTTATCAAAAAACTTTGATTGCCCTCATGGGCATCGTAATAGATCGGCATTGAAAATTCATCAGCAATAATGCTAGATAAACTTTCAATGACTCGATCATAGATAACATTTTCGTAAGAAATTGCCATCTATATTAACGGCGCTTAGATGACATCTTGCGCTTTTTCATCACTTTTTTCTTGAGCTTCTTCTTCTTTTTGCCCATCTTACCATATCCTTTACCCATTGGCATAGCGTTTCTCCTTATCTGTAGATTTGACCTGACTTGATTGTTCCTATTGGCAGTTCGTCACTTTGAAAAATGATTGACCATTCATCATTAGCAACATAAACTCCTGCCTGAAATCTTATCCTTGCTCCATAAGCAAGCGGCTGATAATCACCATTTACTTGCTCTGCATCCACTACCTTGTGCATGCGCAAACCCTCACTATTTTTTATATACACATCGTATTTAACTGGACTGGTTGTACCTAGCGCAAATGTGCCGCCAGTAGAAATGACTACCCTTACCTCATCGTAATCTACGCGAGGTGGGCCATGAAGTTTTATATCTTCTACGTAACCAGTAGTAGAACCATTAAGAGATATTTCTTGTATTACGCCTTTTTCTGAAGCAAAAGATGTTTCATTTGACATAACATATTCACGGCGTTTTAGCTTGTCTAACAATCCAGTACCATCAGGATTCATTGCCATCTCTTCAATTGCTTCTGCTTTTTCAGGATCGCTGCTTCTTACCAGGTCGGCGCAGGCGAGAATGGCGTTTATACGAACGATAATAAAATCATAGTTTCGCTCGCTTGCGCCTTGATATGTGGTGTTTGCACGTTTGTATATAGGTCTATCTAAATATGACCTCATTAAATCTGCTTGCTCTTTGCACACTGTGCTTTTTAATGTATCCCAGTCTTGTCCTGCTTCAAATACAGCGCTATTAAGAGCAGAAACAGAACTAGATGCTAAGAAAAACTGAAACGAATCTGTACTACTACTATAATTATATTCATTATCTGCATTAGGCGTATCAGTAACAGCAGTCATTTCTACGCCATCTTTATATAATTGGCCAATAAAACCAGTATTATTAAGTTGATATAAATTGCTAGTATCTGTAGTCGTAAAGTTTGGCATTAATACACGCTTGCGATCATATTTATCTATGTCGCTTACGACACTTTGTAGGTCTGTGGTGTTATTACAGAATGCTGAATATATACTGCTCATGCTCTAGCCATATCCTCAATGTTTGGAAGTAATGTAATGTTTGGTATTTCAGCAGTTGCTATTAAAGCAAGAATAAGAGAAAATATCTCACCATGTGCATTGTAGTCACGGCGCAGTTCTTTTTCTAACTCTTTAAGCCTGCACATTACTTCTATAATGTTTTCTATTTTTTGTACTTCGTTATCCATATGCTTCTACTATCTTGATGAAATGGTCGACAGTACCTTTACCACGTGCAGTGTTATAATACTGTTTCCATTGACGAGCTTGATCTAATAATGTCTTTGGCAGCTTTTGTGGTACTCTGCGCCAATGCAGTCTGCAAAAAGCAATTTGTGCTTTTACGTTGTAGGTTAAAATAATGCGCCAAGCATCTTCATTAGGACTGGTAAAAAAACGCCAGTCTAACATGCAAGCATTTGCTACCTCACGCATTAAATCTTCTCTATACGCGAGGTAGTTTTTACATATATCAACGGCATTGTGTGGTTCACACTGGAAGAATCCACGTGCTACATTATTACCACCTTTTTGATATAGGTACTCATACTTTGATTCAACAAGGCCAGTATTATATACTAGCGACACTGCTTCCTGACTATGCAGGCCAATGTCATGCAATGTCTCATCAATGAGATTTATCATTTGGTCTTTATTGACCATCTAGAACTTCCACACTAATCTGCCAATAGCGACAATAACATCCATGCATTCTTTAGCAATAGCTTGCTGTTCTTGCTTAGATACTTTGCCATCTTTTTTAGCATCGTGATACTTCTGTGCTACTTCTTTTATTTCTTTAATTAAAGGCCTATAACGCACAGCAGCCATTGTACCTACTGCGCCTAAAATAATTACTAGCATATATGCTGCATTACTAAGTGATAACCATTCCATATTATTTTCTTTCCTTGAGTATTTGTTTTATTTCTTTTATGTCTTCCATCATTACATCTAACTGAAATGCAATTAGATTGCGATCAGCCTGAAATGAGCGCTCATCGACTTTCATTGTTAATTCTTTTTTTATTGTGCTTATATCTGCTTTCATAAATCCATAGGCAAGTGTCATAGAACCAATAAGCACTATTACAGTGATGACATTCTCAATAGATATGTTAGTATTTAGTTTTACCATTTTTTACAGCTCCAGTACCGTGCAGTTAGCTTATTCTTACCAGCAGGCGTATCACATTTATGCCTAGCCCTAAAAGACTTACGCCTAGCAGGACTGCTTTTTTTAATACGCATATTTGGATCGCCATAACGTATTAACTTTACTTTTTTACCAACTTTAGCAAGCACTGCAAACTTCTTACGCTTACCAGGTGTACGCTTTGGCTTATTATAGCCACTAAATCTTTCACCACGATATGTAATCATTGGTTTCTCAACCTTTCTACTTCTCTTTCAAGATATTCTATGCGCTGATTTTGCTTTATGTCCGCAGGAATTTCAGCATCTTGATTTTTTTCAGCATCTTCTTCTAAGTCTATAATGTGTTCTTCATTCATAGCGACTTGATATTCAAGAAAACTTATTCTAGCATTTAATTGACTATACCCCCATACAAGCATCACAATAAACGTTACTGCTTGTATAATCATTGGCAGTGAGATACTTAATGCACTAGAATCAGATATTGCTTCTGACTTCACTTTGAACCACCATTATTTTTACCTTGCAAGTATGCAACGCTTTTACTTAAATCTTCTAAGTTTTCATCTTGCCTATCAAACTTGCGATCTATCTTGTCATTAATAGTTTCTTTAAATGAATTGACTGAGTCAATTAGCTTAATAGAGATGCTTTGCGTATTTGATAATTCTGCGCTCATTTTGCTTAAGTCAGCACGTATTGACTCTAAATCCTCGGTTTGTTCTTTTTGGCTATTTACAAGGTTGAGCAATAGATAACCGAAAAGCACAGCTAAAAAGCCAGCACTCCCGATTTGTACCCATAATTCCGCAAGCTCAGTCATTATTTACGTTTCTTTCTTTTTTTATTTTTAGCAGCAGATTGTTTGAATGCTTGCGCTGATGGCGCACCTTTTGAACCTGGTTTGCGCATTCTTTCACCACTACCTCGTTTAATTCTTTTTCTTTTAGCGTGGATGTTTGCCCACAATCCAGCACGTTTTTTCTTTCTAGCCATTTCTTACTCTCCGCAACTCTCGGTTAATAAAATAGTTATGATTAAAGTCATCTTCAGATAGCTCTATTTTCGTTTCGGTTTTCCAAAAATGTTTAATGGATTTATATCGAGTGACTTTTTGTACCATGCTTCAATCTCTTTCATCTCAGCATCATGTATTGACTTGAGGTCAGCAACTCGTTGGCTAGTTTCTCGAAGCTCACTTTCAATTGACCGTATTCTTTGTTCAAATTTGAAAGCGATACCGCCCAACATAGCCAATCCAAGCAGTAGATTGCGCAAAAAATACAAATTGACATTGAGTACCATATTATCTGAAATAACTCTTGCGTTTGTGGAACGATACGTTTTTTCTTCACTGCTCATACCTCATAACCAGCTATAGACCATCCACCATCGCAGCTACCAAGCAGCACTAAACCACCTAGCACAATAATTAAAAATGCTATTATAGAAACGTAATCTTTCCAGTCTTCATTCATTATAGTTCTGTTGCTACTCCGTTTATTAGTGTGTGTCTACCCACTTGAATTGCTCCGATCGTATCGCTATGATGATTTTGGCATTGTGCATCATAGTCGGACTGGGCAGTAATCCAAGAATTAGTCCTTGATACTACTGCCCCATCACTTGTAACGACATACGAATTATCCTGCGCATCAAATGAAACTTCCTCATCAGCACTAAACCGATAAGTATTTGTTCCATTACCACGTGGTTTAAATATATAAACCTTGTGACCTTGTGCGCATTTTCGTACTAGCATTACTCTTCGTCTTTGTCCTCAGATTCTAAAGACTCTTTAAGACGAGATATGAACGTTTCTTTTCCGACAGTCATCTGATCTACGTTAAATGCCATAGAACCAATCTTGTTTTCAAGATCAGCAATATGATTTACCATAGCCTTCTGCTCATCAGTCAAGTCATCTATATCATACTCTTTATCGAAGAGATTTAGCTTTTGTTTTTCTTTTTTAGCCATTATTTACCTTATGTGCTATAAGTGACCAGGTTGATTAAAGTGCTTTAAAGTCTTTTTCTAGTGCCTCCCAATCAGCTTGTTCAGCTTTTGCTTCAGATGCTCTATCTTTACAAGATTGAATTTCTCTAGCTACTTGCTCTAAGCTAAATGATTGAACACTATCTGCTAACGCTTCACCGCTATTAGCATCCCATTGTTTTCTTACTAATTGTAGTTCATCGTGAGATTGCTCTGCTTGTGCTTCTCTTACTACGTTTCCGTCATCATCTTGGACTTCAGAAACTGCTGGAGAATCGACAATCTTAGCTTTCTTTACTGACCAACTTTCAGCAGATTTCATTGCTTTATAGTTTTTCATTATTTATCCTTGAGTTGTTGTTTAAGTTGATTTACTTCGGCACTTAATTCTTGTACCGCTTTGATTAATGGTGTAACTAATTCTAATTCACCAAGTTCTTGCATCCCATCTTTGTTTTCTTTCCAAACTGGAAAATCTGAATGACCAGCTTTATCCATTGCTTCTTTTACTTCTTGAGCAATAAATCCGTAATGTTTTTTATCAGGGTTTTTACGCTCTGTTTTGCTAGAATTATATTGTTCAAATTCTTGAGGATATTCGCTTGGTGCTTTTTTCTTATATGTTACTGGTCTTAAATCGTTTATAAACTCAAGACCTAGTTCAGAATCTTCTATATCTTTTTTAATTCTTCTATCAGATGAATGAGTCCAAGTAGCGTTTTCACCAAAGTCATTAGTAATAAAATCTGTATCATTACCAATCCTAACTGTTTCAGTTCCACCGCCAGTAAACTTATCGCTAAATCCGTCAGTAGTTCCTATAACTATTTCAAATGTTACATTATTAGCAGATGGTTGTGCATGATGACCAATAAATATATTACTTGAGCCTGATGTTAAATCTTGCCCAGCTCTAAATCCTATAGAGGTGTTAAATTTTGCACTACTACCAGTAATATTTTGCAAACTAGACGAGCCTATTGAAGTATTATAAGCTCCAGTATTTGCCACTAAACCTGATTGATAACCTACAAAAGTGTTATGACCAGCACTTGTGTTTGCTTTACCAGCTTGATATCCTAAAAATGTAGAACCAGCAGCGTTATTATGATTTATAGCCTTTCCTGACTCATAACCAATACAAACTATTTCACTTGTAGTTGTTAAAGCACTACCAGCATCATATCCAATAACAACATTATAATTAGCTTCAGTTGCTGATTTTCCAGCAAATGCACCAAAAAATAGATTTTTTGCACCACTTGTAGATGCCTCAAATGCTTGATAACCTAACGCAATATTATAAGCAGAACCACTAGCTAAAATACCTTCCATTGCTTGGCTTCCGATTGCAATATTTTTATCAGAACCAGCAGAGTGTCTTGAACCATTACCTAGTGCTTTATGACCTATTGCAATAGTGTCTCCACTACCAGTATATAATTTTCTACCTGCTTGATATCCAATGTAAACACCATTTGAACCATTATCGCCATTTGTTGTTTGCCCAGCTTGATAGCCAATTATGACTGATTGAGATTCAGTTGTTTTATTTCCACCAGCTTGATACCCTATTGCGGTATTTCCATCTCCTGATGTTAAAGCAGAAAGTGCCGTATGTCCAATAGCGACTGTACCATTAGCATTTGTACTGTTTATAACATTACCAGCAGAGCTACCTATTAAAATACAACTGGTTGTCGTTGTCA